>Ga0256763_1000305_pt1 | contig 7982 bp, 8 predicted proteins | sample MC6MC0914MT_FD_186056 | JGI IMG/M metagenome (GOLD analysis project Ga0256763, IMG submission 186056) | Metatranscriptome of enriched soil aggregate microbial communities from Iowa State University, Ames, United States - MC6-MC0914-MT... | ecosystem: Environmental > Terrestrial > Soil >... | reverse complement strand
CTGGAAGAACTGCCTGCCAACCTGGAAGGCTTCGACACCGTGTTTTCCATGGGCGTGTTCTATCACCGGCGCTCACCCATCGAGCACCTGTTGGCGCTCAAGGACTGCCTGGTCAAAGGGGGCGAGCTGGTTCTGGAAACCCTGGTGATCGAGGGCGATGAAAACCAGGTGCTAGTCCCTGAGGACCGCTACGCGCAGATGCGCAACGTCTGGTACCTGCCGTCGGTACCCGCCCTGGCGCGCTGGTTGCGCCGTGCCGGCTTCAGCGATGTGCGTTGCGTCGATGTGAGCGTGACCAGCGTCGAGGAGCAGCGCAGCACCGAGTGGATGCGCTACCAGTCGCTGGGCGACTTCCTCGACCCGAACGACCACAGCAAGACCATCGAAGGCCTGCCTGCCCCACGCCGCGCCACCCTGCTGGCGCGCAAATAAAAGAAGGCGCCCGGTTGGGCGCCTGAATACACCTGCGCCGAGGAGCTGTCGCGGCGCAGGTGTTTGTTACCTCAATCCTTGGCCACCTCGCGGGCCTTCTCTTGCGCTTTGCGCTCACGTTCTGCAACGGCCTGTTGCTTGTCGCCGTGCAGGCGCTGCTGGTCTTCGCGGAACGCTTGCCAGAACTGCTTCGAACGCTCCGCGCCGCCCTCGGCATAAACACCGGCACTGCCCAGGGCAAGGGTGGCCAACAGCAGGTATTTGGTCAGGTTCATCGTGTTTGCCTCGTGATAACCGATCAGATGCGGCCATCCTAGCCAGGGGCGGCTAACAGCAAGGTGAGGCGGGGATTACAGTCCTGCAATGTGGCCTTGTGTTGCCTGTCGGGGCCTCTTCGCAGCACAAGGCTGCTCCTACAGGATCTGTGGGAGGGGGTTTACCCGCGAAAGGGCCCTGACAGACAGCCAGATAACAGCAGGATTACAAATCCGTTATCTGCGCCGCAGCGCCATATGCATGCCGTAACATCCTGCTCCTTGACCCTGATGTCACTACAGGGTCGAGAATCCCCCCCTTTCATCATATCGAGCCTCCCATGCGCCTACTGATCATCGAGGACGAACTGCGTACCGCCGATTACCTGCAACAGGGCCTGCGCGAAAACGGCTACGTGGTCGACTGCGCACACACCGGCACCGACGGCCTGCACATGGCCCGCCAACAGCCCTACGACCTGGTCATCCTCGACGTCAACCTGCCGGAAATCGATGGCTGGACCGTGCTGCAGCGGCTGCGTGCCGAATCGGCCACGCGCATCATGATGCTGACCGCCCATGGTCGCCTGGCCGACCGGGTCAAAGGCCTGGACCTGGGCGCCGATGACTACCTGCTCAAGCCCTTCGAATTCCCTGAACTTCTGGCGCGTATCCGCAGCCTGCTGCGCCGTAACGATCAGCAGCTGCAGCCCAGCACCCTGCGCGTCGCCGACCTGGAACTGGACCCCGGCCGCCACCGCGCCTACCGCGGCGGGCAGCGCATTGACCTGACCGCCAAGGAGTTCGCCCTGCTGCACCTGCTGATGCGCCAAAGTGGTGAAGTGCTTTCGCGCACCCAGATCATCTCGTTGGTATGGGACATGAATTTCGACTGCGACACCAACGTGGTCGAGGTTTCGATCCGTCGCCTGCGGGCGAAGATCGACGACCCGTTCGACAACAAGCTGATCCATACCCTGCGCGGCGTAGGCTATGTACTGGAGGCGCGCGCTTGAAAAACGCCAGCCTGTCACTGCGCCTGGGCCTGAGCGTGACACTGATGGGCGCCGCACTGGTGCTGCTGCTGGCCTGCCTGGCCGTGTTCGCCCTGGATCACGAACTGGACAGCCGCGCCCGCAAAGACCTGGCGCGCAAGATGCTGCAGGTTGAACACAACCTGCGCGTCGATCTGCGCAGCGAGGACTTGGGCACCCGCGCCCATCCGCTGCTCGACCTGGTAATGGGGCATGACAACCTCAGCCTCAGCGTACTGGCCCTGGACGGCCGCCACCCGCACCTGCTCAGCCTCGGCCCGGCCCTGGAGTCGCGGGTGAGCGAGTTGCACACCGATGCCCGCCTGGCCTTTCACGCATGGCGCGACAGCAGCGGCAACCAGTTCCTCAGCGTGACCCGGCTGATGCGCCTGCGCGACAACACGCCGGTGAAGGTGATGATGTCGCTCAACCGCGCCGACGACAACGCCCTGCTGCAGGCCTACCTGCATTCGACCTTGCTCGCCTTGCCACTGCTGCTGCTATTGATCGGTGCTGGCGCCTGGTGGCTGATGCAGCGCGGCCTGAAACCGCTGCGGCGCTTCCGGCGCATTGCCGGGCAAGTGTCGGCCCAGGACCTGCAACATCGCCTGCCGGCGACCGGCCTGCCGCAAGAACTGGCGCAACTGGCCAGCAGCATCAACGTGATGCTCGACCGCCTCGATCAGGGCGTGAGCCAGTTGTCGCAGTTCTCCGACGATCTGGCCCATGAGTTGCGTACCCCGTTGAGCAACCTGATGGGCAAGGCGCAAGTGACCCTGGCCCGTGAGCGGGACAACGCCAACTACCGGGAAGTGCTGGAAGACAGTATCGAGGAGCTGACCCGGCTCAACCGCATCATCAATGACATGCTGTTTCTTGCCCAGGTCAGCCAGCCGCAAACGCAGGTTGCATTGAAACCCTTGGCCTTGGCTGACGAGGCAGCGCGAGTTGTCGAGCTGTTTGCCTTCAGTGCCGAGGGGAAAGCAGTTGAGCTGCGTGTGCTGGGGTGGGGAACGGCGCTGGGGGATCGGCTGATGTTTCAGCGGGCGTTGTCGAACCTGTTGAGCAATGCCATCCGCCACAGCCCTGAGGGTGAGCGAGTCGAGTTGCGGATTAAACGTTCAGGCAGCGAAGTATGGCTTTCGGTAGAGAACCAGGGGCCCGGCATTGCTACAGAACACCAGTCGCGCCTGTTCGAGCGGTTTTACCGGGTGGGCCCGGGGCGTTCGCGGCTGGAGGGCGGAACCGGGTTGGGGTTGGCGATCGTGAAGTCGATCATGCAGCTGCATGGCGGGCGGGTCGAAGTGAACAGCAGCCCCTTGGGGCCTACCCGCTTCACTTTGGTGTTTGCTGCAGAGTAATTGGCTGCCAGCACCGGCCCTTTCGCGGGCTCGCCCGCTCCCACAGGAGCGTCACAAATGCTGAAACTTGTGAGGTACCTGTGGGAGCGGGCAAGCCCGCGAAGAGGCCGCCACAGGCACCCATCACATCAGCGCGAAGCCGCCACGATCAGTGCCTTCATCTCGGCCACCGCGGCTTTGAAGCCTACGAACAAGGCATGCGCCACCAGCGCGTGGCCAATGTTCAGCTCATTGATGCCCTTGATCGCCGCCACCGCCTCGACGTTGTGGTAATGCAGCCCGTGGCCAGCATTGACGATCAGCCCCTGCCCCACGCCAAACGCCACGCCATCAACAATACGCTGCAACTCCTCGGCCACTTCGGTCGGGGTTTCGGCGTCGGCATAACGCCCGGTATGCAGCTCGATGGCCGGCGCACCCACCCGGCGTGAGGCCTCGATCTGGCGCTCGTCAGCATCGATGAACAGCGACACTTCGGCACCGGTGCGGGCAAGGCGCTCCACGGCCGCCTTGACCCGTGCCTCCTGCCCCGCCACGTCCAGGCCACCTTCGGTAGTCAGTTCCTGACGGGTTTCAGGCACCAGGCAGATGTGCGCCGGGCGGATCTTCTCGGCAAAGGCCATCATCTCTTCGGTGACGCCCATTTCGAAGTTCATGCGCGTCTGCAGCACATCCTTGAGCAGCACCACGTCGCGTTCCTGGATGTGCCGACGGTCTTCGCGCAGGTGCACGGTGATGCCATCGGCGCCCGCTTCCTCGGCGTCCAGGGCAGCCTTGACAGGGTCAGGGTAACGCGTGCCCCGGGCTTGGCGCAGGGTCGCCACGTGGTCGATGTTTACGCCAAGAAGCATGCGGTTGCTGTGAGTCACGAAAGGCTCTCCTGAAGGTTGAGCCCCACAGCATACGTCGTGATCAGCGCTTGCGAAACAGTTCCCGGCTGACCAACGGTTTTGCGCCCAGGTGAACCGCCAGTGCCTGGCGCATCAGGCGCTTGGCCGCGAGCAAAGCGCCTGGAGTGCCCCAGTCGGCGTCGGCCAGGGCCAACAGCTCGATGCCGCGAAACAGGCCGGGTTGCACCAGTTCGACCCGCTCCAGGCCGGCATCCACACGCAAGCGGTACAGCCCGTCTGCGGCGATGGGTTGGTCGTTGACGTCATGATTCAAGGAGAACGCATAACCGAGTTCGTCCAGCAGCCGCCATTCGAACGAACGCAGCAGCGGCTCCAGCGGGCGCCCGGCGGCCAAGGCCTGCAAGGTCAGGGCGTAGTGCTCGAACAGGGCCGGGAACGGCGCTTCGGCGGGCAGCAGGCGCATGAGCAGTTCATTGAGGTACAACCCGCTGAACAGGGCATCGCCGTGCAGCCAGGCGGCGATGCCGGCGCTGTCCATCCGCCCGACATTCTTCAGCTCGCCACGCCCGCGCAGCTCCACCTCAAGCGGCACGAACGGCCGCACCAGGCTGCCGCCCTTGCCACGCGCACGCCGCAGTACAGCGCGCATGCGGCCCTGCGGCGTGAGGAAGTCCACCAGCGCGCTGGTTTCCTTGTAGGCACGGCTGTGCAGCACGTAGGCTGGCTGGCCGACAGTTTGTTCCATTAGCGTTCACCCAGCCCGTGGTTGTGGGAGCGGCCTCGTGTCGCGAATGGGCCGCAACGCGGCCCCCCGGATTTCAGCATTGCCGCCAAAATGGCTGGGGCTGCTTCGCAGCCCTTTCGCGACGCAAGGCCGCTCCTACAAGGGCCGCCTTGAGCCTTAGAGGTCGCCGTAGCCCAGCGAGCGCAGGGCGCGCTCGTCGTCGGACCAGCCGCCCTTCACCTTGACCCACAGGTTGAGCATGACCTTGGAGTCGAACAGCACTTCCATGTCCTTGCGCGCCTCGGAGCCGATGCGCTTGATGCGCTCGCCCTTGTCGCCAATGATGATTTTTTTCTGGCCGTCGCGCTCGACCAGGATCAGCGCGTGAATATGCAGCACATGGCCCTGCTGCTTGAATTCTTCAATTTCCACGGTGATCTGGTACGGAAGCTCGGCACCCAACTGGCGCATGATCTTCTCGCGCACCAGTTCGGCGGCCAGGAAGCGGCTGCTGCGGTCGGTGATCTGGTCTTCCGGGAAGAAGTGATCGTTCTCGGGCAGATACTTGGCGATCTGTGCTTCCAGCGCTTCGAGGTTGTGCCCCTGCTGCGCAGAAATAGGCATGACTTCGGCGTTTGGCAGTTGCTCCTGCAGCCACTGCAGGTGCGGGATCAGCTCGGCCTTCTCTTCCATGCGGTCGGTCTTGTTGACCGCGATGATCAGCGGGCCGGTCACGTACTGCACACGCTCCAGCACCAGTTGGTCCTCGTCGGTCCACTTGGTGCGGTCGACCACGAAGATCACCACGTCGACGTCCTTCAGGGCCGCCGAGGCGTTGCGGTTCATGTAGCGGTTCAAGGCTTTGTCGTTGGCCTTGTGCATACCGGGGGTGTCGACGTAGATCGCCTGCACATCACCTTCGGTCTTGATGCCGAGCATGTTGTGGCGGGTGGTCTGCGGCTTGCGCGAAGTAATCGCCAGCTTCTGGCCCAGGATGTGGTTGAGCAAGGTCGACTTGCCCACGTTGGGGCGGCCGACAATGGCCACGTAGCCGCAGCGCGTCGGGTTGTTATCAGTCATTGCCATTCTCCACGCCCAGGGCGATCAGTGCGGACGCGGCAGCGACTTGCTCGGCAATACGCCGGCTAACGCCCTGACCACGACTTTTGTTGTTCAGCAGCACCACTTCGCATTCGACGAAGAAAGTACGGCAGTGCGGTTCACCCTGGATATCCACTACTTCGTAACGCGGCAGCTCACAGCTGCGCGATTGCAGGAATTCTTGCAGGCGGGTTTTCGGGTCCTTGTTGGTGTCGACCAGGGTCAGGCCTTCGAACTCGTCGGCCAGCCAGGCAAGGACGCGTTCCCGGGCCGTGTCCATGTCGGCGTCCAGGTAGATGGCACCGATCAGTGCCTCCAGGGCGTCGGCCAGGATCGACTCACGACGGAAACCGCCACTTTTGAGCTCACCCGAACCCAGGCGCAGGTATTCGCCCAGGTCGAAACCACGGGCCAGGCGGGCCAGGGTCTCGCCCTTGACCAAGCGCGCGCGCAAGCGCGACAGCTGGCCTTCGCGAGCCTGCGGGAAGCGCTCGAACAGCGCTTCGCCGGCGACGAAGTTGAGAATGGCGTCACCGAGAAACTCCAGGCGCTCGTTATTGCGCCCGGCGTAGCTGCGATGGGTCAGCGCCAGAAGCATCTGGTCCTGATTCTTGAAGGTATAACCGAGCTTTCGCTCCAGATGGGCAAGGGAAGCACTCATGCAACCACCCGTTTGTTGTTCAACGCGTTGTTCAAATCAACATCCTGAAAGACTGTTTGGCTGTGGCCCGCCGCCGTATGCGACGAATCTCCCGATCCCTGAGAACACAGCCTATGTCAGAAATGCATTCGGCGCTGTCTGCTGGACAGCGCCGATGGGTATCAATGGATCAGGCCGACCCGCGACAGGTTGGGCAGGTGGCTGAGCTTGGGCTCTGGCCAGCTCATCCACACCGCAAAGGCCTTGCCGACGATGTTCCGGTCCGGAACCATGCCGTGCAGTTCCTTGGGAATGTTCGGATCATCCCAGTAACGGCTGTCGTTGGAGTTGTCGCGGTTGTCGCCCATCATGAAGTAATGGCCTGCCGGCACGGTCCACTGCTGGTCCGGCGGCATGCGATAACGGCTCATTTCCTTGCGGATCAGGTGTTCGGCCTCTCCGAGCTTTTCCTTGTACAGCTCGGCGCTGCCCAAGGTGCCCGGTTCGGTGCCCACCAGTTGTTCGGCAATCGGCTGGCCGTTGACGAACAGCCGCTTGTCGTTGGTGTAGCGGATCTGGTCGCCCGGCAGGCCGACCACTCGCTTGATGTAATTGACGTTCGGGTCGCTCGGATAGCGGAACACCATTACATCACCGCGTTGCGGGTCACCCACCTCGATGACCTTCTTGTCGATCACCGGCAGGCGAATACCGTACGAGAACTTGTTCACCAGGATGAAGTCGCCCACTTCCAGGGTCGGTTTCATCGACCCCGAAGGGATCTGGAACGGCTCGACCAGGAATGAACGCAGCACCAACACGATGAACAGCACCGGAAAGAACGATTTACCGTACTCGACCAGCAACGGTTCCTTGTTCAGGCGCTCGACAACGGCCATCTCGGGCTGGCTGACGCTGCCCTGATAGTTGGCGATTGCCGCACGCCGGCGCGGGGCCAGGAACAGCAGGTCGATCAAGCCCAGCAGACCGCAGACAAAGACGGCGATGACTAGCAACAGCGGGAAATTTAGCGACATAGGACCTAGCTATCCAACCTGAGCACGGCGAGGAAGGCTTCTTGTGGAATTTCCACGTTGCCTACCTGTTTCATGCGTTTCTTACCGGCCTTCTGCTTCTCCAGCAGTTTCTTCTTACGGCTGACGTCACCACCGTAGCACTTGGCCAGTACGTTCTTTCTGAGCGCCTTGACGGTTGTCCGCGCGATGATCTGGCCGCCAATGGCTGCCTGGATCGCCACGTCGAACATCTGCCGAGGGATCAGTTCCTTCATCTTCTCGGTCAACGCACGGCCTTTGTAGGCCGCGTTGTCGCGGTGCACGATCAATGCCAGGGCATCGACCTTGTCGCCGTTGATCAGTACGTCCAGTTTGACCAGGTTGGCCGACTGGTAGCGATCAAAATGATAATCCAGCGAAGCATAGCCGCGGCTGGTGGACTTGAGACGGTCGAAGAAGTCCAGGACCACTTCGTTCATCGGCATGTCGTAACGCACCTGCACCTGGCTGCCGAGGAACTGCATGTCGCGCTGCACGCCACGCTTCTCGATGCACAGGGTGATGACGTT
>Ga0256763_1000298_pt1 | contig 8045 bp, 10 predicted proteins | sample MC6MC0914MT_FD_186056 | JGI IMG/M metagenome (GOLD analysis project Ga0256763, IMG submission 186056) | Metatranscriptome of enriched soil aggregate microbial communities from Iowa State University, Ames, United States - MC6-MC0914-MT... | ecosystem: Environmental > Terrestrial > Soil >... | reverse complement strand
GTTTGCTCCTTGCTAAGCGATGGGAGGGACGCCGGCGCGCAAGCGCGCACCGACAGATTCATTGTGCGGGTGCGGCTGCGATCCCGCAAGTTTCTGAAAGCGTCGCGCCGTATCTTCAGGCGAGCGGAACGGCGGTGGTGTAGAGCACCTGCTTGAGCGCAAAGCTCGAGCGGATACTGGCGACACCGGGGATGCGGGTGATGTGTTCGACGATCAGTCGCTCCAACGCATCAACGTCGGGCACCAGCCCGCGGATCAGGTAGTCGGCATCGCCCGACATCAAATAGCACTCCATGATTTCGGGCAGGACTGCAATTTCGCGTTCGAAGACATCCAGCGCGGCCTTGCGCTGCTTGTCCAGCGAGATCTGGATGAACACGTTGACCTTCAGGCCCAGCTTGCGCGCGTTCAGCAAGGTGACGCGGCGATCAATCAGCCCTTCGGTTTCCAGCCTGCGCACGCGCGCCAGGCACGGCGAGGCCGACAGATTGACTCGGGCGGCCAGCTCGACATTGGTCAGGCGTGCATCGCGCTGCAGTTCGTTAAGAATTCGGATGTCAGTGGCATCCAGGTTGATTTCCGGCATAAGTCACCTAAGGGCTTTGAATAGACAGTGCATTCGTGCTGTGCGTGCAGTGTATCGAAGTGAATTGAGGTGAAATATGCTGGGGTTTACCCTATAGACTATTCCTATCTTTGGCTAACCGGCCAAAGCGCAGAATAATCCAGCAGTCGTCGAGCAGTAATGAGTCAGCAAAGCACGTTGCGCAAGTTCTTGCCCTTGGTGGGCGCGGTCATGATCTGGGGCGGCAATTGGCCCGTCATGAAGCTTGGGCTGACGCACATGAGTCCGCTCTGGCTGGCCGCCAGCCGGTTCGGGTCTGCTGCCTTGATCAGTGTGCTGGTGCTGGGCGTGATGGGCCGCTTGCGTTTGCCCACCCGCCAGGAATGGCCATTGGTGGCGGGGGTGGCGCTGCTGCAGATGGGCGCATTCACCGCGTTGGCGCTGTGGGCCTTGCAATATGTGGCGCCGGGCCGCGCGTCGGTGATTGCCTACGCGACGTCGATCTGGGTGATTCCGCTGTCGGCGCTGATCCTGAAAGAAAGGCTGTCGGCCGGGCAATGGCTGGCCACCGCGTTGAGCTACGCGGGTATTGGCGTAATCGTTGCCCCTGCCTTCAGCCCGTGGCAGGCGCACACGGTGATTGGATTGGTCATGCTGTTGGGGGCGTCGTTCGCGTGGGCGTGCAACATCATCCAGCTGCGCGGCAATCGTCATGTGCGATTGGGGGCAGACATGATTCCGTGGCAGACGGCAATTGCGACGGTGCCGCTGGCGGCGCTGGCCTGGATGCGGGATGGCGCGCCCACGTTCCTGGCCGTGCCGGATGCGTGGCCCATCATTCTGTACACCGGGCCGCTTGCCACCGCGTTGACGTTCATCGTGGTGTTGGGCATGACGCAAAAGATGCCGCCGGTTGCAACGTCCATCGCCATGCTGTGCGTGCCGGTGATCGGGCTCATTGTGTCGTCCGTGGTGTTCCATGAACGCATTTCGGCTGATCTGGCGTTGGGTCTTTCGCTGATCGGTTTGAGCGTGGTGCTGTCTGCTGTGGCCTCGCGCTTCAAACGGCCGCTGGTGCTGCGTCCGTCGTAGTGGACGGATCGGCGGATGGGGGCTTGCCTCGTCGTGCTATCGTTTCGCAATTGAAGAGAGAGTCACGCATGGCATTGCATCGTTTCCAGAAAGGCGAACTGGGTCATTGGCTTCGGGTGGTTGCCGACCAAGACGAACCGGGCGCCGCACCCGCTGAAGTGCCTGCCGAGGTTTCGCAGGCGCTCGTGACGCTGCGTTGCATTGTGGCCAGCGCCGATGGCCGCTGGCAGATCACTGAAAAGGGCAAGCTCGCCCTGCGCATGGAAGAACCGGGCGCCATTCACGTGCGCTAAGCGATCACGAGGCCGCATCCGACGGCCTATCGTATACATCGCAGCGGCACTTCAAAATTCCACACGGGCTCGCTGCGTCTTGCATCAAGACGTGCCGGTTTGCTGCATATCTTGCGAATATTTTCGCTGTATGTCGCGTATTCGCGGGTAAATCACGCGCAGTACGGGAATCTCCTGAGACGGAATGTGGCAATTGGCATCCTCCGGACGTATCGCGCACATCGGGTCGCCAGTAAGATGAACTTGCGTGACGCTTTCAGGTCTATTTGTTTACGCGGGAATTTGATCCCGCCACGTCACGCGTGGTTCACGCGTTTAGGTAACCGACTGGGAGGTAGCACATGCAGCATCGTGACCAGGAAGTTCTGATCGACGTTTCCACAGCGGCCATGGATACCGGCGGATATGGCGTTTTGCTGACGGTAACGGCCGAGGGCGGCACCGAAGTGGATGCCGCGTTTTCCCACTTGGGCAACTGCGCTTCCTTGGACGAAGCACGTGATCGCGCGGAAATATTCGCGCAGAACTGGGTCGAGGAAAACATCTTCCGATAGGGCGTACTTCCCTTGACGGAGCTGATCGGTTGAACCGGTCTGTGTGTGCATGACGCTTCGGAGAATGCTCAAAAATTTGCGACGAAAATTTCGGTTATCGTTGCTGCTCCAAAACCTGGGGCCCTTTTTGGGTATGCGTCGTTCCAAGATGACTGCCGCACAGACCAACCTTTCTCTGACAGAGCATATCCGCGCGCTGCGCGAGCATTTCGCCACTGTCATCCTGCCCATGTGGATGGGGCAGGGCTTCAATAGCGCACTCGGTCTCCCATTTGAATCGCTGGATGGCGCAAGCGGCGAACCCTTGACGCCCGCGCGTTATCGCGCGATGGCCTGCGCGCGTCAGCTGTATGTGTTTGCACAAGCGCCGGGCGCCGCCGCGGGTCAGCATGCGGATCGCCTGTTCGAATCGTTGCGCCGTGTGTTCCGTAGCGAACACGGCGGCTGGCGTTACAGCGTGGACGCCCAGGCGCGTCCGCTGGATGACACCCAGGATCTTTACACGCACGCATTCATCGTGCTGGCCTGCGCCGCGTACTTTCAGCGCAGCCGCAACGCCGATGCGCGCAAGCTCATGCTGGCAACCGCCTCGACGATCGAGTCGCGCTTCAAGACGCAGGATGGGCTCTACCATGCGGCGCTCAGCCCCGACTTCGCCCAGCCGCTGCGCCCGCCCGCGCAGAATCCCATGATGCATTTGACGGAAGCGTATCTGGCTGCCGCTCAAGTCGCGGAGCCGGCGTTGTTTGCGCAGCATCTGCGCAGCCTGGCGCAAGGCATGAGCCAGTTCTTCGTGCATGCCCCCACGCAGTGCATTTCGGAAGCGTTGCAAGGCACGGCCGATAACCGGCTGGAGCCTGGGCATCAATTCGAGTGGTTGTCACTGGTGCAGGGCGCTGCCCAGGTTTTCGAAGGTCTGGATCTGGTTGAAAGTTTGCCGCGCGCCATGCACTGGTCGCGGGTTCATGGCGTAGATGTGGGCGGGCCTGGCGTGTTGGCCTCGTTGGATGAGTCGGGCGCGGTGGCCGATGACACCCGCCGTATCTGGGCTCAAACGGAGTACTTGCGCGCGCTGGCGGTGGTGGGTGATCTGCCCGCGTTGGCGTCTGGCTTGGCGGCTTTCCGGGCCAACTTTCTGCACGCCGGGGGCTGGTACGAGTGCTTGGACGGAACCGGTGCAGTGGTGCGCAGCGATATGCCTTCGACCTCGCCCTACCATTTGGCGACCTGTCTGGCTGCATTACCAATCGTTGTTTAATTGCCGTATTAACAATTATTGTTGTTTGATTGACATAAATTGATAGAAAAATATTGGTGAAATCCCTTACAATTTAGCAACACTGTTTGTGGGGAAGCATCAATGAGCGTTATGTGCTTGGCTTGCCAACGCATTAACCCGGGACTTGCGGGCGTTGCGCCGCATTCGCACCTGGGACATCAAGGTTTCACCAATCCGACCCAAAAAGGGCGGGAAGAGAGCCGTGAAGACCACTTTCGGTGCCTAAGCTGCGGGGCAAAGTGGTTGCGCGAGACCGATAAGTGGGGCGTGGACCTGGGATTCAAGCTCGCGCCCTGATCGTTTTCGGCTGATTTCGGCCAGATTCCGCTGCATCGCAAACGAGCCTCTGAAAAGAGGCTCGTTTCATTTTGAAATAAATGTCAGCGACCTATGAAACTGAACATTTCACAGTAAGTCTAAATAATTCTTATGTTGCTTGGCCCGCGGCCACCACGTCCGGGTCAGCGCTGGCCGTTTGCAGCAGCCATTGTCGAAAGCTGGCCAGCGCGTAGTGATCTCGCCGCTGCGTGGGTGCGCATAGGTGATAGCCGCGGCTCAGCCGAATGGGCAGATCGGGGAACGGGGCGGCGACCCGGCCGGCTTGAAGCTCGTCGCGCACCAGGCAGCGTTGCAGCACGGCGATGCCCATATCCGCCATGACGGCCCGGATCAGGATGGACACCTGATCGAACCCATTGGACAAGGTCACAGCGTCCCGCGGCACGCCCGCCGCGGTGAACCACTGCGCCCAATTGCCCAGGCCATTCGTGTGATAAAGCAGCGGCTCGCCCAGCAAACCGTGGGGCGTGCTCCACAGCCCTTGCGCCTGACGCAGGGCCAGACGATCCGGGTGGCAGATCACGACCATCTCGCGGCCGATCACGTAGTCGGCATCCCAGCCCGGCCATTGCTCCGGCGTGCCAGACAGAATGCTGGCGTCGGGCGTTGCGCCTGAGAAGTCCTCGTTGCGGCGGTAGGCCGTAAAACTCAGCTGAATGTCGGGATGGCGCCGATGAAAATCCGGCAGGTGCGGCACGAGCCAGGCGCTGGCCAGCGTGGGCACCGTGGACAAGGTCAGGCTCAGCCGGCGGTCGTCGGCGCGCAACTCCGTGCTGAGCATTTCGATGGCTGCCAAGGGCGCTTGCGCGCCATCGTAAAGCCGTTGGCCCATTTCGGTTAGGGTCAGCCCGTGCGCGTTTCGATGCATCAAAGGCTGGCCGAAATGCGCTTCCAGGCGGGCGATGGCGCGGCTGATTGCGCCTTGCGTCACGCACAGCGTCTGCGCGGCTTGCGTGAAGCTGCCCAAGCGTGCCGCCGTGATGAAGGCATGCAGCTCGGACATGGAGGGCGAGTGCAGCCGCATGGAGCATGATCTTTGGTAATGAAGGCGTGCAATATAGTCGTTTGAAAGCAGACCGTAAAGTTCGGACACTGGCGGCCGTGTTCGCAGACCCGCGAACGACCTCACTTTCGGAGTTGCTTCATGTCTCGCCGCCTGTTTGGCCGGTCCGCGCGTTGCGCGCTTGCCGGCATGTTCGCCACGTTGTCCTTTGCCGGCATCGCGCATGCCGCCGGTTATCCCGAGCGCCCCATCAAGCTGGTGGTGCCGTTTGCTGCGGGCGGATCGACCGATATCGTTGCCCGCCTGGTGGCGGAATACGCCGGCCGCGACCTGAAGCAGACCATCGTCGTCGAGAACAAGGCGGGCGCGGGCGGTTCCATGGGCATGGAGCAAGTGGCGCGGTCGACCCCCGACGGCTACACAATCGGCATGGCCACCATGAGCACGCACGGCTCGAACCCGGCCGTATACCGCAAGATGAATTACGACCCCATCAAGGACTTCGCGCCGATCGCGAATGTGCTGGCCGTGCCCAGCGTGTTTGCCATCAACCCGAATCTGCCCGCCAAGAACATGGCCGAATTCGTGGCGCTGTCCAAGAGTGCGCCCGCTGACCGCTACAGCTTCGCGTCGCCCGGTATCGGTTCGCTGGGACACGTGAACATTGAGAACTTCATGATGCTGTCGGGCATCAAGCTGCTGCACGTGCCGTATCGTGGCGCGGGCCCGGCCTTGAATGATGTGATGGGCGGCCAGGTGGACGCGATCACCGACAACCTGTCGTCGACCTTGCCGCAAGTGCTGGGCGGCAAGCTGCGCGCGCTGGCTGTGTTGGGCGCCGAGCGCTCGCCGTTGCTGCCGGATGTGCCCACCTACATCGAGCTGGGTTACCCCGACATGGGCACGGGCGGCTGGTTCGGCCTGGTCGCCCCGGCTGGCACCCCGACTGCTGTCATCGACCGCTTGAACCAAGCCGTGCGCGCCGCGATGCAAGACCCGGAATTCCGCAAGAAGGCCGAGGACGTGGGTGGTACGCTGATGCCCACGACGCCCCAAGAATTCCAGGTCCAGATTGAACAGGCCCTGGCCCGTTACGCCAAGGTGGCCAAGGCCGCCAACATCCAGGCTGATTGACGATGACACACGCCGATTTCAACGCGGTATCCGTGCATGAACCCGAAGGACCCGCCTTGCCGCTGGTCTGTGATTCGCCGCACAGCGGCGAACGCTATCCCGAAGATTTCGGGGCAGCCGCGACGCAGGCGCAGTTGCGCCAAGGCGAAGACACGCACGTGGACGCGTTGTGGTCGGCGGCGCCCGCGTTGGGGGCGACGCTGATCGCGGCGAACTTTCCGCGCGTCTACATCGACCCCAACCGCACGTTGCAGGATCTGGACCCGGAGTTGTTGGCCGAGCCCTGGCCCCACCCGCTGGACCCGGGCGAGAAGACGCGTCTGGGCAAGGGGCTGATCTGGCGCCGGATGGACAAGGCCACGCCCATTTACGACCGCAAGCTGAGCCTGGCCGAAGTGCGCCATCGCATTCAGGCTTATTACGAGCCTTATCACGCGGCCTTGTCACAAGCGATCAACAATGTTGAACAACGCTTCGGCGCGGTCTGGCACTTGAACCTGCATTCCATGCCGAATGACGCCTACGAGCGCTTGGGCCGGCATAGCGAACACCCGCTGGCCGACTTCGTCTTGGGTGATCGTGACGGCACCACGTGCGAGCCGGAATTCATTGCGCTGATCGAAAAAGCCCTGCGCGACCTGGGTTACACCGTGGCGCGCAATGACCCCTACAAGGGCGTGCAACTGATTGCGCAGATCGGCCAGCCCGCGCTGAACCGGCACAGCCTGCAAGTGGAGATTCGCCGCCCCTTGTACATGGACGAGGCGACGCGTGAACGCAACGCGGGCTTTGAGATTCTGCGCGGGCATCTGTCGACGGTGCTCAAGCAGGTGGCGGACTATGTGCGGGTCCGCATGGAGGCGGTTGCGTCGATAAAATAAAATCGTTTGTATGTGAGCTGCGCGCGCCGCACACGACTCAGCCGGGGTTGATTCGCATCAACTCCGGCTTTTTGCTGGGCGCTTAAGTTTTCTACAGGACGGCCGTTGTCGCTAACAATGAGCTGCGCCGTTTTTGGCCGCAGCGATTGGGGACCCCAATGCTAGAGAAGACGATCAACGGATTTTCAGTGGTGGCGTACGCGACGCAGCCCGAAGGGCGCACGCCCGCTCGCGCGTTTCTGGAGACAAGGCGCCTGCCGCCCAAAGTGAAGCCGGCGGAAGCCGCCAAACCGGAAGCTGCCGGCCAGGAAGACGCCGGCCAGGAAAACACCGACGTCGCAGCGGTGGAGGACAAGCCCGAAGGCCAGCCTTTCGAGATCTTTGTCAGCCGGCGTTTTCGTAGCGCGATCGAAGCAATGTCGGCCGCGCGCAACGCGTTGGACCGCGTGAAAAGCGTGGATGAAGACGGCGTGCCGGACCATTTGCCCGAATAAAGCGAACTCGCTTGGGGCGCGTTGCGCGCACCCCAGGCCCATATTGTTATCCCCACTTTGTATTTGTCGAACGCCTGAGCGCAGGCTGATGATGCCGCATGGCAATCATCGCCATTCACAGTCTGCTCATAAGGAAGGTTGATGAATACGAACGTCCATTCCAACGCGAATTCGTCGCGTGGAGTTTCACGCCGCGCGCTGTTGCGTGCGGCCGGCATTGCGGGATTGGCCGCGCCGCTTGGCATGCTGGGTTCACGCGTGCTGGCGGCCGATGCGTCGCCCCGAACGTTCAAAATTGCCTGGAGCCAGACGGCAGTCTGCCAGTCGCCGGTGTCGGTGGCGCTGGAACGCGGTTTCTTCGACAAGTACAACCTGAAGGTCGAACGCATCAATTTCAGCGGGTCCACCGAC
>Ga0256763_1000291_pt1 | contig 8119 bp, 6 predicted proteins | sample MC6MC0914MT_FD_186056 | JGI IMG/M metagenome (GOLD analysis project Ga0256763, IMG submission 186056) | Metatranscriptome of enriched soil aggregate microbial communities from Iowa State University, Ames, United States - MC6-MC0914-MT... | ecosystem: Environmental > Terrestrial > Soil >... | reverse complement strand
GCGAAGCAGGATCTAACGACACCCTTGTTCGAGGCCTCGATTTTATGGCCAGAGGCATTTCCTAGCTGTTTAGGTGGGTTAAGTATTTCGATGCAAAATTCTTAAAGTTGAAGACTGATGAATGGGATTGTCAGTTCGCATGCAAATAAGCGGGCCTTGAGTGCCAGAAAGAACTTGTGAAACTACAGTTTCCCCAATTAGGTGCGACGATATAGTCTGATACCTGTTTCCCTGGAGATCGCGGAGCTTTTCAGCGTATCTTTCCGCCCGGCTATAGGCGACCACGTGAGTTATGAAATTGTCGAAAAAATACAAGTTGCATGATCGGCTAGTCTCTGAGCGGTAAGGAAAATAAAGTTGATGTAATATTTGAAAACATTCGTCGCGGACCCAAATCTTCATGAGCGAACTGGTGAGCTGGCGTCCAACTTGTTTAGCGAAGGCAGGATTACGTATGAAATATCCGGAATATTTAGCATCTGCAAAACGGCACAATCATGCTTGCCGAGTATTAAAAGCCAAATTGGATACTTTCGATGAGAGCGATTCGAATAGTGAGGAGTTTAAGTTTCTCGTCCTCAGTATGTATTATTTATCCGGGTATATTATAGAGTGCGCGCAAAAATTTAAAATATTTGAGCTGAAACAATACGACCCCAGTGCAGAAGTCGATGAGCCTAATTGTACTAGTGCTGGCATAGATTATAGAAAAAGAATAAAAACTCATCGCTTTGATTCACTTCAAAATTATTTGGACTCATTAATTGGGGGATTTTCTTACGTGAGTGATAAACGCGAAATAAATATTCTATTAAAAAAATGGAGTCCTGAAATTCGGTATTCGCACATTGATTTGGAATATCACGAAATCAAAGAATTTTACGCCCATTCAAATCAATATTTAAAAAAAATGTAAAGGCTTTTCATGCTTAAATCGATTAGTTTTATGAATAGGCTTGAGGATGATCTTCAAGAAAACATAATTCAAAAAAATATCATTGATTTTTATATAGAGCTGCGAATTAACCAAAGTATCGAAGTTTACATCGTTAGCGACACAGCAAAAGACATCTCGGATCTTTTCACAAAATCAGTCACAAACGAAGAGCTTCAATTTAGCAACGTTGAATATACTTTCATCAGTGAAAAGAAATCTCAGGAAGAGGATTTTAGTTACTTGTTTGACGGAAAGAAAAACTCTATCGGGCTTCGTCGTTCTTTAGGGGCATTGCTAGCATTGAATGAAAGCAAAAAAAGTCAGAAAGAGCAATGTAGTAACTTTTTTCAGCTATAAGGGTGGCGTTGGACGTACAACATCGCTTGCTCTTACAGCCAGCTACTTGTCACAAAAGGGGAAAAAGGTATTTGTCATTGATTGTGATTTTGAAGCGCCGGGCCTTATTAATTTTTTTAATACGTCACAAGTAGATAATTGCAAAAACGGGCTAGTTGAGTATCTCAATGACCGTAATTTTATAACGGGCTGCACTATTGATGACTATGTTTATGACATCGAAAAAAGTTACTCAGGTGCGGGTAGCATAAATTTAATGCCTGCCGGAAATATGGCAAGCAATGACGATTTAACAAGTTACCTTGAAGGCCTAGCCAAAATAGATTTGCAGGGAGAAGGTCTCGTTGATGTATTAGGTGGTCTGATCGATGATATTACCAATAGGTATTGTCCTGACGTGATTTTAATCGACTCTAGAACAGGCTTTAATAACACCTTTGGTGCCCTCGCTCAGTTGTCAACCTCCATGGTTGTACTGGCAGGTGATGATGTACAAAATCAGCCGGGAATAGAATACGTAACAAGAGCGTTGAACGAAATAAATATTAACGCGTGCTTTGTGCTCTCTATCATCAGTGCAAATTTTAGTAAACGCTACAACAATTTTTCCAACCAGATTCAGGGGCTTTCTTCTTTCGATGCTGAAATATTTTATTTCGACCGTCAAAACACGTTGGAATTTATTGGCACCGCACTTGAAGACAAAGAGGATCTAGACGACTTTATAAGTGGCGAAAACGGATCGTTGCAATATCAAAGGTTTTTCAAATATATAGATCAGGTAACTACCCCCACTGTAGAAGGCGGTAGGAGGGAGGAATTTGGAAAAATCGAGCTACTTAAAGCCGATGTGGATAATGTGCCCGCTTTCTCGGAAAGTGGCGCGGATGTAGACGCAGAGGCGGTGCAAAAATGGGACACCATCATTCAGGACAATGTCCTGAACGATATCAAAGGAAAACTGCCTAATTTGTATGCAGAAAATATTGAATATTCCCCCGAATATATCAGTAACTATTTTTATTTTCGACCGTGCATGGAGGATCTGTTAATCCCCGAAAAGTGCGTTTTATTAGGGGATAAAGGTACGGGAAAAACGGCCTTTTACAAGGCTCTTAAAATTGATAGTTTTTTTCAAATGCTTATTTCTAAAGCACAGAAGAGGCATTTGGGCTACGATGTTCTAAATATCACTAACTTTGATACCGATAACTTTGAATTTGTGGGCCTTGATGAGCTCATTAAAGACGAGCTATTGATAAAGCGGTTTTGGATGTTTTTTATTTGGAATGCTATTTGTTCAAGAAGTAACTATGGGGGTGGAAACAAAGATCTATTGGTCGACCTCGATAATCTCGCTGCTCAGGATAAAATAAAGGCTCTCCTGAATAACGCGGAGTCGTATACAAGAATTGAAGAAGAGTTGGGTGAAATAAACGCAAAATTGAAAAGAGAGGATAAGCGACTAATATTAACTTTTGATCAACTTGATAATATTGTGAAGCCGTTCTTGTGGAACGACGTAATTGCTCCTCTGGTTAAAATTGTGATGAGGTTCTCCTACGATTTTATACATCCGAAACTTTTCCTGCGAAGAGATTTGTATGAACGCTTGGGAAATCTCACAAATAAAAATTCTTTTCGTGCGCGGACAATCGATCTTGAGTGGTCACAGAACGAAATTTTTTCGTATTTCCTAAAGATTGTATTTAGTTATTCTAAGGATAATTTCTTCGAATTTCTTGATCGGAAGCTTTCCAACCTGGAACTGGTCAAGCAGATTAGGAAGAAATTAAAAACTAGGGGTCACGAGCATAACCAATTGCCGTTGGATAAGTACTTGATACAGCCCGTAATTAATGCTTTTTTTGGCGCTCCCAAACCTAAGCGAAACGGCAAGCTGAGTACTGCATATGAAGATCTATACCGAAATATTCAGAGTGCCGATAAAACGGTTAATCTTCGCCCTTTTATCGACTTAATAACTAACGCTATAAAGGTCCAGGAGGAACAAGATGGCGAGAAGAATTATCGGCAAGATTCCATTATTGGCCTTGCGTATTGCACTAGCAGTCAGGTTCGAAAAGATGCCGTCGTTAACTATTTGGAGGATTTGTGGAACGAGAAGGGCAATGAATTTGTGAAGGTGTTTTGTTTGGATTTGGCGAACAATAAAGTGGATAGCGCATACAAAAAGAATGTGCTAAATGGGGATGCATTTGATAGGCTTTTAGAGGATATAAAAAATAACAATAGCGACGATGAGGTCATTCGTAATGGAACGTTGGAAGAGTTTAAGCAAATACTAATTGCTAACAAAATAATAACACCCTACATGGTTGGAACCAAAACTCGATATGGGTTTGCATACTTATATACAAACTATTTGGGTATTTAGTGGGAGATGTGTGAATAGCCAGGCGCGTTTCTCTGCGGCCCAAGATTTGCTTTAGGGTTTCAATAACGCGCTTGAAGGGTGGCAGGAATCAACATCAAAGGCGAACTGTTTGCCGTTGTGGGACTGGCTGGAAAAAAAGTTCTGACGCCTTCGGGGGGCGTCAGCTCGTGGACGGTCTGATGAAGCGCTACGGCGTAGGCGTGACTAAGGCGAGCGATGTAGTGAGGATTTCGCGGTCGCTGTATCGCAATGTGTCGTGCCGACGAGATAGTGGCGCTCTGTTCATGCGGATCCACAAGATCGCACATACGCGCGTGCATTACGGATATCGGCTTGCACATGAAATGCTGCGTCCCGAAGGATATCGGAGACAATCCCAAGCGGGTCTATCACTTGGATCGCGAGCTAGGGCTTGTCGCTAAGGTATAGCGGGCCCCAAGCCGACAAAGCGGTTGCGCAGACCATCTTGCTTGAAACCGCTTGGTCGCCCGATGAAGTGACATGCCCCCAATGTCTGCCAGAATGATTTGCAAGCCATGGGCACGGCTTGCCTCACACAACAACCCCTGATATTGAACCTTTTCTGTTTAAGCTGTGACGCCACTTCAAAGTTATCTTCTCCGGCTGGCGAAGAGCATTCTTCTGCGTCCTACTGCCCAAGCAGGGCACCCCTCTGCACAGTTCATCGCTGGACGCCACTCTCCCTTCGAGTTTCCCAGTGGAGCGGCGCTCTCTTGGTGGTATTCGGCAGACACGTTTAAAACAATTGAGGCAGTAGCCCGCCTCATAATCGAGGGTTGGTCTGAGTTTAGAGATTGCGATTCTGAATCCGTGGAGTCAATTGTGACGAACACGCTGCAAGAGATATGCGTAGACAGTTCCCTTTTTGATTGTGATGCTGTGTTCTTTGCGGGCAGGGACAACCTCTTCGAATGTCGCAACGTGTCCGTGCCAAATTTCGCGACGAGGATTCAGCAAGCAATCGTTGCCAATCTGGAGGCAAGTATCGGCAGGAACTGTACCGTTCACGTCATTCCACGTTTTCAAGTCGATAGCCTCGTTGTCGAGGGAGAAGCGCTTCGAGTCATCGCTAAGAAAGATGAGACAGCATGGCAGCACTTGGTCGATGAGGGATACGAGTTCAATGGCTGGACACCTCTCCGCCCACAGGTGGGGCTTGATGGTGATCGTACTTTCACACCGCCCTGGGACTTTGAATGTCTGCTTGTTGCAGAGGGGAGTGGCACCCAAAAAGGATCGAAATTCAGCAGCATTCTTAGATTCCGAAAACTAGCGGCAATCCTTCATGCAGTTGCATGCATGCACGTGGGGCGGCCCCTTCACAAGTCAGCCGCCAGTCCTTTCAGGTTCTGCACGCAGTTTCCGCACAAATCCAGTTCAGTGATGCAAATTACTCGCAGCGATTGCGATCCAGTGCTGCCATATTTCGTATCTGATATTCGTGTTCCGCCGCCATGTCTCGCATCGATCCGTGACTGGTACGCAACAGCTAACAGGTGTGATTCGGATCATAGGAACCGCATAGATAAGGCTGCAAACTTTCTGAACCGCGGCGTTAACTCAGACGACATCGAGGCCTACCTAAACTACTTTATTTCGCTTGATGCCCTCTTTGGTCAGCGAGGGGCGGTTGAGACGTCGATTTTGGAGGGGGTGAGGGCTCTTCGTCTTGATTCATCCTTTGCGGAGAAGGCAGCTTGGCTGTTCGATCTGCGCAACGAAATCGTTCATGGAGGCAGTAGATATATTTCGGAGTGGCCGAAGTACGTGCGGTATATCCAGCACTTTGGCTCCCACCCGACAGCTGACGTCCAGCGGCTGGCGCAAGTCGCCGTACTCGAAGCTCCCCGTCTGTACGTGTAGTGATAATTAGAAAACCGCCGATGACTCGAAAGGCGACATCAGTTTTTGCTGGAAGTACAGACTTGAAGCTCCCAGCCAAAAAAAGGCCGAGCTCGATTCAAACTCAGGAAGGCGCTAGGCCGCTCAGTCCAACCGTCGCATATTTAAGAGCTTGCATATGCCGTTGTTACCTAACGCGACTCTCCTGATTGAATCAGAGGCCGACATCAATCTGAGTGGTTATACGAAGGCATTTGGAGCCGACATTGGTTATCTGTCGGCTCAGTCGGATGGGATCTAGTTGAATGGCGCCGTCGTTTTTGTTGTCTCAGTAAGGCTCGACAATGGTTCGTCGAGCGCCACAGCTACGAGTTCGGCCAGATGATCGCAAAGACTTTCGATGCTGCCCATCAGGGTTGACACGACCCAAGCATCGAGCGGTCGCGCACTTCTAGCCCCTGGCTCATTCACACTATTCCCCACAATCCGAGCAATCGCCCAAATCCCCTGGCAAGCGCGCTCCATCTTCCTCAAATCGTCAAACCGCACAATGCCAAACTCCGGATCATCCGGCGTTGCCCAACGGTCATACGTGAAAGAGTTGTCTTCCATATCAGCCTCCTGTTCAGTCAGACCCGCTCCCCGCTGTCAATCGGGGTGGGCGGGCGCAAGGCCGGGTTGACAGACCGGTAACAGGAGCAACCGGCGCACGCGAGCGTGCCCCGGCCAAGGCCCGCCCATAGCAGGGACGTGCTTCGGCCTACGGACGTAAAAATGCCGCTATTGCAGCGGCTGTCCGCTTCCTGTTAGAGCCGGCTGTCAAACCGGACGGTCATTGGTGTGACCGCAGGGCGAGTATACGGCGGAACGCTTCGGAAGCAGCAATCACCAGGGTGGCAGTTTTGTCTCGTGCCAGATGAGACCCAAAAAGCACAAAGGGCTCCTTAGAGCCCTTCGTCATCGTCAAGCAGCAACCGGCACAAAAAACCGATCCTTCAACTCCTGCAACCCAATCCTCTCCAACATCTCCGTCAACCTCTCAGCAGGCTTCCGGGTCGGCAAATCCTTAAACTGCGCCACGATCAGCTCATTCTTCATAGAATGCTCCCACCCGACCAATTCCGTCACGCTAACCTGATACCCATGCGCTTCCAGCTGCAAGCACCGCAGCACATTCGTAATCTGGCTTCCAAACTCCCTGGTATGCAACGGATGCCGCCAAATCTCCGCCAGCGGATCAGCCAGCGCCTTGCCCTTATTCTTCCTTAGCACCGAAGCCACTTCCGCCTGGCAGCAAGGCACCACCACGATGTACTTAGCCTTCTTCTCCAACGCAAAGTGAATCGCGTCATCGGTCGCGGTATTACAAGCGTGCAGGGCAGTGACAACATCAATCGTCCCCGGCAACCGACTCGAAGTAATCGACTCCGCCACAGACAGATTCAAGAACGACATCCCGCCAAAGCCCAACCGTTTCGCCAGTTCCTCTGACGACTTCACCAGTTCTTCGCGAGTTTCGATTCCATAAATATGGGACCCATTGCCGACAGCATCCTTCTGTTCCTTGAAGAACAAGTCATACAGAATGAACCCCAGATACGACTTACCAGCCCCGTGATCCGCAAGCGTGACGGCGCCGCGTTCTTGTTGGACGTCTTTTAGCAACGGCTCAATGAACTGAAACAGGTGGTAGACCTGCTTCAATTTACGGCGGCTGTCCTGGTTCATCTTGCCGTCGCGGGTCAGGATGTGCAGGGCTTTGAGGAGTTCGACGGACTGGCCGGGGCGGATGTCGTGGGTTTTTTCTGACATGGGGGAAGGCAAAGCGCCCCGCACGGGGCGGGGCGCGTAGTGGCGCGGAAAGCGTCAGTTTAACGAAAACGCTGACGCGGCCGCTGGGCGGTACAAAAAAAGCGGGTCTTAGCCTACGGTGGCAAAAACCGGTTCGCCCAGGTTCAGCATCAAACGATTTGCCCAGGCGAAGATCGCGTCCGAGTGCAGCAGGTCCAGCACTTCGCCTTCGCTCAAGCCCGCATCTTTCAATGCTTGGATGCTGTTGGCGTTGACGTCGGCCTGGGCTTCGGTGATCTGGATCGAGAACTGGGCAATCGCCAGTTCACGCGCCGTGGTGCCGGCGGTGTAGGGGTCTTCGAACACTTGCGCGATCACTTCATTGCGCTTGGCCAGTTGTTCGAAGCGCTGCGCGTGGACGGATGCGCAGTACACGCAGCCGTTCACACGCGAGACGACCGTGGAGCCCAGCTCGCGTTCTGCGCGCGACAGACCGCCTGGGGCGTACATGATGGCGTTGAAGGCGGTGGAGCGCTGGCGCAGGATTTCCGGTTGGTGGACCAGGAACAGGTAGTAGTCCGAGACCTTGGCCTTGGGGTGGCTTTCTTCCAGGACGGCGATCTGTTCGGACGTGGCGGTGTCGACGTTGACGACGTCGAGCCAGGCCTTCCATTCCAGGACTTCGTTGGTGAAGCCGTGCGCCTTGATGACGTCGCCGGGTTCGGTGTTGCCGGGGTTGACCACGGTGGTCGCATCGGCGGCGGCAGAGCCGG
>Ga0256763_1000285_pt1 | contig 8188 bp, 8 predicted proteins | sample MC6MC0914MT_FD_186056 | JGI IMG/M metagenome (GOLD analysis project Ga0256763, IMG submission 186056) | Metatranscriptome of enriched soil aggregate microbial communities from Iowa State University, Ames, United States - MC6-MC0914-MT... | ecosystem: Environmental > Terrestrial > Soil >... | reverse complement strand
GCCCGTCACGCCAGCCCCGGTCGCGAGTGCAACGGGTGAGCAACCCGCGCCGGCCTCGGCTGCGCCCAAGCCGTTCGACGGCCTGCGTTTTCGCTGGTAAAGGGAGCATACCTTGATCGATGTTCGTCGCTGGATCTGGCTGGGTGCAGCCCTGCTGATCGCTGTGCTGCTTTATAGCTTGCACAATATTCTTACACCGTTTCTGGTCGGCATCCTGCTGGCCTACCTGGCCGACCCGCTGGTTGACCGCCTGGAGCGCCTGGGGCTGTCGCGCACCTGGGGCGTGGTGGTGGTGTTCGGCTTGTTCACCTTGTTACTGATGGCCTTGCTGCTGGTGCTGGTGCCGATGCTGGCCAAGCAGCTGGTGCGCCTGTACGAGCTGGCGCCGCAGATGCTCGACTGGCTCGAACAGGTGGCGCTGCCATGGGTGCAGGGTCGTCTGGGCCTGGCCGATGGCTTCTGGAAGTTCGACAAGATCAAGGCCGCCATCGGCTCGCACATGGGGCAGACCACCGATATCGTGGGCATGCTGTTGTCCCATGCCACCGCCTCGAGCCTGGCGTTGATGGCCTGGTTGGCGAACATGGTGCTGATTCCTGTGGTGGGCTTCTATCTGCTGCGCGATTGGGACCTGATGATGGCCAAGCTGCGCGGCCTGCTACCGCGCCAGCGTGAGCCGCAGGTGATGGGCCTGGCTGGCGAATGCCATGAGGTACTGGGGGCATTCGTGCGCGGGCAACTCATGGTGATGGTGGCCTTGGGTATCATCTATTCGGCCGGGCTCATGCTGGTGGGGCTCGAACTGGGCCTGCTGATCGGCATGCTCGCGGGCCTTGCGGCCATCGTGCCGTACATGGGCTTCATCATTGGCATTGGTGCCGCGCTGGTGGCTGGCCTGTTCCAGTTTGGCGGCGACCTGTACCCGATGCTGGGCATCGTCGCGGTATTCATGGTCGGGCAGGCGCTGGAAGGCATGGTGCTGACCCCGCTGCTGGTGGGCGATCGCATCGGTCTGCACCCGGTTGCGGTGATCTTTGCCATCCTCGCCGGTGGTGAGCTGTTCGGCTTTACCGGGGTGCTCCTGGCCCTGCCGGTGGCGGCGGTGATCATGGTGCTGCTGCGGCATATGCATGACTTGTATAAAGAATCGGACATGTATGCCGGGGATATTGACCCGGAGCTGTAACGTACAGGCTTATGTTAAACCTGTGGGGGCGGGCACGCCCGCTCCCACAGGCACCGATTTCAGCCGCAAGACAGCGCAACTTGTTGATTTTGCTTGCGCTATCTATTGCCGTCATTGTGCGCCTCGCGTTGCGGGTATAGACTTTGCAGATTGTTCACCAAAGGCCCCCTGCGGTCCTGCTGACCGCCCGCGAGCATGAAACCACCGATCCAGTTGCCCCTGGGTGTGCGCCTGCGCGATGACGCCACCTTCATCAACTACTATCCGGGCGCCAATGCTGCGGCATTGGGTTACGTCGAGCGGCTATGCGAAGCCGACGCCGGCTGGACCGAGAGCCTTATCTACCTGTGGGGCAAGCAGGGTGTTGGCCGTAGCCACCTGCTGCAGGCCGCCACCCATCGTTTCCAGCAACGTGGTGAGCCCGCCGTCTACCTGCCGTTGGCGCAATTGCTCGACCGTGGCGTAGAGGTGCTCGACTACCTGGCCCAGTACGAACTGGTCTGCATCGACGACCTGCATGTGATTGCAGGCAAGGCAGACTGGGAAGAGGCCATGTTCCACCTGTTCAACCGCCTGCGCGACAGCGGCCGGCGCCTGCTGCTGGCCGCCTCGGCATCGCCACGGGAGCTGCCGATCAAGCTCCCCGACCTGAAGTCGCGCCTGACCCTGGCCCTGGTGTTCCAGATGCGTGGCCTGTCCGACGAAGACAAGCTGCGCGCCCTGCAATTGCGTGCTTCGCGCCGCGGCCTGCACCTTACCGACGAAGTCGGCCACTTCATCCTCACCCGCGGTGCGCGCAGCATGAGCGCGCTGTTCGACCTGCTCGAACGCCTCGACCAGGCCTCGCTCCAGGCACAACGCAAGCTCACCATCCCTTTCCTCAAGGAAACCCTCGGCTGGTAACCCCCTGAAAACGCTGGGCCAGAGCGGCAAAACAGAAAAGTCACATCTTTTTCGATAAAATTTGCAAATGGCCATGATAGAGGGCATAGTTTCCCCCTCTAAAGGATTACAGACACGGTCGTGCCCATGCTAAAGCGCTTCGCACCCCTCGTGCCACTCGCACTCGTGACCCTGCTGTTTGGCTGCGCGGCCCAAGGCCCAGCTTCTCAGGTTCAGGATCACACCCCGGTCGCCGCACAATCGGTGATCAAGGCCAAGGCCTCGTCCTCGTCGGTATTCGGCGAACCGGAAGAGCTGGCCACTGAAGATGACCTGGAGGCTTTCTCCAGCAACAGCAAGCCTTACCAGCTGCCAGTGCTGGCGGACAGCATTCTCGAGCGCGGTATGTCGTTGATCGGCACCCGCTACCGCTTCGGTGGTACCTCGGAGAAGTCTGGTTTCGATTGCAGTGGTTTCATCGGCTACCTGTTCCGCGAAGAGGCGGGCATGACCCTGCCGCGCTCCACGCGTGAAATGATCAACGTCGATGCCCCGAAAGTGGCACGCAACAAGCTCAAGCCAGGTGACTTGCTGTTCTTCAGCACCAATGGTCGCGGCCGCGTCAGCCATGCCGGCATCTACCTGGGTGACAACCAGTTCATCCACTCCAGCAGCCGCCGCAGCGGTGGCGTGCGCATCGACAGCCTCGGTGACCGCTACTGGAGCAAGACCTTCATCGAAGCCAAGCGTGCCTTGGCCATGGCGCCGACCAACATCGCGCGCAACTGATGGCGAAATGATATATCCTGCCGCGGCGGCGATGCTTTGAAAAAAGCTCGCCGCCGTGCGCATTTATAGAAAGCGTCTAATCTAAATTCTCAACTCTTTTCGGCTGCTGCGCAGCGGTCTCAGACAGGATGTTCTGGCCATGATAAAGATGGCGCGCTTCGCATTTCTCTCCTTGGCGACATTGCTTGCTGCCTGCTCCAGCCGTGCGCCTGCGCCGGCCCCTGTGGTTCAGCCGCAGGTTAGCTATAGCCAACCGAGCCCTTCGCCGATTGCCGATGACGTGCTAATCCGCGCCATTGGCCTGGTGGGTACGCCTTATCGCTGGGGCGGCAACACCCCGGACTCCGGCTTCGATTGCAGTGGTTTGATCAAATATGTCTACCGTGATGCAGCCGGCATCAGCTTGCCGCGTTCCACGCGGGAGATGATCGTCATGCGTGCACCGACGGTGGATGCCAAGGCGCTGCAATCCGGTGATCTGGTGTTCTTCGCCACCAGTGGCGGCTCGCAGGTCAGCCATGCAGGCATTTATGTAGGGGAAGGGCGCTTCGTGCATGCGCCCTCAACGGGCGGCACGGTACGATTGGACTACCTGTCCAACAGCTACTGGGCCAAGGCCTATCTGCAAGCCAAGCGTGTGATTCCGCAAGGCCATCTGGCACAGAACCCCTGATTCTCAATGCCTGAAGCAGCGGCCCCGTTCAGCGGGGCCGGTACAGGCCGTCGGGTTCAAGGTGCTTTGCTCACCCGCCAGATGACATTGCCCACATCGTCGGCCACCAATATCCCGCCTTTCCCGTCGTTGATCACTCCCACCGGTCGCCCCATCGCCTTGCCATCGCTGTCGAGAAACCCGGTGAGCAGGTCGATGGGGTGGCCTGCAGGTTTGCCTGCACGGTTGAAGGGTACGAACAACACTTTGTAGCCACTGTGGGGTTTACGGTTCCACGACCCGTGCTGGCCGACCAAAGCGCCCTGTTCGAAAGGCGGCGGCAGCATGCCAGGTTGGACAAATGCCAGCCCCAGGGATGCGGTATGCGGGCCTACCGCGTAGTCGGGCGCTAGCGCCTGGGCGACCTTCTGCGGTGCCTGCGGTTGTACCCGTTGGTCTACGTGCTGCCCGTAGTAACTGTATGGCCAGCCATAAAAGCCGCCGTCTGTCACTGAGGTGATGTAGTCCGGCACCAGGTCGCTGCCGATTTCGTCACGTTCGTTGACTGCTGTCCACAAGGCGTTGCTGTGCGGCTCCCAGGCCAGTCCGTTGGGGTTGCGCAGGCCGGTGGCGAACAGCCGGTGCTTGCCGCTTGCCCGGTCCACTTCCCAGATCGCGGCGCGGCCTTGCTCTTTTTCCATGCCGTTTTCCCCGACGTTGCTGTTCGAGCCAACCGTGACGTAGAGCTTCTTGCCGTCGGGGCTTGCGATCACGTTCTTGGTCCAGTGATGGTTCAGCGGCCCGCCCGGCAACTCGGTCACCGGGTGGCCCTTGTCGGTCACCTTCATGGCGCCCGGTTCATAGTGAAAGCGCAGCAGCCTGTCGGTGTCGGCCACGTACAAGTCCTTGCCCACCAGCGTCATGCCGAACGGTGAGTTGAGCCCTTCGATGAAAGGGCTGCGGATTTCTGCCACGCCATCGTGGTCGGCATCGCGAAGCAGGGTGATGCGGTTGGCGCTGGGTACGGTCGCGCCGGCGCGTTTCATCGCCTTGCCCATGGCCCAGCCGCGGATGCCCTTGCCATCTTCGGGCTTGGGTGGCGCGTTGGTCTCGGCCACCAGCACATCGCCGTTGGGCAGCAAGTAGAGCCAGCGCGGGTGGTCGAGGCCGCTGGCGAAGGCTTCGACTTGCGTGCCTGCAGCTGCGGTCGGCTTGCTGCCTTTTGGCCAGCCGACGGCGGGGGCGATGTTTACGGTGGGGATCAGTGTTTTGACGGGGGCGGGGAGGCTAGGGGTTGGCCCGCTGCCCTCGTTTACGCTCAACAGGGCTGTTTCGCCGCAGCCTGCCAAGCTGGCTGCGATTAACCAAGGCATCAGGCATTTCATGTGCGGCGTCCTCTCAAGAAGCCTGTTGAATTGAGAGGCCGGCCGTGTTCGCCAGGTTCCCCACCGTTTGCTCTGGCTATTGCTCTTGCTCTTGCTCTTGCTTCGGCTTTTGCTTCTAAGCGTGCGGTAGTTCAAGCGACGCAGATTGCGACTTCAGGAGGCCGAGCGCCGGCCTCGCTCCCGGGAGGACCGCGCTGCAGGCCCCATCCTGGGGCCCAGCGCTTGACGGGCATCCATGCCCGTCACCTCCCTTCGCAAGGCCTGCGTTCGGCCTCGTGAAGTCGCGAAGATCAAAAGCCAGATCAAAAGCCAGATCAAAAGCAAGATCAAGAGCCAGATCAAAAGCCGGAGCAAGATCAAGCGCATACGTCGCGGCAACACCCGCTTCGATTGACGCTCAGGGTGCAACCCTCTAACCTTCGCGCGTGTTTCAGGTGCCCTGCCAGCCCCAACTGGGCAGGGTGAAACTGGGAAGCCGGTGGGCGCCAGCATGGCGCGATTCCGGCGCTGCCCCCGCAACGGTAGGTGAGTAGAAGGCCGCGCAGGGCCACTGGATGCCAGCATCCGGGAAGGCGCGCAGGCCAGGGCCAAGGCCCGCTCACAAGCCCGGAGACCGGCCTGAAACTGTCAACGGCATCACGGAGGGTGATGCGCGGTGCACCGTGGCGCCCTGCCATGGCCCCTGCGCGTTCTTCGTCTGCCTGCCTATTACCTGTCGCCACGCCTTGCCGTGGCGCCAGCCTGCGGAGAACCCTTGATGAGCGAACCCACCGACCGCGACGAACGCCACCTCGCGCGCATGCAGCGCAAGAAGGCGGTCATCGACGAACGCATCGCCAATTCCCCCAACGAATGCGGCCTGCTGCTGGTGCTGACCGGCAATGGCAAGGGCAAGAGCAGCTCGGCCTTCGGCATGCTCGCGCGCGCCCTGGGCCATGGCATGCAGTGCGGTGTGGTGCAGTTCATCAAGGGCCGCAACAGCACCGGCGAAGAGCTGTTTTTCCGCCGCTTCCCCGAGCAGGTACGCTACCACGTGATGGGCGAAGGCTTTACCTGGGAAACCCAGGACCGCCAGCGTGACATCGCCGCCGCCGAAGCCGCCTGGGCGGTGTCGCGCCAGTTGCTGCAGGACCCGAGTGTGCAATTTGTGGTGCTGGATGAGCTGAATATCGCCCTCAAGCACGGCTACCTCGACCTGGATCAGGTACTGTCCGACATCCAGGCCCGTCCGCCCATGCAGCACGTGATCGTCACTGGCCGCGCTGCAAAGCCGGAGATGATCGAACTGGCTGATACCGTGACCGAGATGGGTATGCTCAAGCACGCCTTCCAGGCCGGTATCCGCGCGCAGAAGGGCGTCGAACTGTGAGTCAATCGCGCCACTGCCCCGCCGTGTTGATTGCGGCACCGGCCTCTGGCCAGGGCAAGACCACTGTCACTGCTGCCCTGGCCCGCCTGCACCGCAACCTCGGGCGCAAGGTGCGGGTGTTCAAGTGCGGGCCCGATTTTCTGGACCCGATGATTCTCGAGCGGGCCAGTGGCGCGTCGGTGTACCAGCTGGATTTATGGATGATCGGTGCCGAGGAAAGCCGCCGCTTGCTGTGGGAATCGGCCGGCGAGGCCGACCTGATCTTGATCGAAGGGGTGATGGGGCTGTTCGATGGCACCCCGTCCAGCGCCGACCTGGCGCGCCACTTCGGCGTGCCGGTGCTGGCGGTGATCGACGGCACGGCCATGGCCCAGACCTTCGGCGCCCTGGCCTTGGGCCTGGCGCGATACCAGGCCGACCTGCCGTTCGCCGGCGTACTGGCCAACCGGGTGGGCAGCCTGCGCCACGCGCAACTGCTCGAAGGCAGCCTGACCGAAGGGCTGCGCTGGTATGGCGGCTTGTCCCGCGAGCGCGGCATCGAGCTGCCCAGCCGCCACCTTGGCCTGGTGCAGGCCAGCGAGCTGAACGACCTGGATGCCCGCCTGGACGCCGCAGCCGAGGCGCTCGGCGCCAGCTGCGACGCAACCTTGCCACCGCCGGTGACTTTTGCCGAACCCGAACCGCAAGCGTGTGCTGCCTCGCTGGCTGGTGTGCGCATTGGTGTGGCGCGGGACGAGGCGTTCGCCTTCACCTATGGCGCCAACCTGGAACTGCTGCGCAAACTGGGTGCACGGCTGGAATTCTTCTCGCCGCTGCATGACCGTGAACTGCCGGTGGTGGACAGCCTGTACCTTCCGGGTGGTTATCCCGAGCTGCATCACCACGCCCTGGCCGCCAATGCGTCGATGAGCGAGGCAATTCGTGCCCATCATGCTCAGGGCAAGCCGTTGCTGGCTGAATGTGGCGGCATGCTGTACCTGCTCGATGCCCTGACTGACGTGGTCGGTGAGCGTGCCGAACTGCTCGGCCTGCTGCCGGGCGAGGCGACCATGCAGAAGCGCCTGGCGGCCCTGGCCTTGCAGGCGGTGGAGCTGCCGGAAGGTACCCTGCGCGGTCACACCTATCATCACTCGCTGACCAGCACGGCGCTGGACCCGATTGCCCGTGGCCTCAGCCCCAACGGTGGGCGTGGCAACGAAGCGGTGTATCGCCTGGGCCGGTTGACGGCCTCCTACGTGCACTTCTACTTCCCCTCCAACCCCGATGCGGCGGCGGCGTTGTTGCGACCATGAGCGAACACGCTTACAGCGACGCCGAACGCGCCGCGATCTACCGCGCCATCGGCGAGCGCCGTGACATGCGCCATTTCGCCGGTGGCCAGGTGGCGCCGGAGCTGCTTGGCCGCCTGCTGGCGGCCGCGCACCAGGCACCCAGCGTCGGCCTGATGCAGCCCTGGCGTTTCATCCGCATTACCCAGCGTGACTTGCGCACCCGCATCCAGGCCCTGGTGGAGGCGGAGCGGCTGCGCACCGCCGAAGCATTGGGCGAGCGGTCGGATGACTTCATGAAACTGAAGGTAGAAGGCATCAACGACTGTGCCGAGCTGCTCGTAGCGGCCTTGATGGACAACCGCGAGCCGCACATCTTCGGCCGTCGCACCCTGCCGGAGATGGACCTGGCCTCGCTAGCCTGCGCCATCCAGAACCTGTGGCTGGCGGCCCGTGGCGAAGGGCTGGGCATGGGCTGGGTATCGCTGTTCGACCCCCTGGCGCTGGCGGCACTGCTGGGCATGCCTGATGGAGCCAAGCCGGTCGCGGTGCTGTGCCTGGGGCCGGTGACCGAATTTTACCCGGCACCCATGCTGGTGCTGGAAAACTGGGCCGATGAACGGCCCCTGAGTGACATGCTGTACGAAAACCAATGGG
>Ga0256763_1000272_pt1 | contig 8355 bp, 11 predicted proteins | sample MC6MC0914MT_FD_186056 | JGI IMG/M metagenome (GOLD analysis project Ga0256763, IMG submission 186056) | Metatranscriptome of enriched soil aggregate microbial communities from Iowa State University, Ames, United States - MC6-MC0914-MT... | ecosystem: Environmental > Terrestrial > Soil >... | reverse complement strand
GGCGATTCAGACTCGATGTTCCTATCGCTAGGAAATCATGTAAGCCACTAATTTTCCAGGGTTTTCCCTATTGCCGACGTGATTGCCGAGCAGTAGATTTGAGTTGCCGGGCTGTCTGACACCCATCGCGTGCGAAGCCGGGCAGGAGCGCCTCAGACTCATCTAGAGCTGGGGCGCTCTTCCATTTCCGGCTCTCAGAATTCGTTAGCCAGCGGCTGGCCGGTTGCCTGCCGGACGTCCCAATTGCGTCATATCCAGCCGCCGGAACACCCAGGCAGATAACAAGGTGATGACGCCCACACAGACGAAGCTCAACGTGAATGCGCGGCCCAATGCGGCATTCGCCTCGCCCGAGAACATGCCGACCAACCCGCCACCGATGGTCACGCCCAAGCCGATGGCGAGCATCTGGATCATTGAAAACAGACTGTTCCCGCTGGCGGCGTCCCGCTTGCTCAGTCCTTTCAACGTCACACTGTTCATCGCCGCAAATTGCATGGAGTTGGTCGCACCGAACAGGGCAAGCTGAAGCACCTGCAACGCGAGTGGCCACCCCGGTGAAATCGCGGCAAACGACACGATCGACGCACCGACCAACAGCGTATTGACCAACAGGAACGTGTCGTAGCCGAAACGCCGGACAAGCGGGGCGATCCACGGTTTGGATATCGTCCCCGCAATTGCAGCGGGCAGCATCATCAGCCCCGATTGCAGCGGGCTATAGCCCAACTGCAATTGCAGCAACAGCGGCAACAGGAACGGCACCGCGCTGCTGCCGATCCGGCAAACCAGATTGCCCACCAAGCCGACGCTGAAATTAGGCTCGTTAAATAACCGCAACTGGAAAAGCGGATTCTGACGCCGGCGCGCATGCACCACATATAACAACACCGTCAGGGCGCTAAGCGCGAACAAGCCCGCCGACCACGCCATACGGCCGGCACCCGCCGGCAAGTCCAGGCCAAGCGAAAACGACACCATGCACAACGACAACAAGGCGCAACCCAGCACATCGAACGGCGCCACATCCGTCAATGCGTCTTCAGGCAAGTAGCGGCGCACGGCAAACAGGCCTGCGATTCCGATCGGGACATTGATCATGAAAATCCAGTGCCAGCTTGCCACCTGCACCAGCAACCCGCCTAGGGTCGGACCAAAAATAGGACCGATCTGACCCGCGATCGACACGAAGGCCAACGCCGATATGTACTGGTCACCCGGCACCGTGCGCAGGACCGCCAGGCGCCCGATCGGCAACAGCATGGAGCCGCCCACGCCCTGCACCACTCGCGCAATCGTCAACTGCGTCAGCGTCTGAGCCACGGCGCAAAACACCGAGCCCACGGCAAATATCAAAATGGCCGCCAAGTACACGCGACGCGTGCCATAGCGATCCGCCAGCCAGCCCGACGCCGGCGTGAACATTGCCATGGTCAGCGTGTACGCGACCACCACAGGCTTCAACGCCAGCACGTCCTCGCCCAAGCTGCGTGCAATCGACGGCAAGGCGGTGTTGACGATCGTGGTGTCAAGCGTCTGCATGAAAAAGCAGGCCGCGACTACCCAGAGCAGGGCCTGCTGTGATGAAGGTTTTTCCATGGAATAAATCGTACTCTCAGGATGCCAACGGAAGGCTGACAGACACCCGTATACTGATTTCGCCGCTTCCCCCCTGACGAGGCATGCATGTGTTCGCACTATCAGACGCTGAAGGATGCCGAACTGCTGCTACAGAAGTTCGGCGTGCGCACGACATCCGCTGCCGGCCCCTATGACATGTGGCCTCGATATCAGGGAGTATTCGTGCGCAGGCCGGTGGAACACGACGCCGGCGACGACGCCGTTCCCGAGCGCGAAGCCGTAAGCGGCCGCTGGGGTTTGATCTCTGCGTTCACTCGCGCCGACGGGCAAGACAAGGCGGGCAAACTCTCTACGTTCAATGCACGCAGCGAGACCGCCGCCAAGTCGTTCACGTTCAGCAACGCTTGGCGCCGGGCGCAACGTTGCATCATTCCCGCAGACGCGATATTCGAGCCGGATTGGCGGTCGGGTTCGGCTATTTCCACGCGCTTTGCGCGAGCCGATGGGGCTCCGCTAGGGATCGCCGGCCTATGGGACCGATGGCGCGATGCCGGCGGCCAGCTCAATGAGAGCTTCACCATGTTGACCATCAACGCCGACCACGACCCGCTGTTCCAGCGCTACCACCGGCCCGGCGAGGAAAAGCGCATGGTCGTCATCCTGCCCGAAGGCGCCTACGGCGACTGGCTGACGTCGTCCAGCGACCGGACCCGCGACTTCCTCGTGCCCTACCCCGCTGAAAAATTGATTGCCACGCCGATGAAATGACCCCGTTTATCGCGGACTATACTGGATATATAAACAGTATTTTCCACTATGCCGTTCAAATCCCCCCTCACCCACGCCGACCTGCGCACCATTCGCGAGCGTCAGCCCTGGAATCCCGATGTGATCTCCCTGCTCTGGGAGGTCAAACGGCTTAGGTCCGTTCTGCTGCGCGCCTATCAGCTGTCGGGTGATTTCAAGCGTCCCGCCGGTCTAACCGGCGAGCTCTACGACGACTTCATGAAAGCTTTGCGCGACGAACCCTGTGTGCAAGAACGCGACGACATGACGACGTCGCTGATGGAAGCGCCGAACCGGCTACGAAAGGGAATGGCGCCGCGGTGACAACGGCGGCACTAGCGTCAACCGTGCGCTCGCGCTGGCGGTCTAACACCGGCTCCAGCCAGCGTTCTCGTCTTTCTTGTCGTGCAGATGGTCCCACTCGGTATAGCAGACCGAGCAAATGAATGCTTCGTGCCTGGCGCCGCGCGTGGCCGACGCCAAGCTTCTGACGACTTCCAGGCATATCAACCGATCGTGACCGGGCGCGCCACGTTTATTCTGAACAATGCCTTCGCAATCATTACAAGCCGGCATTTCTCCACCTTTCTAATTGCTTTCAGTGGAGATACTACAAAATGAAACCGGGGATGATGTTCAACAATTCTCACGCGATGGGGATCGGTTCAGACACGTCCCGGGAATCATCGCGAGTAATGCAGCGTCTTCTTGCAGGTCCGAATGGTGGTCGATGTGATCATCAATCGCCCTTTCCAACCGTGCCATTTCGCCATCATAGAAACACAGCGAATTGCTGATCGAGCTTTCCACCAACGCCAGCGCAGCGCTCGCGTCAGCCTTTTTTAGCCGGTTCAGCGATCGCGTCCGGTCTTCGGACAACGCCTCCCATTGCGCCACCAAATCACGAAGTGCACGGACGTGGGCAGGAGGCGGCTGCCAAGTCGGCGGTTGCGCCGCGACACCGTAGCGAGCCAGCGTCAGACTATCGAGCCCATCGGTCCGAGATGGCATGTTCCGCGTCAGGCCAAAGTCATGAACATTTTCCGGGTTGACGAGCGAAACCGTCGCGCCTGTGTCATGCAGCGTCGTGGCCGACTGCTCGTGGTGAAGCCCTGTGCCGTCCATCACGCCATGCACCTGATCCGACGACACCCCGTGTTTGGCACACCATCGAATCAGCTCGTACACGCCTTGCCGATTATTGCCCACCACCTTGCGCTTGCACTTGTCGTTCTTCGGTCCGAGCAGCAGGGTGCAGCGCAGTTTGAGTTCGGACACCTCGATACCCAGATAAGACATCGTTCATACCTCCCCAATGCGAAGAAAGTATGCCAACTGCGCCCACTTGCCTGACTCATGCAGGGTCAATCCAGCACCAGGCGTCCCGTGTCCGCAATGGCCTCAGAAGTGAATGAGAGTCCGCACCATACCATCCAGATGGTGTTGAAGTCGACCACAATAGTGATATTTTTAAACCACAAAAAATCACTTATCAAAAAAAACGCCGATGGTGCGAAACATCACGCAATCTGCGCAAATTCTTGGTAGGCCCATGAGTGCTTTCGCTCTGATGATGGAACTTGTTGTCCTAGCCAGCAAAATTCAAGTTGGCCTTTCATCAACATGCTTCAAGTTCGGTGTCGTCGTGGGCACGTCGCACGGCACACGTATTCAGCCTCTTACATCTTTTTCAGACGTTCTCCCGCTACGATGAATCGGCGGTTTTAGAATCGCTTCAGCGCATTTGCGCCGCTTATGGAGTTCCTGCCATGCATTGTCCAAAGTTGAAGCTTCTTGTGATCGCCGCCGCGTGCTGTATGTCCTTGGCCAGCCAGACATTCGCGGCTCCGCCGGAAGGCAAAGGAAAGCCCGACAATGCGGGACAAGGCCAAGGGAACAATGGCAATGGCAATGGCAATGGCAATGGCAATGGCAATGGCAATGGCAACAATAAGGGCAAGAGCGACAAGGGCCAATCGTCCAAAAGCAAGGGCGGCGATAATCATGGCGACGGCGGGAGCGTCACGCTACGGCACGCCGGAATAACCATCTCTACCGCCCAAGGCTACGCTCGTGAGTACGGGTTATCTGGCTATAGCTCGCTTCCACCTGGCATCCGGAAAAACCTCGCCCGAGGAAAGCCTCTACCCCCTGGGATAGCCAAGAAGATGGTCCCCGCCCCCATGCTGGCGAGGCTGCCGATATACCCCGGCTACGAGTGGCAAGTGGCAGGCACCGACCTCATTCTTGTCGCCGTCGCGACGGCCGTGGTGGCGGACGTACTGTTGAATGTGTTTGATTAAGAAAACAGCATGGAAAAAACTGCGCTTGTTCGGAACCAGCCACACACCAGCCGTCAAACTAGTCAAATTATGTGACATCGTGCTACATTTGCGCGTTAGACGGTCCAGCGTTGCCCATGTGAGTCGAGGGACGCGCCCAAATAACTAGAGGCCTGCAAGCAATTGCGGGCCTTTGCATTTGGGCATGCCTTATGTGTTCACAACACACTGAATCTCGGCCGACGTCTTAAATACATGGATGCGGGCTACCATTTCCTTAAATGTTACAAAAAGCATCATACCCGTCAAATTAATACTCACTCATTCTCAATTTTGACCCGCTTCAGGAGCCAGCATGACTAACCAAGCAGTCCAAACAATGATGTACGACGCCAACCGCAAGAGCACTGGCGTGGCCTATCTTTTGTGGCTATTCCTCGGCACAGTTGGCGGACATCGCTTCTATGCAGGAAAGACCGGAAGTGCGATTGCCATGCTCATCCTCACTATTTTGGGGGTGGTCCTCAGCATTGTTGGAGTGGGCTTTCTCATGCTATTCGCAGTAGGAATCTGGGCAATCATCGACGCATTTTTGATCCCGGGTTGGATTCGAAACACCAACATGCTCCTGGCGACCACGCTATCCAACGGCAACGTACCCCTTCCGTATTGATCCGCTTGGGTTTCTTGGGCAGCGTCGATGTTAGTGATCGGGCTGTCATGAGCCTCCGACTTGTTGTCGGAGGCTGTATTTCCGGGCGAATTCGCCCGGTGTTAATTTCTTCAGGGCCATGTGAGGCCAAAGCACAGCGAACAATTTTTCCCCAACAGGTAACACAATGAGAATTCAAAAACTGCTTGTGTCGATAACCCTCTCCCTGATGGGTTCAAGCGCTTATGCCGTTGAAATGCCGCGCTACGATCCGGAGGCCTATTGCAAGAGGGTCGCAAACACCTCAGGAGGGTCGGCGATGATCTATTCCGGCTGCATCGATATGGAACAGACCTCGTACAACAAACTCAAGCCGATTTGGGCGACATTGGCCGAGAAAACTCAGAAGTATTGCGATCGAATCGCAAAGACTTCAGGCGGTAGTTACATGATTCTGGACGGCTGTATGGACCTGGAGACGCAAGCTGCATCCAACCCGAAGGGCTTCAAGTTCTAATGATCGCCCCAATCTTTTCGTAGCTCCACCCTAACAGGAACGACCGCGATGGATGGTCTGAAAGGCTTTGGCGCCACGCAGAAGGTAGAAATAGGCACATGGCGTGCGCGCGCGCGGCATGGGAAACGCGATAGATGCCCGCCACCATCAGCAATCGGCTCCATCAAAGGCTGCAGCGAGCTGCCGTAAGCATGGGCCATCTGCGCTTTCACGACCTACGTCGTAGCGCGGCCTGTGGGATGATCAACGCCAAGGTTGTCTGAAAACGGCCGGCGCCGTGCTTGAGCACAAGTCAGCAGCCAGCACACAGCGCTACAGCCATCTAGCGGCCGAGGCGATGACATCTGCGCTTAGGGAAATTGGCAAAAAATCCCACACACAAAAGAAAGCGCGGGTTGCGTGAACTACCCGCAAACCCGCGCCAATTCTTGGTAGGCCCCCCGAGAGTCGAACTCGGCACCAACGGATTATGAGTCGTCTGAGTTGCGATCAGACGAAAGCAAAATAGGCCGCCATATCAACAACTTGCACTGCCCGCCGATCCCTAATCGGCTGCCTATTTTGCATCATTTTGGTCCAGCTTTCTGCTATTGCGGACACGATTTGGTCACTGCGAAGGCCAGCGGCGGCGCTCCGTCGACCGCCGGATAAACTGGACGCCCATCCAGCAATGCGACCACCATGGAAGACAGCGGCATCCTAGAGCAAGTCCCCGGCCAGTTCATCGCCCAGGCGAACAAAACACTGCCGCCCGCTGTCACTGCGAAGACTGATCACGGGGCGCTCTGCTAAAGTCGGCGGTCCGCGTCCGTGTCGTAAATACCAATGACAGTTACAACTGCGTCTACCCTCCTACTCGTCGCTCAAATGGTAATCGGCGTGGTGGTGTTTTTCGCCAGGCACAAGCTGCAACGATGGGCCACAAAGTCGGTGGAGCATCGTTTCGATGCGAGGCTGGAGCAATTGCGGGCTGACCTGCGCCAAAAGGAAGACGAATATAGGACCGAGATATCGAGGCAGGACAGACGCGTCGATGCCCTCCGATCGCCCGCAATGCAAATCCTCGTCGCAAAGCGCAACGCAGTGGCTCAGCGACAGTTGCAAGCAATAGACCAGTTGTGGGAGGCCGTCGGCACGCAAGCACAATTGAAGTTTGCTTGCCGTCTGATGCAGGCAATCAATCTTCAGAGGTTGTGCGAGCAACGAATGCTTGACGACAACACGAAGGGTTATTTTGCGAAGCTCTTCGAAATATCCGGGTTAGCGAACATCAAGCCTTCCGATTATCACTCCGCGCGCCCCTATGTCACAGACCAGTGTTGGGCCATCTTTTCCGCATACCAGGCTATCGGCGGATACGCGGCAGCATGGCTTGCAATGCTCAAATCTGGTCTGGCAGACCGTGAGCTAATTCGGGATGACGTAGTGGTCGCGCTGGCTAAAGCGGCTCTCCCATCGCATGCCGATTTTATAGATCAACATGGCGCCCAGTCCGTATTCCACTTAATGGACACTCTGGAAACCGCTGTTCTAAGGGAGCTTCGAAAGGCATTGGACGTCAATCCAGCCTTGGACGGGGTAGCGCAGACAGGCGAAATTGTCAGCATGGCTCATAACCTGGAAGCGGAGATGAAGGCAAAAACAAATCAGCTACATTTCCCCAATGCCTGAACGTTAAGAGGCGAGATATGTGCAGCCACTACCAGACTCTGAAGGATGCCGATCTGCTGCTGAAGAAATTCGGCGCGCCAAGCAAGCCAACCGGCGGCAAGTACGACATGTGGCCGCGCTACCAGGGCGTGTTCGTGCGCCGACCGGTGGAGCATGATGCGGGCGACGACGCGGTGCCGGAGCGCGAGGCGGTCGTGGGCCGCTGGGGCCTGATCAGCGCCATGACGAAAGCGGACGGCTTGGACAAGGCCGGCAAACTGTCCACGTTCAACGCCCGGAGCGAGACCGCGCCCAAGTCCTTCACCTTCGGGAACGCCTGGCGCCGCGCACAACACTGCATCATCCCGGCCGACGCCATCTTCGAACCCGACTGGCGATCTGGTGCCGCAGTGGCCACCCGGTTCACGCGAGCTGACGGCGGACCGCTGGGCATCGCCGGGTTGTGGGATCGCTGGCGCGATTCAGCCGGGCAGGTCCAAGAAAGCTACACCATGCTCACCATCAACGCGGACCAAGATCCCCTCTTCCGCGACTACCACCAGGCGGGCAAGGAAAAGCGCATGGTCGTGATCCTGCCGGAAGGTGCCTACGACGAGTGGCTGGCAGCGCCGGCCGAGGCCACCCGAGATTTTCTGGTCCCCTATCCTGCTGACAAGCTCGTGGCGGAGCCGCAAGCATAACGAAGCAAGCTGAACACCACCCCAGGGCCGGGCTTCCGGCCCTTTTTGTTGTCCATTACACTGGATATCCGTACAGTGTATTCACCCATGCCGTTCAAAGCCCCCCTCACCCACGCCAACCTCCGCGCGATCCGCGAGCGTCAGCCCTGGAACCCCGATCTCATCGCCCTTCTATGGGAGGTGAAG
>Ga0256763_1000226_pt1 | contig 9048 bp, 8 predicted proteins | sample MC6MC0914MT_FD_186056 | JGI IMG/M metagenome (GOLD analysis project Ga0256763, IMG submission 186056) | Metatranscriptome of enriched soil aggregate microbial communities from Iowa State University, Ames, United States - MC6-MC0914-MT... | ecosystem: Environmental > Terrestrial > Soil >... | reverse complement strand
GCGCGGTTGGGTTTGGGGGAGTCTGGCATTTCGCGGGTTCAGCTTTTGGAGGGGTGCTTGGAGCATGATGCATGAAGCGAGGGTGCAAAGGGCTTTGCCTGAGTGCGAGAGCCCTTTGTACGGGTGCATTCTCTGCTTGCCTCAAGGTGCCGCTGGGGCGCGGACGCTGCATTGAGACTGGAAATGATTCGTTGGCTGATCTGGCCTGATCGCGGGCAAGCCCGCTCCTGCAGGTACAGCGCACGCTTGTGGCCGGTGGGGACCTTGTGCCAAACCCCAGAAACACAAAAGCCCCGTATAGTCGGGGCTTCTGTTGAAAAAATAGTGGCGGAAGCGTTGAGATTCGAACTCTAGGATAGTTGCCCATCGACGGCTTTCAAGTCTGAAGATTTATTCATAAAAATCAATAGTTTATGAATACGCATCCGGTTTCACCGGACACCGTCCCAAGTAAAAATAAAAGCCAACCTCACCACCTTTGCACATGACCAAGGTGCAATTGACGTCATTGAGCACTAGGCGCAGTCCGGTTTTTCTTTAGGCTCCTGAAGCCTGTCTAATCGCAACTATGGCTTGGACGAGTAGCATATTGACATTACCCATGCCTCCCTTCACCCTTCGCAATAAATTTGCCTGCAAGCCACAGTATTTCCGTGGTCAGGTACAGGATTGACTATCCGACGCACACCCCGCTCATGAAAGCGGACGAACGAATATTTTATTTTCAGCATGTCAGCTGAAGGTTACTGCAAAGGAATTATGCAATTGAAGGAATTCACTTCACCATTTTCTAACATCCCATATTACCTTCCTTCAGACCGCCACTTCGAGGAGGCCCTGACGCGATGGAATTATTTTCCTAACCAGAAGGACTCAAGTGAACTTCCGCCCTGCTTTACATCCCGAAGATTCACGCCAGAAATCGCTTATGAACTAGCAAGCAAGCCATTAGATGCAACACGCAAAAAATTCTGGTTTGACCTAACTGACTACCGCGTAACCAGGTACAACAATATTTCGAGATCACTGGGGATATTGCACCCACTCGGATACTCAAGATTATTCAAAAAAATAGTTGAGCATCGCGAAGAGATAGTAACGCTCATCGAAAGTAAGCAGAGCGCAATCCAAATTGAGGAACATATTGATGGTCGCATGATTATCATGAATTATGAAGACCACGAAACTCGAACCAAAACCGCGCTGGAAGACACATTTGGCAAGAAATTTCGCGCCCACACTGATATATCAAATTGCTTCGGGTCAATTTACACCCACTCATTAGAGTGGGCAATTCAAGGTTATGAGACAGCCAAGCAGAACTTACTAACAAGAACAGCTCACTGGAGCAGCGAACTAGACCAAGCGTTCCGCAACACCAAGAGAAACGAAACTTTGGGATTACCTATTGGCCCAGCAGCATCCAACATTGCTGTTGAAACAATACTTTGCCGAATCGATAAAATCTTAGAACGCAGGTTCGTATTCACTCGTTACATCGACGATTACACGGCCTACTGCGCGACTCATGACGAAGCTCAAGATTTCATTCGCGCGCTGAGCCAAGAACTCGCTCAATACCGTCTAAACTTAAACCTGAACAAGACGACCATCAAAGAACTTCCAGAGCCGTTGCAAGACTCATGGACCGCCCACCTAAACAATGCTTTACCCCAACGTACTGATGGCGAAGGAATCCTAACCTTAAGTACTAATGAGGCAATTAACTTCTTAGACTTCGCAGTGCGACTCAACAAAGAAACACCTGACGGAAGCGTACTTAGATATGCTATTGGCGCGATTGCACATAGAGCAACAGATGAAACCGCAGTAGCATTATTCAACTATACTTTGAACCTATCTTGGCACTTCCCTGCCCTCCTTCCTCTTTTAGAGAGAATTGACGCACGCTCCGAGCATTACGACGTAGAGGCGACCACCAAAAAACTGAACAGCATAATATCTATCAATGCGACACACAGGCGTTCGGATGGTATGTGTTGGGCGCTATATTACCTCAAACAACTTAACGGCGAGCCTACTGCACACTCGATAAAAGAGATTATAGACTCAAAAGACTGCGCAGCAATCACTATGCTTTGCAAGTTCAAAAACTCAGCAGATGCTGCCGTCAAGTACGCTCTCACACTAACCGAAAATTCCACCCTTTACGAACTAGACCAGAATTGGCTACTGCTCTACCAACTTTTCCTTCAAGACCTAATCCCTAACCCGTACTCGAATGAAGACTGCTTTGAACTACTAAAGAAGTATGATGTGCACTTTTTGTACCCGGCAGATATGTCAAGTCATGCTGAAAAATATTGCAACGCTTTAGCGAACCCCTTCCAAAACCCAGCTTCGCCCTTGAATTTTGGCCAGTGGATGAAAAATAAATCTGCAAACCCAACTCAAACACCAGCACTCCTTTTATTAGGCACTAAAAATAGGTAGTTAAATATACTCCTGTGACACTTAAACCCGCCACACAAAACCAACAAGAGCATTGCGCCATTGCATTAACATACATGGCGCAAGAAGCCAATTACTACAAAGACTCTGACTGGAGAAACTTGTGGATTTCAATACCGACTTTGACGCCGATGAAGAAATCGTTCAGCCGAATGATCATTATTCCTCCCACCCTCTGTCAGAATATGGCTGGATATACATCACAGCTGACATCAGGGACATGACGATATCGAAGATTGGACTGACCACAAAAAAAAACCCCGAACAAAGGCTTGCCGAAGGAAAAACCTACAATCCATTTATCGTACTTTTTGCAACGTACAATCTCGCGAGGTGCACATATGGAATTTCCAAATTTGAACTCAAGGATATTGAAGGTTATCTCCATCGGAGATCTTTTGGCGAACCGCTCCTACACTTAACTACAGGCCGGCAATCCGAATGGTTTTTCATGCATCCGGAAGTGGCAGAGCAAGAAGTGGACCGAATGCTAGCCAAACGAGGATTTAGCGTTGACGGAAAACGGCTGTACTCAGTTTACGAGGGCGATCATAACTACAATGAAATTTACTTTTCTCGCATGAGGAAAATCAAAAAGATCTACCGACCAGACCCCAATGAATTCGAGAAAATGGCATTGGACTTTGGAATACCATCACGATATTTTGAAGAATATATATACTATCTACATGAGTATCATTCACGTAGCCCTGCAGAAAAAGTCTACTTATGAACCGTCTACCAGCCTTTTTTATGACAATATAGGAAATTCCAAACAGGAAGAGTTAGTACAAATCAGGCACCACCTACAGTAAGTCTTGGGAAGGTAATGAGCCGGGCAGTAGTTTGCTGCTTCTTTCCGACTCACCTCATTTCATTTGGTGACTTCGCGGACGTAGGCCTGGCAGGCCTGCAATGCGATCAGTCCTCGGTTACCTTCGTCGGTGATGCCGATAATTCGTTGAGCATGCGCTGGCTCAAGTCGGGCGCGAAACGCTCCATGAACCATGCCTCCGGTGCCGGCGGCTTCTCGCACCCCACCGTCACAACCCGGGGCGGCAAAGGCTCCGGCGTCGACAAGGACTGACAACCGCAAGTCAGCAGTAGCCAGCCTGTGACGCAGGCGAGCTTGAATCTGTTGTGCATCGCTCATCTCCTTCCAATGTGTATTGCCCTGCTCCTGCAGGCGATCCTTCAGGTCTTTGCGCTGACTTTTCTGTTCAGCCAACTGCTCTAGGACTGCAGCTGCAGCTTCCTCACGCTCACGACCGTGAGTCCGATCCTTAGCCGCCAACTGCTGGACATAACCTGCAGCCTGTTCAGCCAGCTGCTTTCCGTAATCACTGGCCTGACATACCCAAGCCCCACGCCCGCCGGCATAGAGCCCGACTGCAACAGCCAAAACCGCGATACGCCAGCTCAGCGGCATTACTGCAACACCTCAAGCGCATGCTTGTAGAGCGCCTGGCGATCCTTCAAGCCATTCAGGCCACCATTGACACGGCGGGTGATCAGCTCGAACACCGAGTCATGGGCCTGCAACACCTTGTCAGCGAGGCTATTGAGCCCCGCCCTTTGCCAGTACCAGCCGGCTGACAGTGAGGCGTAAACCGGCTGCTCGGGCAGGTCGGGGGTGCTGAGCAAGCGACTGTCACCGAACAGCGCTTCGCTGCAGGCCTCGTAGTTGTCGCGGCCGGTGATCTGAATGAGCCTACGGCCACGGTACCGCTGACCGTCGCCATCAGCCGCCGGGGTATTGCCCCAGCCACCTCCAAGTAGCACAACGCAAAACATCTAAGAAACTGCGGATTGAGCTCCGCTACTTGGAGGAAATGAACGAACTGGGGCGTCTGGTTGGAAGCTTCTGACTCAGAGGCAGGAGCGCGGAGTCCGCAGCCCTCACTTGATCACGACTCAGGACGGCAGAGCTGTAACTGCCTCCATGCTCAGGCTACGTTTCGATGATGTCAGGAAGACTGCAGCCCGCAACGCCCTCGAAGTCCAAGACAACATCTTGGCCGAGCGGATAAAGCAGTTCCAATTCAGAGATATCCGCCCCAAGGCAGCAAGCGAAATTGGTGATTTGGGTCACGCAAGCCGCTTACTGGGCCACACTGATAAACGTATAACCGCAACCGTTATCGTCGTGTTGGGGAGATAGTGAAACCAACGCGCTGACTTAACGTTCTATGCCACATCCTTCAAATCAAACGCCTCTCTGACAAGGCCGAGAACGTATCTGGACATAACCGGAGAGACACTGTTCCCTATCATCCGGAAGGAATGCCATATCGTAGGATGAAACACAAACCAGTCAGGGAAGCCTTGGAGCCTAGCCGCTTCTCTGACTGTAATCACCCGGGGTTCCGCAGGGTGAATTGGGCGCATTGCTTGGAAGCTCCCTTTATCACTACCTGTTCCAGCTCTTAAGGTTGGACAATGCCCATCCCAAGACAATCTGGGATAACGACTGACATCCTCAACTGCCCCTGGAGGAGTAAGCGAGAATCGTCTCACCACAGTCTCACTATGCTTGGTTTTCATCAGCCCCGAAACCATTCCAGACTTGAGCATTTCTTTGGAAAACTTCGCCCCGACAAGCGGAGAGAATTTTCTTAGATCTTTGACGTATTTACTGAGTTGGGTGTCGTCTTTGCAATACCACCAACCATAATCATGGCTGGTGACATCAGGATCACGCAGCGAGGAAGGCAAGTCAGAGATAGCCTCGCATACTGTAACAGCACAGATCCGTGGAGAAATCAGCCGTTCTTGAATAGCCGGCATAGAAATATCTCTCCGACAGCCGACGACAAGCACTCTTTTTCGTGAAGTCGCTGCTCCACAATCCAAAGCATTTACTTTAAAAGGTCCAATCACATCATAGCTAGAACCGACTATATTTAGAGCCTCATCCAAAATGTACCTATTTCTCGAGTCAAGAATGCCTTCCACATTCTCCATCACGAAAAATTTTGGACTGAGGATAAGCACTTGTCGAAAGAAATGGGTAATCAGACTATTACGAGGATCCTCCGGCTGCCGCTTACCTATACGACTGAAGCCTTGACAAGGAGGACCGCCGATAACCAGATCGGGCCTAACATCTCCAATAGCCACTGACCAAAAATCGGAATCTAATCTTGAAATATCCGCCAAGTGCACCTTTGCGGATGGGAAGTTCAGTTTATATGAGAACTGTAGATTGGGATCGATATCCACCGAAGCGATATTTTTAAAACCGGATAACTCTGCCCCCAGGCCGAAACCTCCGCAACCACTAAACAAATCAACGAAGGTCGGCCTGCTCAAACTGTTCACCCAAGACGATTAAAAGGCGGGATTATAAAGGATTTTATCAAGAAAATGAAGTCCCTTCACAACACCACCTCTCCATAAGACGGATACAACTTATAGAACTTTGAATAGTCATCAAGCTGGCCCTGCGGTAGTTTAAACCCAAGCCTTTGCAGCACATCAGCTTCTTCAAGCTTTTCATTAGATGGCAATAACGCATCTAATGAAATACGCTCCCTATGAGTCAGCGGCGGAACCTGAATAGGATATAAAGCCGGGCCAATATACTCAGAATTTATAAAGCATCTATTCTGAAGCAATTTAGCCTCACTATCCTCATCCACAAACATACCCCCGACAGTAATCATGGGAGCATTATCTTTGTAGTAATAATTCAAAAAAGAAATAAATTTACCACCTCGTCCCGAGCGCCGATGAGCACGCTCTATATGCCTAGTGAGGCAGGTAGCTAGAATATTGTGATAATTCTTTAAATTTATATGCTTGAATTCTTCCTCGCTGGGCGCCGCCTCTCCCAGCATTTCCTGCAATCCTTCATGCCTATTTTTCAGTGGATTACCATCGGAATCTTCTTTAGGTATCCTCCCCATATGAGCATTAACGGTGACCATCAAGATTGAAGCTGGTGATATCTTGGAAGCTACTGAAGCACTGTCTTCAAAAACAGCTGGATTCTCAGGTCCACAATCGTAATCAAGCCATACAATTGCGGGCTTCTTCCAATCTGTTGCTTCTATCCCATCTGCAGCGGCCCCTGGGAAAACTCGAATATTTTTGTAGGGCCGATTAAACATGGCTCTCGGCGAGTACTCTTCCAATTCAAACGAAACAAGATCCTCAATGCCTAGATTTTTGTGCGCGAGGACAAAATCAACAAACCACATAGACCCCATGCCGAGATATTGATAAGTAGAAAAATCGAAGGTACTCGATAACCCCATCAAGGTTTCGAATATTACTTTTCTCTCAACACACTTATTGGGACGAAGGGAATAATTAATCGCTTCGAACGAGGCCATTACTCACCAACCTCGTTTTCGACATAGTACTCGAAAGTCTTTTGGCCAATCTGTTTGTAGCTCATTTGGATATTCCCAAACGACTGAGCCACCTTATTGAGAAGCGCAACAGGCTGGGTATACGATACAGTACCCATTTTAATCTTCGGCGCGGACTCAAACACAGGCAACCTCATCGGAGCGGCCTCAGGTGCTTTAGCCCTAATCTCTGAGATTGGCTTGATCGCCGCACTGGACTCGTAAGCTTTAGCCTTATCCAGGTTTGCCTTGCGCACATTTGTATAATCTAAGTATTTACGGGTTGCATCACGCATAAATACCGTCGCACGCCTAAATACAGGGAGTGTTTCGTCGATTTGTCTTTTTGTAGTAGTCCAAGGGAGCTCGCCAGGTTTGTCAGACGAGAAAAATATAAGGCCAACGAAACCATTATATTGGGGGTGCCACGCAGGAAAGCTATCACCCCAAATTGTTTTGTCGGTTTTATCGCCCGCAAGGACAACCCTATCATTACAAATTACGTACCAGCCCCAAACCTCAGAATCTTTACTAAGCGAGGCTGGATCTCCGGCATCCTCTGGCGGTACTCCAGCAACCCCAGAAACAATTCGGACACTTACCCCAGCTTCAGCATCTTGATATTCATGGACATAGGGAGAAATTATATCACTATCTCGAACCCCATAAATGTACTGCGTGACCGAAACTCCATTTATCTTGATCCTAAAACCATTCTGCAAGAAGAAAGAGTAATACTTCCCTATATCCTTTCGAAGCTTTGTTATGAAGATCTGATCAGAAAAATCTGAAGCAGTACCCTTTCTCAGATCACTTACCGCAATCTCAGTCCCGACCAACCCAGCAGGATCAATTTGATTAAGCTCAAATTCCCACTCTTTTTTTGCAGCCCACGCAGAAACATCAATTTCAGTTTCGAAAGCTTCATCGGGAGCTGAGTCCGTAGCACTCCTAATTTTAATTAATTTACCGATCTTAAAAATTGCCCGCTTCATTCCAATGCCATACAACCCGATAGAATTTTCGGCATCCTTTGGTGCGTCTGCTCTTCGCCCAAAGTGAAATGCATACTCTTTGGCATCATTCAAAGACATTCCGCCACAATTGTCTTTGATTTCGAAATTAGTCTCACTCAATAAAACATCAGCAAAATATCCTGTCAGGTCATCTCGCCCCTGAGCCTGCGCATGCCTCGAAGCTCCATCAATGCTGTTATCTAAAAGATCAAAGATACATTCATCAAGGCCGATATCTCGAGTTATCATATCAATGAAGAAATCTTTTGTCGGGTCAGCTTTAGCTGTCCAATGTCCCATCGGTATACTCTCCTTTCCGCCCCGATCCGTGCCAAGGCTATTCCAATCTACACATCGCATTGACGTGGCATATGATCATGATTGCATATTGCCAGATCTAGAGAGGAAGCCGCTAGCGTCCCTGTGGCACAAATCCCGGGGATGACATGAGGACCGTAGGTAAACTGAGGTCGATAGACCAGATGATGAGGGTAGGGAACGAGCTCATCAGCACGCACCGCACTAAGAAGGCTCTCACTCCTCCACAGCAATAGGAATGCGGAAATGATGCATAAAATGCGGAAACGGTCCGTGAAGGAATGGAGTCCAAGGCGGCACCCCAGAAACGCAAAAAGCCCTGAATAATCAGGGCTTTGAATGTGGCGGAAGCGTAGAGATTCGAACTCTAGGATAGTTGCCCATCGACGGTTTTCAAGACCGTTGCCTTAAACCACTCGGCCACGCTTCCAGCTCGTTTTGCGGCCGCCATAATACCGTAATGAAACACGCTGTCAAACTCTCTATGTCGCCGGTTGCAGGAGCTCTGATAGACTCCTAGCATCTGAACGTTCCAAAACCACAGGTTTACCAAGGAGTGTCGCCATGCGCGAACAGGATTATGCCGTACACAGCGGCCAACAGGTCGAGCAGCGCGAGGTCAGCAAGGTCCTGCGCAACACCTACAGCCTGCTGGCACTCACCCTCGCCTTCAGTGGTGTCATGGCTTTCGTTGCCCAGCAGATGCGTGTCGGCTACCCGAACATATTCGTCGTGCTGATCGGCTTCTACGGCCTGTTCTTCCTCACCAACAAACTGCGTGATTCGGCCTGGGGCCTGGTGTCCACCTTCGCCCTCACCGGCTTCATGGGCTTCATCCTCGGCCCGATCCTGAACCGTTACCTGGGCATGGCCGGTGGCGCTGAAGT
>Ga0256763_1000210_pt1 | contig 9251 bp, 7 predicted proteins | sample MC6MC0914MT_FD_186056 | JGI IMG/M metagenome (GOLD analysis project Ga0256763, IMG submission 186056) | Metatranscriptome of enriched soil aggregate microbial communities from Iowa State University, Ames, United States - MC6-MC0914-MT... | ecosystem: Environmental > Terrestrial > Soil >... | reverse complement strand
TCGGCATCCTGGGCGCGGTGCTGGCCGTGACCCTGCGCGGCATGCCTAACGACGTGTTCTTCAAGGTTGGCCTGATTACCCTGATCGGCCTGTCGGCGAAGAATGCCATCCTTATCATCGAGTTCGCCAAGAGCCTGGTGGACCAAGGTGTGGACGCTGTCGACGCCGCCATCCAGGCTGCCCGCCTACGCCTGCGGCCGATTGTCATGACTTCGCTGGCGTTCATCCTCGGCGTAGTGCCATTGGCCATCGCCACCGGTGCCAGCTCGGCGAGCCAGCAGGCGATCGGTACCGGGGTAATCGGCGGGATGCTCAGCGCCACCTTGGCGGTGGTGTTCGTGCCGGTGTTCTTTGTGGTGGTGATGCGCCTGGGCGAGCGCCGCCGCAAGCGGGCCGATGGCGACGCGCAAGCTATCGACGCTCAATAAGCCGCCGGTGGGATTGCCCTGTAAGGGCACCCCCGGCCAGCCTGGACAATTGCGCTGCAGCGTGGGAGGGTGCGGTCCTTGCACTTCAGGAATCGACACAATGCCCACGCTCCCCTCCTTTTCTGCATTGATCCTCGCTGGCGGCCGCGGCCAGCGCATGGGCGGCCGTGACAAAGGGTTGGTGCCGTGGGGTGGCGAACCACTTGTGGCGCATGTGCAGCGCGTGGTGCGGGCGCTCAGCGATGACGTGGTGATCTCCTGCAACCGCAACCAGGATCTTTATCGCCCGTTTGCCGATCAGCTGGTATCCGACGCTGAAGTGGGCTTCCCCGGGCCGTTGGCCGGCGTCATTGCCGGGCTGGCAGTGGCGCGGCATGAATGGGTGGTGGTGCTGGCCTGTGATGCGCCATTGATTGACCAGGGGTTGATCGAGGAATTGCTACAGCTGGCGGTGGCCAATGACAGTGCCGCCATGGTGCGCCAGGCTGGCTATTGGCAACCGATGTTCAGCGTGCTGCCGCGCAGGCTGTTGCCTGTGCTGGAGCAGGCCTGGGCGGCGGGTGAGCGGAGTTTGCAGAAGGCGCTGTTGCTTGAGCTGGTGCAGGGCTTGGAGTGTGCCGAGGATGATGCGCGGTTGAGCAACTTCAATAGCCCCGACTTGCTGCAGGGTTGAGCTGTAGTTGATGCCACCGGCCCCTTCGCGGGGCAAGTCGGATCGCCGCACCGCCGCTCCCACAGGTTTAGCGGTACCGAACATGGCGCTGGACCTGTGGGAGCGGGCTTGCCCCGCGAACGGGCCGGTACAGGCAACTGATCACCCGCCCGCCACCTCCTCGATACTGATCTCGCGCATCCTGAACTTCTGCACCTTGCCCGTCACCGTCATCGGGAACTCATCGACGAAGCGAAAATGCCGGGGCACCTTGAAATGTGCGATCCGCGCCCTCGCCCACTCGCGCAGTTGCTCTTCAGTGACAGGATGCCCGGGGTGCAGCCGCACCCAGGCGACGATCTCCTCGCCATACTTGTTGCACGACACGCCGAGCAGCGACCTGAGCGGCAAGCCTGACCTGGGCGCGGGTGTAGAGGCGACCGAGGTGCTGGAGCAGACCCCGACCCTGGTGCGGGTCAAGGCGCGCGCGGCTGCAGATGCCAAACCTGGCCAGCGTGAGGTTGCAGTCGGTTGGCTCAAAATTCTGCATCGCTTGATGCTAACCTACGGCCTTTTTGGGATAATCGAGCGGCCTCCCGGATGATTTCGTTTAATCGAATGCTGCACCGAGGGCAAAAGCCCCCTCATTCTGCACACGCTTGTCAGATACTATAGATGGCTTCACTTACGGATTAGGTCAAACGCAACTAGCTAGGCACGTAACTAGCGACTGCCAGTGACAAGTGCGCGCGATCCCCTTGTTTGTACCCTTCAATATAGGGCCATGAGCCATGGCGCTCACCGCGTTGCTGCCTGCTCCAAACCAAACGTTGGAGCTCGCGTTGGGCTCCAAGGAAACCCCAAAATTTCGCATTAACATCATTCCGAATGTCCGCCCCATGCAGGCCAGGACAGGCTTGCTATACCCTCAAATACCTTGCAACCGTCAAACGTAGAAGGTGCCAAAACTATCAAAACTACCAGTTGTGCGTAGGGGGGGGGGCATGCTCAGATTGGGGCATTATCTCTTGTGGGGTTGCCATGAAAACGTATCGCTATTACCAAGGCCAAAAACTATCGACTATCGGCTCGACAAACCAGATGAGTGCAGTGCTTCACTGCAGTTTTGCACCGCTTGCCGAGCAACGAGTCGGTGCAAGCGATAATACTGTCCTTATTGCGACAGATACCGCAAGCTCGGTCGTACATGCTGAGGGAGCGTCTACCTATGCACCTTATGGCCATTTCGACTTTAGCCGTCATGGTTCTGTGCTGGGCTTCAACGGTCAGGCACGTGACCCCGTGACGCACTGTGATCTCTTGGGGAACGGGAGGCGAGTGTTCAATCCAGTGCTCATGCGCTTCAATTCGCCGGATAATTTTAGCCCATTCGATCTGGGCGGTATCAATGCATATGCATACTGCGGGGGTGATCCCATCAACTATGCGGATCCAACAGGAAATATGAGGCGCTCGCAGACAACACCACTGCCCCCCAAAAAGAGGCAGCGTGTAGCAGATACAAGTGAGTCTGCAGCACCACTGCCCCCCCAGAAGAGGCAGCGTGTAGCAGATACAAATGAGTCTGCGCCTCAGTCACCCAAGACTTCGGTGGCGGCGCAACTCACGCCCAACAGCAAGTCTGTAGACACACAAAACTCAGGAGGATCAGCTCAGCAGTCTTCGTCCGGCAGCCCCGCTACAAATCCTTTATGGCCGACTTTAAAGAAATTGGAGAAAAAAGACCTGGACAAAGCACGGGCCATTGTCGACTTTGGGCAATCGCGTGGTTATGCACTACATACTGACAATGAACATTTCATCCCATTGGTTGCGCATGTCCTGCATAACGTTCCGGGAGGCGGGCTATTTTTGAACTCAGATGTATTTCTCGATAGTTTAGAACCAGGCTATGGTCCATTTTCAAACTCCGCGCATATCGCTGCGCGCGATCTGGTCGACTATTATTATACGGTTAGAGGTAAACCCTGACGCGGATAATTAAGACTCGTGACCACTTTCCAAACGACTCTACAGCCACCAGACCGATCTGATTGAGGCTACGGAACATCACAGCAAACTGAGGCTTAGCGGCACATGATTGGAAAAGTGCTCTGAACGGGGATCGGTTTATCAACCCGGCCTGGTGAAAATCAGGCCCTGGCTGACGTCTCCACCACCATTCCCAACCCCCAACCCTGGGGAACACCCCCCAAATTCAACCTCCACAAACACACCCGCCCAAAACCTCCACCCCTCGCCCCACAAGCCCTCCAGCCCATTTCCAGCCACTTGGCACGGCTGTTGCCGCTCCCCTGCCAGACGCCCCAAGTCCATGGGCCCGTTTGCAGGAGGAATAGACTCATGCACCGACCGATACCCAACCCGCTGGCTGTGGCGATTTTCGCCAGCATGCTCCAGCTCCCGGCACAGGCAGCGCTGTTTGCCGTCGACACCGGTCCCTACAACCCCGCCAATGGCGGCTTTGCCGCCTGGTATCAGGACACCCACGGGCGAACCCTGGACCTGTGCCTGACCAAGGCGGTCAGCTCACGTGTCGCCGGCGCGCCTGGGGCCCCGGCCTACATGTGCACGCTGCTGCCAACACCGGGGGTGTTCGATGACACCCAACCCATCGTTTTCCCCAGCAACTTCCCCGACGAGGCCTTCTGGTTCACCGCCGACGCTGCCATCGTCGACGCGGCCCGCGGCATCGACCTCAGCTACGGCACGGCAATCGAAGCGGCCTTCGCCGCCGAAGAGCCGGTAGAAGGCGATCAGGTGAGCTTCGCCCGGGTGCGCATCCGCGTCGATGTGCCCACTGCCGGCACCTACGTGGTCACCCACCCGTACGGCGTCGAAGTGTTCGACGTACCCGCCGCAGGCCGGCGGGCAATCAACATGACCCGCGACATCGGCATCGCCGGCGCCGGCGATTTCAGCGGCGCGCTCAAGGGTGATGTCGGGCCGTTCCTGCGCAGCGTCAACGGCCCTTACACCGAGGGCAGCGAACGTTTCATCGGCGACCCCAACCTGGAAGAGCGCGTCACCGGCAGCCCGTTCAATACCAACTTCGTGCGCATCGAAGGCCCTGGCGGTATTGACCTGCGTACCGAGCTGTTCTCGATTTCGGGCAAGCTTTCCGATGTGGCCAGGCCGACCCCGTTGATGCCACTGCGCAGCACCTACTCACGGCACACCGAAAACGGCGACCTGCGTGCCCAGCAGGATGTGTTCGTGATGGCCCCGCCACCGCCGGCTGCCGTCACCCTGACCAGCCAGACGCCAAACCTGACCCTGACCGAAGCCAACGGTACCGGCGCCTGGTATGCCCAGTCGGTGCTCAACCCGATCGTCCCGGCCACGTTGGTGCTGACCGCCGACAACAGTGTGGCGATCCCTACCAGCAGCCCGGCCACCGCCAACCTGCCACTTACCGACCTGGTGACCATCACCCGCGCCGAATTCAGCCTGGCCAGCGGCCAGCTGACCCTGGTGGCAAGCACCAGTGACGAGACCAGCCCGCCGGTGCTTTCGGCGCGAACCGGCAACGGCACCTTCATCGGCAACCTGGCGGGTAACGGTGCGGTGAAGACGCTAAGCACCTCCCTCTCGCCCATCCCGCCGGCCAAGGTGCAGGTCACCAGCGCCAATGGCGGTAGCGACAGCGAAGACGTGGTGCTGGTGCCATGAACAGACAAAGGCTCCGCCTTCAAGGAGGCAGCATGAACACTTGGCAACGCCGCGCGCTGTTGGCCGCCGGTTTCTCCCTCACTGTCAGCAGCGCGGCCTGGGCCGCACTGTCCGATGTCGACCCGGGCCCCTACACCTTCGCCACGGGTGGTTACCCGATGTGGTACAAGGACGCCACCGACCTGTCCCTGGAGCTTTGCCAGTCGCGCGCCACCAGCACCCGAGCGCCTGGCGCACCGGGTGCACCGGCGTACATGTGCACCTTGCTGCCAGAGCCGGGCGTGTATGACGACGCCCTGCCGCTGGTGTTCCCCGACAACTGGCCACCGGAGATGTTCTGGTTCCTGGCCGAAACCGCAATCCCGCAGGTAGGCAACAGCGGCTACGAGCTGGAAGTCTATGTGGCGGGGCTGGAAGCTGCCTTCGCGGCGGAAAACCCGGTAGACGGCGACCAGCAGAGCTTTGCCCGTATCCGTATCCGCGCCTCGGTGCCCCGTACCGGTACCTACACCATTACCCACCCCTATGGTGTGGAAACGGTCAACGTGACCACAGCCGGTCGCCGGGCGATCAACATCACCCGCGACATCGGCATCGGCGCCCCCGGCAACTTCACCGGCGCGCTCAACGGCAACCTCGGCCCATGGCTGCGTGGCGCCGGCGGGCCCTACACCGAGGTCAACCCGGACACCGGCGCCAGCGAAACATTCGTCGGCGACCCGAACATCACCGAGGCGGTCATCGGCAGCCCGTTCAACACCAACTTCGTGCGCATCGAAGGCCCAGCCGGGGCTATCCAGACCAACGTGTTCACGGTATCGGGCAAGGTACTCGACCAACGTGCGCAAACCCCTGTGACGTTGGAACGGGCCACGTACTCGCGCAATGGCACGGGCACCCGCGTCGAGGTCTTCGCCAAGGCCCCCAACGACGCCAGCGTGTGCATGCGCAATGGCCTGGCGCTGGTGGGCACGCCGCCCTCGCCCTGCCAGTTCAGCCTGCTTTCGGATAACAACGGCCTGTTCTTCAGCCAGCAGCTCAGCCAGGTTGCACCGCCGCCGGTGGTGGTGGTCACCGCCAGCACGACGGCCGGCGCCACCCGCCCGACCGCGCTATCGAGCAAGTTGAGCGACGTGGTTAAGGTGAACACCGCACGCTATGACTGGGCCAACAAGCGCCTGGTGATCGAAGCGCACTCCAGCGACGAAGTGGTGATCCCCGACCTGGTCGCTCAAGGCTATGGTCGGCTGTCCAAGTCCGGCACCGTGCAAAGCCTGACGGTCAACGACCTGGCTCAACCACCGGCTACCGTTACCATCAAATCCGCCCATGGCGGCAGCGATGTGGAACCCGTGATCGTGGTGGGCAACGCGCCGGTCGAAGCCGCCAACCAGCCGCCGCTGGCCCAGGCCGACACCGGCAGCACCAGCGTCGGGGTGCCACTGACCCTCAACCTGCTGCAGAACGACAGCGACCCGGACGGCAACGTGCCACTGACTATCAGTGACCTGACTCAACCGGGCACTGGCCTTGGCGGCGTCGTGCTCAACGGCACTACCTCGGTCACCTACACCCCGCCAGCGGGCGCCACGCAACCTTTGGTGGCCACCTTCAGCTATCAGGCGGTGGATGCCAAAGGGCTGAAGTCGACACCGGCTACCGTGACCGTCAACGTTGCCCCCAACCAACCGCCAACCGTGGCTGCCCAAACCGTCGCGACACTGGGTGTACCGCTGACCATCAACGTGCTGGCAGGCGCCGCCGACCCTGAAGGCAACAACCCGCTGGTGGTCGCTGCAGTCACGCAGCCGGCTGCCGGTCGCGGCACGGTCAGCACCGACGGCAGCACGGTCACCTACACCCCACCGGCCACGGTCACTGCGGCGTTCAGCACCACGTTCACCTTCCAGGTACGTGACTCGCTCGGGGCGCTGTCCAACCCCGGCACCGTCACCGTCAACGTGTCACCACGCCCCGCCGCCGAGACCTTCGCGGTCACGGCCGCAACGGTCCAGGCACGCTCCAACAACCGGTACAACTGGGACATCAGCGGCACGTCCTCGGTGACCACCGGTAACACCATCACCGTGCGCGTCACGACCACCACCGGTGTGCAGACCTTGGGCACCACTACGGTACCACTGACCGGCCGCTGGCGCCTGGTGGTGAGCAACAGCACGACGGTGATCCCGACAGCGGCCCCGACGGCGACCGTTACCACCAGCCAAGGCACCACCCGCACTGTCAACGTGACCGTGCAGTGAGGCCGGGAGAACGCCATGAACCGTCTGTACCCACTGCTGTTGTGCCTGGCACTTGCCGGCCAGGCACAAGCCGACGACCTGATGGACAACGCCGACCTTGCCGCCGGCAACGACCTCGGTGACCCGGTGATCATCCGCCTGCTGCCGGCCGGTGCTGGCCAAGTAGCGGTGATCGAGCAGCAGGGGGCGGGCAACCGCGCCGCCCTCGACCAGAACGGCCAGGCCCTGCTGGGCCGCATCGTCCAGGCCGGGGGCGCGCAGGAGGCGTACATCCTGCAAGAAGGGAGTGACCTGATGGCCAGCATCAGCCAACAGGGAAATGGCAACAGCGCGTCGATCCGCCAGAGCGGCACCAGCAACAGCGCCAGCATCGAGCAGATCGGCAACGACAACAGCGCCAGCATCGTGCAAGCCGGCTCGGGCCTGAGCAGTTCCGTGACCCAGGCCGGCAATGGCCAGCATGTGCAGATCACCCAATACCGATAGACCTGGAGGCACCACCATGTTCAAGCTCGCTCCGTTAAGCGCCGCTATCGTCCTGGCCCTCGCCGGCCAGGTCATGGCGGACGACAGCACCTCGACCCAGTCGCAGACCGGTAACCAGAACGTCGCCGAAGTCAAACAGACCGTCGCGCCCTTCGCCGCAGCCACCCAGACCCAGTCCGGCAAGGGCCATAACCACCTGGCGGTGCAGGACACCAGCACCAGCTACATCGACCAGAGCGCCACGGGCTCGTACAACGCCGGCTACGGTGAGCAACTGATCGAAAACGCCAGCCAGATCACCCAGCAGGCCGCCGGCACCTACAACGACGCCTTCGCCAGCCAGTCGTTGGGCGAAAACAATGAGGCGCTGCAAGTGCAGCAAGGCGCAGAGAACCGTTCGACGGTGTGGCAGGACAGCCAACTGGGGAGCCAGGCCACCACCCGCCAAAGCGGCCAGCGCAACGAAGCGTTCGTCGAGCAACTGTTCGGCGGTAGCAACAACAAAAGTTTGGTGAACCAGGACGGCCAAGACAACTACGCCGCGGCCGAGCACCTGACGCACAACGACGGCAACATCCAGATCTACCAGCAAGGCAAGCAGAACTGGGCCTACGGCGACCAGCGTGACGGCACTGGCGGCATCATCGCCATCGACCAGAACGGTACCGGCAACTCGATGGAAGTCTGGCAGGACACGCAAACCGGCAGCCAGGCCACCGTCAACCAGAACGGCCAGCTCAACGAAGGCTACATCGACCAAAGCCTGGGCAACGACAACACCGCCAGCCTGTACCAACAAGGCAAGTCCAACGCCAGCTGGTCGGATCAGTTCGAAACCACCCACTCGAACACCAGGGTTTCCCAGGCCGGCACCAGCAACCTGCATTTCACCTACCAGAACGGTGACAACCAGAGCCTGACCATCAACACCCAAGGCACGGGCAACAAGGTCATGGCCAGCAACTGGAAAGGCGAGAAACTCGGTGGCCAGTTCGGCAGCGACCAGACCGCCGTGATCAACCAGAAAGGCACCGGCAACGCCGTCAACCTGACCCAGAACGGCAACCTGCAGCTGGCCAACCTGGGCCAGAAAGGCACCAACAACTCGATGGAAACCAAGCAGGCCGACAGCAACAACGAGCTGTACTTCGAGCAGAACGGCACCGACAACATCCTGGTCGCCGACCAGCGCGGCACCGACAACTACGCCACCGGCGACACCACCGGTACCGGCAGCACCATCACCCTCGACCAGTCCGGCTACGCCAACCAAAGCTACACCACGCAGCTGTACGGCAGTGGCAACAACGCCAACATCAAGCAGACCGACACCGCCAACGTCGCCTACGTGACCCAGGGCGGCAACAACAACAAGGCCATCGTTGACCAGGCCGGCGCCAACCAGAGCGCCACCATCACCCAGATGGGCAACGGCAACACGGCTACCGCTACTCAGCGTTAAAGGCTCCCCCCTTGAACCGCGCCGTCTACTCTCCCTGGCGGCCGCGGTTCCTTTTTCATGCCTCGGTCTTGACTAGTCTGTACGGGCCCTATCGCCGGCAAGCCGGCTCCCACAAGACCATCACAGCTTTTGATACCTGCGCAGTACCTGGACTGCCCCCCAAAAGTTGGACAGTTCTAAGCTGCAGCCTGAGCCCTGTACTCCACAGGGCTCAGGCCATTGAGCCTCAGCTTGATGCGATCATGGTTGTAGTAGTGAATGTACTC
>Ga0256763_1000208_pt1 | contig 9283 bp, 8 predicted proteins | sample MC6MC0914MT_FD_186056 | JGI IMG/M metagenome (GOLD analysis project Ga0256763, IMG submission 186056) | Metatranscriptome of enriched soil aggregate microbial communities from Iowa State University, Ames, United States - MC6-MC0914-MT... | ecosystem: Environmental > Terrestrial > Soil >... | reverse complement strand
GTTCATAGCGGGGTTGGTCCATGACGACGAGCACTTGTCCTTTGTTGACATACTCATTGTCGCGAACACGTACTTCGGTAATCAGGCCGGCAACGTCGGTGGCAACATGAACGATATCAGCGCATATTTTGCCGTCACGCGTGATGGGCTCGACTTGGTAGCGCTGCCACAGGACTTGCATCACCAGGAGGATGACAGCCACCAGGATAAGTGTGCCTAACGTTCGTGTCCATGCCATTGACGTCATCGTAGAGGAAGTTCCGCAGGTAAAACGTGGGCATCTGCCAGTGTCGCCAGGCCCCACCAGAAGATTGCGAAAAGCGCGAGATCCAGGAGTCCCGGATGCCAGTTGAAGCGGTGCAGGGGCAGCCGGTGAAGAAACGGCCGCGTGACATAGGCGATCAGAGCCGCGAGCGAGGCCCAAGCGAGAGCGGCGGGGACGTAAACGCCAAAGATTTGAATTTCATCGATCATGCAGCGGCAACTTTCGTTTCTCCAATTCCGGGGAAGAGATTGCAGCGCATGCCGATGACGGCCAGCATCGCTTGATGGCGGCGCGCGTCATGCTCGATCGTAGGAATGACCGCAATAGCGTTGTCGAGGGCCTCCAAGACGGCGGGGTCGGCATCGAGATGCACGCCTTGCTTTCTGCGTTTGCGAAACAAATCCGCCACCGCGCCAAGCAGCTTGTCGACGGCCTCCGCGGCGCGTCCGTGTGTGACTTCGGCGGCGCGCCGCAGATGCAGGATATTGCGACCGAGCCTGATGTCCGCGAGTCCATCGGCCGTGTGCAGCACATCGCTTTCATCGACCAATGCCAAGCGTCCGGCGATTTGGCCGAGGCGGTCCAAAGCAAGTCCCGTCCAGCGGCCGAAATCCGGCTCGCCACGCGCCTTTGCCAGCATTTCGAGTTCGTGCCACTGCGTCCGAATGATCCGGCGCACACTCCAGCCGACCGCAACCGAGCGGAACATGCGTGTGACCGCAATAGTAATGATGATCCCCATGACCTGGGCGATCCCGGTATTGACGAACTCTTCAAAATCCGGCCGGAAGGCATCGAGGAAGCCGAGACCAACGATCAGGCAAGAGAACATCGGGAGTGCCGCGCTCGATCGCGCGGGATCGGCTTGAATATATCCGATGCCGATCAGGGCCGGCGCCAGCGCGATGCAAAGCTCAAGATAGCCATCGACGTAGGGCAGCATGACGAACATGTAGATTGCGGCAATCGGGAACGTGATGAGCGTCGCGACGAGGTAGCGGCCGATGACGGGTGCCGGATCCTCCTGCGTTGCGAAAGAGCACGTAATGAGGGCCGCAAAGGCGGCAGTCGCGGAACCCGCCGGCCAAGCAAGCAGAATCCAGATCGCACAATAGAGCATGACCGCAGCGGCAGTCGCGACACCGGCCAAGACCGCCATGCTGGTGTTACGCGCGATCGGCAGCGGCTTGTCCTCAAGACGCAGGCCCACGTAAGTTCCAGGAACGCCGCCGAGCAAGCCCGCAAGAAGCCGGGCGTCGCGCATCGCCTCGACGAACTCCGCAATGCGTTCGATGAGGCTGGCTGAGACCAGCGCACGCCAATTGGAATCGCGACTGTACGTCCGCGATAATGTCCGGGCGCGGTCTACGAGGCGCTGACCTTCTGCCGCTTGCTCGTCGATGTCCCGGCCGTCCGTGTCCGTCAGCCAGCTTCGGGCACGAGTGACGAGCGCCAGAACGTCGGGGGCCAACCGCTCGGCACCGCCGAGCAGGTCGAGCCGTTGACCGGCGGCGGACGCCAGCGGAATGAGGGCCGCCAGCCGCCGTTGCAGCGTGTGCACCAACGTCCGCGTCCGCAATCCGTTGCTCGTGTCGAACGGGAGATGGGTTGCGAGAATCCCGACCTCGGTGACATCGGCCGCCAAACGTTGCCGCGCCGCGTAGGTGAGATTTCGGTGTCGCGAATCGAGCGCTCCATCGCACCAGCTGGCGGCATGCTCCAGGAAGGCGTTCACCCGATCACGGATGACGGGTTTGACGCTCCACGGCTGCAGCAGGGTATGGATGATCGTGACGCTCGCAATGGCGACTGCCATCTCCTCGACGCGGGAAATCGCTGACGTAAAGATGTGTCCCGGATCGTCGAGATACGGAAAGCTGATAACTGCGGCGCTGAAGCCCGCCATCTGAAACAGAAAGGCGCGGGGCGTTCGGTCGAGGACGGCCAGATAGATGCAGAACCCGGTCCAAGTCGCCAGGCAAAGCACAAGCAGCTCCGGCGAGTTCTGAAGATTGGGTACGACGGCAACCGCGACGGTTGCGCCGAGAAGAATCCCGGCGAGGCGATAGGAAACCTTCGGCCGGAATGCGCCGGACATGGGCTGTGCAGTGACATAGACGGTGAGAATCGCCCACCACGGCCGGGGCAGACACGCGGCAAACGCTATCCCGAGCGTCAACACGCATGCCAAATAGCTGCTAAGCGAAAATAATAATTTTTGGTTGTCGAAGAGAAAGGGACGATATCGCCAGCAATGAGCTGGGTTCGAAGACGGCATGGATGTGCGAACCTTGCGGCCGAAGTCGCGCGGGAGCAGACCTCGGAAAAAGGCGCGAGGGATGGAGGTTGCGCCCTTGAGCGCGTTGAGGTGACATAAAGATTGGTGCAGCGCAAAAACATATTATTGCTGGATCTCAGCAAAATTTTTGGGTTTGCGCGGCTGACTAAAAGGCGATCGAAACGGTCGCAGCCCGAAGCCCTTCACGGACGCGCGCGATGACGCTCTCGTCGGCCGCTGTGGAGTGAACGGCATAGGCTGAATACGAAAATTCCGGACTGTTTGTCACAAGGGAGAGACGGCCATCCTCAAGGTACGGCCGGATAAAGCCGCGTCGAAAATACCCAGTCCCACCGACCGCAAGAATGTAATCGAGCGCCAGCGGTCCGTAGCTTATGGCGATCGGCGATGTTTGGGTCGCCGGATATGCCGCACGAAATGCGTGTTCGAAATCGTCGCCCCAATCGATGTGCACATGGTCCGCAAGTCCTTCGCCGTTTGAAAGGCTGCTTCGCGCCAGAACAAGTTTTTCTTCGAAGAGCAATTCGGCGATCAGACCGGTCCGCCGGGGAGCGTCATAGAGGATGGCGACATCAAGCGTGCCGTCCTGGATGCAATCGATGAGACGGTCGGCGCTGTCGATACGCGCCGACAGCGCAAACTCCGGACAGTGCTGATGCATCCACTTCAACCACTCGGGTATGAGAGGGCTGGAAATGCTGAGTTCGGCACCGATCGCTACGACGATTTCACGCCCCTGCGGAAGCGCGATCGAGCGAACGGCCTGCTCGGACAGACAAACAAGACTGATTGCGAAACGCAGAAATTTCTGGCCGGGCAACGTCAACTGCGCGCCGGTCTTGTGACGCACGAAAAGTGCTTGCCCCAGTTCCTGCTCGAGCACGCGAATGCGCGCGCCAACTGCGGTCTGGGTGATATGCAGACTGGCCGCGGCATTGGCAAAGCTGCCCGTCTTGACGATTTCGAGAAACGTCCGCGCCGCGTTGATATCCATCGATGATGCGTCTGCAGATTTAGGAAATGATTGAGTGGAGAGGATGGGTGTGCGGTCAGTTCATGCGGCACGTCAATAAGGGGAATGCCCGTGCGGCGTCTTGCCTGATAGATAAGATGCACGGCGCGTGCATCTTTGAGATGATAAGTTGAGCGTTGGGTGGGCATGTCCAGAGGGTGCCAATGATCGGTCCCGCTAAAATCGTTGAGTGCTGGTTCTCGACCGCGTCGGTTGCCGATCGCGCCGTCGCTCACTCCAGTTTGTTTCGAAAATCTTCACCGTTAGCGCCGCGCCACCGACGCTGCTGACCAATCAGTCGCTACGTCCAAGTTAAAGTCCCCCAAAAGGAGCAAGAGCAATGCAGAAGCCGCTTTCCGCGGAAACGATCGCGTGCGTCAAAGCGACAGTACCCGCTTTGGCAATCCACGGCGCCACCATCACCAAAGTTATGTACGCGCGCATGTTCAAGGATGAACACATCAAGGTATTATTCAACCAGGCCAATCAGGGTGGCGATGGAAAGCAGGTGCATGCGTTGGCCGGCGCCATCCTGGCCTACGCGCAGAATATCGACAATCTCGGTGCGCTGCTTCCGGTCGTCGAGCGGATTGCGCAGAAGCATATTGGCTACGATATCCGGCCCGAACACTATCCCTTTGTTGCGAACGCATTGCTCGGTGCGATTGCTGAAGTCCTCGGCGACGCGGCGACTGAGGAAGTCCTGGGCGCGTGGGGCGAGGCCTACTGGTTCCTCGCGGAAATTTTGAAGGCACGCGAAAAGGCCATTCGAGACGAGATCGCTGAGATCGATGGCGGCTGGACGGGATGGCGCAAGTTCGTTGTCGCCGAGAAAATCCGCGAAAGCGCGATCATCACATCCTTTATTCTGAAACCTGCCGATGGTGGCCCGGTGATGCCCCACAAGCCGGGTCAGTATCTGACCTTCCGCTTCACGGCCGCTGAAGGACTTCAGATGAAGCGCAACTATTCGATTTCTTGCGCGCCCAATGGAGAATTTTATCGGATCTCCGTTAAACGCGAGGCGGATGGCCAGGGTGGATCGCGCTTCCTGCACGATGTCGTCAAAGTCGGAACGGAATTGGAAGCAACGCCGCCAGCAGGTGACTTTTTTCTGGCGGATGCACCGCCACGCCCTGTCGTGCTGCTGTCAGGCGGAGTCGGTCTGACACCTCTCGTCAGCATGGCGGAAACGATTGCCAAGCGTCATCCGGAGCTCGAAACGCACTTCGTTCACGGCACGCTGAATAGCGAAACGCACGCCATGGGCAATCATCTTAAAGGACTGGCCAAGGTGCACGGCCGTACGTCGATCGCAACCTTCTATAGCAATCCGCAAACAGGCGACGAACTCGGCAAGACGCACGACGCCAACGGCTTCATCACGATCGATTGGCTGCAGAAGAATACGCCGCTGGATCAGGCGGACCTTTATCTCTGCGGACCGACGGAATTCTTGCGCGTATTCGTCAATTCTCTCGCACGAAGCGGCGTGCCGTCCGATCGTATCCACTATGAATTCTTCGGGCCGGCGGACTCTTTGCAAGAGCCAGAGAAGGAAGCGTAGACGCGAAGCAGTCACGTGAGCGGAGCGGTTATGTACAGCGTCACCCGCAAGCCGCCATGAGAAACAGCAGCGCCGGGCTTTCCGAATGGAAGGCCCGTCGCTTTTGCGAGCGAAGCCTCACTCGTAATCAAACCGACGCGCCATCCGGAAAAGCGCGTGAGCAGCGTCTGCCCAAGTGCGCGATAGAGCGACTGCAGACGCGCTTTGTCGCCGATCCGATCTCCGTAAGGCGGATTGACGATAACAAGGCCCGGCGCTCCTTCGGGAGCAACGAGATCGCTGACCGTATGGATCTCGAAGTCTATCATCGCCGCGACACCGGCACGCGCTGCGTTATCACGACTCATGCGGATGGCACCCGCATCGCGATCGCTTCCATGAAAGCGGAAGTTGTGGGGAGTGGCTTGGCCCCCGGCGCGCATTTTCTTCCACGCCGCCTCATCGAATGTCGCAAGCTGCTCGAATGCGAAGTGCCGCGACCGGCCGGGCTTCAGTCCGGCGGCGATCTCAGCCGCCTCGATGACGAATGTTCCCGAGCCGCACATTGGATCGACGACCGGCTCGCGCCCATCATAGCCGCACTGGCGCAGAAAGAGCGACGCCAGCGTTTCTCGCATCGGAGCTTTGTTGACGGCTTGCTTGTGGCCGCGCTTGTGCAGCAGTTCGCCGGACGTATCGACCGCTAGCGTGCAAATATCATTTTCGATACGCACCTTGATGCAGACGTCGGCCTCGGGCGCGAAGGGTGCGCCGAGTTCCTCGCGGATCGCGGTTTCGATCCTTTGCGCCGCTGCACCGGAATGATAGATGCGCGAACCTTTGCAGGACGCTTCGACGCGGAACGCAACGTCGGGCCGCAAGACGGTGCTCCACGCCACCCGGCGCGCCCGCTTGTCGAGTTGCGCCAGATGCGACACGCGAAACGATTCGATGCGCGCAAAGATCCGGCTTGCTCCGCGTAATTCGAGGTTGGCGCGCCAGACGTCGTGCCAACCTCCACGCACGACCACGCCGCCCGGCACCGCTTTGGGAGCGGCAAAGCCGCGCTCCTTGGCTTCTCCGCAGAGTGCGGACTCGAGGCCCGGTACCGAGACAAGAAAAATTTCGAAATCGCCGTCTGATGTCATGGCGCCTGCATATCGGCAAGACACACAAACATCGACACCTTTTTCGTCGTTGCTGGCCGCTTACGGGTAAAGGCCTCGTTCCTCTCGGGCTGTCAGGATGCGTTCGCAGGCCAAGACGTAGGCCGCCGTGCGAAGCGAAAGGCCGTTCTTGTCGGCATACAGCCAGACTTTACGCAGTGCTTCGACCAAAAGCGTATCGAGCCGCGCGTTGATTTCACTTTCCTTCCAAAAGAAGTTTGAAAAATCCTGCACCCATTCAAAATAGCTGACGGTCACACCGCCGGCGTTACAAATAATGTCCGGCACGATCAGAACACCGCGATCAGCGAGAATGTCGTCGGCAACCGTAAGCGTCGGGCCATTCGCGCCCTCAAGCACCAGCTTCGCTTTTATTCGCCGCGCCCGATCGGCAGTCAGTTGGCTTTCAAGGGCCGCAAGAATGAGGATGTCGCAGGGGACGTCCCAGAATGCGTCATTGTTCTCGGGCGTTCCACCGACGCCTTCGCCAGCGACATGGCGCTGGAGAAGCGCATCGACCGCGACACCCTCCTCGTCGATCAGCGTTCCCCATTGATCTTGCACCGCAACGATTTTGGCACCCGCGACCGCGAACAGCTCTGCGGCGGCCGATCCAACATTGCCGAAGCCTTGAACGGCGACGCGGGCGCCTTCGAGATTGAGCCCCAGACGCTGCGCTGCCTCTCGTCCGGTGACATAGACGCCGCGGCCCGTCGCTTTCACCCGGCCGAGCGAACCGCCAAGATGAACGGGCTTTCCGGTCACCACACCGGTCGCGGTAAATCCCGCGCGCATCGAGAAGGTATCCATCATCCACGCCATCACCTGCGCATTGGTGTTGACGTCGGGCGCCGGAATATCGCGCTGGGGTCCGATGACGATCGCGATCTCGCTGGTATAGCGCCGCGTGAGTTTTTCCAGCTCGTGACGCGACAGTTTTTGTGGATCGACGCGGATGCCGCCTTTGGCGCCACCGAATGGCAAGTCCATCGCCGCCGTTTTGATTGTCATCCATGCGGCCAGCGCCATCGTCTCTTCGAGCGTCACGCTCGGATGAAAGCGAACGCCGCCCTTGCCCGGACCGCGTGAAAGATTGTGCTGAACGCGAAATCCTTCGAAGTGGCGTACGGTGCCATCATCCATCTCGATCGGAATATCGACGATGAGCGCACGCTTCGGATGTTTGAGCGTTTCGACCCAACGTCCAAGACGGCCGATATAGGGCGTCACGCGATCGATCTGCGCCAGGTAGGTCGCCCACGGGCTCGAACCTGAAGTCGTCGTATAGGAAAGACGCGGAGCAGACGCTTCGATGGTCATCGGGACTGTCTCCTATTGTCGCCGAATTGGCAGGAGCATGCGCGGCAGCACGCGGAGTTTGCACCATCGCGCAACGTTTATCGTGACCATCAGTTGCAGCCGACCGTCCAGGTCGCACTGAAGCACGAAGGTCTCGTCTAAAGTTGCTCAGCCGCCGTCGTCAGGGTTTGGCTCGGCCAAGGCGGCAATGGCGGCAAATTCAAAACTTGCCGTACGGGTGCGAATGATTGACGATGAATGGGGCACGCGCCGAGTTTGGCGAGCGCCGCCAGGTGCGATCGGACCGGATAGCCCTTGTGCTTCGCAAATCCGTAACCGGGGTATGTCCGATCGAGGTCGTGCATCAGCGCGTCGCGCGCGGTCTTGGCCAAAATGGAGGCGGCGGCAATCGTCAGGCTCTTGGCGTCGCCCTTGACGATGGCCTGCTGAGGAACATCCAGATCTCTGATGCGCCGCGCGTCGATCAGAACATGCTGCGGACGAACACGGAGACCTTCGACGGCACGGCGCATTGCGAGCAGTCCCGCCCAATAGATATTGATCGTATCGATCTCGCCGACTTCAGCGAACCCGACGGACCACGCGATCGCCGTACGCTTGATTTCGCCAGCAAGCCGTTCGCGAGTCGCGGCATCGAGCTTTTTGGAATCATCGACCTTTGGGATTCGCGTTCCTTCTGCAAACACGACGGCCGCCGCCGAGACGGGTCCGGCAAGCGGGCTCATGCCCGCTTCGTCGACACCTGCAATGTGCTGCAGGCCCGATTTCCAAAGTGCCGTTTCATAGCGCAATAACTTTCGCAGGCGCTGGCCTTCGGCGCGATTGTCCGAACGCCGCCGTGCGATTGCTTCCAGAATGGCTTTGGCGCCGGGGCGCGGGTCGACCCTGAGCGCGGCTTCGGTTTCCGCGTCGAGCGGCCGGATTTCGACCAGATAACGATGTCGAATTTGCGCGAGCGTCAGTCGGGCCACGGATTCCCCTCAGTCGTTGGTGAATTGCACCAGATCATAAGGGAACACCCCGGCCGGGGGGAAGCCAGGGTGTTCGGTTCGCCATGGCAGGGGGGACGCACCGAGGGGGAAGTGCAGCCATGGTATGAAGAATACGATGAGCACGCCGAATTGGTTCCAGCAAAAATAAAGCCCCGGCCAAATCAATTGGCACGGGGCTCAATGCATTGATTCCGTTACATGCAGTTCAGAGATGGGCAAGGCGTTGCGCCAAGCTCGGCGCTATTCGAATGCGGAAAGTGAGGACGCTAGCGCGCCGGCGAGTGCGCTTCGGGTGTCTCCGGCTGACTGGTGCCCGCGCCACCTGCTGCACCGCTGCTTCCCGAACTCGCGCCCGACGATGAACCGGCAGGAAGATCTGGCGGCGGCGGCGATGTCATCGAGGGCGAAGTGGGCGAAACCTTGGCATTATTTTCGCTGCCGGGCCCCACTTTGCCGGGCTTTGCAGTAACGCCGGACGTACCCGCGTCATTTGCCGGCGGATTGGGCTCTTCCGCGAAGGCCGGTCCAACAGCAAACAGCGCGACGGCAGCGATGGCCATGCAAACAGGTTTCATAAGGCGGCTCCTCTTGGTCTTTGGTGAGCAACGCGCCCGCGCGTCGCGCTGTTCCCGGAATAACGATCTCGTCTTGTGGCTGTTGCCGGAATTGGGCCTCGCCTTGGC
>Ga0256763_1000168_pt1 | contig 9930 bp, 8 predicted proteins | sample MC6MC0914MT_FD_186056 | JGI IMG/M metagenome (GOLD analysis project Ga0256763, IMG submission 186056) | Metatranscriptome of enriched soil aggregate microbial communities from Iowa State University, Ames, United States - MC6-MC0914-MT... | ecosystem: Environmental > Terrestrial > Soil >... | reverse complement strand
GGCGGCGTACCCGAAGCGTGCCCGAATATGGCAGTTCATGATTCGCCGCCTCGGGCATAATCGGCAGACAAGAAAGCGGAGTAAAGCTCAATGATGAATGCAGTTCACCCCTTGTCTTCGATGAACCGGCCCGACGCGCTGCCCTTTGAGCCCTTCCAAGACGCCCGCGCCGCGGTCGACCGGCTGGCCGAAATCTACGCGCGCAATACGGCCTTCCTGCGGGCGGCCTTCCGTGAAGTGCTGAAGGGTTCCGGCAACGGCCGTGAACGCGCCCGCGCGTACTACCCGGCCATCCGCATCGTGGTTGAAACGTACGACCCGATCGATACGCGTCTGTCCTACGGCCATGTGGCCGAACCCGGCGTCTATCAGACCACCATCACCCAACCCGAACTGTTCCGCGATTACCTGATCGAGCAGGTCGGCCAGTTGTTGCAGAACCACCGCGTTGCCGTGGAAGTCGGCGAATCCGATTCCCCCATCCCCTTGCACTTTGCCTTTCCCGAAGGCGCCTATGTCGAAGGCGAGCACCTGGAAGCGCTCAAGCGCCCCTTGCGCGACCTTTTCGATGTGCCCGACCTGGCCGTCACCGACGACGCCATCGTCAACGGATCGTGGCGCGGCAAGGAAGGCGAACCCAAGCCATTGGCGCCGTTCACGGCGCAGCGCGTGGATTACTCGCTGCACCGCTTGCAGCACTACACCTCTACCGCGCCTGCGCATTTCCAGAATTTCGTCCTGTTCACGAACTACCAGTTCTATGTCGACGAGTTCTGCGCCCGGGCGCGAGCGCTGATGGCCAGCGGCAATGAAGACTACGAAATGCTGGTCGAGCCGGGCAACCGCATCACGCGCCGCGGCGAAAGCGGCCCGGGCGACGAAGCCCATGCCACGCGCCTGCCGCAGATGCCCGCGTACCACCTGGTGCGTGGCGACCATTCCGGCATCACGCTCGTCAATATCGGCGTGGGGCCGTCAAACGCCAAGACCATCACCGACCACATCGCCGTGCTGCGTCCGCATGCGTGGCTGATGCTGGGCCATTGCGCCGGCCTGCGAGATTCCCAGCGGCTGGGCGACTACGTGCTGGCGCATGGTTATGTGCGCGAAGACCACGTGCTGGATGCCGATCTGCCCACCTGGGTGCCGGTGCCGGCGCTGGCCGAAGTGCAGGTGGCGCTGGAACAGGCGGTGGAAGAAGTGGCCGGCCTGTCGGGCTGGGACTTAAAGCGCATCATGCGCACGGGCACCGTCGCCACCATCGACAACCGCAACTGGGAATTGCGCGATCACGTTGAACTGGTCGAACGTTTCGCGCAGTCGCGCGCCATTGCGCTGGACATGGAATCCGCCACCATCGCGGCCAACGGCTTCCGCTTCCGTGTGCCGTATGGCACCTTGCTTTGCGTGTCCGACAAACCCCTGCACGGCGAATTGAAGCTGCCAGGCATGGCTAGCGTGTTCTATCGCCGGCAGGTCAACCAGCATCTGGAAATTGGTATCCGGGCGCTGGAACGGCTGCGCGACATGCCGCCGGAACGGCTGCACTCGCGCAAGCTGCGCACCTTCATGGAAACAGCGTTTCAATAAAACGGTGATCCGTCCCCCGAGCCCCGTCATTTTTCGTGACGGGGCCGTTTGCGCTATCCTCGCGCGTTGTTTGGTAATCCCAAGGCTGCGCGCGCCGGTTCGCGCGGGGCCTTTCATGACGTTAAGGAATGCATGTTGTCTCCATCGGAACACGATGACCGCCGCGCGGGCGGCGCGCACGCGACGAAGGCGCAAGCGCCTTCCGAACTGCGCCGCACCTTGTCGGCGCGCCACCTGACGATGATCGCCGTGGGCGGGTCCATCGGGACCGGCCTGTTCGTGGCCTCCGGCGCGACGATCGCCAAGGCAGGCCCCGGCGGCGCGCTGCTGGGCTACGTGCTGATCGGCATCATGGTCTATTTCCTGATGACCAGCCTGGGCGAACTCGCCGCCGCCATGCCGGTATCGGGCTCGTTTTCGACCTACGGCGCACGCTACGTGGAAGACGGCTTCGGCTTCGCGCTGGGCTGGAACTATTGGTACAACTGGGCCGTTACGGTCGCGGTCGATCTGGTGGCGGCGCAGCTGGTCATGGCGTATTGGTTTCCCGACGTGCCGGGCTTCTACTGGAGCGCTTTGTTCCTGGCCATTACCTTCGGCCTGAACGCCATGTCGGCGCGCGGTTTCGGCGAAGCCGAATTCTGGTTCGCGCTGATCAAGGTGGTGGCCGTGCTGGGCTTTGTGGCGATGGGCGTGATGATGCTGCTGGGCATCATCCGCGGGGGCGAGGGCGGTGGTGTCGCCAACTGGACGGTGGGCGACGCGCCGTTCGCAGGCGGTTTTGCGGCCTTGATCGGCGTGGCCATGGTGGTGGGTTTTTCGTTCCAGGGCACCGAACTCATCGGTATTGCCGCGGGCGAATCCAAAGACCCGGCCCGCAACCTGCCGCGTGCGGTGCGTCAGGTGTTCTGGCGCATTCTGCTGTTCTACGTGATGGCCATCCTGGTGATCGGCCTGTTGATTCCCTATACGGACCCCCACTTGCTGCGCAACGATGTCGAGGACATCAGCGTCAGCCCGTTTGCGCTGATCTTCGAACGCGCCGGTCTGCTGGGAGCGGCGTCCGTCATGAATGCCGTGGTGCTGACATCGGTGCTGTCGGCGGGCAACTCCGGCATGTATGCCGCGACGCGGATGCTCTACAGTCTGGCGCGCGATGGCAAGGCGCCGCGCATTTTTGGCCGTATTTCGCGTAATGGCGTGCCGCTGTGGGCGCTGTTGGCGACGACGGTGGTCGCGGCGCTGTGCTTCTTCACGTTCATCTTCAGCCCCAACGCCGTGTATATCTGGCTGTTGAATACATCCGGCATGACTGGCTTCATCGCCTGGCTGGGCATTGTGATCAGCCACTACCGTTTCCGTCGTGGCTATGTGAAGCAAGGCCATAATCTGGCGGACTTGCCCTATGTGTCGCCGTTCTTTCCGTTCGGCCCCATCTTTGCGTTTGTGCTGTGCCTGATCATCACGCTGGGCCAGAACTACCAGGCGTTTCTGCAAGACCGGATCGATTGGGGCGGCGTCGTCGCCACCTATATTGGCATTCCGCTGTTCCTGCTGATCTGGCTGGGATACCGGCTGGCGCGCGGGTCGCGCTTTGTCAGATATCGCGACATGCGCTTCCCTGATGCGCGCGCCCGCAGCCAGTATCTGGATTCTGCATTGCGCGGCGAACCCGCAGCCGGCGAGGCCCGCTAGCCAAGGCCTGTTAAGCGCCCGCCTGCGGGACGTCCGCGGGCGCACGGCACTGCCCGAGTATCCAGGCCCCAAACTCACGCACCAGCGGGGCTTGGGCCAGGGATTGGGGGTAGACGAAGTAATACGCGTCGGTGCTATCCAGCGCCTGCGGGAATAGCTGGATCAATTCGCCGCTGCTGAGCTCGCGTTCCACCAGGAAGCGGGGCAGCAGGGCAGCCCCCAACCCCGACGCGGCGGCTTGTGCGAGCATCGCCACCTGCTCGAATTGCGGGCCGCGCAGGGCCTGCGCGGTGTTCGCGCCATGTTGTTCCAGCCACGACGCCCATTGCGCCGCGCGCGACATCTGATGCAGCAGCACGACGCCGCTCAGGTCGGCAATCTGCCGGATGCGATGCAGCCGTTGAAGCGCGGGGCTGCATACCACGATCACCTCTTCATGCATCAGGTATTCGCAGACGGCGCCAGCCCAGTCGGGTGCGCCAAAGTGTATGGCCGCATCGAACGGCTCTTTGGAAAATTCGAAAGGCAGCGTGCGCGAGGTGAAGTTGATGGTGACCTCGGGCTTGAGCGCCATGAAATCCCCCAAGCGCGGAATCAACCAGCGCGTGCCCAGGGTGGGCAGCACCGCCAGATTGAGTTCGTCGCGCTGCGTGCACGCCATGGTGCGGCGCGTGGCGTCGGACAATTGGTGCAGCAGGATGCGGACTTCAGCGGCATAAGCCCGGCCGGCTTCGCTGAGCACGACGCGTTGGCGCACGCGATGGAACATCGTGACCCCCAACTGCGTTTCAAGTTGATGGATCTGGCGTGAGACAGCGCTTTGCGTCAAGTGCAGCTCATCCGCCGCGCGGGATACGCTGTTGCGCCGCGCGACCGCCTCGAAGGCGAGCAGGTTGGCGACGGGCGGCAGAAAGGTCTTGCGGAACATGGCGATTCCTGATTAGTCGAACCCTAAAATAAACCCGCCATGACACCATGCTGCGGACGTTCGACGAATAGGAAAAGTCTGGAATGCAACGAAGGCCGCGAAAGCGGCCCTCGTTTGTCACCAATGTGTCAGAAACGCCCGCGCATCACTCGATGTTTTGCGCCTGTTCACGCATCTGCTCGATCAGCAGTTTCAAGTCCATGGCGGCGCGGGTGACCTCCATGCTGCCAGCCTTGGAACCCAGCGTGTTGGCTTCGCGGTTCATTTCCTGGAACAGGAAGTCCAGGCGCTTGCCCGCGCTGCCTGCGTTCTTCTTGCCCGACACGGCCTTGCCGCCGCCGTCCGTCAGCAGGTGACGCAGTTCTTCCAGGTGCGAGCGCAGGCGCGACAACTCTTCGGCCACATCAATGCGCAGCGCAAACAAGTTGGCCTCTTGCGACAAGCGCTCGGACAACTCCGTGCCTGAAATATGCGTGAAGCCGCCGGGGAAGGCCGACTCCACGCTTTCGCGCAGCTTTGCGGCCAGCTTGTCGCGATGGTCCGCCAGCAACTGGGGCAGGTGCGTTTGCACGATGTCGACCACACGCGCGACGCCGTCCGCGCATTCACGCATCATTTCGGCCAGGCGTTCGCCTTCGCGCGCACGGCCTTCCTGCAACTGCGTCAGCGCTTGCTGCGCCGCTTGCAGGCAGGCGGCGCCCCAGATTTGCGGGTCCAGCGCGTCGTTGCCGCGTTGGCCGGGCCAATTGAACAATTCCACCAGACGGGGCGGTGCGATATCGGGGACGATGCGGCGCGCGGCTTGCAGTTGTTCCGCCAGGCTTTCCAGCCACGTCGGGTCCAGCTTGGACAGGTCGGTGCTGGCGTTGCGCGTGAACGAAACCCGGATCTCGACCTTGCCGCGCGCCAGGTTGGCGGTCAGCAATTCGCGCAAAGGCGTTTCCACGTGCCGCAATTCATCGGGCAGGCGGAAGTACAGGTCAAGAAAGCGGCTGTTGACGCTGCGCAATTCGATGGCAAGCGTGCCTTGGTCTAGGTCTGCTCGGGCGTTGCCGAAGGCGGTCATGCTGCGAATCATGATGTGCGTTTCCTGGTGATATATCGCGGCAGGATACTCCAAGCGGCGATTTCCTGCGGCGCCACCCCGTACAATGCCGCGAATCAATGTTCCTGTCTGGAGTCTGCCTGTGACCACACTGCCCACCATCGCCCGTCCGTCTGGCCGCGCTGTTGATGAATTGCGCCCGTTCAGCCTGGAGCGCGGCTTCACGCGCTACGCCGAAGGGTCGGTGCTGGTGAAGGCCGGCAACACCCATGTGCTGTGCACGGCCAGCGTGCTGGAAAAAGTGCCGCCGTTTCTGAAGGGCAAGGGCGAAGGCTGGGTCACGGCGGAATACGGCATGCTGCCGCGCGCCACGCATACGCGCGGCGACCGCGAAGCCGCACGCGGCAAGCAAAGCGGCCGCACGCAGGAAATCCAGCGCCTGATCGGCCGCAGCCTGCGCGCCGTGTTCGACATGAAGGCGCTGGGCGAGCGCACGCTGCATCTGGACTGCGACGTATTGCAAGCCGATGGCGGCACGCGCTGCGCCAGCATCACCGGGGCATGGGTTGCAGCCGCCGACGCGGTGGCGTTGCTGATGACGCGCGGCGACCTGGCCGTGAATCCGATCCGTGACGCCGTGGCGGCCGTGTCGGTGGGCCTGGTGCAAGGCCGTTCGGTGCTGGACCTGGATTACGCCGAAGACTCGGCCTGCGACGCCGATGTGAACGTCATCATGACGGGCAGCGGCGCTTTTGTTGAAGTGCAAGGCACGGGCGAGGGCGCGACCTTCACGCGTGCTGAATTGGACACGATGCTGGTGCTGGCCGAAGGCGGCATCGCCAGCCTGGTGCAAGCGCAGCGCGCGGCGTTGGTCTGACGCCTGGGTTGCGTCTAACGCCGCAGCGCCGTGTGGCCCAATGACAAACCGCCGCGAAAAGCGGCGGTTTGTCTTGGTGGGCCCGCAATAGGGGGCAATGCTAAGCGCGTTTGGGCGCCAGCAACGCGCCCACCTTTTCAATCTTCTCCAGCCCCCAGATCGTGTCGATCAGGCCGCGCAGTTCCTGTTCCGTTGCCGCATCCGCGTAACGGCCCAGGCTGAGCGTCTTGTCTTCGATCTCGGGACGGCTCAGCGTGTTGCCCGGGTCGCCCTTCGGTTCGTCTACGCGGCCGTGCAGCGTGCGGCCGTCGCGCGTGGTGACGGTGACCTTGCCGATCCAGCGCTGCGGATAGGCATTGTCGACTTCCGGGTCCAGCACCATTTCCACCTTGCCTCGAAACGCCGCCACGGCCGGGTCGTCCAGACCCGCGTCGAATTCGGCAAGCCCGGCGCGGCCTTGGCGTGCAATCAGCGCCAGCACCGTACCCATCGAGAACTTGGACTGGTGCACCGTCTGCGGGTTGACGACCGGCCCCAGCACGTCGATGGCGCCCTGGTGCACATGCGCCACCACGCGTTCCACATCGGCTTCCGTCAGCTTGTTGTCGCGCAGCGCTTGTTGCAGCGCGTCGGCGGCGGGGTGCGTGTGGCGGCACGACGCATGGAATTTGAACGACGTTTCGGCCAACGCCCAGCGTTCGCCCAGTCGGTCGCACAGCTTGGACGGGTCGGCATCGGTGGACATGCCGGCCGCCATGCCCTGCGGGCCTTCCAGAATATGGCGCGCCCGGTGAATCCTTCGCGTGCCAGATAGGCCGCGGTGATGCCGTCGGCGGCGGCTTTCGCCGTGTGCAGTTGCTTGGAGTCGGCGGCGTCGCGCAAAAATTCCCACAGGCCGGCGGCCTGCGTGCCGGCGGAACCCAGCGCGTGCAGCATCTGCTCGGGCGTCAGCTTCAGCAAGCGGCCCACCGTCACGGCAGCGGCCAGCGTGCCCGCCGTGCCGGTCGTGTGGAAGATCTTGTAGTGCGAGCGGCCCAGGAATTCACCGACGCGGATACCCACTTCGTACCCGGCGACGGCGGCCACGAGCAGGTCGCGGCCCGAGCTGCCCAACGCCTGCGCCACGGCCAGCGCGGGCGGGAAGACGACCGCGGCGGGGTGGAACACCGAGCCGTTATGGACATCATCCTGCTCCACCACGTGCGCGGCGGCGGCGTTGACCATGGCGGCAAACAGGGGGCTGGTGCGGCGGCGCGTGATCAGCACTTCGCTTGCGCCGTCTGTGGGGCCCATCGCTGCCGCGTAGCGGTCGATGGCTTGCACGGCGCGCGCCGAGGCGCCCGCCAAGATCGACGCCAGGCAGTCCAACAGCAAATCTTCGGCGCGGCGCAATACCGGCGCGGGGATGTCTTCGTAGCGCAAGTTCGCGGCAAAGGCCGCAAGGCCGGCGCTAAGGTGGGGCGTATCTTGAGTAGCGGTCATGAGCGGATGGCCTGGTGTCAGAAGGAACGGGGCAAGCCCAGGATGTGTTCGGCGACGTAGGACAGGATCAGGTTGGTGGAGATGGGCGCCACCTGATACAGCCGGGTCTCGCGGAACTTGCGCTCGACGTCGTACTCGGTGGCAAAGCCAAAGCCGCCATGGAATTGCAGGCAGGCGTTGGCCGCTTCCCACGAGGCGTCGGCGGCCAGCAGCTTGGCCATGTTGGCCTGCGCGCCGCAAGGCTCGTGTGCGTCAAACAGGCGGCATGCTTCGTAGCGCATCAGGCTGGCGGCTTCCACGTTGATGTGGGCGCGCGCAATCGGGAACTGCACGCCCTGGTTCTGGCCGATCGGGCGGCCGAACACCATGCGTTCCTTGGCGTAGGCGGTGACCTTGTCCACGAACCAGTAGCCGTCGCCGATGCACTCGGCGGCAATCAACGTGCGTTCGGCGTTCAGGCCGTCAAGGATGTATTTGAAGCCTTTGCCTTCTTCACCGATCAGGTTTTCGACGGGAATTTCCAGGTTGTCGAAGAACAGCTCGTTGGTCTCGTGGTTGACCATGTTGGGAATCGGGCGGATCGCCATGCCGTGTTTCACCGCATGATGCAGGTCCACCAGGAAGATCGACATGCCTTCGGACTTGCGCGTGACCTGGTCCAGCGGCGTGGTGCGCGCCAGCAGAATCATCAGATCGGAATGCTGCACGCGCGAAATCCACACCTTTTGGCCATTGATGACGTAGCGGTCGCCGCGGCGCACGGCGGTGGTCTTGATCTTGGTGGTGTCGGTGCCGGTGGTGGGTTCGGTGACGCCCATGGACTGCAGGCGCAATTCGCCGGCCGCAATGCGCGGCAGGTATTCGCGTTTCTGCGCTTCGGAACCATGGCGCAGCAGCGTGCCCATGTTGTACATCTGGCCGTGGCAGGCGCCCGAGTTGCCGCCGCTGCGGTTGATTTCTTCCATGATGACGGAGGCTTCCGTCAGGCCCAGGCCCGAGCCGCCATATTCCTGCGGAATCAGTGCGGCCAGCCAGCCGGCCTCGGTCAACGCGCGGACAAAGTCTTCGGGATAGCCGCGTTCTTCGTCGATCTTGCGGAAATACTCGGAGGGGAATTGGGCGCAAAGGTCGCGCACGGCTTCGCGGATGTCCTGATAAGCGTGAGAGGCGTGGGGCATAGGGCAGCTGATGTGAGGAAAGTAAGGGTTCGGTACAGCATCGAATGTGCCGCAAGGGCGCGACCCTGCCAATTCACAATTCCTTAATACGGGGTTCCTGTTCGCAAAAGCGCAGTTTCATGACGGGCGTTCGTCATGTCGGCGGCCAGGTTGTGTCAAGAAATTGCCAAACTGCGTGTCCATAATCCGTAGCACTGCGCCCAGGCGCCAGGCTACACACGGATGGATATGCGTAAAAATCTCAGGGTCACCACGGCGGTTACCGCCATTCTGGCGTTGTTTGTGGTGCTGTTTGCGGTGGCGGCCGCTGCGGGCATCGCTGTTCTGCGCGACAACCGCGCCGACATCGAGGCCTTGGGCCGGGGCAGCATCGAACGGGCCAGCGACTTGGCCGATATGACCAGCCGGCTGTTTCAGGCGCGCGCCGCGCTGACAGACGCCAAGACCGGCATGGAAGGCGGCCTGGAAGACGCGCGCAATCAATCCCTGGCGCAAGCGGATGCGCTGTTAAAGCAAGCCGCTGCCAGCTTGGCGCGGCTGCGTGGCAACCCGGACGCGAGCGAGCAGGGCGGGCCGTTGTTTGAACAGGTGCTGAACGCTTACACCGCGTTTGCCGACCAGACGCTGGCCCCCATGCAAAAGGCCATCCAGGGCTGGAACGGGATCGAAGTGAACCGGCTGGTGGACAAGGTGCTGCCCGTGAGCGGCGCGGCGTATGTGAAGCAAGCGGACGCGTATCAGACCTATTCGCGTGACCAGGGTCAGGCGGCCGTGGCGGGCGCCAGCCAAACGCTGGAGCGCGTGATTCTCGTGGCGGCAGGCGTGCTGGGGCTGGTGTTGCTATTGGCCGTGCTGATCCGCCTGGCGTTTCGGCGCAGCATCCTGCGTCCGCTGAACGAGGCCGGTGCGCACTTTGACCGTATCGCCGATGGCGACCTGACCGGCGCCATCGCCACGCGTGGCGACAACGAAATCGGCGTGCTGTATTCCGCCATGCGCCGCATGCAGACGGGCCTGTCGGCGGCGGTGGCCTCAGTGCGCCATGGCGTTGAAGAAATCCACACGGGCTCGGGCGAAATCGCCGCGGGCGGGGCAGATATGTCCGACCGCACCGCCCGCCAGGCCGGCTCGCTGC
>Ga0256763_1000163_pt1 | contig 9987 bp, 10 predicted proteins | sample MC6MC0914MT_FD_186056 | JGI IMG/M metagenome (GOLD analysis project Ga0256763, IMG submission 186056) | Metatranscriptome of enriched soil aggregate microbial communities from Iowa State University, Ames, United States - MC6-MC0914-MT... | ecosystem: Environmental > Terrestrial > Soil >... | reverse complement strand
TTTTGGAGGGCATTGCCATGCAACGCGAAGACATCCAAAAGCTGGGCGCTCAAGCGGCCCGCGACGGATTGAGCTTGTGGGACTGCCCGTACTATCGGGCGGCCGCCATGCCGGGGCACACCGGCGAATCGATCTCGCAATGGCGCGTCAAGGTCGAGGCTTGGGAAGCCGGATGGTTGGAAGCCACCGGCGGTGGCCAGGCCCCGCCCGGAAAACGAACACGCTTCGTGCCGCGCGCCATGTCGCGGCTGGTCATTTGATGTGGTGAACGGCGCCCCGGGTCCGGGGCGCATTGCACGGGCGACGGTGACGCCCTCGTCAAACAAGAAAAACTCGACCTGAAGATCTGGCCCCGTTTTTGCTGGCATATACTGTATATTCATACAGTATTTTCCGCTTCACCATGCGATGCACCGTCATCCGAACCCACTACCTTGGCCGCAAACGCCACGACAACGACCCGGCGCACGCGGTCACGGGGACGGTCCGCATGTACTCGATCATGCGCGACGACCTGCGTCGCTACATCAGCGTCATGACGCTCGACACCTTGGCCAAGTTCGGCGCCTCACAAAAAGGCCCCATCCCCGATCTGCTGGAACCCGAACTCCTCACGTTCGGATCGGACCGCGGAATGATGGTGTGCGGCTTTGAAGAAATTGACGGTCAGCGCTATTACCAGGGCTGGTGGATGCAATGGGTGGAGTTCTGAATGCATCGCGTCCACAGGCGCTCGACGCGCTGATCCATCCCGCTATTTCTTCGCGTAACTTTTCTGGACACGAATCGTGATCGCGCTCATCTTTTGGCTTAGGACCTTTCCCTGCAGGAGGCGCGAAATGGATGACCCCGTCCACAGAGCCGGCCAGGAAGCCGCCAGATATGGCGTGCCGCTTTCTGCTTGCCCCCTCATGAAAGAAGCAAACATGCCCGGCCATACCGGCGAATCGCTGCCAATCTGGCGCGCCAGATTGGCCCTATGGGAAGCCGGCTGGCACGAAGAAACCAAAGCCCGCCTCGCTGAACTGCACCGCCGCCGGCTATTGCAACAATCGTTTGATTGAAGACGTCCTCGCTGCCGCGTGTCCGCCACCGTCGGGAACGCGGTTTGCTGCACGGTAGTCACCGCAGCGGCGTGGTTGTTTTTTCGATCAAGCAGAGGGCGGTTCCGCACACTCCCTCCCTCTTGCCGCTGCGGCCCCCACCTGAATGAACCGCTTCAAAATTCCTTGATGATCTGGTGGCCGCAACGGCTGCAAACGTGACCGTTGTAGAAGCGATCGCCCGTCAATGAGATTGCCCGCGTAAGTCGCTGGCAGCGTACTGCGGCTTCATTGCAAACGCCTGGCCGCTTGGCGCCACGCTCTTGAAAACCCGCCGGAAGTCGTGACCGAACAACCGCCCGGTCTGCCCTTTGCATTGCATGGCTAGCGCTCTCATTTGTGCAGGAAGGCCGGCTGTACCGCTTGAACGCGCAATTGCAGCATGGCACTCACCGTGCTTACGCTCAAAGCCTGGACCATCTGTTCGCCTTGTCGATTGATTCCCCCGTCAATATCGAGAATTGCGATCGGGATGTCGATAGGACTAGTCTGAAACCACGTTGTCCGATGGGCAGCGACGATGCGCGCGCAGACACTTACAAAGGATCCGGTCCGTATACCCTCAAAAGATGCACCCGCCTTAGAATCGGTTTGCCAGCCGCAGGCTGAGTAGGAGCGAGTCATGACATTCAAGGCCAAGCCGGTATTAATTGCATCCATTTCCTGTATTTTTCTGACGACCGGCGCACTCGCTGCGCCGCCGGAAGGCAAAGGCAAACCTGACAGCCCCGGCCAGAGCCAAGGTCAAGGTCAAGGTCAAGGCAAGGGTGGCGGAAAAGGCTACGGCAATGGCAATGGCGGGGGAAAGAGCCATGCCGGAAACGGAGGCGGATCCAGCAGCAAGTCCGGAGATTCCGACAGTCCCGGCGTCACGCTGCGCTATGCGGGCATCACAGTCTCAACCGCCAGAACCTACGCACATGAATACGGGCTGTCCGGCTACAGCCAGCTACCGCCAGGCATTCGCAAGAACCTCGCGCGCGGAAAGCCTCTGCCCCCGGGTATCGCCAAAAAGATGGTCCCCGGACCGATGCTCGCTCGCCTTCCTGCATATCCCGGGTATGAGTGGCGAATCGCCGGATCAGACCTCGTGCTTGTCGCCATTGCGACGGCGGTCATCGCGGATGTGCTGTTGAACGTGTTCGATTGATTGAATAGTGCGGGGATCGTGCGGGGGAAGGATTACTTTTCTAGTCCGTCCGCGGATGTGGCAAATAAAACAAGATGCGGACCCTGGGCATGGTTCCGCATTACAACGCGAATGTGTGCGACAAGAGCCAAGCTTCTTGTTGCCCTGACCCCACCCCTTGCCCGCACAATTACTTGCGCTCCGAAGCCCTCCCGGTGACGCCGGAATTGCCCGTCGCGCCGGAGGCTCCCGGTACACCAGAGGCTCCCAGTTCGCCTAAGGTCCCTGGCACGCCCGAGGTTCCTGGCACGCCTGGAAACCCGGATGCGCCGGCCAAGCCCAGCAAACCGACGCTGCGCCCGGGACCCGGTGCCTATCTGGGCAACCAGAACGCCGCACTGCGCATGTTCGGCCATACCATGCATGACCGTGTCGGCGAACCTGGCCTCACCGCTCGTAAAGACGACGGTGAAGGATTCGCCGCCTGGATGCGCATGAAAACCGGCAAGCTTGATTCCGGAAAGATCGGCGGCCAGGTTGATGTCGACACGAACACCACTGTCGTGCAGTTGGGTGTGGAGAAACAGTTCGACCTGGGTGCCGGCCGGCTGCATGCGGGCGTGATGGGCGGCTACGGCCATGCCAGTACCGACGCCAAGTTCCGCATCACCGACCATAAGGCGCGCGGCACCGTCAACGGCAAGAACATCGGCGTCTACGGCACGTGGTTCCAAAACCCCGGCAGCGCTGAAGGCGCGTATGTCGACACCTGGCTGCAATATGGTGACTTCGACAACTCGGTCAAGGGCGACCATCTGGGTAGCGAGAAGTACAAGTCGCGCACTTGGTCGGGGTCGATGGAAGCGGGCTATTCGTTCAAGGTACACCAAGGCGAAAGCTACGGTGTCTATCTGGAGCCGCAAGCGCAAGTGATTCACACCGACTACCGCAGCGACGACGTGCGTGAAGACAACGGCACGCGCGTGCAAAGCGGCAAGGCCGGTGGCACCACCACCCGCCTGGGTGCCCGGGTCTACGCGCGTCCGCTGGGGTGGCAACAAGTCGTCTATTTCAATGGACGGCGAGCGAATCAGCCATGACCTCCCGAAGAACACTTTGGAGACCAAGGTCGGCGCGCAATTTGAAATTGTACGTGGATGGAGCGGCTACGGCGGCGTTGGATACCAACAGGGTAGCAACAGCTTTAGCGACGTCAGCGGACAAGTCGGCGTCAAATTCAGCTTTTAAGCGCTAGGCTTAACTCGTAATAGTCCGGTGGGCCGCATGGAAACATGCGGCCCGTGGACGGCGCTGAATCGGCGAATCGCGTGAGGAAGAAACGACGCAAATGTCACGCAAAGGCCGCGCATAGGTCACGCAAATGAGAAAGGGTTAGTGATTATTATCACTAACCCCCTAGGGTATTGCTGGTCGGGACGGCGGGATTCGAACTCGCGACCATTGCACCCTATGCAAAGAGGTCAAATACATCCTCTTAATTATCAACAACTTACGTTGACACTCGCTGCAATCCGTGCGCCACGACGTTCATAAACGAGCAATGAAGTTCCCACGAAGTTCCCATCGCCGCCTACGCCGGCGAACTCCTCATGAGCGAAGGGCAACTATGATTATCGGACAAGAATTATCTTGGAGCACTCGCTAACCAAAAGCAGCGATTGACGTACGAACCGTTCAATTTTTTTGCCCGGAACAATGTCGAGAAATCGAATTAGCAAAACTATGATGGATTGAGTTTTATCCAGCCGACCATCACTTCTTGAAGGTCATTCACGTAATCCCAAGTACCAAGTTCGCTCATATCGACATTGGAGGCCTTTCCAGTCAGAGCTAGAGACCCTTGAAATGCTAAATATCGCTTCGCCACGTGAGCGGCCCCAGGCAGCTTCAATGACGACTTCTTGCGAAGAAATTCGCGCACACAGGAGATTACCTTCACGGAGTCATTCGCATGAATTTTGGTATCCAGACCAGCAAGGTCGCTAATACTTGCGTTATGTTGGTACTGAATTTCATCCAGAAGGCCAAAATGATGATCCCGCTTGTAGGGATTCATAGCGTGCACTGCATAAGCAATGCCAGCCTCAAAGGGCATGTTAAATCGAGGTAATTTATTCGCCCCCAACTGCACTCGGCTTATGTCGTGAAGGGAGTACTTCGAGGTAACTATTTCACTCGCAATTCGCTCCACACGTACGACAGACGCATCATCAATTAACGCGTGCCGCGCCTGAAAACCAAGATCGTGAATGGTGAAGATAATGGCGTCGAAAAGGGGCTTGAACTCATCGTCGAAAGGGCAATTGAGGAAGACTCGAAAATCATAGTCAGCCGGCTTTTTTACTGAGAGCGCCATCAGAACAGCACCATCGAAGCCAAAAGCGATTGGCGAGTTTTCTCATCTAGCTTCAGCTTGCTCTTCGGGGCCGGACGAAGCTTAATCTCAGGGTGTTTCCCCACAACTTCTCTACGAGATAGATCCTGTGTTACGACCTTCTCCGGTGCTACAGTCGTTCTCGCTTCGAGAACGTTATTGGCAGACCAAATGACAACTGTCTTCCCCGCTCCCTTTGAGGCAGCCCGGAGGGTCGCTTTATAGGCCTTTCGAGTCGAAGATGTGGGCAGCTTTTCCTGCGCTAATAACGTAGTTCTCTTAGAAGCAGTGCGATCCGACAGCAACACCTTTTCTTCGGACCTAGACATTGCTTTTTTCGGAGCACTGACGACAAAGTCGACGGCCTTCTTTTTGGTCACCGCTCCAGTCTTTGGCGCAGCCTTGGCGCGGACGATGTATGATGCCATAGTTGTAACGAACCCTCACTCGTGTAGCGCATAACGAACCGGAAGTCACACCGAATATTTTACCGCGTCGCGAAACCTATGGCAGCGTCGGCCAGAAAAATTCAACGTTCAGCCGGCGATCGCGCACGTTGGAGGCAAAGTCGACTTCGACAACAAGCCACACCCTCGTAACGACCAATTGTGAATGGGTTCGAGGCTCGTCGACGTTCAATACCTGCCCTTAGGACGCAGGGCCTGCTCATCGGAAACGAATGGCACGATGCGTACCAACAGCCGCCCAATTTCATCTACCTCTGTATCCCCTCATAAGTCGCCGGGTTCTGCATGAAGCCGGCAACTTTGATCAGTTGCGCAACTTCCGTTCCCCCGGCTGCCGATCAGCGCCCCACTCAAGGAAGTCAACCGGGAGGTGGGCAGGTCTTCCGCATTCATTACGCATCGCGATACATCGCTGAAGTCATTCGTATGGGGCAATGCATGAAACCGAGATCAGCACCCCAATCAGCGAATTTTCGCACCCGATTTGCTCCCCTGCAAGGCCATCGCCTGCCTCCCCGCGTGCGGCCGGAGTACTGCTGGAAGCCGCCGGTTGGTGGGGCCGCTACCATACTTCTGCGGAGCACCTGCAATATAGCGATTCCCTGCGAGCCGGCCATTAGGTCGGCGCCGCCTACAGCTAGGACCGAGGCGCTACCCGCGCCGGCAGACGTGGACTGCGCCCGCGGCCTTTCCGTCTCCCTCGCATAGATGCCTCTCCCGAATCTGCAAAATGACGACGGGGTCCGTGCAAAGCCGGACCTCTTGGAAAGATGTGCCACGCGCGGCGAATTTATGCCGCCTCGTCCTAGGACCTACAGATGGTCTAACCCGATCGCCTTGCACGTTTGAAAAGCAGACAGCAGGCACATCTACAGCGTTGCCCCGCGTTGCGCTTACTTTGGAAATGCCAAAATGAACCTGTACAGCCGCCCAAAAAATTTACGCACGATGTCCGAGCGAGGAGGGTCGGGCGAGCTGACAAAATAGTCTTAATTAGATACATTATATGTCTCATAACGTATCCGGAGACAGGGAATGCGGGTCATCAAGAACATTGGACAGGGCGGTTTTGGATCAGTCGATCTAGTCGAAACGGTGGACGGGGACCGCCTGGCCCGCAAAACGTTCTGCATCAACCAGATGGGCGCTTTTCCCGCCCATCTAGCAGAAAATGTGAAGCGGCGCTTTTCACGCGAGGCAACTATCCAGAGCGCGTTTAAGCACCCCAACATCATGCCAGTTGTGAGTGCAGATCTGGACGCAGATCCGCCATCCTTCTTGATGCCGCTCGCCACCGCGTCGCTTGCCGACGATATGGACAACGATCGCCAGCTCGGCGGACGCGGACTTTCAGCGATTATGGATATTCTTGCAGGGCTGGAAGAACTGCATACCGTCGAGATCTACCACCGCGATCTGAAACCTCACAACGTCATGCGGTTTGATGATGAGGGTGTCCATAGATACGTCATCGGCGATTTCGGCCTAATTTCAGTCAACGACACGCGAGTCTCAGTCCTGACTCAGACCGGCATGCGGATGGGGTCGGACATGTATACGGCGCCCGAAATCGTCAAGGAGCTTGGGCACGCATCGGCTGCCTCCGACATATTTTCGGTTGGCTGCATACTTCACGATATGTTTGGAGAGGGGCCCGATCGTTTGCCTTGCTCTGAAGTAACGGACGATAGGGGTCCGTTTTCCGAAGTCATCCGCATTTGCACGCGCAAAGACCCGCGCAGGAGATTTGCCGACGTAGCCGCCCTTCGAGACGCAATTCTTAGTGTCGATTTGTCCGGGGCGGTGGCGACCGAGCCGCAAGTTGACGATTTTGTCCAACTGCTAAATTCTGACGAAGACCTGAACGAAGAGCACTGGGAGGCAATCTTGAGGAAGCTTCGCCAGATCTATCCGTCACCCGATGCCTCCGTCCTGCTGACACAAATTCCCGTGCGCAGACTGGAGCAGCTCGTTGAGCAAAGTCCCGAACTGTCGATCGCCCTAAGTACCACGTACACAGAATGGGCCAAAAGTTACAGTTTCGACTTCAACCTCTGCGATGGCATTGCGAATCGCTTGGAAGCGTTCCTAGCGGTGGACAATGTCACATGCGCCACCGAAGTACGTCTCGCTCTGCTGCATCTTGGGACGTCTCACAATCGATGGTACGTCGAACGCAAGTTTGCAAAGCTCAGCGACAGAACCATGGATGGCATCATAGCGAAGCGGTTGGCGATGGAACTACGTGCCCTCGGGGCCAAGACTTGTCGTATGATCGACCATCTTGAGGGATCTATCTCCTTTGATAGAGCCGATCTTCATCCCTTATTGGTCGAAACTCTTCGACAGGTCTGCAAATAGTGCACGTTTTCACGTTCAGCGATCCAGGTCCCCGTACCGAAAATCAAGATTCCATCTGTGTCGAGGATAGACTCCCTCGACTGCTTGCGGCCGTGGCAGACGGCGTTGGCGGGAACAACGGAGGCAAGTTTGCGTCAACTTTCGCCATTGAAAGCCTGGTAGCTGCGTTCGAGGCTGGCGTGCCACTGGCAAAGTCGGCGCACGATGCGCACGAACAGATCTTAAATCATTCCGCGACTAATCCAGCACTTGCGGGCATGGCTACGACACTAACCGCCGTTGAGATAGCTGAAGGCATCGTGACCGGCGTGCACTGCGGAGACTCGAGGGCCTATATTTTGCGCGGCCATGGGCTTAAGCAGCTGACTGCTGATCACACTGAGGTGGCACAACACATCGCTTCGGGACGCATTACCAAAGAAGAAGCATTAACCTATCCCAGGCGGAACGTCCTGACGAGCGCTCTTGGCATATCTCGCGGTTTTGTACTCCAGAACTTCTCCTTCGAACTGGAACCGAATGATCGGCTTCTACTTATGAGTGATGGCGTGTACTCGCTCTTTAGCAAGAAGGAAATTCAGACCGCGTCGGCAGTACAGCAGGACTTAAATGCTTTTTGCACTTCGCTGATAGCAGACGTAAAGCTCCGCCAACCCAAAGATAATTTTTCGCTAATCGGTCTGCAAGTCGAGGCGACCGATGTCGAACGACGCTAGGCGACCACTCCCCGGTCTCGCCACAGCCTGACGCGGGACCGCTCGTTCGGTAGATCGTGAGGTGAATGCTAGAGGACCCGGGCTTAAAGCGTCCAAGATGAGATACGCTTGGGGGCTTTGCAGGCATCAAAAGCTGAAGCTCGCGCCCACTTCTCTGTAAGCATCTTGCACCCGGATTCACACCGAACGCGCCATCAGAAATAAGAGTGCCAAGGCGACCATCGCATTGGCACTTCTTTAACCTATTGAATGCACATGTTGTCTGGATCGCCTCCAGGAGGAACGACGCACATATTTCCTCCGATGGGCGGAATGCGAACACTTACCAAACAACATATTCCGCCTAGCGTGCGAACGCCTCCCTTCAACCATTTTTCAATGGCCGCGTCCGGCGCAAACTCGACTTTCACATCTTTTGCCTGGACGGCTCCCTGCGTGAGCTGGGACACGTACCTTTCGGGATACTGCGTCAACTCCTGCATCCACTTTTTCTTGAACGAATCTACTGTCTCTTCCATTTTTAATCCCCTTTTTGGTAACTGACAAAATGCGCTAGATGATGGGTAGTTTCGCCCTCACCGACCTTTCCGCTGAACACAGGTGGGGAGGAGCAGTTGTAAGTTAGCTCCAAACAGAAACCTCCACATACCCAAAATTTAGGATAGCAGCACAAAAAGAAACGGGATTTGTTCTCCACTCAGCTGAAAGTGCAACAATGGAAGTTCGTCTTCGCTGCCGCTAAAATTCAGTTCTCTCCGTCGGTGATTTCCACGGGCAATCCGCCCAACCGAGCCTTCGGCACCTCCTCGCTCTGTATCCAAGCTACCGAAATTCGGCAGCGATGTTGAAATTGGCTGCATTCCCGACCAAGATCATTTTTGCCTCGCATCGGAATTCCGAAGGTGAAGTGATGATGCTCAATGTCACTAGCACTTGGCACCTACTTAACCGCGGAAAATATCCGAGTTATTTTGGCCACGCCTTAACGGTCTCTCGGTGACGGGAGGCACAGCCCCCCCCCACAGCACCAGCACGGTCGGTATCTTGAACCCAAACTTGCCAGTCATCGTAGCTCGCTAGAGCTTGGGGCGAATCAGGGATATCCGGACACGGTGCTGCGAGGCCGCTATCGAGCGGCGGCACTGCGCGCGGCACGTACAGCGTCTGTGAGGTTCTGCATCCGGTCAACATCAGGACGGCAACCAGCAGGCAGAGGACTCGCATTTTTTAAAGCCTTGGAAAGTGCGCCAAATGACGCGGTTAGTTCGAGGCCGATCGCCGCCGCAGCGCGAGCGTTCTGAGCCATCGCCTGCAAGTCCCGATTGGTCTGCTCGATCGAGCCGCGCGCCACTGCCAAGTCGTCGGCCGTCCGCTCCAATCGCAGTTCGGCCAGCGCTTGGCCGCGAACCGCAGCAAGCACGTGCCAGGCAGCGCCTACCCCTGCCACCGCTGCCGCGACATAGCCTTTCCACCCAGTCAGAATGCCTACCAGCTTCCCACCGGCGGCCATCATGCTGCTGCCTGCCAGCCGCGGGGCAGTTGGAAATGTGGACCGTCCTTGAGCGTCTGCCAGTCCCCGCCCCACTCCACCGGCACGCCCAGCTCCGCAGCGCGGGCCTTCACCACGTCGGCCAGCTCTTTGAACCTGGCCCATTCGTTCCACGGAATGGCGCCAAGAACGAGCGGCGCCAGATCGACGGCATGGCCGTAGCCATCCGTCTGGCGAAGGTGCAAGCTGTTCAGAGTTTGGCTCTTGCCTGCGGCCACCAGCTCGCGCTGGCGCTCGGGCGTCCGCAGGCCTTCGATTACCGTGAAA
>Ga0256763_1000136_pt1 | contig 10545 bp, 9 predicted proteins | sample MC6MC0914MT_FD_186056 | JGI IMG/M metagenome (GOLD analysis project Ga0256763, IMG submission 186056) | Metatranscriptome of enriched soil aggregate microbial communities from Iowa State University, Ames, United States - MC6-MC0914-MT... | ecosystem: Environmental > Terrestrial > Soil >... | reverse complement strand
GCGATGAACCTGACGGTGCAGTGGTACAAGCCCGGCGGGCGTCTTGCGCCTGCCGAGTTCATTGATGCGATGTTGTTGGCGTCGCTGCCGGCTTTGCCCGCGGGAGCGGGGGCGTGGCCCGTTGCGGCTTAACTGCGACTCAAGCACGACTCAAGCGCTACTTGAGCGCGGCATAACCGCGACTTAGCCGCGGCGCTTGAGGAAGGCGCCGACGGCGCAGGCCACGGCCAGCGCCAGCAGCGAACCGGACACCGGCAGCAGGTAATCGGCTTCGCCGTGATAGCCGCCACCGGTGACGCCGCCCGCCACGCCGCCCATCCACAGCAGGGCGGTCATCAGCGCCGCCACGGCCGAGATGGCGGCGGCGATGCACAGCGCAATGAATACCGGACGTCGCGCTCGCACGGGCGCGTAGGACGCGCCCTGCGAGCCTGGCTGGATGCGGCGGGGTTGCTTGATCCAGTAGACCAGCCCCGCCACCACCAGCAACAGCATCAGGATCTTGAAGATCATGATGCCGCCGTGGCCTTGCGGCCTTTAGTCTTCACGGCGCAGGTGCGGGAAGAGGATGACGTCACGGATGCTGGGGCTGTCGGTCAGCAGCATGACCAGACGGTCGATGCCAATGCCGCAGCCACCCGTCGGAGGCATGCCGTATTCCAGCGCGCGGATGTAGTCCGCGTCGTAGAACATGGCTTCTTCGTCGCCGGCATCCTTGGCTTCGACTTGCGAGCGGAAGCGTTCGGCCTGGTCTTCGGGGTCGTTCAACTCCGAGAAACCGTTGGCGATTTCGCGGCCCGTCATGAACAGTTCGAAGCGCTCGGTGATGCCTTCGCGCGTGTCGGAAGCGCGCGCCAGCGGCGACACTTCGACCGGGTAGTCGATGATGTAGGTCGGGTTCCAGAGCTTGGCTTCAGCCGTCTCTTCGAACAGCGCCAGTTGCAGCGCGCCCAGGCCGGCGCGCGACAGCACGGGGCCGTCAGCGTCCGCGCCCAGCTTCTTCAGTTCGGCGCGCACAAAGACCGGGTCATCCAGCTGCGCCTGGGTGTAGCCCGGCGCGTACTTCAGGATGGCTTCGCAGATGGTCAGGCGGTCAAACGGCTTGGACAGGTCAAGCTCGCGTTCCTGATACGTCAGCACGGCGCTGCCGGTGGCCGAGATGGCGGCCTGGCGGATCAGCTCTTCGGTGAAGTCCATGAGCCAGCGGTATTCCGCAAAGGCCGCATAGAACTCCATCATCGTGAATTCAGGGTTGTGACGCGGGCTGACGCCTTCGTTGCGGAAGTTGCGGTTGACTTCGAACACGCGTTCAAAGCCGCCGACAATCAGGCGCTTCAGGTAGAGCTCGGGCGCAATGCGCAGGTACATTTCCATGTCCAGCGCATTGTGGTGCGTGACGAAGGGCTTGGCCGCCGCGCCACCCGGAATCGGGTGCAGCATGGGCGTTTCCACTTCGAGGAAGCCGGCGTTCAGCATGAACTGGCGGATGCTGCCCACGGCCTTGCTGCGCGCTTCGAACGTGCGGCGCGTGGCGTCCGTCATGATGAGGTCAACGTAGCGCTGGCGGTAACGCAGTTCCTGGTCGGCCACGCCGTGGAACTTGTCGGGCAGCGGGCGCAGCGACTTCGACAGCAGGCGGGCGGTGGCGGCGTGCACCGACAGTTCGCCCTTGTTGGTCTTGAAGACCGACCCTTCGATCGCGATGATGTCGCCGATGTCCCATTGCTTGAACGCGGCGTAGTTGTCTTCGCCCAGCGTGCCGCGGTCCAGGTAGATCTGGATGCGGCCGGTGCTGTCTTGCAGCGTGGCGAAGCTGGCCTTGCCCATGACGCGCTTGAGCATCATGCGGCCGGCGACCTTGACGGTGACGGCGGCGGCGGCCAGGGCTTCCTGCTCCTCGCCGTCGTACTTGTCATGCAGGGCCGCGGCGCGGGCGTCCGGGACGAAATCGTTGGGGTACGCGACCCCGGTTTCGCGCAGTTTGGCCAGCTTGGCGCGCCGTTCGGCGATCAAGCGGTTTTCATCCTGGGCGGGAGCCGGAGTGGTCGAGTGGTCGGTCATGGTCGGGGGATCAGTCGTAATTGCGGATGTCGTCGATTTCGGTCGTGCCGAAATCTTCGCGATCCAGGTAGGCGAGGATGCGGGTGGCCACATTGGCGGGCGAAGACAGCTTGCCCGTGGCGTGGAAGTCCTGGAACTTGGCCAGGGCCGGGAAGCTTTCCGGGTCGCTGGAACGGATGGCGACCTGCATGTCGGTGTCGACAATGCCGGGGGCCAGCGCAACGATGCGCGCACCGTCGGCGCCTTGTTCCTGATTGACCACGCGCGAGTACATATCGAGCGCGGCCTTGGTGGCGCAGTAAACGCCCCAGCCGGCGTTCGGGTTGCGGCCCGCGCCGGAGGAAATGTTCAGCACGCGGCGGTCGGCCTTCAGGTCTTCGACGGCAGCCAGGAAGCGCGCGGTCAGCAGCATGACGGCGGTGACGTTCAGATTGAAGGCGGCCGTGATGGCCGCGCTGTCGATCAGGGCGTCGGTGCCGGTCACGGGGTGCACCGTGCCCGCATTGTTGATGAGCAGATAGCGTTTGGCGTCGCGCGGCAGGGCCGAGCAGATGCGTTCGGCCGCGGTTTCAGCCGCCTTCAAGTCCGAGAGGTCCACGGACAATTGTTCCAGCTGCACATCCTGCGACCGCGCATAGGCGGCCAGCTCGGGGTCTTCGCGGCGCGCCAGCGTGATCAGGCGCGTGCCCGGTTTGGCCAGGCCGCGCGCCATGGCGGCGCCGATGCCGCGCGAGGCGCCGGTAAGGATTGCGATGGTGTCAGACATTCGTGGACCTCTGGGTACGGTGAGGGGAAAAATCGCGGAACTTAGACGCCTTGCTTCAGGCTGGCCTGGATGAAGGGGTCCAGGTCGCCGTCCAGCACTTTCTGCGTGTTGGAAATTTCAACGTTCGTGCGCAAGTCCTTGATGCGGCTCTGGTCCAGCACGTAGGAACGAATCTGGTGGCCCCAGCCCACATCGGTCTTGGAGTCTTCCAGCTTCTGCTGTTCGGCCATGCGGTTGCGCATTTCCAGTTCGTAGAGCTTGGACTTCAGCATCTGCATGGCTTCGGCGCGGTTGCGGTGCTGCGAACGGTCGTTCTGGCACTGCACGACGATGCCCGTCGGGATGTGGGTCAGGCGCACGGCGGAGTCGGTCTTGTTGATGTGCTGGCCGCCCGCGCCGGAAGCGCGGTAGGTGTCCACGCGCAGGTCGGCGGGATTCACTTCAACTTCGAACGATTCGTCGACTTCCGGGTAGACGAACACGCTGGCGAACGACGTGTGGCGGCCGCCCGAGGAATCAAACGGGCTCTTGCGGACCAGGCGGTGCACGCCGGTTTCGGTGCGCAGGTAGCCGAAGGCGTATTCGCCTTCCATCTTGATGGTGGCCGACTTGATGCCCGCGACGTCGCCTTCGGATTCTTCCAGCACTTCGACCTTGAAGCCCTTGCGCTCGGCGTACTTCAGGTACTGGCGCAACAGCATCGACGCCCAATCCTGCGCTTCCGTGCCGCCGGCGCCAGCCTGGATGTCCAGGAAGCAGTTCAACGGGTCGGCCGGGTTCGAGAACATGCGGCGGAATTCAAGGTTTTCCAGCTTTGCCTGGAAACCGTCGGCGTCTTGTTCGATGGCTTCAAGCGTGGAATCGTCATCGTCGGCCTCGGCCAGTTCAAACAATTCGTTGGCGTCGGCCAGGCCCGTGCCAAGCGCGGTGAGCGTTTCCACCACGTCTTCCAGGGCTTTCTTTTCACGGCCCAGGTCTTGGGCGTGCTTGGGGTCGTTCCAGACCGCCGGGTCTTCGAGCTCGGCGTTTACAACGTGCAGGCGTTCAGCTTTGGCATCGTAGTCAAAGATACCTCCGTAGAGCCTGTTCGCGCTCCGCGTAATCGGCGAGGCGGGCTGCGAGCTGGTTCTGACGTTCGGCTTCCATGATGATTCCTGATGACTTTTGTGCGAAACCTGGCATTTTACCGTGGATGGAACAACTACGCGGGCGCGTGTTGCAAGAAGAGGGACGGATTGGTCTCTAGGGGTTTGCGTGGGGATTACGCGAATCAGCCTTAGTTGTTCAGTTTTTTGTCAACCCGCGGGTTCTAGGCTAGGAAAAGCGGCCATTGCGTCCCCGGCCGGGGGCGAGGGCCGCAAGATGCCGGCACACAGCCGGCCTATCCCGCTAGAGGACAGGAGACATAGATGGAAAACACGATGACCCCCGGGGTCACGCCGGCGATCCCGGCGAGTGAGGAGGACCGCATCTACCGCAAGGTGGGCTGGCGGCTGGTGCCGCTATTGGTGGTGTGCTACGTCGTGGCCTACCTGGACCGCGTGAACGTGGGCTTTGCCAAACTGCAAATGCTGCAGGAGCTTCAGTTCAGCGAAACGGTGTACGGGCTGGGCGCAGGCATCTTCTTCATCGGCTACTTCATCTTCGAAATTCCCAGCAACATCATCCTGCACAAGGTCGGCGCGCGAATCTGGATCGCGCGAATCATGATCACCTGGGGCGTCATTTCCGCCTGCATGATGTTCGTGACCAGCGTGCATATGTTCTACGCGTTGCGCTTCCTGCTGGGCGCGGCGGAAGCCGGGTTCTTCCCCGGCATCATCCTGTACCTGACCTATTGGTATCCGGCCGCGCGCCGCGGGCGCATCACGACGTTCTTCATGACGGCGGTGCCGATGTCCGGGCTGATTGGCGGCCCGATCTCGGGTTGGATCATGGCCACGTTCCATGGCGATCACGGCTTGTCGGGCTGGCAGTGGCTGTTCCTGCTGGAAGGCATTCCGTCGGTGTTGATCGGGGTGCTGGTGCTGATCTATCTGGACGACCGCATCAACAAAGCCAAGTGGCTGACCGCCAACGAGAAAGCGGTGCTGATCCGCAATATCGCGGCCGAAGAGCAGCAAAAGGAAGACCCGCCGATTCGCGCCGCGCTGACGCGTCCGCGCGTGTGGGCGATGGCGCTGATCTACTTTTCGTTCGTGATGGGCTTGTATGGCGTGGGCTTCTGGATGCCGAGCCTGATCAAGAGCACGGGCGTGCAAAGCCCGCTGGCTATCGGTCTGCTGACGGCCATTCCCAACCTGTTCGCCGTGATCGGGATGATCTTGATTTCCCGCAATTCGGATCGGCTGCGTGAACGCCGCTGGCACGTGGCGCTGCCGGCGCTGTTCGGCGCAGTGGGGCTGTTCTTCTCGGCAGTCTGGAGCGGCAATACGGTGCTGGCGATTTTGGCGCTGACGGTGGCCAACATCGGCATCTGCACGGTGTTGCCCCTGTTCTGGAGCCTGCCCACGGCCCTGCTGGGCGGGACCGCAGCCGCAGCCGGCATTGCGCTGATCAACTCGGTGGGCAACCTGGCGGGCTTTGTCAGCCCGTATCTGGTGGGCTGGTTAAAGGACATGACCGGCACGACGAACACCGGCCTGTACATGCTGTCGGGCTGCCTGGTGGTGGGCGCACTGGTGGCGCTGGCGCAGCCGGCCAAGCTCGTGAATAAATAACGGGGCGGCCCGGGGTCATGCTTCGGGCCATCTGGGAAATACCGGCGGCGGCTTTTACGAGCCCCCGCCGTTTTGTTTTCACCCTGCGTGTTCAATCACCAATTGCACCGACACCATCCCGTTCCACACGTTTTGCTCCAGCCGGTACGCGGCCTGGATGTGTTCGGGCAGAGACTGGTCGTGGCCGAACCAGATGGCGTCAAAGCGTTGATGGCCGCGTTCCAGCGACAGCTTCAAGTGCTTTTCACCGACCAGGCGCTGGTTGCGCACGGTGAACTCATCCAGGAACAACGGCGCGGCAAAGCCCGCGCCCCACACCTGTTGTTGCAGCATGCCGGCCACTTCCGCATTGGCGTAGCCGGACTCCAGTGAACCGTCGGTTTCGATGACGGGTTCGAAGGTGTCGCGCCCGGTCAGCTCGCGCACGGCGGCGTCAAACGCGGGGGCGAAGGCGGGGAAGTCTTCGCGGCCCAGCGTCAGGCCGGCCGCCATGGCGTGGCCGCCGAACTTGCGGATCAGGTTGGGGTGGCGTTTGGACACCAGGTCCAGCGCGTCGCGCAAATGCACGTCGGGAATCGAGCGGCCGGAACCCCGGATTTCGTCGTCGCCCGCGGGGGCGAACGCCAGCGTGGGGCGCCAGAACTTTTCTTTCAAGCGCGACGCCACCAAGCCCACCACGCCCTGGTGCCAGCCCGGGTCGAACACGCAGACCGTGGCGCCCGCTGACGCGTTGGGCTCTTCCATGGCGGCCAGCGCCTGCTCGCGCATCTCGGCTTCGATGGTGCGGCGTTCGCGGTTGATGTTGTCGAGCTCGCGCGCCATTTCCAGCGCTTGGGCTTCGTCGTCGGTGGTCAGGCAGGCGATGCCCAGGCTCATGTCGGCCAGACGGCCCGCAGCGTTGATGCGCGGTCCCAGTGCGAAGCCCAGGTCGAAACCATTGGCGCTGCGCGGCTCGCGGCCGGCCACGGCGAACAGCGCACGCAGCCCCGGTTGCAGACGGCCGCTGCGCATGCGTTGCAGGCCTTGGGTGACAAGCAAACGGTTATTGGCGTCGAGCTTGACCACGTCGGCGACCGTGCCCAGCGCCACCAGATCAGACAGCGCATCCAGGCGCGGGCCGCCGTCGGCGGCATAGACGCCACGGCGGCGCAGCTCGGCGCGCAAGGCCAGCATCATGTAGAAGATGACGCCAACGCCCGCCAGGTTCTTGGACGGGAAGCCGCAGCCGGGCTGGTTCGGGTTCACGATGGCCAGGGCGTCGGGCAGGGTGTCGCCCGGCAAGTGGTGGTCGGTAATGACCACGCCGATGCCGGCCGCGTTGGCGGCGGCCACCCCGTCCACGCTAGCGATGCCGTTGTCGACGGTGATGATGATGTCGGGCTTGCCGCTGCGGTGCGTGACGGCCAGGTCCACCACGGCGGGCGACAGGCCGTAGCCGGTCTCGAAGCGGTTGGGCACCAGGAAGTCGACATCCGCGCCCATGGCGGACAGCGCGCGCAGGCCGACCGCGCAGGCGGTGGCGCCGTCGCAGTCATAGTCGGCCACGATCAGCAGCTTCTTGCCGGCCTGGATGGCGTCGGCCAGGACACCGGCGGCATGCGCCGAATGCGTCAGGCCAGCGGGCGGCAGCAGCGACGGCCAGGCCAGTTTGGTCTGGTCGGGATGGGTGACGCCGCGCGAGGCCCACAGACGGGCGAGCAGGGGGTGTATGCCCGAGGCTTCCAGCACACGGCTGGCGTCCAGGTCGGCGGGGCGAATTGTTAAGCGGGGTGAGACCACCAGGCGCTCCAGTTTTTCTTGGGCGCGGGCAGCAAGCCAAGCAGGCCCCCGCGCGGTTTCAGGGTCAGGGCGACTTGGCGGTCGTCGCCCAGCAGCAGCAGGTCGGTGGGCGTATCCGGTACGCCTTTCTTGCCGGCCAACGGGCGCAGACGCTGCGCGTCCAGTTCAGCCAGCGCGTCCAGCCAGGCGGACCAGTCGCCTGCGCGTTGCGGGGCGTCAAGCCCGGTCAGTACGCGTTCAGGGCCGGCCGGCGTGATGGGCCAGGGCCTGCCGCCGCCATACAGCCACAAGGCGTTGACGGGGGGCAGCCCGCGCGCGGCCCGGTCGTCGTTGACGGGGTGTTCATGCCACGCCATCTGTATTTCATTCAGCAACCGGCGCCACGGACGCGTTTCGGCATCCTGGCGCCACCATTCGTTCAAGCGGTGACCGGCCACGACGTGGGGCGATGCCGTCTGCGGCCGCAGCCCGTCGGGCAGCGTCAGCCGCCAACGCTGTGGCGACAAGGCCTGGACCGTGAAACCGGTGCCGTCGAACAGCGGACGAGCGGTATCGAGCAGGGCAGCGGTTTCCTCGGGGCGCAGGTCCATCTGGCCCGGGTCCAGCAGGTTGGCCTGATCGGCCCCCAAGGCCAGGTGCACCAGTTCGGCGAGCCAGACGGGGCCGGCCGCCGCAGGATCGCCCGCCGCGGTTTGACCGGCTGCGAGCAGCGGCCCCAGGCCTGCGCCTTGCAGCAGGCCGGGCTCGGGGGCGTAGCCTGCGCGGTGCAACTGCCAGGACTCAAAGGCCGTACAGCCGTGGGCGCGCGCATCGAAGGCGGCCGGGCGGGCGGCGCCCGCTTGCAGCCAGCTGTGCAGGGTGGGCGCGCGTTCGGGCAGGAGTTTGGCCAGTTCGGCGGCCACGGGTAGGGCGGGCAAGGCGCCCGGAATGACGATCAGCATGGCGGGGATTGTAGTCCGGGCGGGCGCGGGGAACTAAGGGGCATTGGCGCTTGCCATAGGTTGACACGGCTGGTCGTGGAACCGCACATTCGCGGCGCGATTTTCGAGCCGTTAATGCCATAATGCGCACGTGCTGAAAATACCCTACGAACTATGGATAGGCGCCCGCTATGCCGGGTTGGCCCGAATCCGCCAGCGACGCGGGCGCCGCGATCGCTTCATCTCCTTCATCGCCGCCAGCTCCATGGCCGGTATCGCGCTGGGCGTCGCCGCCCTGATCGTCGTGCTGTCCGTGATGAACGGGTTCCAAAAAGAAGTGCGCGACCGCATGTTGTCGGTGCTGCCGCACATCGAACTCTATATACCCGGGGCCTTGCCCGAACGGGTGCTGGAGCAGTGGCAGCAGTTCTCTGACGCCGCCAAGAAGAATCCCGAGGTCAAGGCCGGCGCGCCATTCGTGGCCGCCCAAGGCATGCTGGTGCGCGGGCAGGCGTTGCGAGGCGTGCAGGTGCGGGGCATCGACCCCGCCACCGAAGGCAACGTATCTGACCTGCCGCGCCAGATGGTGTCGGGCAAGCTGACCGACCTGAAAGCGGGCGGCTTCGGCGTGGTGCTGGGCAACGAACTGGCCGACGGCCTGGGCGTGAAGCTGGGCGACACGCTGCTGATGATGGCCCCGCAAGGCTCGATCAGCCCCGCCGGTTTCGCGCCGCGCATGCGCCAGTTCACCGTGGTGGGCGTGTTCTCGTCGGGCCACTATGAATACGATTCGTCGCTGGCGTTCGTTGACAACGAAGACGCCGCGCGCGTGTTCCGCGAAAACGGCACGGCCGGCGTGCGCCTGCGTATCGCCGACATGCAGAAGGCCCCGGAAGTGGCGAACGAGCTGAAAAAAGTGCTGCCGCCTTACGTGATGGCCAGCGACTGGTCGCGCAACAACCGCACCTGGTTCGCCGCCGTGCAAACCGAAAAACGCATGATGTTCCTGATCCTGGCGCTGATCGTGGCGGTGGCGGCGTTCAACCTGCTGTCGTCGCTGGTCATGGCCGTGAAGGACAAGCAATCGGACATCGCCATCCTGCGCACCTTGGGCGCGGGGCCGGGCGAAGTGGCGCGCATCTTCCTGGTGCAGGGCGCGCTGATTGGCGTGATCGGCACGTTGCTGGGCGTGGCGGGCGGTATCGTCATTGCCTACAACGTGGACGTGATCGTGCCGTTCATCGAGCGTCTGCTGGGCGTGCATTTCCTGCCGCGCGAGGTCTATTTCATCAGCGCCTTGCCGTCTGATCCGCAAGTGGGCGACATCATCACGATTGGCCTGACGTCACTGGTGTTGTCGCTGCTGGCAACGCTGTATCCCAGCTGGCGCGCCTCGCGTCTGCAACCGGCTCAGGTGCTGCGCCATGATTAAGATTCAAAACGCTGACGCCCTGACGCCCGCGCTGCAGGCCGAGAACATCGTCAAGGTCTACGACGAGGGCCCCGCCCGCATCGAAGTGCTCAGCAATGTCAGCCTGTCTGTCGCGCGTGGCGAGATGGTTGCCATTGTGGGCGCATCGGGTTCGGGCAAGAGCACCTTGCTGCATATCCTGGGCTTGCTCGACGTGCCGACCAGCGGGTCGGTGTCGGTGGATGGCCAGTTGGCAGTCGGCCTGTCCGAAGCCAAGAAGAGCGCCGTGCGCAACAGCAGCCTGGGCTTTGTCTATCAGTTCCACCATCTGCTGGCGGAATTTTCGGCGCTGGACAATGTGGCGATGCCGCTTATCGTGCGCCGCGAGAACCGTGACAAGGCCCGCGAGGCCGCGCGCGAGGTGCTGGCGCTGGTAGGCCTGGCCGCGCGCCAAGACCATTTCCCGGGCCAGTTGTCGGGCGGTGAACGCCAGCGGGTAGCGCTTGCGCGCGCGCTGGTGACGCGCCCCGTCTGCGTGCTGGCCGACGAACCCACGGGCAACCTGGACCGCAACACCGCGCACAAGATGTTCGAACTCTTGACCCAGGTGAATCAGGAATCGGGTACGGCGTTCGCCATCGTGACCCACGACCAGGAGCTGGCTGGCCGTGCCGACCGCCAATTGCTGATGGAAAACGGCCGCCTGGTATCGGGATAAGGGATGCGGGTGGATAATCCGCAACAGGAGGCCACGCCCATGCTGATCGACACCCACTGTCATCTGGACGCCGCAGAGTTCGACGCCGACCGCCAGCAGGTGGCCGACCACGCTTGCGAGGCCGGCGTCCAATCCATCGTCATCCCCGCCATCGAACGCGCCAATTTCGG
>Ga0256763_1000126_pt1 | contig 10733 bp, 8 predicted proteins | sample MC6MC0914MT_FD_186056 | JGI IMG/M metagenome (GOLD analysis project Ga0256763, IMG submission 186056) | Metatranscriptome of enriched soil aggregate microbial communities from Iowa State University, Ames, United States - MC6-MC0914-MT... | ecosystem: Environmental > Terrestrial > Soil >... | reverse complement strand
TCGTAGAGTTCCGACAGCTCTTGCTGCGACAGCGACACGACACGCGCGCCCGCATGCGGCACGCGCACCAGCAGCTTCTGGCCTTCAAGCCGGTGCAGCGCCTCGCGCAGCGGCCCGCGGCTCACGCCATGGATGCGCGCCAGCTCGGGCTCGGAAATCTTGCTGCCTGGGGCGATTTCGCCTTTGACAATGGCGGCCTGGATCTTCTTGAAAATGTGATCCGACAGCGTTTCACCATCGCCCGGCGGCGTGCCTGGCAGGGTCAGCACTTTGCTCATTGTGTCAACAATCTATCCGGTTTTTGGGGTGAAAACAGGGATAAGGCGTTCTTGGACGCTGGATTGTCAACAATTTAACGTGCGAGCGCCGCCGGTGCAAGCGGCTGGGGAGGCCGCTTGCGCCGGACGGGCCAACCGGGTTCGCTACCGCTTGTGGTGCACCTGCTGCATGCCGTAGACCTGCACCGGCAGCCCCACGTGCCGCGCCTTCAGTTGCAGCGACAGGTACTGCGAGTAATGCCGCGACTGATGCAGGTTGCCGCCGTGAAACCACAGGCCTTCCTGCTGCGTGGGCTTCCACATGTTGCGCTGTTCGCCTTCCCAGGGGCCGGGGTCTTTGGTGGTGTCAGAGCCCAGGCCCCAGCACTTGCCCACCTTGTCGGCCACCTCGGGGCTGATCAGGTCGGCCGCCCAGCCGTTCATCGAACCGTAGCCCGTCGCGTAGACGACCAGATCCGCAGGTAGCGTCACGCCGTTCTTCAAGACCACGGCTTCGCGCGCCAGGTGGCTGACGTCGGTGCCGGATTGCAGCTTGATGCTGCCATCGATGATCAGGTCGCACGCACCCACGTCGATGTAATAGCCCGAGCCGCGCCGCAGGTACTTCATGAAAAGGCCGGAGCCGTCGTCACCCCAGTCCAGCATGAAGCCGGCCTTCTCCAGCTTGGCGTAGAACTCCGCATCGCGCTCGCGCATCTGTTCGTACAGCGGAATCTGAAACTGGGCCATGATCTTGTACGGCAGCGACGCAAAGGTCAGGTCCGCCTTGCGCGTGGTCATGCCGTTGGCCAGCGCCTGTTCGGAATACAGCCCGCCAAGCCCGATGTCCATCAGCGAATCCGACCGCACGATATGCGTGGATGAGCGCTGCACCATGGTGACGTTGGCGCCGCCTTCCCACAGCGCCGCGCAGATGTCGTGCGCCGAATTGTTGGCGCCGATCACCACGACGTTCTTGCCGCGATATGCATCGGGGCCGGGGTGCTGGGACGAATGCTGCTGTTCGCCTCGGAACTCGTCCTGACCCGGAAAGCGCGGAATGTTCGGCTTGCCCGACATGCCGGTGGCCAGCACCAGCTGCTTGGGGCGCAACACCACGGGCTTGCCCTCGCGCAGCACCGTGACTTCCCATTCCTGTTTCGCGTCGTCATAGCGTGCCGACTCGCAGACGCTGGACGTCCAGTAGTTCAGCTCCATCACCTTCGTGTACATCTCAAGCCAGTCGCCGACTTTGTCCTTGGGCGCAAACACGGGCCAATTTTCGGGAAAGGGAATGTAGGGCAGGTGGTCGTACCAGACCGGGTCGTGCAGGCACAGCGACTTGTAGCGCTTGCGCCAGCTGTCGCCCGCGCGTTCGTTCTTTTCGATGATGATGGTGGGCACATCCAGTTGGCGCAGCCGCGCGCCCAGCGCAATACCGCCTTGCCCGCCGCCGATGATCAGCACATAGGGCTGGGTCTGGTAGCCAAGTTCAGCGGCTTCCTGCTCGCGCTTTTCCAGCCAGGTCTGGCGTTCGCGGCTGCTGCCGTGTTCGGCGCCCTTGGGGCGGCGCGTGCCGCTGGGTTCTTCATGGCCTTTCAGTTCGGACATGGTGGTCAGCAGCGTCCAGATCTTGCCATCTTTCACGCGGATATGGCCGTAGCCGCGCGCAAGATTCGTGTCGATATGCAGCCAGGCTTGAAGCAGGCCGCCGTCGTCGGACACGGCTTCGCGTTCGTCGCGGGTGAAGCGCACCGGCTCCACTTGCGACAGCTGTTGCGTCAGCATGTCGCGGATCTGGCCGCGGCCTTCCAGTGTGCGCAGGTTCCAGCTGAAAAGCACCAGGTCGCGCCAATAGCATTCGTCCTGGAACAGGCCGGCAACCGCATCAATCTCCTTGTTGCCCAATGCTGTGTTCAGGCGGGCGAGCACCGCGTCCAGGGCGGCATCGGCGGGGGCTGTCTGCATGTCTTGTCTCCTTGCCCGAGGCGGGCGTTGTGGTCATGGCGGATGGCTCCGTCCATTGACGCCCCGGCCTGTGCCGGCCGGTGGGCGTCAAGACTGCACATGCAAATGCCGTGCCAGGTGTGAAGGGCTGCCGGACGCCCGGCGCGGCGGGGCGCAGGCGATGCGACGGTGGGGCGTACTGTTGCAACACGCCTCACCTGTTGCAGCACGGTGTGGCGCCTGGCGCTGACTTTGCGCCGGGTTTCGCCTAACGCTTCAGCCCATAGCGCCGCATCTGGCGGTGGACAGTGGAGCGGTCCACGCCCAACTGCCGCGCTGCTTCCGACACGTTGCCGCCACAACGTGCCAACGTGGATCGCAGCGCCGCTTCTTCCGCACTGACCGCCATGCCCGCCGGCGAAAGCGTTTCCGGCAGATCTTGCGGCGTGATGACGCCGTCTTCGCACAAGGCGGCGGCCACCGCAATGACGTTGGCCAGTTCGCGGATGTTGCCCGGCCACGCATGCGCCTTCAGCGCCAACAGCGCGGCGGGCGACAGCACGGGTGCGCCCGATTCGTCTTGATGGCGCGCCAGCATGCGGGTAATCAGCCAGCCCAGGTCTTGGCGCTCGCGCAGGGGTGGCACGGTCAGCGTAGCGGCGTTGATGCGGTAATACAGGTCTTCGCGAAACCGCCCCTGGCGCACCTGTTCGCCCAGGTCGCGATGCGAGGCCGATACCAGCGACAGGTGCACCGCGCGCGGGGCGTTGGCGCCGATGGGCGTGACTTCGGCTTCGGCCAACACACGCAGCAAGCGGCTTTGCAACGCCAGTGGCATGTCGCCGATTTCGTCCAGGAACAAGGTGCCGCCGTCAGACGCTTCGATCAGGCCCTTGCGGCCTTTGGGGGCGGCGCCGGTATACGCGCCGGGCAGATAACCGAACAGTTCGCTTTCGATCAGGGATTCAGGAATGGCCGCACAGTTCACGGCGACAAAGCTGCCCGGCCGGCGGCTGTCGTCGTGAATGGCGCGGGCCAGGTATTCCTTGCCCACGCCCGTTTCGCCTTGCAGCAGAATGGGCAGGCCTTGGCGCGCGAGTTTGGCGGCGCGAACTTGCAGCGCCGCCATCTTGGCGTCGCCACCGTCCAGTCCGCGTAGCGCGGACGGCGTGGCGCGTACGGCGACCGTAGCGCCGCGCAGGTGGCGGTTGGGTTCAATGGCGTGCGCGAACAACGCGTTGCCGTCGCGGGCAACAATCAGGCGGTCTTGCGGCGCGTGGCCGCGCGTGTAGTGCGGCAGGTCGTCCAGCTGCACATCAAAGAAGCGGGTCACGGGCTGGCCGATCAGGCCGGCAGGGCTGCGCCAATCCAGCCCGGCGGCGCGCGCCAGCAGCTTGGCGCCGGAATGCGTCATGCCCAGAATGCGGCCAGACCCGTCCAGCGAGATCGCCGCTTCCGGGTCCACGTCCAGAAATTCGGGCGACCGCGCAAAACGCAGCACCCATTCATTGCGCGTGCGCGCCATCAGGTTGGCCAGTTCGATGCGGCGCGTGGTGCTGTTGACCAGGTGCAGCGCCAGGTTCTGGCTGGTCTTCAGGCTGGGCGAGCTGAGCAGCGAAATATCCAGCACGGCGGCCAGTTCGCCATCGGCGTTGTAGATGGGGGCGGCGGTGCAGGACAGCGGCGTGTGCGTGTTGTCGAAGTGATCGGTCTGGTGAATGGTCAGCGCTTCACCGGTTTCCAGGCAAGCGCCTACGGCGCAGGTGCCGGCGCGCGGCTCGGACCATTCAGATCCCAGGTACAGGCCGGCCTTGCGCAGCTTGTCGGTTTGCAACGGGTCGCCCAGGAATTCCACGGTGACGCCCTGGCGGTCGGCTAGCAGCAACACATAGTTCTGGCCCGCCACCTGCTTGAACAGATGGTCCAGCCCGGTGCGTGCAATGTTGATCAGCGCTTCGGATTGTTGGCGGTGTTCGCGCAGCCTGCCGTCAGGCACGATATAGGCCTCGCAAGCCTGGGCGGGGTCCAGCTGATACTGATCCAGGCAGCGCAGCCAGCTGCGCACCACATGCGCGTCGCGCTGGGTGGGGCGGCCGCGGCCTACCTGTTCGATCTCGCGGATATGGGCGGAATGCAGGGATTCCTGACTAGGCATGTCGTCTCCATGTTGCGCCCGATCTGCGCCGGATCAACAAGGCAGCATGCCCAGAGACGGAACCGCTTGTAAATGGTGGTTATCCAGCGGTCTCGCTGTCCATCGAACGCAGCGCCTTGGGAATCCGGTAACGCTTGCCGTCAAAGCGCAGCGTGTGGCGCGTCTTGCCCTGGTTGACGTTCTTTTCAGAACAGCCGCCGTCTTGCTGCACCGCCGCACGGCTGGCGGCGTGCGAGTCAGTGGCCACCAAGTCGCGGTAGCCCTTGGTTTGCGCCGTGCCTATCGCCAAGGTCACCGCGCGTTCCTTGAACTCGCCCGCGCAGGTGGTGTCCCATTGGCCGGATGAGCGGTTGACGCTCAGGCCGTCGAGCACCAGGCGTAATTCGTTGTCTTCCACGGTGAAGAGCCGCAAGCTGGTTTCATCAAAGGGGTTGGCGCGCGAGGCGCCTTGGCGTTCGATGCGGATACCGAAGGCGCGGCGGTCAGCGGTGACGTCGTAGCGCGCCGTGTCGAACGACAGGCCGTCGATGCGCACGGCGTCATCCGACATCAGATCCACCAGCGTGCGGCGCTGCTGCACTTGCAGCGTCTGGCGGTCCAGCACCAGCACTTCCAGATCGCCTTCGTGGCCGTTTTCGGGGTCGGGCGTGTCCTGCATCAACGGCACCGCTACCAGCAGCAAGTCCGGATTGGCCGGCCAGGCCTTGCACGCCACCGCGAAGGGCGCGCCCACGTCCGCGTCAGAAATCGTCACGATGGCGTGGCCTTGCTTTAAGCGGATGCGGCCTTCGCGGTCGGGCTTGTCCTGGTTTTGATATACGGTGCGCACGATGTCGGCCGCCTGAGGGCAGGGGCCGCCTGCGGCTTGCGCCACGCCGGTCAACAGGGCGGACAAGGTCAGGGCGCCGGTCAGGCAGGAAAGGGGGCGGGGCATCGTGGGCGGGCAGGGACGAAGAAGACCGAATTCTAATCACGCCGCCTGCCGGCGTTGCACCCCTTTCGCTACGGGCCGCTACAGATCGCTACAAGTCGACCCGTACCTTGCCCGCCTGTACCAGCCCGGCCACGTCGCGGATTTCGGACAGCAACGCCTGTTGCAACTGCTGGGGCGTGCCGCCGGTGGGCTGGAACCCCTGTTCGGCCAGCTTGGCGTGGACGGCGTCGGTTTGCAGCGCGCGGTTGATGCCCTGGTTCAGCGCGGCAATCGTTGCGTCCGGCGTGCCGGCCGCGCAGTACGTGCCGAATTGAATCTGCGCATCGAATCCGGCGTAGCCGCTTTCGGCGACGGTGGGAATATCGGGGTATTTCGTCAGGCGTTCGCGGCTGGTCACCGCCAGCACGCGCAGCCGGCCGCTTTTCAGATACGGTTCGACGGCGGCAACGGTGGCCACCACCAGCTGAATCTGGCCGCCCAGCAGGTCCGTCATCATGGGACCCGTGCCGCGATACGGCACATGCAGCATGTCGATGCCGCAGGCGGCTTGCAGCAGCTCGGTCGCCAGATGTTGCGGCGTGGCGTTGCCGGGCGAACCGAAGGTCAGCCCCTTGGGCTCGCGCTTGGCCTGCGCGACAAGTTCAGCCAATGTCTTGGCGGGCAGTTCGCTGTTCACGGCCCCCATATACGGCGAACGCGCAATCGGGCAGACGGGGGCCAGCTGTTTCAACACCTCTTCAGGCGGACGTGCGTAGTAGCGCACCGACGGCACCAGCCCCGCGAACAACAGCACGCTGCCATCCTTGGCGCCGTTGGCGGTGTAGTCGGCGCCCAGCATGCCGCTGGCGCCGGGTTTGTTTTCGACGACAACAGAGCGGTCCAGTGCGCTTTCCAACGTGGCGGCGATGACGCGGCCCAGCACATCGGTGCCGCCACCGGGCGGGAAGGGCACGATCACGCGCAACGGCGCGTCGCGTGCGGCGGCGTAGCGGCTTAGCGATACGGCCAACGGCGCCGCCGCGGCCAGGGCCAGGTGCTTCAAAACGGTTCTGCGATGCATGCGGTTGTCTCCATCTCCGCCCGTCGGGGCGTGTGCCGATCGTCTCTATCAGGCGGACGATTCAGCGGTGGCCGGCTGCTGGGCCGGCAGTAAAAAAGCGTGCAGCGCTGCGGCGACGACCGCGGGGTCCTCTACCGGCAGCATATGCCGTTGGCCGTCGATGACGCGGGCGCGGCTGTCGGGCAGCGCCCGCGCCAGGCCGCGCGTCATGCGCGGGGTGGACCCGACGTCGTGCTCGCCCGTCATCGCGAGCGTGGGGCAGGCAATGTCGGGCGCGGCTTGCGCCAGGAGCTGATCGCCTTCGGCGAACAAACGGTAGGCGGCCAGGAAATTGGCGCGGTCGTTCTGCACCAGCCGTTGGCCGATGGCCGCTACCCGATCCGGCCGCGCCGCCTGGAACGCCGGCGTGAACCAGCGTTGCAACGAGACTGCGGCGGCGGCTTGCACATCCTGCGTGGCGGCGGCGTCCAGGCGCGCCATCACCGCTTGCACCTCTTCCGGCGTGCGCTGAAATACCGTGCTCAGCAGCACCAGCCGCTTCACGCGCTGCGGCCGGGCGGCGGCATAGGCGCCTGCAATCAAGCCGCCCATGGAATAGCCCAACACGTTGGCGTGCTTCCAGCCCGCCTGATCCAGCTCCGCATCCAGCTGCGTGATGAAGTGCTGGATGTCGGCCGCGCCGGTGATGCCGGGCGCCGCGCCATGCCCAAGCAGGTCGTAGCGCAGCACGTCGAAATCGGCTTCCAGGTACGGCGCCAGATCATCCCAGAGCGTATGGTCCAGCCCCACGCCATGCAGCAGCACTAGCGGCGCGCCTCGGCCGGAACGGCGGCGGGGCGCGCTCATTTCGATTGCGCCTCTTGGGCCAGTTCCTGCAAGTCGGAATAGCGGTTGCCAATGCGGTGATGCGGCCGGCCAGAGGTCGCGGCGCCCAGCGCGATGACGATCTCGTCCGGGGCCGGCGCGTCGGCAATGTTGGTCTGCACGGTCAGGTAGTGCGAACGCAGGCCTTCGTCCTGCTTGTGCATCAGCGGCACCGAAATCACGCAGCCAGGGCCGCCGCGCATGTTGGTGAAGCTAAGGTAGCTGGTGCCGCCCACGGCATTGCGATACGCGTTGCCAAAGCGCAGCGTGTGAATCAGCGCGGACGCGTGTTCGACTTCGCCCGCCGTGCCAACTACCGCGGCCTTGCCATAGGCTTCGATCTGATCGGCTGACCCTGCCTGCCGCAAGATTTCCTCCACCAGCAGCTCGCCCAGCGGCGGGGCGTTTTCCAGAATCTGCGGGCGCAGGTCTTCCTGGAAGGGCAGGCCGGCCCACGGGTTACGGATCACGGCGGCGGCCACGATCATGATCAGCGGCCGATCCGCCGCCTTGCCGCCTTCGATGAGGGTCTTCTCGACATAACTGACAATCTTGCGTACTTGCAAAGCCATTCCGGTGCTCCCGTGCATGTGGATAACGATGGAGCCATTGTTGAAGCGGCAGCCGAATTTTGACAATCCAAATTAACGTAAGTTAATTTCGGAAAACCTGAATTCAACCTTGGCCGCGTCATGCCCGCTCCGCTGAAGATCCAACACCTGCGCCAGTTTCTGCTGGCCGCCGACCATGGCAGTTTCCGGCTGGCGGCCGAAGGCACGCATCGGTCGCAAGCGGCGGTGTCGGCCGCCATGCAAGACCTGGAACAGCAGCTGGGCGCGCCCCTGTTTGAAGCCGGCAAGCGCGCGCAGCTGACGCCGCTGGGGCAAGCCGTGGCGCCCTTGTTTCGTGAGCTGCTGTCCACGCACGACCGGGTGCTGGATGCGGCGCGGCAACTGGGCATGGGCCACACGGGCCCGGTCTCGCTGGCGGTGATGCCGTCGCTGGCGGATGAGTGGCTGCCGAAGCTGTTGGAACGGTACGCCCGCCATCATCCAGACATCCGAATCCGGGCGGTGGATGAGTCATCGCAGGATGTGCATCGCTTGGTGTTGAATGGCGAGGTGCAAGTCGGCGTGGCGGGCCAGGTGCCGCGCACGGCCGAGGTGGCGTTCACGCCGGTGGCGCGCGATGCGTTCGGGCTGGTCTGCCGCAAGGGGCATGCGCTGGCGCGCCGGCGCGGGCCGGTCCCGTGGTCGGCGCTGGAAGACGAACGGCTGATCGGCAACGCCACCTTCGACACGCTGAAGCACCGGCAACTGGGCCGCGGCATCGATGACCCCGCCATGATCGTGTCCAACCGCGCCTCGCTGCTGGCCAGCGTGGTCAGCGGCCTGGGCGTGACCGTGCTGCCCGTGCTGGCGCGGCCTTCAGTGGAGTCCGGCCTGGCGTTTGTGCCCTTGGCCGAACCCACGGTGGAACGCATCGTCGGCGTGCTGACCCGCAAGGAAGAAACGCTGCTGCCGTCGGTGGCCGCCATGCACGCGCTGGCGTTGCGGTCGCTGGCGCAGTTCACGCGGCGCAAGGGGGCGGACCTGGTGTGAGGGCGCTTGCCGCCAAGGGGGCCGGCTCCTAAGGGTTCCTACCCGTTCACGCGCCGCGAAGCCCAGCTTAATGAAACCTTAATTGGCAGCCGCTGGGCGCTGCGTCAGAGTGCGCTTCAGAGAAAACGGCCGTCAGATGCCGTCTCGGCCGGTGAGTCCATCGGCCGCACAGTCAGCCCCGCACAGCAGACCCTATCGAAAGAAACCCGGGACACACCGGGTGGCTTGCTATCGGCCGTCGCCTTCTGGTGGCGGCTCCCCCGTTGGTCCGAGGAGACAACAATGAGCAAGAGCTGGAAGACGTTTGCAGGTGCGGTGGGCGTATCCGTGTTGATGGCGGCGGGGGCGCAAGCCGCTGACCCGCCGCCGGACATCAAGCTGATGCAGTTATCGGTCGGAAAAATCGAGCTGGACAAGGGCTTCATGACCGCCATGGTGGACGTGGGCACGAAGATCAAGATTCCGGTGCCGGCATATGTGATCCAGCATCCGCGCGGGCTGGTGCTGTTCGACACGGGCATGAACCAGGCCACGGCCGATGGCAACTGCGCCAATTATTGGGGCCAGGGCCTGTGCGGCGCGTTCAACTCCATTCAGGGCCGCGACGAAGTGGTCGACCGCCAGTTGAAGGCCGCGGGCTTTGACGTCAGCGATGTGAAGTACGTCGTGTACTCGCACTTCCACCTGGACCACGCCGGCAACATCAAGATGTTCCCCAAGGCCAAGCACGTTGTGCAAAAGGCCGAGCTGCGCGCCGCCTGGTGGCCCGAGAAATTCCAGCGCGCGGCCTACGTGATGAAGGACTTCGACACCACGCGTGACTATGACTTCATCCAGGTCGAAGGCGACTTTGACCTGTTCGGCGACGGCACCATCGTGCTGCTGGACACCAAGGGCCACACGCAAGGGCACCAGTCGTTGCAGGTGAAGCTGAAGAACACCGGCACGGTGCTGCTGGCGGCCGACGCCATCTATACCGGCGAAAACGAGGCGGGCGTGATTCCGGGCATCACCTGGAATACGGCGGCGTCGATGCTGGCGATTGACCGGCTCAAGCAGATTCGCGATGCGCGCCAGGGCCAGCTTTGGTATAGCCATGATGCGGAGCAGCATGCGCAGAACGCCAAGACGAAAGTCTTCGACTGACGCACGGCATCGAAGACCCGAAGCCCCCCAATCGCCAACCCCGACCCAAGGCGCCCATGCAGCCGGCTGTTGCTTTGCACGAGGTCTGCAAGTCGTTCGGACCGCGGCAGGTCCTGCATTCCCTGAGCCTGTCCGTTAGGCCCGGGGAAATTGTGGGCCTGCTGGGGCCGAACGGCAGCGGCAAGACCACGACCCTGCGCCTGATGGCCGGGTTCTACACGCCCGATAGCGGCCGCATCACGATCCGGGGGCGCGAGCCGGCTCCCGGCCGTGGCAACGCCGACATCGGCTATCTGCCGGAACGCGCGCCGCTGTATGACGCGCTGACGGTGACGCAGTACCTGGAGTTTGGTGCGGGCGTGAAGGTGGCGGGCGGGGCGCGCGCGCGCCGCCAGGCCATCGAGCGCGCGATCGACGGCTTTGACCTGCAAGGCGTGGCGGGTTCCGCCATCGGCCGCTTGTCCAAGGGCCAGCGCCAGCGTGTGGGGTTGGCGCAAGCGGTGTTGAATGATCCGCCCGTGCTGCTGCTGGACGAGGCCACCAATGGCTTGGACCCGGTGCAGATTGTGGAGGCGCGCGCGATGATCCGGCGTTGCGCCGAAGGGCGCGCCGTGGTGTTCAGCAGCCACCTGATGCAGGAAGTCGAGGCGCTGTGCTCGCGTATCGCGATCCTGCGGCAGGGCCGCCTGGTCGAGGATCAGCCGCTGGGCGAATCGCGGGCGGCGCTGCAATTGCAGCTGGCTCTGCCCGCGGCAGGACATGCCGCATT
>Ga0256763_1000125_pt1 | contig 10733 bp, 9 predicted proteins | sample MC6MC0914MT_FD_186056 | JGI IMG/M metagenome (GOLD analysis project Ga0256763, IMG submission 186056) | Metatranscriptome of enriched soil aggregate microbial communities from Iowa State University, Ames, United States - MC6-MC0914-MT... | ecosystem: Environmental > Terrestrial > Soil >... | reverse complement strand
GTGGCTTCGGTGCTAAGGAAGAATAAGGGCAAGGCGCTGGCTGATCCGCTGGCGGAAATTTGGCGGCATCCGCTGCATACGCGGGAGTTTGGAAGCCAGATTACAAATGTGCTGCGGTGCTTGCAGCTGGAAGCGCATGGGTATCAGGTTAGTGTGACGGAACTGGTCGGGTGGGAGCATTCGATGAAGAATGAATTGATCATTGCGCAGTACAAGGATTTGCCGACCCGGAAGCCTGCGGAGAGGCTGACGGAGATGTTGGAGAGGATTGGGTTGCAGGAGTTGAAGGATCGGTTTTTTGTGCGGGGTGCTGCGGCGGCTGTCGCTGAGTAAGTAGCTGCTTGGCTGCTTCTGCATGAACCAGAGATAGCATTTGCTGGCGGTGGGCTGCTGATCCTTCCCTGATCAGTAGTCCTACGTGATTGCGCTTACGTAAGAGAAAGCGTGATCAATTTGGCACGGAACCGCATTGCGTCCGTCGCCTAACGGGGCATACTCGCCCCGTGGTCCAAAGGATCGCCCGGGTTGACAGCCGGAAAGACAGAACAAGTGGCCGCTGCAATGGCGGCCTCCTTTCTTTCATCGCGTCAATAACACCGGAGCGTCGATATGAGCGACCACCCTTTTACCTATGACCGTTGGGCCTTGCCGGGTGATCCGGAGTTTGGGGTTGTGCGGTTTGATGATTTGCGGAAGATCGAGCGGGCTTGCTTGGGGATTTGGGCTATTGCGAGGATTGTGGGGAATCGTATGAATGAGCCGACAGTCGCTGACGCGAATTCGCCAGATACCTGGGTCATGTCGAACTTGATGGGTAGTGTCGAGAGTCTTTGCGATCATCTAACCTACCTCATAGCGGCCGCAATTGATGAACCACCGTCAGAGCTTTCACAGTCGATATAGACGTCTGCGCCAGCCTTATAAATATGTAATCGGGTCAACCCAACATATAAGCAATATCGGCTCGCGCCCCCTTGTATGTCTGAATTAGCATCGGTCACCAAAGCATGCCCTTTATTTCTACGGCGGAGACGGCATTCAGGGAGCATTGTTGCGTTCCAACCCGGCATGACTATTGGCCAAATCACGGGGAACAGGTCAGCTTGACAGAAAAAAATTTATCTAAATTGGAGATTCACGCAAAATCGGTGGCTGCACTACTGGGAAGTCCAATTTCACCCCGTGGTTTTTACGACATAGTCTTCAAAATCACATGAAGCAACGACAAAATCAGCGCGCTCCCGCAACCAAATAATCAACTTCGAAACCCCAATCCTAAATTCCTCTTCACTTATTGAAGCATCCGGCGCGGCGTCAATTTCAACGTAATACCGCGATCGATCTACGGGATAAGTTGTCGATTTCAGTGGGGCATTCCTACGATAAACCTCGTTTCGAAACAAATCACCCTCAACCTCGCCGCGCTCAAAACAGACAGCCACGCCCCCATCCAATATCGAGACCATAGTGCCTTTATCGGCATCAGAATCAATGTAAATTTTGCAATAAGCCATAAACTAGCCCTCGAATTCGAAATTGCAGTCTGACACCTTAATTTGCAGCAACTCCATTCCAATGTGCGCCGATGTGAGCATGGCGTTGGAACTACCGTCACCAGTCCGTTTACGCTCCCAAGCGGAAGTGCTGCTATCGGCCTATGACCAGCCCCCCCTGATAACGCCCGAAACAATCAGAAAATAATAGTAAGCACCATCTACGATTCGATTTACAAAATAAAACTGCTCACCATAAATCGCCGCAACCATTCCACACAAAATAAAACATCAATCCATTTTGCCAAAACCGGATCACCCCTTCTCTCTCAGCATTAAGGCCTGAGCACGGAGAATTAATTAACGCTTGACGTCCATTATTCGCATTTCGAATTTCAATAATTATGTCAAATAAAGAGACGCAGCAGATCACGCACACCACAATTTACATAATTAACGCCCGAAACCTATCTCGCAACAACGTATAGTCAGACATCCCACCATTTCTTATGTACTCCTCAACCAACTTTTCCAAATCACTATCAGTGAGATAAATAATATAACCTCGTTGATCCTGAGCCGTATCTTTGAGTCGTTTTGCGAATAGTTTTTCATTCTGCAATGACCGACAAATCAGGATTCCAACCTGCCCGCGAGAAGGTCCGAAACGACCAGCAATTTGATCAATCTCCGGATTTCCGACTTCATTCCCGTAGTTTTTGCACTCGATAAATATATGTGAAGACGAATAATGAGAAGCTAACCAACCAAAGAATCCATCCTTTGCACTATTCAAATAAGTAATATCGATTCGCTTTCTTCCATCATGGATCTCTTCTTGCTTCTTCGGATAGACAAGAGATGGAAAAAATAGCGCACTCAGCAACGACTCAATGCAATTTTCATAATCTGTTGCCGCTGCCCGACCGACTGGTAAACGAATAACAGAGTCAAGCAGGCTGTCGTATCTCGGAATATCGATATTCTCAATTTCTGAAAATTTATCGTTAGTCAGCGGACGAGAGGTCCGAACAACAGCCTTCCGATAATTATCAAGAACATTGGGGTGCAAGAGCGTCTGCTCAGCGACAGCAAGTTTATCCACACCATATTTTTCTCTTAAGGACTTCTTTGTCACTCGAGCGGTGCCGTCTTTAAGTAAATAAACCAGAGCAGAGTTTAAAGACTTCTCATGCAGCTGCATTGCAGGCAAAAGATAATGAGTGTAATAGCTTTGGTAATCATAGGAAAACCTGTGCCTAACGGCGATCTTCGGGACAAGCAAAAGTGTGCCGAAGGGAGTAACAGGAAGATCGACGAGGTCATTCTCCCAAACATGACTCACGGGATTCCATACCGCCCCCGAATCGACGCCTGAATTCAGCGGGATTCCATAATATGCACACATATCTTGCGTGTACTTAATAAGAGGGCCACGCAGGATATTGCAGACCGCATCAGATATACGATCAGGTCCCACCCCTTCAATGAATAAGCATGCGTCCTCGAAGTCTTTGAGTAATCCTGTTTTTCCTGCCTTGCTGTTGCCCAGCTCAGTCCAGAAGACCTCTGCAAACTCCCGACCGATGCCGCTGCCTTGTGAGAAAGTTTTGGAAAATCCTAAGTGAAACTCATTGCTCTCCGAAAGGCCTCGCAACATAACCAGACCTTCAGATTTTTTATTTGCTTTTATTAGATCGAGCAGTCGTTGAAAGAAATTCTGCAGCAATGCACCACACTCGTGTGCCCAGGTCGTATCCATACATCGAATGCGGCTGGGATCTAAGAAAACCGGTATATCACTACCGATAGGCACATCAACAAAATCGAGAGTTGTTTGATCTCTGTTTAAAGAAAAAAAATCTGAAACCCTTTTTTTTGGATTTAATTTCCTCACAACAGGCTCTCCGTGTTTATTAGTTTAATAAATTCATGGAACCACATTATCAGCAGCCGCCAAAATGAACTTGAAACATTAACCAAAATATCATCGATCCCGTTGCTTATACAATTTCTCTATGCAATGACCGCTGAGCATGAAGCCCTCACTGAATCTATCTTGATTGTTCTCGGCGCACAATTTTCTCGGCTCCAGCGACCTTGACCTGAAACCCTCGCTGCGAAAGATTTTCACACGCACGCGCCAAGTTGACTTTGCTGAAGAAAGGCAGATTTTCTTTAACTGCGTCGCTTGTATCACCGAGGATAAGGAAAATTATTTCATAATCGACACTGCGCAAACCGTCGAGGGGCACGAGATCGCATGCTTGAACATTAACCTTACGCAAAACCCTTCGCGCCTCCCTTCGAAACGCTTTATCGCTTAGCATGACTTCCGCTGAAACGCCGCCTTGTGCAAATAGATGACTTAGACCGGCGGAGCCACCCTTTCGATGTTTCACATGCACGAATTGCCTAGTTGGTGAAAGTAAGTCACACAGTTCAATCGGTGATGTCGTTTTGGAACATTTAACAAGCTTTTTGTCCAGCAGGTGAAATTTCAGGTGCACAGCAGCGCGTTCGTTGTAGTCCCCCTCAGTCTCGATCCTTTCTTTACCGCTCTCTTCCCACGTCTCGACCCCCGGAAAATTAATATCGCTCGGCTGTATCATTGCCAGGCTCGCATCGATCCCGCGCATAAAGGATTTGTCGATTTCATACCAAACCCCTCCGAAAATAACTTTCTTGGTGAGTGCGGAATCTAGCTCGAAGTAAAGACAGGAATAAACCGATCGCCCGAATTCGTTGTCGTGCACGTCAGTAACATAAATGCGGTCCCTCTTTATAGACTCTATGGAAACAGAGTCTATATCAACGCTATCAAGATACTTCGTGGTATCAATTGTCGGAGACATTTCCTTTTTTGATCTTGTGAAGCTGAACCCGAGGACCGAGTCCCAATCGACAATTTCTGGCAGCGTTATAACTAAATTAGCATTCTTTTTCTTTATTGCTTTGAGCAACGCCTCATCTAGTTCAAAAATTGAATTACTATCCTTCAATCTTCTAATATTATCCACCCAACTAAAAGACTCCTTATAGAGCTCCAATTGGTAATGAGCGAGTAGATTGGCAGCAATCTGAGGAATATCTTCGACGAGCATCTCTAGCCCAAACGAAAAGATAGCATCGCCTCCCGAGATATTCTTATAGTTCACCCCTCGCCTCGGGGACCCCGTGACCGCCCGTAGGACATCTCGAAAAATATCGACCCCAAACACACTGGCTTCGGATCCCCGAGCCGCCTGAGATTTTTTTTGGATAGGCTGGTCTTCTAACGTATGAAGATCGACACTCCGCAGACTCTGATGATCAAGAGTGTTGAGCGCCGTCTTCAACCCGAAGTCTTGCTCAAAGAGACTCATATTGAGCAAAAACCGGCCATACCCAAATGTGAGTGCGATGACATTCCCATCAAAGCGAACAAGCAAAACCGCTGAACTAGACTTGTTCGACAAACCTCCCACTTCGTGCCCAACGATTACATCGATCAATTGCGTCCAACGGGGACGTTTTTCTTCAGATTTTTTTACATACAGAACCCCGTCAAAATCATGCGCAGGTTCGACCGCTAATTTGGTCACCGTTGAATCCGAACTTAGAAACGAACCGAAATCGTTCGCTGCGTACTCATGCTTGACCAAAAGTGCATTTAAATATCTATAAGGTTTATTGTCGGCCACGCAATTCTCCTACTGCCAATAATTTCACAGGCTCCGTCGCCAACAAATGATTGGTGAATGATTTTTTGGATTCACAACGCCAAGTACTCCAAAGTTTGGAACCATTTGGGTCCCCTCCGCCGAGATCGAGCTCAAGTGCTAACCAATTTCGCGCAGCCATTACATGCCGATTCGCACCAGGAAATAACATCATTTCCGCATTCAAGTTCACATCCAAAACTTGCTTGTTGTTGGCAACAGAATCAAGCACATGGAAGAATAGGCGCTCCATCACCGACACTAGGGAAGGATGAACTACCGCAGTGGATGTCACCTGCTGAATTTGGGCCCAGTTGTCGGTAGGGCCTACGTCCTTTCGGTATGCGACGCCCCATGCCGCAACATGCACGTCGCCCGACACGATAGTCACGCGCAATTCTTTCTGCTTTGCAACTGACAGCAAAGTCTCAAGGAGCCGTTTGCGCTCTCCCTCGTGATCGTCGGCGGTCCAATGGTCCTTCAGATCATCCGCACTGCTATCAAGAACATGGTCTGATCCAAAGTTGTCCAGAAATGCTTCCGCTAGCGATAACTTGGGGTGCACAACCGGAACAGACGACATAAAGATCAAATGCTGGCAACCGGTTCCGGGGTGAATTCGTTTGTTTGGGGGAACGTCTTGAATCCACCGCTGAAGGGAGGACCAGGTGTCGGGTCCTAACACCTGGGAATGGGAACGTTCGGTGCGTAGGTCGGCCACCATAAGTTGCACTGGTCCGACCGCATGCGCGAAGCTGAAGCCAGGCTGCTCGTCGAGCATGGGCAGTGCTAGTTTGTCGGACTTGAGCACCGCCTTCCACGCGATCTTTTCGTAGAGGGGATCGTCATTGCGGGCGCTAACATCGGTTCGCAGTTGCAATTCCGGAAGTTGGTCCACTGCATGCTGCATCTGAAACACCCAGAACGCTCTACGCGCGTGAAAGAACAGCCGCTTGAACAGCGGGCTTTGCTGCATTTCTGTGCTGTAGGAGCCCCACCCGTCAAAGATGTCGTGGTCGTCCCACATCATCACAGTGGGTATGCGCGCCATAGCATGGGCGGCATCCAGCGACTTGGATTTTGAACCCCAAGGCGAGCGCTCCTTAAGGAGCCATCGGGAGCTGTAGAGACCAACGTAGTAGCTCTCGATCTCTTTCTCCAGCGAGGTGCTCACAGGGTATGTCAGCTGCTTTTCGCGCGGCAGCCCAATCCACGCTTTCAACTGCTTAATGTCCTCCCAGATTGAATCGAAATAGATCTGGTCGCCACCCATCAACAGCAGATGGAAACGTTGCAGCCCTTTTTCGTGGGTCCGGGCCTCGTGCCAGAGTTGCTCTTTGTCCAGTTGATAGCCATCGGGCCTAACTTTCTTGTCGTGGTTGCAAAGCAAGTCTTCCCACACTGCGTTTTCCGACTTTATTAGTTTTCGGATTGCACTTGGATCTGAAAAACCGTTGCAGGACACATAGGCCATCCGAGGCGCGAAGTCTTTACCGGGCACTGTGAAATGCCACACTTCGTCGATTCCGTCGATCCGATATTCCGCACGTCGTTCGGCCTTTGACTGCTTGCAGGAGAGGTCGTAGCGTAAATAGGTGTGGCCGCCTTGCTGGAGCAAGATTACCGGATCCTTTGTTGGCTTCCCTTCGATAAACATTGTGGGTACTGGTGTCTTGCCCTCAACGCCAACTAAGGCCGTTACCTTCCACACACCCTCATTTGCCCCACCACGAAACGATAAAACGGGTCCCAATATCAGTTTGGTCATACGTTCCCCGCAGATCTGATTATTCAAGTCATCTAGTCAGTCGCAGACTGCTCTATCGCAACCGCCTTCACAATCCTCGATCGCGCCATAGCTCGCGCTACAAGCAATTGGCCTTCTCCCGCCTGTTCCAACCACTCCCAAAATCGCTGTGCCGCTAGCCGTGTTTGCACTGGATCTCGGCAGTTTGCGAGAAAGACAAATTGCATCTTTTGCACGTTGTCTGCCACGTATATGCCGAAGGGGCCGCTGATCAGCGTCGCGTCCGGAAAGCCCAGTAGGTTCGTCGCCTGCGTTTCCGTCACGGTGCGATGACAGGCTATGAGATGCAACGGCCCGCCCGCAGAAGTCAATTCACTAACGAATTTGTGGTCTTGCAGATGCGGTCGTCCTAACGGCTCACGCGCGGCGGCGACAGTAAAAGCGGCGGGAACTGCGTGGATCTTCGCAAGAATGGTCGCCCCTTCGATTGTCAGAAAAAGCGCATCCTTTGTTGTTCCGGAGCTTTGCCTCGCTGTCAAAGCAGCCGATAGCTCCGTTTCCATCGCGGCTCGGCGCCCGCCGAAGTCCAATCGACTCCATTCCAAAGCAGCTCCTAGGTCGTACCGTCCGGCTTTAACGCTCTCAGCCCCCCGGCGCGTTTGAGTCAATACTGCATCCACTAGCGCCTTCTTGACCTCGTTCCGCAGATCATCAATCGTAGCCACCTTCCCACCACGAAACGCCGAAACCGTATTCTTATATGTCGTAAAGCGTCGGTTCCTGGTCTCTTGCTCCCTGTCTTCCATCGGACCGCATGTGGGCAACTCGATTACCCTTATTTTCCCGGGGGCCACCTTTAGACCTTCTACATATTCAGCGTGACAGATACCAATGTCTTCGGCGGTTTTCGCCCAGCCCGCGTTACCGTTATATAGAACAAGCAGAACGTCGCATTTTCGAACCTGCGCAAGACATGCATCCCAACTATCCAATGTGTGATCTTGTGCCTCAGCATCTTCATTGATCCAGACATCGAAAGTTTGCAGATCGAACAGGCGCTCTGCTTCGATAATGCGCTTAAGATCCCGGCGAATTTCGGTCAACGACACACACTCGTTTGCGGAGAAAATATCGTTGCATCGGCTTGACAACATGACCTTGATCGGTGGACTGGTTCCCATTCATACCCCTTATTTCTGAGAGCGAAAAATGCAAGCCAACACAAAGGAGCCCGTTCGCCGGAGGTCTATTTCAGACCGATAAGCGACGAGACAGGCCTATTCAATCTTCAAAATCCTGCATCCAAGAATTAACGCTACGCACCATACTAATATCGTTGAATACCTGACGCCGAATACTCCACTGCAAGCGCACGCGATCAAGGGCACCGGTTTGATTCGGTCGCAATATCACCGCTTCACCATTTATCGCTCGACGCCATTCCATACTCCCCTCCGTCATGCCAGCCTCACGCAACATGAGAGCAGCGCCACTCTCGGTTAGTGCAATCCCGGCGTCCGACTCATTGATGAGCACCTTGTAATAGGCGTCGCCGCTAACAAGTGAGCGGGTAGCAGCCTCTGGATCGACTTGCTCTACACGGGATTGCACACCATGCTCCACCATTAACCGCCCGATTTCAAAAAGCACTCCCGACTCTTCATATCTCGGTCGGGATAACTCCTGCCCATTGTCGGTGCGGAAAAAGGCAACGCCGTCATAGCGCACGAGAGGAAAGAGAACGCTTATGTCGACTACGTTAGTGGAGGTAACACTACCCTCGCCGTTAGCAAGGCCCGTTGCAATCGAGTGATTGCCTCCGCCTACAAGACCGATCCCCATAGGTAGCAAAAGGCTGACGGAATGATTTAAGTCTTCGCGCCAAGCTCCCTGTACTTTTCCGAAACCGATTGTGGCCATCGCATGAGCGAGACATTCTCGATGCCAAGGGGTTGGAATCAGCGGATCGACGCCTAATCGCAGCCTGTACTTTTTACTTGTGTGCGGGCGGACCAGGTCGTAGGCAATCTGGCCTATTTCATTCAGCGGCGTACTCCAATCAAAGAAGAGTGATTCGAAATACTCTGCTTTCTGTGTTTTGTGTGGTTCCGACCACACAGCCGAAGTCAGAGATCTAGCCTGGATGGGCGAAGCCATGATTCGCGCCAGGGTCTCCAAGCCAATCGGGTCAATTGCAGCGGTAGTTCGCGCCAATTCCATTGCTCGAGTGAACCGCGCGACCCTTGCGCTCCTCTCGCAAATCTGCCTAGGACGCCAGAAAGGGAACCTCATGCAGATTGTCCGCGTAAAAGCGAAGCTTCGGACGTTGTGGCAATCGCCGCCGCCTCGATAATCCCTCCGAATCCATTACGGCGCGCCATGTTGTCCTCGTCGGCTACTGGCCATTTTCGAATCGCCTCTACCGGCAGGGTTGTGAACAGACGGTACACGGCGAATGTTTTCAAATATTACCTGAACTTTTACCCGCTACTTTATGCCGGCGCATTCGAATGCTCTGTGCTTTGTCGACAAAATACGCCGAGTCGTGAGCTTCTGTCGTCGCGCGACCACAAAGCCATATATGCCACTGAAACAACGTCACAATTTTTACCCTTGAGGTTCACAGTCCGCCCTCGTATGCCCGTTGTCGCTATATCTGCCATGCCGATGGCCCAAACTTGTGAGGCTGAGCGCTGGCCCTATCGCCGAACATCGCCGCGAGGATAGATTGCGACTACGCCAAAATTGAAGCGCAACGCTATACGTATCTTTTTTGGGCTGCTAGTATCTTTCTGATACAACACGGAGGAAATTTTGGATTCCGCTTACTGCACGTCAGATAACAAACCCTACGATGCGGCCGACTTTGCACGGCTGGCACCTGCGATTCTTGAAGAGCGCCGACGCGCGCTGTTATGCAACGGTTGCGGTAATGAAGCTTTTTTTCGGAGTGCCTCGACCTCGGGCCGTGGGCCTTGCTTTGGAGCGCGCCCCCATAAGCCCGGTTGCTCCGAAGGCACGGCTGACGCAGGTACCTGGGGCACGGGTGGCACAGAAATTGACGAACCGATAACCAATGCTGCTGGGCATATTGTCATTGCGCTACCACCTTCATTGAGTGCGGGGAGTGATGCCGAGATTGGTGGGGCTGAACAGCGAACACGGGGGGCCGGCCGCATATTTGGTGGTGAAGGGGGACATTCTGCAAACTCAACGCGTCGGCGTCTAAGCACCCTTCTGCGACGATTGAATACTGAGCCTTATTTTCAGTTTTCGGACACGATAATTCATCCTCCAAGCGGCTACGAAAAAACCACAGTACGAGAGTTTTTTGTGCCTTTTGAGGACGTCGAAACCCGGGCAATGGGGCAATTTAAAGGCCTGTGGGGATTGATAACGGACGCCTCATTTGATGCGCAGGGTTCCCTGTGGCTGAATACGGGAAATAGAAGCGCCATCAGTTTCGTAATAGGTCCCGATTTGGCGGCGGAGTTTTTGGCGCATTGGCGTCTGCCCGACGCCGAATCAATATCTGGGGCACGGGCTCTGATACTTGCTACGCCTCGCGGCTCACAACGCGGTAAGGTTTTTGCGCCAGTAGACGACCTACGATTTGCCGTCCTCGATGTTGCGTAGGATCTGAAACCATATGTGATCGTCATGCGGCGGAAAGGACTACATAACGGGTCAGCAACGCGCTTACGAGGCTTGGGTCGCGGAAGACGACGCCGGTGTCATCACGGAGTGAAGTAATGACATTGGCTCTAACGTCCGTCGCGCCCCTCATTTCCC
>Ga0256763_1000116_pt1 | contig 11024 bp, 2 predicted proteins | sample MC6MC0914MT_FD_186056 | JGI IMG/M metagenome (GOLD analysis project Ga0256763, IMG submission 186056) | Metatranscriptome of enriched soil aggregate microbial communities from Iowa State University, Ames, United States - MC6-MC0914-MT... | ecosystem: Environmental > Terrestrial > Soil >... | reverse complement strand
GGCGGACAAGCTGCCGCCCGAACAGCGCAATCGCGCACGCCTGATCGGCCTGACGCTCGCGCTGGTGATGCGCCTGGGCCTGTTGGCCAGTATTGCGTGGGTGGTCACGCTGACCGCGCCGCTCTTCACGGTGATGGGCGCGGAGATTTCCGGGCGTGACCTGATATTGATCCTGGGCGGCCTGTTCCTGCTCTTCAAGGGCACGATGGAGCTGCACGAACGCGTCGAAGGCAGCGCCAGCCATGACCAGACGCAGAAGCCGCAGCATGCGGTGTTCTGGCAGGTCATCCTGCAGATCGTGGTGCTGGACGCCGTGTTCTCGCTGGACTCGGTCATCACCGCCGTGGGCATGGTGCAGGACCTGAGCATCATGATGATCGCCGTGGTGGTCGCGATGGCCGTCATGATGCTGGCCAGCCGTCCGTTGATGGCCTTCGTGGGACGCCACCCGACGGTCGTGATCCTGTGTCTGGGCCTGTTGCTGATGATCGGTTTCAGCCTGGTCGCGGAAGGCCTGGGCTTCCATGTTCCCAAGGGCTACCTGTACGCGGCCATCGGCTTCTCGATCCTGATCGAGCTGTGCAACCAGCTGGCGCGCCGCAACCGCGCACGGGGCACGCATGCGCTGGGCCGCCGTCAACGCACGGCGCAGGCCGTGTTGCGCCTCTTGCGCGGCGGCCGCGCTGGCCAACCCGTATCCCAAGCGGACGAAGTGGTGGCGCTGGTCGACGGTGCGGGTGACGAGCCCGCCTTCGCGCCGGAGGAAAGCTCGATGATCGAGCGCGTACTGTCCATCGGTGCCCGCGACATCCGCTCCATCATGGTCCCGCGCGGCGACATGACGTGGCTGGACGTGGCCGACACGCCTGACATCATCGTCCGCAAGTTCGCCACCGGCCATTCGCGCCTGCCGCTGTGCGCGGGCGACCCGGCAAACGTTCTGGGCGTGCTGCACTTCAAGGAAGTGCTGCCGATGCTGCAGAACCCCGGTCCGATCGACCTCGTGGAACTGGCGCGCGAGCCGCGCTACGTGATGGAAACGACGCCGGTGCTGAAGGTGCTGGATGAGCTGCGCGCCTCGCGCGACCACATGTTGATCGTGGTCGATGAACACGGCGTGTGTGAAGGCCTGGTCACGCCGCTGGACGTGCTGGAAGCGGTGGCGGGCGACTTGCCTGAACATCAGGAAGATCTGCCCGAGGCCTTGCAGCTTTCCGACGGTTCATGGCTGCTGGGCGGCCGGTTGTCCGTGGACGAAGCCGCGCGCCTGCTGGATGCGCCGGCGTTGGCGGACGATTATCCCGATGCGACGCTGGCAGGTTGCCTGCTGCGCGCGGGCGGCCGGATCCCCGAGGCAGGCGATACCGTGCTGCTGCGTGACTGGGGCTTCGAGGTGACGCGCCGCGATGGCTTGCGCATCGACCAGGTGCATGCGCGTCCGCATCAGCCGCAGGTCAGCGCGGCCGACTGACGGGGCAGCGGGGCGGGCTGACCGCCTCAACTGCAGATGCGGCGCCACGGCGACCGGTTCACGGGGCAATAGCCCGGACACCGCGTCGCCACCGCCTTGCCGCTGACGCATTGCGCATTCGGCTCGGTGAAGCCGTACTCCATGCTGCCGTAGCATCCGCACAGTTCCAGCACAGTGCCCGGCGGGAGCTTCTGCGGCTCGGCGGGCGCCTTGCCTGCCGGCTTGGCAGCATTGGCCGCGCTTGTCGTGGCCGAAGTCGCCGCGGATCGCGTCGCGGCAGTTGCAGCGGGTTTTTCGGCGGATTTTGCGGCAGACTTTTCAGCGGGTTTTTCAGCGGACTTTTCCGCCGGATTATCCCCTGACGTCGCCGCAGGTTTTGCCGCAGCGGCCCCGGCGCCCAACCTTTCCTTCACGGCCGCCGCGCTCATGCCACAGCGTTTGGCGATGGTGGCCACGCTGCGTCCCGCGTCGGACAGCCCGCGCACGGTTTTGTCGCTGCATGCTGCCAAAGCCCCGGCCGGAGCCAGGAAACCCAGCATCAGCAACGCGCACGCGAATGCGCCTGGTCTGCATAGCGTCATGACGCGCCTCCCGCACCTTGGTGCGCCAGGGCAGAACCACGCCCGGTTGGACCACGAGTGCGGGCTAGCGTAAAGCGCCTAAATCAAGGGTGTCAATGCGGCCCAAACGGATCGCCCGAAGGCATTGCGCCCTCGGCCGCGAGCGGGTCGGACAGGCGCCATCCGGATACCAGCCGGATGGCGCCGCGTGCGTCAGAAGTTCCAGCGCACGTTCAGGAAGCCCGCGTTCTCGCGGCTGCCGCTGCCGAATTGGCCTTGGTAGCTCAGGCCGATCGCGGCATTTTTCGACACAGCCACTTCCGCCCCGACCTCGGCCACTGCGGCGTTGCGGGCGATGGGCGTGCCCGCCACCGTGAACGCCGGACCCGAGCCGAAAGCCATCGTGCGGTCGGGGTCCACGTCTCCCATGGCGTGGCGCCAGCCAAGCGTGGCGCGCAGGCGGGCGGGCGCGCCCGCGATCTGCGTGTCCAGGTTGCCGCGCAAGCCGACGGTGGTGGTCGTGACGTCGTTGCTTTGGCTGTCCGCCGACAGGGCCGCGGAGCCGCCGTCTTCCGAGAAGCCGCCCATGCGCTGCTTGATCCACGCCGCGCCGACAAAGGGTTCGACCGTCGCGTTCGGCGCAACCGGCATGGCGTAGCCCAGTTCGCCGAAGATCTGCGTGGTGTTGCCGCGGTAGTCTGCCTTCAGCTCCTGGCTGGCGCCGCCGATGGCGAGGTTGCGCTTCGTCTCGATGTCCTGCCAGCTATACGACGCGCCAGCCATGACGTTCCACGCGTTGCCGCTGGGCTGGACGAACGACTTGCCGCCGAACAGCGTGACGCTGTAGCTGTCGACGTCGGCCTTGGCGTTGCGGCTGTCCTGCCAGATCGTGCTGTCCTGGTAGCCCAGCGCAACACCCACGCGCCAGCCGTCGCCCACCCGGATGTCGCCACCGGCCAGCACGCCGCCGGTGCGTTGGCGGTAGCTGGGCGCATTGCCGTCGCCATCCTGGCTCTGCCAGTTGCCCAGTACTTCGGTCCACACGTTGCGCTGGCACGAGAAGCGCTCGGCGTAGCCGCCCGCGCTGCGGCCCGGCTCGCCGCACGCGCCGTCCTGGCCGCGGCCTTCACTGCGCAGGCTGTCGCGCAGGTGATTCAGCGGCAACGTCCGCACCGATTCCGAACTGCGCACCAGCGCCGACGACAACGAGGCGTGGCTGTCGCCGGACAACTGCTTGAAGGCTTCCGGCGCCTCGTCCCGGCTCAACCCCAGGATCGCCGAGTAAAGGGGCGAGCCGGGATTGATCTGCCCCAAGGCTTGCGCGACGGCGTTCTGGTTCGGCGTGTCCGTGACCGTCTCGAACCCGGTGTCGTTGCGCTGGAAGGTCACCGTGACGTTGTTGGGGTCGTAAGCCACCGCGCCGTCCAGGAAAGCGAGCTGGGGCAGGGTGGTCGAGGCAAAGGTGCCTTGCACGCCCTGATCCGCCGTCAACACCGTGTAGGTGCTGTTTGCGGTGAGCGGGGCGGTGTTGGTCACCTGCAGTGCGCCGTTGAGTGTCGCCGAGCCGGCTACGTGGACGTTGGTGGCCGCGGTCGGCCCCACGTTCACGGCCAGCGTTGCGCCAGCGGCGTTGCTGAAGTTGTTGCTGACCTTCAAACCGCCGCCCGCTGCGGGCGAGCTCTGGACCGTACCGGCGTTGCTGAGGCCGGCGATCGTCCCATTGCCGGCCAGCGTGGCGCCCGGATTGACCTGCACCGAAGCGGGCAGCGTGGCGGGCGCCTGCGCGCTGCCAAGCAGAACCGTGCCGCCCGCGATGATGGCGTTGCCCGTGTAGGTATGGTTGCCGTCGATCGCCAGCGTGCCGCCGCCTTGCTTGACGAGGCTCCCCGAGCCCGACAACGTGCCATTGAACACGCCGTCCGCGCCCTGGTTGAAGACCAGCGCCGCGTTGTTGGCGATGGCGCCTTGCAGGCTGGACGTGTCGCCAATCAGCGTCCCTGCATTGACCTGCGTGCCGCCGCTGTAGCTCGACACGCCGGCCAGCGTCAGCGCGCCGGCGCCTTCCTTCACCAATTGGCCCTGGCCGCTGACTGGGCCGGACAGCACCCCGTCGGTCGCCTGGTTCACGCGCAGCGTGGTGCCGGACGCGGTGCTGACGGCCCCCGCGATGCTGGTGCTGCTGCCTTCCAGCGTGCCGCCGGAGATAACCGTGCCGCCCGTGTAGCCGTTGGCGCCGTTCAACACCAGGGTGCCGTCACCTAGCTTGGCAAGCGCGCCCGTGCCGTTGATCGGCTGGTTCAGCGTGAAGGTCTGGCCGGCGGCCACCACATCGATGCCGCCGCCCGCGCCATCGAGCGAGAGGTTGCGGGCCGTGGTGGCGAAAGCGCCGTCCGCGATGCGCAGCGTGCCGCCATTCAGGGAGACGCCGCCGCCGTTGCCCAACTGGTTGTCGGCGCTGACCTCAAGCACGCCGCTGCGGATCGCCGTGTTGCCGGTGTAGGTGTTGACGCCGCCAAGCACCAGCGTGCCGCCGTTCAGCTTGTCGATGCCGCCCGCGCCGGTGATGGGCGCGTCGATCGTGGCGGTGGCGCCGTTCTCGACCCGCACTGGCGTCTGCGCCTGTGCGATCGCGATGGCGCCGGCCGTGCCGGCTTGCAGCGTGTAGCCGTCGGTCAGGAACTGCAGGCCGGTCACGTTTTGCGTGCCCTCGATGGTGACCGTGCCCGCCGCGCCCGAGAACGCCGCGTACTTGCCGTTCCACCGGTCGGCGCTGGCGCCCGCCGTGTCGGTCCAGTTGGTGGTAACGGCGTTCCAGGTGCCCGTGCCGCCCGCAATGATCCCGTCGGGCGTGGTCTTGGCGCCGTTCCAGAACTGGATCTCACCGGGCTGCGTCTGCAGCACCAGATTGATCTGGTTGGGCTGGTTCTGCAGCGTCAGGTCGGCGGTGGCGAGGCTGGACGGCAGCGTGCCGAACTGCACGCCGTTGTCGGTCAGCGTGCCGCCATAGGCGAACAAGCGGTAAACGCCCGTGCCCAGGTTTCCGCCATCCGTGATGTTCAGCACGCCGTCCAGCCGCAGGTTCTGCGCCACGGTCACGGCTGTCGTCGCCGAATTCGGCGTGCCGAGCGTGAAGTCGAGCTGGGTGCCGTTGGACAGCGCCAGGCTGCGCGCGAACGAGATCGGATTGCCCGGGGTGCCCGCCACCAGCCGCGCGTTGTCTTCCAGTTCCACGTCGGCCGCGACCGAACCCGAGCCCCCCAGATTGCCGCCGGGGTTGATCGTGACGGGGCCGCCGGTCAGCGTGCCGTCAACCAGCAGGGTGCCGCTGTTGACGGTGGTGCCGCCGCCCACGTTGTTGTTGCCGGTCAAGGTCAGCGAAGCGTTGCCGTCCTTGGTCAGCGTGCCCGTGTTGTTGCCCGTGGTGCTGATGTTGCCGGCATAAGTGCGTTGGCGCCGTTCTGGTTGAACACGATGGCGCTGCCGTCCACGACGGTGATGTTGCCTTGCAGGCTGGTCGCGTTGCCGGCCAGCGTGCCGGCGTTGATCACCGTGCCCCCGGTGTACGCGTTGGGGCCGGTCAGCGTGACCGTGCCCGCGCCGTCCTTGACCAGTCCGCCGCCGCCCGTGATGGCGCCGGCGTACGTGCCGGTGCCGGGCGCCTGGTTGAAGACGACGGACGTGCCCGCCGAGGTGGCGATGTTGCCGGTTAGGCTGCTGGTGTCGCCGATCAGCGTGCCTCCGGCCAGTGTCGTGCCGCCCGTGTACTGGTTCTGGCCCGTCAGCGTCAGGGTCGAGCCGTCCGTCTTGACGAGGCTGCCCGCGCCGGTGAGGTTGCCGGCCAGCGTCAGGTCGTTGACGCCCGACACCGTCAAGGGCGCGCCCAGGCCGATGTCGTTGCCCAGCACGATTCCGGGTGCGCCGGCCTGCAGCGTGCCCGTGCCGGCGACGGTCAGGTCGCCGGTGCCCAGCGCGGCGTTGTTGCCCGCGATGATCGTTCCGCCGGCCAGCACCGTGCCGCCGTTGTAAGTGTTGGCGTTGCCCAGCGTCAACGTCGACGTGCCGCCCTTGGTCAGCGGACCGGTGCCAGACACGACGCCGTTCAGCGCCAGGTCGCCCGCGCCGCCCACCGTGACCGGGCCTTGCAGCAGCACGTCGTTGGTCAGCGAGGCGCCCAGGCCCAGCAGGGTGGTGCCGGCCGCCGCGGTCAGCACGCCCGAACCCAATGCGGTGTCGCTGCCGATGGCGAGCGTGCCGCCGGATAGCTGCGTGCCGCCCTGGTAGCTGTTGTCGCCCGACAGCGTCAGCACGCCCGTGCCGGTCTTCACCAGGCCGCCCGCGCCCTCGATGTCGCCCGACAGGCCGAGGTCGGCGCCGGTGATCGTCGTGGCGCCGGCCAGCGTGATTGCGTTGGCGGCGTTGACTGGCACGCTGGCTGACAAGGTGGTGCCGTCGGCGGCGGTCAGGCGGCCGACGCCCAGCGCCGTGTCGCTGCCCAGCGCAAGCGTGCCGCCGTTGAGCGCCACGCCGCCCTGGAAGCTGTTTGCGCCGTTCAGCGCCAGCGTGTCCGTGCCGTTCTTGATAAGGCTGCCCGTCCCGCCGATGTCGCCATTCAAAGTCAACGCGGCGCTGCCCGGCAAGGTCAGCGCGCCATCGAGCTGCACGTCGTTGGCCAGTGCCACGGGCGCGGACGCGTCCAGCGCCGTGCCGTTGGCCGCGGTCAGCGTGCCGGTTCCCAGCGCGCCCGGCGCTCCCACGGTGATCTGGCCGGCATTCAGGCTCGTGCCGCCTTCGTAGGAATTCGCACCCGTCAACGTCAGCGTGCCGGAGCCGGTCTTGATGATGCCGCCCGCGCCGGACACATCGCCCGACAGCGTCATGGCCGCGCCGTTCGCGACGGTCACGCCACCTTGAAGCGCGACGTCGTTCTCCAGCGCGACGGCGATGTCATTCGACAGGGTGGTGCCGTCCGCTGCCGTGAACAAGCCGGTGCCCAGGGCCGTATTGGCGGCGACCTTGATCTCGCCGTCCTGCAGCACCGTGCCGCCCGCGTAGGTGTTGGCGCCCGCCAGCACCAGCGTGCCCGCGCCCGTCTTGGTCAGCGTGGCCGTGGGATCCGTGCCGGATATCGTGCCGGCCGCGATGTACGCGCCGTCGGTGACATCGATCGCGCCCGCGCCTTCCAGCGCGAGGTTGCGCGTGGTCGTGCCAGGCGCGGCATTGGCGTAGCGCAACGTGCCGCCGTCAAAGACGACGCGATTGGCGGCGTTGCCAAGCTGGTTGTCGGCGCTGATCTCCAGCACGCCGCCTTCCAGCCGCGTGTCGCCAACATAGGTGTTGGCCTGCGTGAAGACCAGCGTGCCGCCGTCGCGCTTAGCGATGGTCGCATTGCCCTGCAGGGTCGTGTCCAGCGTCGCGGTCATTGACGGTTCGACACGCAAGGTGGCCACGCCATTGCTGTCGGGCAATGCGTTCAGCGCGCCGCCGGTCAGCGTATAGCCGTCGGTGGAGAACTGCAGGCCCTGGAAGCCCTGCGCGCCGGCCAGCGTAACGGTGCCCGCCGTGCCTTCAAACACGCCGAAGCGGCTGCCCCACGTGGCGGCTGTGCCGGTGGCGTCGGCCCAATTCTGCGTGGTGGCGTCCCAGGTGCCCGTGCCGCCTTGCCAGAACTGGATCTCGCCAGCCTGGGACTCGTTCAACACGTTGACCTGGCCCGCCACGTTGGTCTGCAGCGTGATGAAGCCCGGCGGCAGGGTCCCCAGCGCCAGGTTCAGGGAGGTGGCCGCGCCCGAGTAGGCGATGATGCGGTACACACCCACGCCAAAGTCGGGCGTGCCGTCGATGTTCAGCGTGCCGTTCAGGTCCACGTCGCCGTGCACGTTGATGAGGCTGCCGGCATTGGGCGCGCCCAATTGCGCGTCGATGAAAGACGCGTTGTCCAACGTCAGCGAGCCCAGGATCAGCGCGCCGGGTGCGGCGGAACTCACCGCAATCCGGCCGCCGTTGTTCACGTTCACGTTGCCGTTGGCCGTGCCGGTGCCGGTCAGGGTGGCGGCCGGGCCGTTGACGTTGACCGTGTTGCTGGCCAGCGTGCCGCCCAGGTTCACCGTGCCGCTGTTGATGTCGAAGACGCCGGTGTGGGTGCTGGCGCCGTTCAGCGCCAGCGTGCCCGCGCCGGTCTTGGTGATGTTGCCCGCGCCGGCCAGCTCGCCACCGAAGACGCTGTCGGCCGCGCCGCCCAGGCCGAGGCTGCCATCCACCTGCAGCTTGCCCGCGCCGGAAAGCGCGGCGATGAATTCGGCGCCGGTCAGTTGCAGCGTGGCGCCGCCATCGACGCGCACGCCGGAGGCCGATTCCAAGAGGTTGTTGCCCTGCGTGACCAGCGTGCCTTGGGCGACGCCGACGCCGCCCGTCAGCGAATTGCTGCCACCGAGCGTCAACGTGCCCAAGCCCGCCTTTTCCAAATTACCCGCGCCGGACAGCGCGCCGACGTAAGTGCCCGTCGCGGCTTGATCGAAGGTGAGGGTGGTGCCCGCGCTGGCGACGACTGGACCGGTGATGCTGTCCGTGTCGCCCGTGATGGCGCCGGCCTGCAGCTGCGTGCCGCCGGCGTAGGAGTTGCTGCCGGCCAGCGTCAGCGTGCCCGATCCGGTTTTGACCAACGCGCCGTTGCCGGTGATGTCGCCGCCGAGGGTCCAATTGCCCGCGCCGTCCGCCGTCAGGGAGTTGGTCAGCGCCACCGCATTGGCCAGTGTCACGCCATCGGCCGCCGACAGCGTTGCGTTGCCGGTGACATCCAGCGCGCCCGCGCCAAGCGCGGTATCGCTGCCGGCGATCAGCGTGCCGGCCGACAGCGTCGTGCCGCCGGTGTAGCCGTTGTTGCCGGACAGCATGAGCGTCGCGCCGCCGTTCTTGATCAAGGCGTTGCCGCCGGTGATGTCGCCCGTCAGCGTCAGATTCTGGCCGCCGTTCACGGTCAGGTCGCCGCCCGCCAGCGCAATCTGGTTGTTCAGCGTCGTGGCCATTGCCGCGTCAAGCGCCGCATCGCCCGAGACAGTGAGGGCGCCCGTGCCCAGCGCCTGGTCCGAACCGGCCACGATCAGGCCTTGAGCCAGCGTGGTTCCGCCCTGATAGGTGTTCTCGCCCGTCAGCGTCAGCGTGTTGGCGCCCAGTTTGGCCAGGCCGCCCGCGCCGGACACGTCGCCCGTCAGCGTCACGTTCTGCGCGCCCGACACTTCGAGCGGCCCGCCGTTCAGCGCGACGGCGTTGGCCAGTATCACCGGCGTGTTCAGCGCCTGCAGGCCCGCCGCCCCGTCAACCGTCATCGCGCCGCTGCCCAGCGACGTATCGCCGCCAACCCGCAACGTGCCACCGTCGATCCGCGTGCCGCCCGCGTAGGTGTTGGCGCCAGCAAGCGTCAACGCGCCCGCGCCCGTGGCGGCAAGGCCGCCGGCCCCGGAGATCTCGCCGTCAAAGCGCAATCCGTTCGTCGTGTCCAGGTTCAGCGCCTGGCCCAAGACGACGTTGTTGGCCAGCGTCACCGCCTGGGTCGAGCCCAGCGTTGCCGCGCCATTGACCGTGAGATTCCCGGTGCCCAGCGCGGAATCGTCGCCCACGCGCAAGACGCCCGCTGTCAGCGTGGTGCCGCCGGCATAGGTGTTTGCGCCGGCCAGCGTCAGCGTCGATGCGCCGCTCTTGGTCAGCGATCCCGTGCCGTCGACCACGCCGCTCAGAGTGATGTCGCGGTCGCCGGTCACGTTCAATGCTGCATTCAGCGTCGTGTCGTTGATCAGCGTCAGCGCCGGCCCGCCCGTCACACCCGACAGGCTGGCGCCGGCGTTGACGAGGAGGGCGCCCGTGCCGAGCGAACCGCTCTGGCCCAGCCGCAGGTTGCCGCCGTTCAGTTGCGTGCCGCCCGTGTACGTGTTGGCGCCGTTAAGCGTCAGCGTCGTGCCCGTGCCGCCAGCGATCAGGCCACCGTCGCCGCTGACGGTGCCCAGCAGCGTGGCGTCCTGCGATTGCGCCAGAGTCAGATCGGCGCCGGCCGCCACGTTGATCGCGTTGCCCAGCGACAGGGCGGAGGCGCTGTCCACCGCGGCGTCGGCCGTGACGGTCAACGGCCCGGCGCCGATCGCGCCGTCGTTGCCCAGCACCAGACGGCCACCGTCCAGCCGGGTTCCGGCGTACGTGTTCACGCCGTTCAGCGTGAGCGAGCCAGCACCCGACTTGATGAGCGTCCCGCCGCCCGTGATCGTGTTGTTCAGCGTCAGATCGCCGGCCCCGCCCGTCGTCAGGGCAGCGCCCAGCACGATGGCGTTGTTCAGTGCATGCGTGCCGTCGGACAGCAGGCTGGACGCCCCGGCAACGTTCAGCGCGCCAGTGCCCAGCGCAGAGTCGCTGCCCACGCGGATGGCGCCGCCGATCAGCGCCGTGCCGCCGCCATAGGTGTTGTTGCCGGCGAGCGTCAGCGTGCCGCCACCCGCCTTCGCGAGCGAGCCGGTCGCGCCCGACACCGCGCCGTTCAGCGTCAAGTCGTTCGTGCCGGCATTGGTCAACGTCGCGCCCGCGCCGATGGCCACGTCGTTGGCCAGCGTCACGGCGGTTGTCGCATTGAGCCCGGCACCGCCCGTGACATTCAGCACGCCCGAACCCAGCGCCGTGTTGCTGCCCGCGGCAATCGTGCCGTCGGCCAGCGTCACGCCACCGATGCTGCTGTTGTCGCCGCCCAGCGCCAGAGTGCCGGCGCCCAGTTTGGTGATGCGGCCCGCGCCGGACAGGGATTGGTTCAGCGTAAAGACGTTGCCCGCATCGGCAATGTCGAAGCCCGCGCCCGCGCCGATATCGATGGCGCGCGAGGTGCCGGTGTAGCCGGTGCCGGCCACGCGCAGCGTGCCCCCGGCAAAGGTCAGGCCGGTGCCGGCCGCGCCCAGGTTGTTGTCGGCGCTGACCTGCAGCACGCCTTCGCTGATCTGCGTGCCGCCCGTGTATTCGTTCGC
>Ga0256763_1000112_pt1 | contig 11165 bp, 9 predicted proteins | sample MC6MC0914MT_FD_186056 | JGI IMG/M metagenome (GOLD analysis project Ga0256763, IMG submission 186056) | Metatranscriptome of enriched soil aggregate microbial communities from Iowa State University, Ames, United States - MC6-MC0914-MT... | ecosystem: Environmental > Terrestrial > Soil >... | reverse complement strand
GTGGACACCTGAAGAAGAGCGGCAGTTATCCGCCTCGTGGATGCGCGCTGAAGCGGAGCGCCAAAAAGAATCGGAAGCCCAACGGTCACGGGACGAGAGCACTGGATTAAAGGTATTTGAGTTGCCTGCAGAATCTACAGTGCCGACTTATCAAGGGGCTGGCCATCAAGAAGAAAGCAGTATCGCAATGTTGCGGCGCGCCAACGTGGGAACGTGCGATCCGACTCCAAGCGAACCGCCACTGACCGACGACGATCTAGGCATGTCTCGACGTGAATTTGATGGGCTTACCGCTCAGCGGCAGCTAGCTATCGCGAATGCCGCATGGCTCAATCGGAGCCAAGCGAAGTGACAAAGCTATTTGTTCGTCCCGAACCATACGATGGACGTTTGCTAGGTTGGGAATTGTCATTTGCAAATTATGCAATGACGCAAGTTGTCAATGCTGGCACACAGCATGCATTAGTCACGCTGTATCCCTACACTGATAAGCCCTGCATTCTATTTTCAACCGTGAGTAAAGCAACAGCGCTTGTTATCGCTTTTTACGACGTGACCGATAGCGTCAGTTGGCACACCGTCGCCCGAGATCGCTATTATCAGCTGATCGACGATTGGCGGTACTACTGCAGGGCGTACGTCGCCGCAGAACTTTTTTCGAAGCCAAAGCCTCACTATGTTTGCCTAAACAGCGCTGCTACGGTTTCGGCTGCAGAAGAGTTAGAAAAGCATTGGTGTTCCGAATTTCCTGCGCTCGCTGATATTGACGAAGCTCTTGGTTCGTCGCTTGTCGCTTCGTGCCTGAAACGAGATGCGTTTACTGGTTGAATGAGACGCGCGTACGAGTGGTACAATTATCGTTCTGCTTCAGATTGCGATCTTTCCTATATCTGTAAGTGTGGACAGGCTTGCAAAGCGAAATTTGCTTGCTTCTAAATATTCCTCAACGCATTCAAATGCGACCCATCTTCGGTTGAGTGACTGGGCAACGGCGCCGGTTGTGTTTGAACCCGCAAAAGGGTCAAGAACTAAGTCATTTTCGTCTGTCAGCATCTTAATAAAGAACTCGGGGAGGGCTTTCGGATACCGAGCGGGATGAATTTTGAAGCCCGCCTTTTTGCATCTCAAGGTGTATTCGTCGTTGGCTGCGTTGTTACCCATTACCAAAACATTCTCCGGAGACTGAGCAGGAGCATCGAATAATTCAGCCTGCACGAAGTTCGGCGGTATCGCTCCTTTTGCCTTCATTTCGGACCAAGAGCCATTGATCTTGTATCCTCCCGGTCTGGTGGTCTCTTTGAGACCTCGTCGATTTAAGCGGTACATGTCCGCGCTGAATTGTTCTTTCAAGACACGCTGGTTTGAGGCTTTGGGCCATGGGGTCTTTGATAGCCACCAAACATACTCAACTGAGTCCTTGACGCGAATTTTCCGTACGGTCACCCACTCGGCTGGCATCGGCATCTTTGCCGGATTATACCAAAAGCACTCCTGGGCAAGATTAAAGCCGATTTCATCTACGAGCTTTATCAATAGCTTGTAATGATAGAGGGAACGGGTTGGCGTCCCCTTGTTATAACTTCCGCCAATGTTCAGAACGAAGCTGCCATCTGGTTTTAATACGCGATGCATTTCTCGCGCGAATGGTAAGAACCATTCGACATAAGCGTCCTTGCTGACGTTTCCGTATGCTTTCTTGAAGTGCAGGGCATACGGTGGCGAAGTTACGATCAGATCAACGGAGTTTGTTGGCAGATCGCGGAGGGCCTCAAGACTGTCAGCTAGATACGCAGCCCCGAGCATGGTCGTGTAGAACGGCCTCTGACCATTCAAAAGCTCTACGTTCGTGCTTTTTGTTGCCGAAGCGGCCCGCTTCATTTTCTTCGCCATAGCTCTACCATAATTGCTGCGGAATCACTCGGCACCTTAACCATTGTCGCGCGTCAAACGACGCGGTGTTAACATTTGAACCGAATCTATCTAACCCAGTCCACAAGTTCATGCCCGAAATATGTTGCCTATGTCAACCAATTTAAATCCGTCTGAATGGATTTCGCAGGCCGAGGCTGCGCGCCTTAGAGGTGTGTCTCGGCAAGCAATCGGAAAGTTGGTTCATCAGAAAAGGATCGAAGCAGTCGAGGTAGGCGGACATGTTCTAGTTCGCCGTAAGGACGTATTGAACTTCGCGCGGAAGAAGCCGGGACGGCACAAGTCCCATGAATGATTTTGAAAGTCTACTAAAGGCAGTCGAACGCTGTACGCCAGATCAAAAGCAACACATTTATCGGGCAATCCGCGAGGATATTTCCATCCACGCATTGGAGATCGCTTTCAATGTCCGAGCTGAAGTCATTCTTGAAGCAATCAGTCGGGCAACGGATTTAACTCAAAGGGGCGTGCGCGGAATAATAGCCGAGACAGCTTTCGCCCTCGATATTGTGCCAACTATGGTTGGTTGGACGGATGAAGTAATCATCGGCGATCACCCATACGACAATAAGCTCAGCCGCGAGAATTGCAGCGTCAGGATTCAGGTCAAGCTGCAGAGAAAGGTCGCTGGCCAGCCTATGATGCGCGAGGGAATGTACGTTGTAGAAGTTCAACGCACGAGAGGGGGTGAGCGCGGCGGCGTTAAAACACGACCGTATCGGTTCTCAGAATTTGATATGCTTGCCGTCTGCATGGAGCCGTCCGCAAAGAACTGGCATGCATTTATGTACGCGCCGGTACGCGCGCTGAGGCCCGATCCCCTTGACGATCAGATAATTAGCAAGTTCCAGCTTGTTCCCGCTTATCCTGGTCGGAAAGGGGAAATGTGGACTAGCGACCTGTCTTCAGCACTTTTACTATCGACTGTGGCAGCGGCTTAATCGAACACTTTAAGCAGCTTGCCCGGCGTGCGCCGTTACCTTCGCCGCATGCATCGCGACCTTTTGCTCGACGTACTTTGTGCTGACGCAACAACGTTTTTGCATGCGCAGTTACTCACATGATTGATAGTCTGGATGCAGTTCCGGCTGTTGTGTGCTGACCCGTAATGATGTTCATGAATTCGCACGAGGTTGGTGATCATTTCAGAGCGAGCTTAGGTTATGAAAGTCGAACCCACGATAATGCTCAGGAGTGGCGCGACTCTTGATCTGCGCGATCCTTCGTCAAGCAGCTTCACTATAGACGATATTGCTCATGGCCTTTCACTGATTTGCCGGTACTCAGGTCAGTGCACGACTTTTTATTCGGTTGCCGAGCATAGCCTTCTGGTGAGCTACGAAGCGGTGGGTCATGAATATGCCGCTCTCTTGCACGATGCGGCTGAGGCATTCGTAGGCGATCTAACGCGCCCACTGAAGCAAATACTACCGGAGTACAAACGCATTGAGACCGTGGTCGAAAGAGCAATCTGCGAGCGCTTCGGTATCAGCTTCCCATTACCAATCGAAATAAAAAATGCTGATCTGCGTGTTCTAGCGGCAGAGCAACAGCAAATTATGCCGCCAGGCACAAGCTCGTGGGCGAATGATGCCAGGATTGAGCCTGCGAATATCAAAGTTCAGGGTCTTCTTCCGGGACCCGCTAAGCACGCATTCCTAAACCGGTTCTATGAATTGCAACCCAGCCTCGCCAGGAGGCGAAGAGCGTAGTTGTCTTACCCTATCTCGTTTTCCGACTTTCCACGTCGGAAATCCAGGAGGCGCAAGTGGAACTGTATAAAGATGAATCGTTAGACACGCTTGCGCTGGCCGGGAACGTAGCGCAATTCGTTAGCTTTGCACCAACACCAGATGGAAATCTCTCTCAGAGATTTTGCCGAATACATGGCTTCGAACCGAATCAGCGCTTTGGTACTGTCAAAGACGCTTTGACGATGCTGCTCTCGAAGAGTGTCGATGGTACAATTAACCTGCGGAGCTTTACTCCCGGAAATCCGCGAAGCCGAGAGTTCGTGTATGGCATCAGTTCAGTTGATGATGCGGAAGGCGTGTTGAATCGACTCATTAGCGATGGCTTGTTTGTTATCGCGAATGAAACAGTAGACATCTCAGATGGCGGCGTATCTGGCGTCGCACAGGGTGAAATCCTTGAGTTCGCACCAGATGATACCCCTCGGTGTGTGGAAAAAGCCGGTGTATGCGCCCTGCCAAGGGACTGGGCAATTGATATTCTCTCTACCGTATATGGTTTCCACCCTGAGATTGGCGACATCCGCCAGGGACGGGTCGAATTTAGTATTCATCCGAAAAAACGTGGATGGAAGAATACGCACACGCTTCTTTGGGAATTTGAGTCCGTCACTGAAGACCGCCAAGTTCCCCCCATTAACTGGCCCAATCGGTTCAGCCGACATCTTGGTGACAAAGCTTTTGGGTTGCTGATAGCGGATAAGTTGGGATTGCGAGTTCCACGAACTACTGTAATCGGGCGTCGTGTTGCTCCGTTCAGCTTTGGATGGTCCACAGGGAGCAACGAAGTTTGGACGCGAACATGTCCTCTTGAACCCGAGCCAGGTCGATTCACGACCGTGAAAGGTTGGATCGATCCTTTCAAGCTAATGGCATCAGAGGATCCATCTGCTTCATTTATAGCTTCGGTGCTTTGCCAAGAAGCTGTTCCAGCAGCGTTTTCGGGAGCGGCCGTAGTTACGATTGATGGATCGTTGGTCATTGAAGGGAAATCGGGTGAAGGCGACGGCCTCATGCTGGGTAGGGATCGACCGGAGGCATTACCAGAATCTGTGATAAGCGAGGTGAAGGGGACGTATGAACATATTCGCGCTCGTCTTGGTCCAGTTCGATTTGAATGGGTTCATGATGGCGACAGCGCTTGGATCGTACAACTTCACAGAGGACAGACAAATTCTTCCACCACGATATTGGTCCCCGGCGATGCCGTGAATTGGAGGGAATTTGATCCAACGGAAGGGCTAGAATCACTCAGAACCTTCCTCGCTACCTTGCGCGATGGGGAAGGCGTGAAGATTCTTGGCGACGTTGGCCTCACTAGCCACTTAGCTGACGTAGTTCGCAAAGCAAAACATCCGGCTAAGATTGCTGTGAACGCTTAAAGTGCCGGTCCGTCGGATGGATCAGTGCCATCTCGACGCCAAAGCTCCTCTAGCTCGCTATTTAGAACTCTATGTACTGAAATAACATGGCTGGTAATGTCTGGCACTCCGTTCGGAATCACCAATTCAACTAGCGCGTCCTGCTTTGATCTTGTTCTTCGACGTTCGGCGTAGGGGTAATCGGCTACTGGCAAAAACGTGCTTAGTCCGCGAGGGCGCGGATTCATTATTGTGGAACCGCTGTTAATCGGGCTGAGAAGAATCTCATCACGATATGCTGCAACAAGTGTGCTTGTCTCAAGTGTCAAAACAGTTTGCGGTTTGTCGCGGTATGCCCGTGCTCCAAGTAGCCTCCAAAGTCGCTCGCGGCTCAACCAGAAAAATGTTTTGGAATTCAAAGTTTCGTACCAATCACTTGGTCTAAGATCATCTTCAAGGCATTTTTCCAACGCTGAGTCAGACATAGGAATTTGATCGCGGACCACGATATCAGCCTCTCCGTCACGCGATAAGATGACGGATTGCGGTCGGTGGTTAGATTCAATTTCGATCCGAGCGGTGCCGTTCACTTGATAAAGATCGAGAAGCGCGCTTGTGCTCAAGAGGCCGTGCTTTTGAATTGATGGCCAACTGCCGTCCTCAGCCATATGATAAAGTCGCGGATAAAGAGTGATCAGTTCCGTTTCTTGCACGATTATACTTTCATTAGCGCCATGCACGCCGGTCAATAACGCCTCTCTTATTAAACGCTTTTGAGATTAGCGAGACCGGGGCATTCGTGACGCGTTCCAGTTCTGAGATGAAATTTCGCGTCTCCTCCGAAAGCTGCTCAAATCGCGTAGCAAGCCGATTTTTACCGTCAATGTAGTCGGCAAATGTGAGCGCGATATCGGTAGCGCCGTTTAGAGAAGCTGATCGGCGCGCCTGATGCCAATCAAATTCAGCCATTCTTCTTTGTTTGCCCGACACTGAACCCACTTCGGTTCCACTGATATCTTCCTCCCGCAAGCCGCACCGATCCGCGATGTCTTTATAGGTAATCTCATGAGGTAGATCGCCAGACTCGCCGCCGACTCTTATCGGGTAAGTTCGGGTCACCATGATTATCTTGCGGACTCTACGAGCTGATATGCCAGCATCCGCGAGACAACCGGACGCTGTTGTCTCACGTGAAGTTACATGCGGATATTTAGCATGATGAAGACTGAGATCGGTCCCTTGAGTACCCTCTAACATTATACGAGCATTTGCAGCATAGGCATTTTCCAGTTCGGTCTGGACACAACGCACATACGCACTCAACTCGGGTACATCTTTTGCGAGCCTTACAGGTTCATTGAAAATCGTTTCAAAGCGTCCGGCAATCTTCCTTGCCGTAGCTACTCCGACGCCCTTCTTAGTTGATCCAATCGAATCACCGTTCTTGGCCTCTGCTGCTCTGTCGGAAGGCTCGATGATCATCGCGTTTGGATCAATCGTGAGTCGCTGTTCCGTGAGCTTGAGGGCCTCTATTTCCTCCAAGACTTGCTCAACGGAGAGTGTCGCACCTGCACCGATCAAAATCTTGGCTGATGGATTCGACAGGGTGCCTGATGGCATTTGAATATAGCGGAATGCTGGATGTGCCACTTTATGGCCTGCGTTTGGACCGCCTACCCGTATTAATACATCATAGTTCGGCGCAAGATGAGCGCAGATATTTCCTTTGCCTTCACTGCCGTATTGGCCCCCTACTACCACATCGACAGATTGCTCTGCTGCTAGCGGATACAGTCCTAGTCCTGCCGTAACTCTAGCAAGCTCGCTTTCAGGTTTGCACCTAAAAGCTGGCACAACGAAGTCTGCGATCTCAGCAAGTTCTTCGATGTTCACTTCGGTGCCGTGTCGCCTTGCCTCTTCATAGGTATCGAACTCGCGAATGGCACGCTCGCGGTGGGCATAGCGCGCCTCTAGTTCGGATAGCGGCGCAGTAAGGTGCACATGAATTACTCTTTGTCCGAACGCTTCACGTAAGTGTTCCACTTGACGCCGTGTTCTGACCGCATCGATGATCCATAGTCCTCGTTCATTCTCCATCTTTTCGCGCGCAAAATCCGCGACCCACTTACCTTTTGTCTCCGTGTCCAATTCGATGCCGCGGCGAATCAAATCCTCTCGCTCGGGAGGAGTGCCATGATCGATCAAAAGCTGACTAGTTGATATGCGCCGAGCAAGAAACCGCCGCTCTAACTGCTTGGTTAGGTCTGACTTGCCTACTGCAATTGGACCCGAAATCAAAAAAATGTAATCCATGACATCTAAGCCCCTTAGCAAGGACATGGATAGATGGGTGCGCACGGAAGTAATCAATGCGTCCGCCAGGAGGGAATTACCGGCAGAAGGCAAAGATCGCTGTCATGTACGGATTGATTTGTGCTCCCGACAGACTCGAACATCATATAATAGTTTAGAGCCTATCGATAGTGGCGATTGGCTCGTTTTGCGACATTTCTCTGACCGATGGCCGAAGTAAATGAGCGATCACTATGAGTTTGATAAGAACAGACGGCGAGATCGGACTTACGTTTCGGCGCGGATTGCGGATGGCGAGGAATTCCGATGCGGATTGCGTCTGCGTATTGACGCCCAGGCGAAGATCACTACTACCTTCGTGAGAAGGGGAGCCTAATAATTCGCCTTGCCGGAGGAGAAAGGGGAAGCACGTTAAGGCCATTTTCTACGAAGATGCGCAGAATACTTACAAATCCGTCGGCGCGACCGGCGAAGTCTATCATGACTTTACGATTTGCTCGAAACTCAGGGTGCTACTGCGAGGGCGCACACTCTCTGTCAAGGGTAGAATCCGGAGCGTCATAGGCATTTGTCCTGCCACACCACTGAAGATACATGTGCCCGTAGGCAGTGTTGGAATGGCCTCTTCCGAAAGCTTATCTAGATATGATACCGCGCTAGAAATAGATGCGAGGTCCTTTTGATTGACTAATCGATGGATAAAATAGTTGTGCGCTTGTGAGGTTATGGTCGGTGAAATATCATTTGGCCTTTGACTGGATATTGTCAAGAAAACACCGAACTTGCGGCCCTCCTTGATAATCTCCTCAAACGTCTCCAAACGATAATCCTTCCATTCCTCGGACTCTCTGGCAGACTCCGTGGAAAGGATATTGTGAGCTTCATCCACTATTATGATAAGAGCTTTTTTATTCTGAGTAGCTTTGTGTTCTTGATAGAGCTTCTTTGCAAGAAGCAGTGGTATCGTTTTTCGCATGTCCAAATTTACTGCATCAAGGCTTATCACCACGAAGTTGCTTGACCAAAATTCATTGCCCGTCGTGGTGTCAAAAAGCTTATCAATATCTTTTCTACGCCCGATTAACCTGTTTATGACAGGCGCTATATGTTCATTCTGGGCGCGGTTCGACAACATATCGTTTACTAGCTGAATATACATAAAGTCTACGAGTTGAGTGAGCAAATCCTCATCAAACTCGTAAGAGTCACATAGGCAATATAGGTTCGTATCGGGGATCAACTCTGGCTTCTGAGCATAGAAGTCGTACTTGGTGCCTGCTTTATAGAACCCAGCGCTAGTGTTGTGCCACTCCAACCCATCACGAACATCGTGGTCATCGACTTCATCTCCCAAAATTTCGCCGAAATAATCAAGAATAGTATCTGCTCGCTGCTTATCAGACATCTGTAGCGCACGTACGGCGTTGTTTTTTAAAATGGCGCGGAAATAGGATTTAGGATTGGATTTCGAAAACACGGATTCGTATAAGCTTATTGCCCGCCTAAGGAATGGTTTTTGTGTCTTCTCTGTCGCATCCGATAATATGGAGAGCATTTCTATGTTCGAAAGCACCTGAGGTGGAATTGGAATTCTATCGCCTGCTTTATTCGTGGAAAGCTTGTAGACTTTTTTATCCTTCGTTATGCAGTGTTCCCCTGAATATTCACCATTGAAGTCGAGAAGAACGATACGTACGTTCTTTTTGTATGTAGACTTGTTGCGTTTAGAAAGAGCCGCGACAAAGGCACTGTACATTCTCGCCAGGGTATTTGATTTCCCGCTGCCCGTATTCCCGAAAATCGCAATATGACTGTTGAATAAGCCGTCTACAGGAAATGCAATTTCGAATCCCTCGGCATCGGTAACGGCAAAACTAACGGATGGGCGAGTCTCCTCAACCAGTTCATGGATAGTTTGAATCTGGCTCCTGGTGACCAGAAAGACCTCGTTTCCGATTAGCGGAAGTTCTCGAAGTCCGCCTCTAAACTGCCCATTTAAATCAATGAAACCTACGAGTGTAATTGATAGAAAGCGTCTATTCTTGTCTGTTTTCTGTACTGCGGTTTGTGGTGGTAGTCGCAAACTTGAATCGTCAAGCCTCTCACCTTCGACTTTTCCTATTAGAGTAGTGAAGCCTTTTCGAATGGCGACATAGCCGTTTACCGAAATGTTTTTTAGAACATCGCCATCGAACAACAAGTCAGAGGCGTTCTTATTCTTATCCACTCTTACCTGAATCGTGCGACCGTTTACCTCTGTCACTTCTCCTATTCGAAGTACCGAGTCCCTTAATGGTCCAAGATTGGTCATGCCGGGGCCTTCGGAGTAATAAGCTGCGTGAGAAAGTTATTGAGTCGCGCGAAATTCAGTTCCGTGCTGCCCGGCAACATAAGGGTTACGTTGTTATAGCTCGCGAAACGCACCTTCTGAGCCTCTACGTCTTTTGTTGAGTAACACCAAACGATGAGGTTCAAAGTTGGATTTCTGAGAGCGCGTTTCACAACCTCAAATATGTGCTCATCACGAAAAGAGAAGCCGAATGCAATCAGCAACGTGCCTTCACGATCCATGATGTTTGCGAAGATTCTCAAGAGATCGTAGTAAGTGCGATCAATGATCGTTTCCTGATGCTTTCTTTGCGTTGGCAGTACGATTGCGGATGATGCCAAAAAACTTGCCCGGGCCTTAGCGTCTTCCGCGTTAAGACTTTTTAGGACATCGAAATCCGCTATCTTGAAGACAATTTCGTTCGCGCTCTTTTGCCACGATAACGACCCATGGAGTTTGATGAGGTTGATGCTCGCGAGTTCGGCACGGTAGTCATAAAGGTTGCCGGTGTGCATTGTGGCGTCAAAGAGCTTCTCAGAGGCGAATTTGGGACAACCTCGAAGTTGAGGTACGCGATTGAAGCCGTCGTTTAATATGATTGAGGGGCAGTCCTCAGAAGCTCTTTCGACGAAAAGATCGTAGTTCGTCGTGAAAAGGCTTGCTTGCTTTGGAAGTAAGTTTGTTTTCCGCTCGGTCAGAAGACGGTCTATGGTTTGAATGAATAACCTATGCTGCTCAAGGGTCTGATTAACCTCGTTTGAGAACTTGTCGCCCGCAAGCTCTTTCATTGGTGCTGCAAATTGCTTTAGAAATTCGATTGCCTTTTTTTCGGCGCCGTCTAAGTCGCTTGCCTTAAGCAGATTGGAAATTTCAGCCTCGACATCGCCAGCGGCCGGGACGCCTGGGCATGAAGCTCCCGCGCCGAAGAGGAAATTCAAGTGGGACGATTGAACGGCACGCAAGAACATCCCTTGGAATACCTCAAGCTCAGCTTGATTATCCAACCTAACTTCTCTTGCCATTTGCCCCCCCGCAGACAAATCCGCTTCGGATTTCAAATATCCTCAGCCAGAGAATTCTGTAAGTTGATCCGTCGGTGAATGGAAGTAAGCGTGCGCCGCGGCGAGGGAAAAACGAAGGAATTGCGCGTTCGACGCCAGCCGGAGCGGTTCCGGCGGAGCAGAAGTCAGATATCTGCCCGGCTTGTAACTGGGACGGCGTCCGGTTGTGCGTGTGAAATTTTTATTCTGATCCAACGTCATTGGAGAAGCTCGTGCAGTCGTCGGCGCTCGCGGTTTAAAGCATCGACTTCGCGCAAAAATTTCTCTTTGTCGAAGTTCATCAAAAGCTGCTGAGACGACTCCGCCAGTGCTAACAGAACCAATTGACAGGATTCGTCTAAAGCAAGGCAGACCAGTCGCCATGAGTAGACAAATCTGGTCCGATCCGCAGACTTCCTACCTCCCGATAGAGACGACGATT
>Ga0256763_1000101_pt1 | contig 11873 bp, 10 predicted proteins | sample MC6MC0914MT_FD_186056 | JGI IMG/M metagenome (GOLD analysis project Ga0256763, IMG submission 186056) | Metatranscriptome of enriched soil aggregate microbial communities from Iowa State University, Ames, United States - MC6-MC0914-MT... | ecosystem: Environmental > Terrestrial > Soil >... | reverse complement strand
GGCTGGAATTGCTGACGCACATCCGCGTGATCGACGCCGCCCTGGCGCAGGCCGAGCAGGCGATGACGGCGCATGCATCGCAGGTGTCTGGCCGAATCCGGCTAGGCACGGGCGCCACCGCCTGCACGTATTTGCTGCCGCCCCTGCTGGCGGAGTTGCGCCGCCGCTTTCCTGCGCTGGACGTCGTGGCCAGCACCGGCAATACCGCCGACATGCTGCGCGCCCTGGAGAACAACACGTTGGACATGGGGCTGGTGACCTTGCCCGCGCCCGGCCGCATGTTTCAGGTCACCCCTGTGATGGAGGACGAGTTTGTGGCGATCTTTCCCGCAAATGACCCGGGCGGCATTCCCGCCGTTGTCACGCCGCAGACGTTGGCGCTGCGTCCGCTGGTGCTGTTCGAGCCGGGCGCCCGCACGCGCCGGCTGGTGGATGATTGGTTTGAGGCGGCGGGCGTGGCCGCCAAGCCCGTCATGGAATTGGGCAGCACGGAAGCCATGAAAGAGATCGTGGCGGCGGGCCTGGGTTGCGCGGTGTTGCCCAAGCTGGCCGTGACCGGAGCGGGCCAGCGCGATGCGCTGGTGGTGCGGTCGCTGACGCCGCGTTTGTCGCGCGATCTCGCTATCGTGCTTCGGCGAGACAAGCCGCTCAGCCATGGTCTGCGCCATTTGCAAGAGGCGTTGCTGGCGCTGCGCGCCTGAACGCATCGCCTCGCCCGGGACGAATCACCGAGCACATTTCATGCCTTCCTCCGCACCGCCAGTCCGCAAGCCTCCCAGCACCCCAACCCGCAGCGCCCCAGCCCCCGCGCGTTCCCCGGCCGGCCTGGACCTGTTCCCGTATGAATCCTCGCGGCCACCCGTCGCGGGCCTGGCGGTGGATTACGAAGATGGCCACCGCGTGCGCCGCCACCGCCATCGGCGCGGCCAGTTGCTTTACGCGATCTCGGGCGTGATGGTGGTGAATACCGATGCTGGTATCTGGGTCGTGCCGCCCACGCGTGGCGTGTGGGTGCCGGCGTGGGTGCCGCACGGCATCCGCATGAGTGGCGAGCCGCGCATGCGCACGGTGTTCGTCGAGCCGGGGGCTGCGGCCCATCTGCCGGCGCAGTGCTGCGTGCTGTCCATTTCGCCCCTGCTGCGCGAGCTGATGGTGGCTGCCGCCGACGTGCCGCTGGACTGGGCGCCCGACACGCGCGACGGCCGGCTGATGATGCTGTTGCTGGACGAAATGCGTCAGGAACCCGTGCTGCCGCTGCACTTGCCGCAGCCGGCGGAACCGCGGCTTGCGCGCATCTGCCGCGCCATCGTGCGGCATCCCGAGCGGCAGGCGGGGGCGGCGGAATGGGCGCATGAGCTGGGCGTGGACCCGAAGACCGTGCACCGGCTGTTTTTGCGCCACACGGGTATGACTTTCGGCCGCTGGCGTCAGCAGGCGCGCCTGCTGGCCGCCATGGAGCGGCTGGCGCGGGGCGCACGGGTGCTGGATGTGGCGTTGGACTTGGGGTACGAAAGCCCCAGCGCCTTCGCCGCGATGTTTCGCCGTGCGGTGGGCGAGTCGCCCAGCGCCTTCGCGGCGCGCGGCCAGGCGGCTGAATGATGTCCGCCTGATGGCCGATGGCCGCTCTCGGGGCGGCCATTGGTGGGGTCATCGGACAACCCCGGCCCGATCCAGCGTATTATTTACCGTTTTGCCGCCACGCTAACAGCACTCGAGACAAATCATGCCGCACTACCGTTCCCGCACATCGACCCACGGCCGCAACATGGCCGGCGCCCGCGCCCTGTGGCGCGCCACTGGCATGAAGGACGGTGATTTCGGCAAGCCGATTATCGCGGTAGTGAACTCGTTCACGCAGTTCGTGCCGGGCCACGTGCACCTGCGCGACTTGGGCGCGCTGGTCGCCAAGGAAATCGAAGCCGCAGGCGGCGTCGCCAAGGAATTCAACACCATCGCCGTGGATGACGGCATCGCCATGGGCCACGGCGGCATGCTGTATTCGCTGCCGTCGCGCGAACTCATCGCCGACTCGGTGGAATACATGGTGAACGCGCATTGCGCCGACGCCATGGTCTGCATTTCGAACTGCGACAAGATCACCCCGGGGATGCTGATGGCCGCGATGCGCCTCAATATCCCGGTTGTATTCGTGTCTGGCGGCCCGATGGAAGCGGGCAAGGTCAAGTCGCCGACCGACGGCAAAGTAATCGCCAAGATCGACCTGATCGACGCCATGATCAAGGCCGCCGACCCGAAGGTGTCGGACGCCGAAGTGGCCGAAGTGGAACGCAGCGCCTGCCCGACGTGCGGCTCCTGTTCCGGTATGTTCACCGCCAACTCGATGAACTGTCTGACCGAAGCCATCGGCCTGGCGCTGCCGGGTAACGGCACCATCGTCGCAACCCACGCATGGCGCAAGGGCTTGTTCGAACAAGCCGGCCGCCTGGTCGTCGACCTGTGCCGCCGCTACTACGTGGAAGAAGACGAATCGGTTCTGCCGCGCAGCATCGCCACCAAGAGCGCGTTCCAGAACGCGATGGCGCTGGATGTGGCGATGGGCGGTTCCACCAACACCGTGCTGCACTTGCTGGCTGCCGCACAGGAAGCGGGTGTGGATTTCACGATGGCCGACATCGACCGCATTTCGCGCAAGGTGCCTTGCCTGTGCAAGGCGGCGCCTGCCACCGACAAGTACCACATCGAAGACGTGCACCGTGCAGGCGGCATCCTGGGCATCCTGGGTGAACTGGCGCGCGCCGACCTGCTGGACCTGTCTTGCGGCAACGTGCACAGCGGCACGCTGGGCAACGCCATCCAGAACTGGGACGTGGCCGGCGGCGCGGGCGAGGAAGCGCAGAAGTTCTATCGCGCAGCCCCCGGCGGCATTCCGACGACCGTGGCGTTCAGCCAGGACGCCACCTTCCTGACGCTGGACACCGATCGCCAGACGGGCTGCATTCGCAGCAAGGAAAACGCCTACTCGAAGGACGGCGGCCTGGCCGTGCTGTACGGCAACCTGGCCGAGAAGGGCTGCATTGTGAAGACGGCCGGCGTGGACGAATCGCAATGGGTCTTCACGGGCCGCGCTCGCGTGTTCGAAAGCCAGGACGACGCCGTTGAAGGCATTCTGGGCGACAAGATCGTGGCGGGCGACGTGGTCGTGATCCGCTACGAAGGCCCCAAGGGCGGCCCGGGTATGCAAGAAATGCTGTACCCCACGTCTTATCTCAAGTCCAAGGGCTTGGGCAAGACCTGCGCGCTGTTCACCGACGGCCGTTTCTCGGGCGGCTCGTCCGGCCTGGTGATCGGCCACGCCTCGCCGGAAGCGGCCGAAGGCGGCACGATCGGCCTGGTGGAAGAAGGCGACATCATCGAGATCGACATCCCGAACCGCAAGATGCATCTGGCCGTATCCGACGAAGAACTGGCGCGCCGCCGCGCAGCCATGGACGCGCGCGCGGATGGCTGGGAGCCGGTTGGACGCGAACGCGTTGTGTCGCAAGCCTTGCAGGCCTACGCGGCCCTGGCCACGTCGGCCGATCGCGGCGCGGTGCGTGACCTGTCGCAGTTGAAGCAGAAAGCCAAGCGTTAAGGGTGGCGAACGCGTAGGAAGAACGGCGCCTTTGGGCGCCGTTTTTTTGTCCGCGCATATTGCAGATTCAACTACAGCGTATAAGCTGTAAAACTAAAATACAGCCTATTAAGAGTAAATAAACAGCTTATAGAGAGTAAAATAGTTTTACAGCCTATACTGCGTAAATTCGAAATTGAAAACTGGAAATAAAGTCGGTCGCGCGGAATAAAGTCGGTCGCGCTGATAACGTCTGGCTTTTTCATTCAGTCCTCGCCGAACTGCGCCTAACCGACGTCGTTTGCACGAAAAGAAGGCCGCTTAATGAAGCGGCCTTCTTTTCGTCTGTCGCGCGATGCATGCAGTCTTCAGCGTACCCCGTCCTTCTCGAAGGGGACTATAGTTTCCGTCCATATTTTTCGCGTCAGAACTCAGCGCATGCCACTCCTGTATCCCACTTCGTCGGCGAGTGAAAGACAAGTGGGACTGATGCGCACTACTTAGGAATTAGATACGTTTACCTCGATATCATTTACTGCACTCTCTACGTAGTTCCCCAAGCGAGTCGCTACGGAGTTGTATATCGAAGAACCGGATCGTTCGGGCGGAGCACTAATCGTAAGTGCAAAGGCCACCTGGCTCTCTTCAATTTCCGAGTTTCCACTCATTCCAAATTGGTACAAATCACGTCCATAAATTCTGGCACAAACGCGTAGTGTGTTGCCGCTGAAGGATTTTCCAGAAGGAATATTAACCGCGTGATGTCGAACCGGATTCCATTTTGAATGTTCGGCACGCGCTTGAACTTCCGCATCGGTACTTTCCTTCATGGAACCAGCTAAGTTACCCATCTTCCCATCAGGCTTGGTGTACTGCAAAGCAACTTGGAGGCGGGTTGAAAAATAATTCGCTGAGCCCAGTTCAGAAACCTTGGGGCGCAAAATTGCCGTCAAGGTCGCGCTTCCCTTAAGTTTGCCATTCGTTATGAATTCAGGCGGTATAGGGATATCCTCCCAGTAATGCCAGAGCCCCGCACGTAGAGCTGCGGTCCAGATTAGCGTCACACTTCCTTCCGGGCATTCCCAAGGTGTGGGCGATGTGAGGCACGGCGAGCCCCATCCAAGCCTATTGTCGTGAGTGTCACCATCTGCAGTGTTAATTAATAGTGCTTTGACAAGATCGGGAGTGGGCGACTTTAATTGATGGAATGTGTGCGCTGCGACTGCCGAAACAATCGCGGTAGCATAGCTGCTTCCAGTCTCCTCGGCACCACCAAGTCCTCGAAGGCTTGAAAACCAGGAAACCTCCGGTTTTTTCAGTCCTTCTGGACCTGGACCAGGAAGGCACACGTCACATGCGACCCCCGGTAGCGACCCTTCGCGCACTCGGCCACCAACAGTCAAAGCTGCTTCACAATCTGCCGGGGGATTCAATCGTTTATTATTTCTACCGTCAATATTTCCAATAGAAATAACTGGCAGAATATCGAACTCCCGCGCTATCTTGTGTATCTCATGGCCTAAGGCACTCATCTCTAAGTACGAAGTACCGTCTACTGGTTCGTTAAACGAAAAGTTCCAGACCTTGGTATCGCCGCAATGTCGAGCAATGATTTCTCGCAGGTAGCTTCGGAACGCTGTACGAGTTGCGGCACCACTGCCGTCCTTCGCAATAGCCTGCGCAACCCCTATGCGGCATACCAAGGGTGGCAATGTGAGGTGGGTATTCCACGCCGAACCATGCACGACCAAGCAGCCGACCCGATTGCCATGTTTGCGGTTCGCGGCAATGTCTGAAACTAGGGATGGTGCTCTCCATGCGACCATGGGCGCGTATGTTTGAGCAAACATGCCGCCGTCCACTACACCCACCACAGGTTGCCATTGTTCATCAGGTACAGGACGGTCAGGGTCTGGCGCGGATGGAATCTCAGCCACTTCCAGCGGCCGTACGGGTTCGATACGAACTACGGCGCCGGAGCTGACCAAGCGTGAGATCACGTCCGGATTCCGGGCTACAAATTGCATGCGCGTGAATGGATTCTGTCGATATTCTCTGATTGCGCGAACAATGCTGGTCGATGCTTGGCTGCTTTGTAGTTGAAGCTGATCTGCGTCGGAACCGTGTTCTCTAGTTATAGAGACGAGATCCGTCAGAGAAAAGATTTCCTGTTCTTCAGCAAGCTTACCAATTTGTGCGGAAACTTCGGAGCGAGCCTCATTTTTTCGATAGGGCGCTAACCACAGAGTAAACACTCGGCCCCTTTCGTCCTTAATAGCTTGGTCCCAGAGATATTGAACCGACCGACCTCGCAGCACGTCCGCGTCAGAGGGCAGCGAAATATCTTCAATGCGCGAGACAGTGACTCGCACGTCGATTGAGGCGCAGTCGTGAACTATCTGGGAAATGTTTTTTATAGATTGCCTGTCTAATTGCGCAAGATATCCTCCCTCAATCGGCGCAATGAGTTCGGATCCAAGTGACTCTCTGAATATTGACACCGGCTCATAGCTTGGTGCGAGGGAGTCATCATGCATCTTCACCGCGACGAGGATTTTTCCCGCTCGATACCTCGTTGTTTGGTTTTCGAAGCTGGCTATGCGCTCGGACAGCTTTATCTTGTGATCTGCTAGACGCGACTGAACGATCTTGGTCTCGTCAGTTGATCGCCCTGTCACTCCCACGCGCCGTGGGTCGCGCTTTAACGACAACACTGGATTGAGGACAGGCCGAGCTTCGGTAGGCATTAGTTGGCTCTCAAGTGTGACGAGACTGCTTGGCGGCTAATGCCCAGGAATCTTCCGACATCAGCTTGGGAAAGGTTGTGTTGAGATACGAGCTCGCGAGTGAGTCGTCGACGTAGATCATTAATGTTATCTGCTAAGCCAGAAACGTCCTGGTTCTCTAGCATCAGTTGCTCCGCAATGGCCAACGCGTCAATCGGCTGCGAACTTAACACAGCCCTTCTGCGCGCAGCCAAAGCGATTTGTTCAATATCTGCGCCAGACCTTCCCTTAGAGAGGCAGCTAAGAACGTGGGCCGTCAAAGAATGATCCCGCTCTTGCAACAAAAAATGCGACCATAGCTCCGTTCGCAAGTCAAGGTCCGGAGTAGAGAATATGATTTTATAATGGAATCTTCTCCAAATAGCGGTATCGAGCATTTGCGAATGGTTGGTAGCCGCTATGACCACGGCTGCGGAGTCTAGCGAATCGATGCCTTGGATGACAGTGTTAACGACCCGCTTCAGTTCCCCTAGCTCAGCACGATCGTCTCGCATCTTAGCAACTGCGTCTAGCTCATCCAGAAACAAGACTGCATTCTTCCCGGCGACAAAATCGAAAACACTTCTTATGTTTTTTGCCGTGTCTCCCAGAAGTGATGATATTAGGGAATCAAGCCGGACAACATAAAGTTTTCGGCGGAGTTGGGACGCAACATGGCCGGCAAGCAGGGTTTTTCCGGTGCCGGGAGGGCCGGATAGCATTAGGGAGTGCTTAGATGCGATACCGGCTGCAGCCAGTTTTTCATGATTCTGGATGTCTGTGAGGAAAGCGGCGAATTGCTCATTGGCTGCTGCGTCTAAAAAAAGCGGGGCCTCTGGCCACTGCTGTTCCTCAATCAGAGGCAGTCTGGACTTGTTGTCTACGGGAAGCATTTCCGTAAAGCCGGACGCTTGCAGTGGAACCCCTTTCTTATTCAGTACCAGGCGGAACCTGCGCGCGCCTTCAGGATCCTCTTCCTCGATAGCCTTAGATAGCCGTTGGCCAATTCGGCGTAGGCGAGTGTAATCAGCGGCTAAAGCCGCATCAGCGAAATCAACGAGATCAGGGACAGGCAGCGACATTGCAATGGAGTGTGAAGAAGATGAGCCGCGGATGACAGGCTCAGTGAGTGGATTGTCAATCAAAGTCTCGATGTCGTCAATACAAACAGCCTAAAAGGTTCGCTTTAACGGCGATTTGTCAATCTCAAAGAGGCTGTTGGCATGATGGCTTTCATTGACTGTTTGTTCGGAGCCGACAGAGGCGAACCGAAGCGATGGAGGGGCTTCGGAAGTCTGCGCCCTGCAAAGCGACGCGGATGGGCTGCACTGAGATCTGCGGTTAGCTCGCCAACGAGATTGGGGTCGCGCGATGCGGGGACGCGTAGAAAAGCGAAAGCCCCGCACAAGGCGGGGCTCCGTAGTCCGATAACCTCTTGCCTCCACTTTTGGTGGAGCCGACTTGGTCGGCAGGCAGCGCATCCGCTCATCTCTGAGCCCATCGGCTATCGCGCTGCCTCATGTTAGCACCTGGCTCTTCGGGGCCGTCGGGAAGCTCCGGGGTCGGGGCTAGGTCGTGCGAGTCTATGCCGTTTCCCTGCGCAGCCGAATGGGCAGGATGGCTGATAAGCTATCCCCTTTGAAGCGACTGACCGGATGAGACTGAGCGCTTCCCAGCAGCGATCTCCATGGTCGCTGTACCCGCGCAAGGCGGGTTGTAAATGGTGTCCGGATCTGCACTTGCCCGGCTCGATGCTACCCCCGCGTTCGTATCGCCAAGGCCGCGTCGCGCGCGACGGCACTCGCCGGCGGTGAGATGTTTGCGCAACCGAACGACCACAATTCCAGCATTCTGCCGAGTCGGCTCGGGGCCGGTTCATAGTTCTCACTGCGGTAGAACTCAAGCGCGCTCATGCTCACGGAGCTGATGGCCTCCTGCAGGCGGCGGTACCACTTCTCTTTCTCCCCAGGCGAAACGCTGCATAGCGTGGCCAACGCATCTAGGTCACGTTGGCGCGGCCACCGTCGTGTTCCGCGCAGTGTGAGGGCCATTCCGTCGAGTGCATCGCCGTCGTTCGCGCGCGGAGCATACGCTCCCATCGTCAGCATGTCGTAGACAGGGGATAGCTGCGGACTCGAGCTGGGCGAGTAAAGCACGCCGAAGTTTTTCAAGTGCGCGTCGCCGTTCCTGATAGCAGATGCCAGAACGTACCGGCCAAAGAGGTTCGAGCAGGCCCACGAAGCTTCTTCGGGAGCAACGATACTTCGGATGACGCGCACCACTCGCTCGATGGAGCACGCATACTTGTCGCGTGCGGGCATGACCTGCTCCCCGTGATTAGTACGAAATCGATGTAGAGTCCGTTCCCAAAGGAATGGCAATGAAGAAACGATTCACGGAAGAACAAATCATCGGCGTGCTCAAGGAGGCCGATGCGGGTGCCAAGCCCGCAGAACTGTGCCGCAAGCACGGTATCTCCGAGGCAACTTACTACAACTGGAAGGCGAAGTTCGGTGGTATGACGGTGTCGGACGCTCAGCGGCTCAAGGAGCTGGAGCAGGAGAACAACAGGCTCAAGAAGCTGTTGGCCGAGTCGATGCTGGACAAGGCGGCGCTTCAGGATCTGCTAAGCCGAAAGTAGTCAGCCCGCAGGCCAAGCGCGAGGCGGTCAGGACATTGATAGCCGAACGCAGCATGGGTGTTACCCGGGCCTGCGGGCTGGTAGGAATTTCGCGGTCGTTGTTTGCCTACGAGAGCACGCGCACAGGCGATGCTGCTCTGACCGAGCGCATGAAAGAGATGGCAGTGGCCAAACGACGCTATGGCTATCGGAGAATCCATGTGCTCTTACGTCGCGAAGGCTGGCAAGCAAATCACAAGCGAGTCTGGCGGCTGTACAGCCTGGCAGGGTTGAGCGTGCGCAAACGCAAGCGTAAGCGCATTGCGGCGACCGAGCGCGTGATTCGTCCAGCGGCAACGGCGCCCAATCAAAGTTGGTCGATGGACTTTGTGGCCGACGGCCTGGCCTATGGCCGCCGGTTCCGTTGTTTGAATATCGTCGATGACTACACTCGCGAATGCCTGGTCATCGAGGTCGATACGTCGCTGCCGGGGTTGCGTGTTGCCACGGTGCTGCAACGACTTGCTGAAATGCGTGGCCTGCCGCGATCTATTACCGTGGACAACGGGCCGGAGTTCGCCGGAAGAGCCTTGGATGCCTGGGCCTACCAAGCTGGCGTAAAGCTGTCGTTTATTCGGCCGGGCAAGCCGGTGGAGAACGCTTATATCGAAAGTTTCAACGGCAAGTTCCGAGACGAATGCCTTAACGAGCACTGGTTCTTGTCCCTGCGACAGGCCAAAGACTTGATCGAAAACTGGCGGGTCGAGTACAACACCGATCGGCCCCACAGTGCGCTCGGATATTTAACTCCGGCGCAATTCGTGCAGGCTCATCAGAAACAAGGTCTTTTACCCCTGGACTCTATGTCGGTGCCGTGCTAAATCTGGGGGCAGGTCAAACGTATTCCACCTTGGAGCGCAATGCTGAAACGGTCAGCGCGGGCAGGCTCATGAAGGTATTGGCCGTGCTGGGCGTGGATCTGGTGTTGCATCAGCGAGAACCCGCGGCTCCAAGCGGCCACGGCATTGGCGATGAACACGAGGCCGGCGCGGGCGGCCATCACGCCTCCCCGAAGTGGTAGCCATGGGACGCCGCTCATACGCCCGCGCATTGGCACTATGGATGAATGGTGTTTTCGTTGGCACCTGGCGGTTGCACCCGCAGTCGGGTGACGAGCTTGCCTACGACGACGCATGGGTCCAGCGGCCAGAGGGACGGGCGTTGTCGTTGTCCCTGCCTTTTCAGCCGGGCAACGCGCCCCATCGCGGAGAGGCGGTACGCGCGTACTTCGACAATCTGCTGCCCGATAGCCAAGTCATCCGCGAGCGCGTGGCTCGTCGTTTCGGCGCCGATTCAACCGGCGCCTTCGACTTGTTGGCGCAGATCGGCAGAGATTGCATCGGCGCCCTGCAAATCCTGCCTCTTGGCGAGTCGCCCACAGGCGTGCAGACCATCGCCGCGGAGCCGCTCTCCAGCGCCCAGATGGCGCACCTGCTTCGCGCCACCGTCGCGCCGGCCGCTTTCAATGCAGCCGGCAATGCGGAAGAAGATTTCCGCGTTTCCATTGCAGGTGCGCAGGAAAAGACGGCGCTGTTGCAGGTCGATGGGCAATGGTGTCTGCCGCGCGGCTCTACGCCGACGAGCCACATTCTCAAGTTGCCGCTGGGGCTGGTGGGGCACATGCAGGCTGACATGCGAACGTCTGTCGAGAATGAATGGTTGTGCTCTCTCTTGCTCAAAGCCTATGCGCCGGGTGTAATCCGCAGCGTGCAGGCCCAACTGCCCGATGCATTTCCGCATGACGTGGCCGACAGCATCTTCGCTGGCCTTCAGGCTGCCGCCGACAAGCTCGCCTCCTAGCGCGAAAGGACGCCCCTCACATGGCTTTGAATTCCGATGCATTGCGCGTGTTCCTGGGCGTGGTGGATGCCGGGTCGCTTAGCGCCGCCGCTGAAATGCTGGGCCAGACGGCGTCGGGGGTCAGCCGGGGTTTGTCGCGCTTGGAAGAAGACCTGGGCGTGATCCTGCTGAACCGCACGACGCGCCGCATGGAACTCACGGAAGAGGGCGCGCATTTCTTGCCGAAGGCGCGTCAGATCATCGCGTCGTTGGAAGATGCCGAGGAGTGCATGCGGATGGTGCATCAGCGTCCGGCGGGGCGCCTGCGGGTGGATGCGTCGGTGCCGGTGATGCTGCATTGCGTGGTGCCGCATGTGGCGGAGTTCCGCCGCGAGTATCCCGAGATTGCGCTGGAACTCACCAGCAACGACCGCATTGTGGATCTGATGGAGCACCGCACCGATGTCGCCATCCGCATGGGGCCGCTGACGGATTCCACCTTGCACGCGCGGCCGCTGCGGCCGTCGCCGCGCTGGATGATGGCCAGCCCTGATTACATTGCGCGGCGCGGTGCGCCCGAGACGGTGGAGGACCTGGCCCATCACGAGGTGCTGGGCTTCACGCAGCCCGAAAGCCTGAACGTGTGGCCGTTAAAGCACGCGGGCGGGTCCAGTTATCTGGCGACCCCGACCTTGGCGACCTCAAGCGGAGAGACGCAGCGGCAATTGGCGATCCGCGGCGTGGGCATCGCGTGCCTGTCGGACTTTGTGGTGCGCGAAGATATTGCGGCGGGCAGGCTGGTGAAGGTGATGGAGGGCGTGTATAGCGATCACCTTCAGCCCATGCATGCCGTGTACCACCGCAATACGCAGCTGTCGCGGCGCATTGCGTGCTTTCTGGATTTCTTCGCGGGGCGGGTGTGATGGGATGCGCGCGCTGAACGGCCGTTCATCGTAGCTGATGAGCGCGCGCGTTACCCCTTCTACGCGTGCAACGCCCTTCCGAAGGCCGACAACACCGATTCATGCAACGTCTCCGACAACGTCGGATGCGCGAACACGGTGTGCATCAGATCTTC
>Ga0256763_1000098_pt1 | contig 12092 bp, 10 predicted proteins | sample MC6MC0914MT_FD_186056 | JGI IMG/M metagenome (GOLD analysis project Ga0256763, IMG submission 186056) | Metatranscriptome of enriched soil aggregate microbial communities from Iowa State University, Ames, United States - MC6-MC0914-MT... | ecosystem: Environmental > Terrestrial > Soil >... | reverse complement strand
CCAGGGCCGGGTCGACCGACAGGCCGGCAAAGGCGCCGATGCCGAACTGCAGCAGGATACCCGCCAGCAATCCTGCCGCAACGCCTCCGGGGATGACCCGCACCAGGCGCTCGAAGCACCCGGTCAGCCCTAGCACCACGAAGCCGGCGGCCGACAACAAGTAGGCACCGATGGCTTCGCTGTAAGGCACGGTGGCCAGGGCCGTGACCAAAAATGCGGCTGCCGGCGTGGACCAGGCGGTGATCACCGGTTCGCGGCTGTACCAGGACAGCACCAGGCCGCTGAGGCCGACACCGATCGACACGGCCCAGACCCAGGATGAAGTCAGCTCCGGGCTCAGCCCGGCAACCTTGGCGGCCTGGAACACCAGGATGAAGGTGCCGCCATAGTTGACGATGACTGAAACGAGCCCCGCCACCACGGGGTGGAGGATGTCTGTCAGCCGTAATGGCGTTGAAGGTGTGTGTGCAGGCGCGTCCATGGTTGCCTCTGGTCAAAAGTCAGGTACAGGCGCAGCACCAGGCTGTTCCTGCAAAAAACGATTCCCGGCAGCGTTATGCCGCCGGGCGGGTTTCACGGTTAATTGGCCAGTTCGGCCAGCAGGCCTTTCAGGTAAGTGCTGCCCTGGGCATCCAGCGGCTGCAGGGGCAGGCGTGGGGCGCCGACATCCTGGCCGAGCATTTTCAGGCCGGCCTTGATGGTGGTGGGCAGGCCGCGGCGGGTGATGTACTCCAGCAGCTCGTACTGGCGGTAGAACAGCGCGCGGGCTTCGGCCAGGTCGCCTTGCTGCACGGCATCCCACAGCGCCAGGTTCAGTGCCGGGATCAGGTTGGGTGCGGCGGTGCACCAGCCTGTGGCGCCGGCCACCAGCGCTTCCAGGGTCAGCGGGTTGCAGCCGTTGTAGAACGCCACCTGGCCATCGGTGGCCTTGTACAGGCGGTGCATGCGCTGAATGTCACCAGTGCTTTCCTTGACCATGGTCACACTGGGCACCTCGCCGAGGATGCGCAGGATCAGTTCAACCGACAGGTCAGTGCCGCTGGTGCCTGGGTTGTTGTAGAGCATGATCGGGATGTCGATGGCCGCGCCGACGGCCTTGTAGTGGGCGATCACTTCGGCTTCGGTGAGCTTCCAGTAGGAAATGGGCAGCACCATCACTGCCGTGGCGCCGCAGGCCTGCGCCAGGCGCGCGCGCTGCACTGTACGGGCGGTGGTCAGGTCGGAAACGCTGACCACACTGGGCACGCGCCCGGCAATGCGTGCCTGGCTGAAGCGCACCACGGTTTCCCATTCGCTGTCGGACAGGTAGGCCCCTTCGCCGGTGCTGCCCAGCGGTGCGATGGCGTGCACGCCGTTTGCGATCAGGCTATCGATGGACGTGCCCAGGGCATCCAGGTCGAGCGTGCCGTCAGCCGTGAAGGGAGTGATGGTGTAACCGATAACGCCGCGAATTACAGGTGTAGACATGACCAGGCACCTCTGCCGTTGTTGAGGAAAGAGTACAGCTTCGATCAGCCCAGGCAGTCGCCGTGGGCACGCAAGGCCCGGCGTGCGTAGTAGCTGAACGCGGCGCCGTGACGTTTGGGGGTGGAGATCCAGTCGTGGGCTTCTTTGCCCAGTGCTTCGGGGATGGGGCGGATGTCACCGGCGCCCATGGCCAGCAGTTGCATCTTTGCTGCGCGCTCGAACAGCAGGGCAAGTACGCAGGCTTCCTCGATCGAGCCACCGGCAATCAACAGGCCGTGGTGCGAAAGCAGGATCGCACGCTTGTCACCGATCGCCTTCGCGATGATTTCACCTTCCTCGTTGCCCACCGGCACCCCTGGCCATTCCTTGAGGAATGCGCAATCGTCAAATAGCGGGCACAGGTCCATGTGCGAGATGGCCAGCGGCACCTCCAGCATCGACAGGGCGGCGCTGTGCAGCGGGTGGGTGTGGATGATGCAGTTGACATCGGGGCGGGCGCGGTACAGCCAGCTGTGGAAACGGTTGGCCGGGTTGGCCATGCCGCGGCCTTGCAGCACGGTGAGGTCTTCGTCCACCACCAGCAGGTTGGAGGCGGCGATTTCATCGAAGCCCAGGCCCAGTTGCTGGGTGTAGTAGGTGCCAGGCTCCTGCGCACGTGCGGTGATCTGCCCGGCAAGGCCAGAGTCGTGGCCGCCGTCGAACAGGATGCGGCAGGTAAGGGCAAGTTTTTGCCGGGCCGTGTAGGTGTTGTCGGCCAGGGCCGTCAGCATCTGCTGCTGGGCGAGCTTGACCAACTGGTCCTTGGGGGTGTGCATGGTGGTCGTCATGGGCGGTACCTGCGTGGAAAAGGGCGGGTACTGGCTGATCGTCGTAGTGGCGCTGCCAGGACACATGGCGATATTAATGACACCTTGTGTCATTTGCAAGCGTTGTGTCATTCCCACGGTGAAGGCCGGCAGGCATGCGTGGTACGTTCTGATAGCAAATCCTTCGCGGGTAGTCGCGCAGGCTTCAGGCAGTACCTGTGGGGACAACTGTCTTGCACAACACTTGAAAGCTGGCGCGATCACTGTGGGCGCGGCTTTAGCCGCGAACACCGGCGGAGCCGGTGCCATTCATCGCGCAGGCTTCAGGCTAATGCAGTACCTCATGCGCCTATGCAAAGGTCGCCCAGCCTGCTTGCCACATCCCTTGGCGGGTACTGCCGGAAAGCATCTGAAATGGCAGTGATCAGCTGCGTGTCCCTGATCGGGTCCAGCCCTGGAAAACGCTTGCCGTTGCAATCAACTTCATGAGTAAGCACGGCCTCCACACTGGCGTCGTTTTCCCTGTAAACCCGCCTGATGGCCTGTGCTTCCAGCGCCTTGTCGTCTTTGCAGTGCAGGGCATGCTGAATGGCCAGTGCCGCGCCAAACGCCAGCGACGGGGTTTCAATACCATGCTTGCGTGCAAGGTCGATGCTGCTGAGGATGCGTTCGTTGCGCTGAAGCTTGCGCAACGGGTCGCGCCCCACCCGGGCACAAGGGTCTTTGAACGAAGTTGCACAGCGCTCCAGGAAGGTATCGGCAAAACGGCTGACCACTTCTGCCATGTGCGGGTACTCCGCCACCAGTGCCGGCCCGACTTCCTGGCGAATCAGCCGTTCGGCCAGTTCGCTGACACGCGCGTCGCCCATACCCTGGCCCACCGAGTCATGGCCCAGCAGGCTCGCGTACCAGGCAACGATGGCATGTGGGCCGTTCCACAGGCGGTTCTTGATGACCTGGATCTGGGTGATGTCAGGCACCGTCTTCACCTGGCGCAGGCGTTCGAGCAGCTCGCTGCCGTGCTCTACATACAGCGGCATGTCGGGTTCGCTGTTGAACAGGATCAGGTGCAGCTGGCTCATCGCACTGCTGGGCTGGGCAAAAGGCCTGAAGCGCCCGATCAGTCGCTCGTATTCAGGCACGGGCGTCGATGCCTTGGTGGCGACTGCCGGTTCGTCTTCCAGGCTGTTCTGGAACATCTGCGACTTGATGCGCAGTTGACGCACCAGTGCGTCGTTGCTGAGCTTGGAGACGATGCGGCTGACGACTGTTTCGGCGAAATGGGTCTTTTCCAGCACCTGCTTGCCAATTGCCGGCGGACACAGCAATGCCAGCTCTGCCTGCACATGGCGGCGCACGAACGCGGCGCCGCCCACCTTGTTAAGCACGATCAGCAACGTCAGCTCACGGCCACGTCGCTCGAAACGTTGCAGCAGCCCCTTGGCAATCACCTTCGCCTGGTTGCGGATGGCCTGCTCGGGCAGGCTCAGGCCGATAATTTCGGCCGTGGTGTACATGCCGATGACTGCGTCGTCATCGTCCAGGTCGATCATGCGCACATTGTCGAGGGTCTGGTCGAACGAAGTGGCCCCGTAGCGCACGCTGTAACGGCCGAAGGCATTGACGCTTTCGCGCAGCATGCGCGAGCGGGTCGCGGCGATGATTTCACGGGGCCGGGTGTAGCCATCCCAATGGGAAAACACCTGTGTCAGGTAACCACCGCCGATGGCGCCGAAGCCATGAATGCCCACGCTGAACTGGTTCAACGAAGCCGGGAATGGCTCGCTCAATGCCGGCATGCCCAAGTCAGGTACGCACTCGCTAAGGTCGGCGAGAAACTCATGCATGCTGCGGTAGGCTTTGAGCGCGCCAGCCTTGATCTCGGCAGCGGGCGGCTTGATGTCTTCGATCAGGATCGCCTGGCCTTCGGCACGGATGGCCGACAGCATGCCGTTCTCTGAATCCTCGACCATGAAGCACTGATCGGGTTCGCAATTGAGCGCGCGGGCGGCTTTCAGGAAAATCTCGGGGTGGGGTTTGCCCTGGCTGACTTCATCGCCACAGACAGTGATGTCGAAATACTTCAGCACATTGGCATTGATCAGGTATTCCTCGGCAATGGCACGGCGGCTGGAGGTGGCCACTGCCATGGTCAAGCCCGACTTGCGCAGGCGCTCCAGCACTTCCAGCAAGCCGGCCTTGATGGGTACGCCGTGATTGCGCACGTACTCCAGCTCAAGTTCATCCGCACGTTTGCGGATCTCGGCGTAGGGGAAGTCTTCACCGTTATGTGCCTTGGCAAGGGCTTCGGCCTTGGTCGCGCTCAGGCCAAGCGAGCCTATCAATGTGTCCTCGCTCAGCGCTGTGCCGAAGATCTCCAGAGAGGCTTGTTTCAGTGTCTTGAAGCGCAGGCGCTCGGTGTCGAAGAGGGTGCCATCCATATCGAAGATGGCGCTGAAAATGCGTTTACCGTGAAAGAAAAGCATTGGGTGTTGCCCCTTGTTGTTGCGTCAGACATCCCGCCTGTAACAGGCGAATTCGGTGTGTGAGCTGCAGCGGTGGCAGTCAGGTCGGGGGCACACGGTCGACAGGGGGGCGCTCAGGGGTAACGCAGAAGTAAGGTGGGGCGGAGCGGGGAGTGCAGAGGAGGTTTGCAACCTTTGAGGCGAGGCGGGCGGCTGGTTTGGCCTTGAGGTCACGCCCACTGGCTGCAGTCGGTTTTGCAGGCAGTGGGCGCAAATAGCGATGGATACGTGTGATTCCAAGCATAAGGTGCTTTGCTTCCTTTTCGTTATGGGTGATCCTTTTTCAGCCTTGCACGTATGCGCGCCGCCATGCAAGGCTTGGGCTTCCGTTACAAGGTGAACCGCAATGACCCAAGCTACCGATCAGGCCTTTTATGACCGCGCCGATGCGCACATCGACCTGGCCAACAAGCAGATTGAAAAATTCGAAGACCTGGGCAAGGTGAGTGCCTCGCTGACCTTCGGCGCAACGCGTTTCAGCGCCTGGATGAGCGCCCGCAGCTTCAAGAGCGGCGCGGAACTGGCGGCAGCCCGGGAGGAGATTCTGAAGTACTTCTGCGAGCAGTACCGGATGATGCTCGAAGACAACCTGGATGAGCACATCGAGCATTTTGACCACCTGGTACTCGGCAAGGACGCCTGACCTCGCCTGCCTGCGCAGCGGCGACTCAACGGTTGGGCCACTGCTGCAGCAGGATCGAAACGAACTTCTCCGCCGCAGGCGACAACGACGCGCCGCGCCGGTACACCAGCCCCAGGGTGCGTGTGACTTGCGGCTCGATCAACGGCACGCTCACCAGCGTTGGGTGATCAGCGTTGGGCATGGCCAGGCTGGGCATGGCCGACACGCCCAGCCCGGCCTCGACCATGCCCAGCGACGTCGACAGGTGTTGCACTTCGTAGAACCATTTGGGCCGCAGGTTGAGCCCGGACAACGCATGGTCCAGCAGCATGCGGTTGCCGCTCAGGCGGCCGACGCCGATCAGGCGGTAATCCGCCAGCTCTGTCCAGGTAACGGAGGCCCGGTTTGCCAGTGGGTGGTCGCGCCTGCAGGCCAGTACAAAGTGCTCTTGCACCAGCGTGACAAACTCGATGTCCGGGTGCTGGCCGCTCATCATGTTGATGCCGAAGTCGGCCTCGCCGCGCAACACGGCTTCGAGCCCGTCGTTGGCACTAAGGTCCAGCAGGCGAATGCGGATTTTCGGGTACTGCTCGTTGTAATCGCGGATCACCGACGGCAGGAAGTAGAACGCTGCGGTGGGGATGCAGGCGAGGGTGACCTGGCCGGTCTGGCGCTCGGCCAGCTCGCGGATGCTGAGGATGGAGTCTTCAAAATCATCCAGCAGGCGCCTGGCCTTGGGCAGGAAGTCGCGCCCCACGCTGGTCAGGCTGACCCGGCGGGTGGTGCGCTCCAGTAGCGAGGTGCCCAGGCCTTCCTCAAGCTTCTTGATCCGCCGACTCAATGCCGGCTGGGACAGGTGAAGCGCCTCGGCGGCCTCGTGGAAACTACCGAGTTCGGCGATTTTCACGAAAGATCTGATGTCTTGCAGCTCATATTCCATAAGAAAGCCCGCTACTGTCGCCGTGCATGATTAATGTTTGAATCGCAATAATGGCTACGATATTTGCATTGGATTGATTTATCCATGCCTGTCACTCTTTTGCTCACAGCATCAATGATGTCCATTGATCAACAAGGGTGCAAAATCATGCAGCGAATTCCTTGCGTACTCATGCGCGGTGGTACCTCTAAAGGGCCGTTCTTCCACGCCTGGGACCTGCCTGCCAATGTAGTCGAACGTGACGAGTTGCTGATCAACCTGATGGGCTCCGGCCACGAGCTTGAAATCGATGGCATTGGTGGCGGCAGCCCGCAGACCAGCAAGGTGGCGATCATCAGCCCGTCTTTGCACGCCGACGCCGACGTCGACTACCTGTTCGTGCAGGTGATGGTTGCACAGCGGCGGGTCGATACTGCCCCCAACTGCGGCAACATGCTGTGTGCCGTTGGCCCGTTCGCCATCGAACAGGGGTTGGTCAAAGGCAAGGAAGGGAAGACCCTGGTCCGTATTCGCAACCTGAACACCGGTACCTTCGTCAATTCGCTGGTAGAAACCCCAGGCGGTATTGTGCGCTACGAAGGCCGTACCGCCATCGACGGCGTACCCGGCACTGCCGCCCCGGTGCACCTCACTTTCCTGGACGCAGTCGGCAGCAAGACTGGCAAGCTGTTTCCTACCGGCCAGGCCAAGGACCTGATCGATGGTGTCCCGGTGACCTGCATCGATATGGCCATGCCGATGATGGTGGTGGAGGCCAGCCAGCTGGGTGTCACCGGCTCGGAAACCCCGGCCCAGCTGGACGCCAACAGCGAACTGCTCGAACGCCTCGAAGCATTGCGCTTGAAGGCCGGCAAGGCCATGGGCCTGGGCGATGTCAGTGGCATGGTCATCCCCAAGCCAGTGCTGGTGTCCAAGCCTCGCTATGACGGCACGCTGCAGGTTCGCTATTTCATGCCGCACAACTGCCATCGCGCCCTGGCGATCACTGGCGCAGTGGGGCTGGCGACTGCCTGCGTCAGCCCCGGCACGGTGATTGCCGATCTGCTGGGCGAAGACGCGCAGCAGCTGACCGAAGTCCGCCTCGAGCACCCCAGTGGCGGCATCGATATCGCCCTGACGCGCAGCGGTGCCGATGGCCAGACGATCCAGGCCTCGGTAGTACGAACCGCCCGGCGGCTCTTCTCAGGGTTCGTCTACGCCCCTACATTCCGCAGGTTGGCCGGGTAGCCCGAGGCGTCGATCCAGATCCGCACATTCGTAACAAGCGCATCCGCACAATTTCAACAATGGTGATGCCCCATGAAACTCGCCAAATCGCTGTATTTCCAGATCCTCTGCGCCGTACTGCTGGGCGTGGTAGTCGGCCACTTCTGGGCGCAACAGGCCGTGGCCCTCAAGCCGCTGGGTGATGCGTTTATCAAGCTGATCAAGATGATGATTGCGCCGGTGGTGTTCTGCACCATCGTCACCGGCATCGCGGGGATGACCGACAAGCGTTCGCTGGGGCGCCTGATGAGCAAGACGTTGCTGCTGTTCCTGGGCCTGACGGTGGTGAGCCTGGTGATCGGACTGGCGGCGGTATACCTGTTCAAGCCAGGGAGTGGCATGAACATCGACCCTGCCACCCTGAGTACTGCGGGCCTGAGCCAGTACACCGCCTCGGCCGCCAAGCTGAGCGTGGTGGACTTCTTCATGCACATCATCCCGGACACCTTCGTCGGTGCCTTCAACAAGGGAGAGGTCTTGCCGGTACTGTTCATCGCCGTGCTCAGCGGTTTCGCGCTGTCGTCGATGGGCGAAAAGGGCAAGCCGGTACTGGATGTGCTGGAATCGGCTTCGACCATGGTGTTCCGCATCTTCGGCTACCTGATGCGCTTTGCCCCGATCGGCGCTTTCGGCGCACTGGCATTCACCGTAGGCCAGTACGGTATTACTTCCCTCGGCGCGCTGGCCAAGCTGGTGGGGACGTTGTACATCGCCTGCGCATTCTTCGTTCTGGTGGTGCTCGGTGGTATCTGCCGGGCCCATGGCTTCAGCCTGTGGAAGCTTCTGCGCTATTTCCGCGAAGAGTTCCTGGTGGTGTTTGGCACGTCCTCCACCGAGCCTGTGTTGCCGCGCATGCTCGAGAAGCTCGAGAAGCTTGGGTGCAAGAAAGGCGTGGTCGGCCTGGTGCTGCCCACCGGCTATTCTTTCAATCTTGACGGTACTGCCATCTACCTGTCATTGGCAGCCGTTTTCATCGCACAGGCCTGCAACATCGACCTGAGCCTGGGCCAGGTGGTGACCATGCTGGCCATCATGCTGTTGTCTTCCAAAGGCGCGGCAGGTGTCACCGGCAGCGGTTTTGTGGCCTTGGCCTCGACCCTTACCGTTATCCACGACATTCCCCTGGCCGGCCTGGCCCTGCTGATCGGCGTCGATCGCTTCATGTCGGAAGCCCGTGCACTGACGAGTCTTGCCAGCAACGCAGTGGCTACGGTGGTGGTTTCGCTGTCGGAAAATGCCTGTGACCGCCAGACGCTTCATAGCCGCCTGAACGGCGAGCCGGTGGCCAGCACCGTGGTTGAACCTGCCGACTGGGTCGCCGAACCGCGCCGCCACGGCTGAACACCGACCCCTTCACGCTTTTGACAAGGCCCCCACCAGGCACTGCCGGGTGGGGTTGGGGGCTGTCTGCGCTGCAGGTGGCCACATAGACTATAAAAACAAGAGAACAAACCATGCTCGCACTCTTGGGCCTGATCATGGTGGTGACGTTCACCTACCTGATCATGAGTAAACGCCTGTCCCCAATCGTTGCACTGACCGTCGTTCCGATTGTTTTCGCCCTGGTTGGCGGCTTCGCGCCAGACTTGGGCAAGATGATGCTCGATGGGCTGAAAATGGTCGCACCGTCTGCCGCGCTTCTGTTGTTTGCCATCTTGTTCTTCGGCTTGATGATCGACGCTGGCCTGTTCGACCCGCTGATCCGCAAGATCCTCAAGCGGGTAAACGGCGACCCGGTCAAGATCGCCATCGGCACCGCACTGCTGTCGCTGCTGGTGGCGCTGGACGGTGATGGCACCACGACCTACATGATTACCTGCGCCGCCATGCTGCCGCTGTACAAGCGTATCGGCATGAACCCGATGATCCTGGCCACCGTGTCGATGCTGTCGTTGAGTATCATGAGTGGCATGAGCCCTTGGGGCGGCCCCGCCACCCGCGCCATTGCCGCCCTCGGGCTGGATGCGACCGAATACTTCATTCCGATGTTGCCCACCGTCATCGGCGGGGCATTGTGGGTAGTGTTCACTGCCTACCTGCTTGGCCGCACCGAGCGCCGGCGTATCGGCAATATTGCGCTGGAGGCCGGAGGGGGCAACTGCTACATCAAGGAAATCCTCGGTGACAGCCCACACAAGCGCCCGCGCCTTGCCTATGTGAACCTGGTGCTGGTGATCGCCGTGATGACCGCGCTGGTGCTGGGGCTGATGCACGCGGCCATCCTGTTCATGATCGGTTTCGTCGCGGCACTGATGATCAACTATCCGCAGTTGGACGTGCAGAAAGAGCGCATCCTCGCCCATTCAGGCAACGCCATGACCGTGGTGCTGCTGGTGTTCGCCGCAGGCATATTCGCCGGTATTTTCTCGGGTACCAAGATGGTCGATGCGTTGGCGCAGACCCTGGTGGACTGGATTCCGGAAAGCTGGAGCCACTGGTTCCCGCTGGTGGTGGCGCTGACCAGCATGCCGCTTACCTTCGTGCTGTCCAACGACGCGTACTACTTCGGCGTTGTGCCGATCCTGGCAAACGCCGCTGCCGCGTACGGCATCGACCCGGTGGAAATTGCCCGCGCCTCGGTGCTGGGGCAGCCTGTGCACCTGATGAGCCCTCTGGTGGCTTCCACCTTGTTGCTGGTGGGCATGGTCGACCGCGATATCGGTGACTTCCAGAAGGCCACCGTGAAATGGGCCGTGCTCACCTCGTTGGTGATCACAGCACTGGCGTTGTTAACGGGCGCCTTGTCCTTCTTCGTCTAAGCATTACCGGGCGTTGCCAGGCGCCCGGGCTCCCGCTCACTCAGAAAATAACAATAGAGTACAGATCATGTCCCAAGCTGTGTTCCGTGGGGCCACCTGTGGCCTGCTTTGCGGCTGGCTGCCTGTTGCCGGCGCTTCCGGTTTTGTCGACGACAGCAAGCTCAAGCTGCAGTTGCGCAATGTGTATTTCAACGAGAATTTCCGTGACGAGCACGGTATGAGCGCCCGCGCTGCCGCCACCGCCAAAAGCGAACGGGTGGAATGGGCGCAAGGCTTTCTGCTCGACTACCAGTCAGGGTTTACCGAAGGTACGGTGGGCGTGGGGCTCGATGCGCTGGGGCTGCTAGGCTTGCGCCTCGATTCCGGTCGTGGGCGCAGTGGCACGGGGCTTCTGCCGGTGCACGACGATGGCCGTGCAGCGCAGGAGTTTGCCAGTGCTGGGGCCACGGCCAAGGCACGCCTGGGCCAGACTGTGGTCAAGCACGGTACCTTGCTGCCAAAGACACCCGTGCTGGTCTACAACGATGCACGGCTGTTGCCGCAGACGTACCAGGGCACGCAGCTGACCAGCACGGATATCGATGGGCTGGCCCTGACGGCGGGGCACCTGGACCGCTTCAAGCAGCGTGACTCGTCCGACAGCACCGGTATCTATCTGGACGGATATGGGGGCGGCAAATCGGGTGACTTCAGCTTTGCAGGTGCCGATTATGCCGTGAGCAAACAATTGCGCCTGAGTGTCTACCATGGCCAGCTGGCGAACTTCTATCGCCAGGATTTTGCCGGGCTGGTCCATGACCTGCCGTTGGCCGGCGGGGTACTGACCACCGACCTGCGCTACTTCAAAAGCCGCGACAGCGGGGCGGCCTACGGCGGCGGCATCGACAACCACATGTTCAGCGGCCAGGTGGCGTATGCGCATTCCGGTCATTCTGTGGGTGCCGGTTACCAGGTGCTCGATGGCGAAGCCGGCTTGCCGTACATCAGCGGTGCGACCGTGTATTCGTTCAGCAACGTCGGCATCGGCAAATTCATCGAGGAGGAAGAGAAAACATGGATGGCCAGCTACGGCTACAACTTCGCTGCGGCCGGGGTACCGGGGCTGACCTTCATGACGCGGTACCTGAGTGGGGACAATGGCCGTTCAGCTGGCGAGGGCATCAAGGAGTGGGAGCGTGACGCCGAGATTGCCTACGTGGTGCAGGGCGGACCGCTGAAAGGGCTGGGCGTGAAGCTGCGAAACTATGTGTATCGATCAGATTTCGCCCGCGGCCGAGACAGCAATCGCCTGTACCTGACCTACGATATTGCCATCTGGTGATGGCACAGGCCGGACGATATCTCCGGCCCTGAGCCGCCTGAGGCGCCGTGGTTCAGCGGCGCAGCAGGCGAGAAACCACCAGTGTGACGGCGGCGGTGATGGCCAGTGCGGCGAAGGGCTTTTCCTTGACGAACGAAGACACCGTATCCAGGGTGTCGCCGTAGGTCTTGGTCACCTGGCCTGCGGCCTGACGCGCATCGCCTTCGGCTTCCAGCACCGGGTCTTCGACCAGACGGCCTACAGCGCTTTGTGCCTTGCCTGCGAGGTTCTCTGCAACACCTTCGATCTGTTCACGTTTCATGATGGCTTAGTTCCTTCCTGTGATCGGCTTTGGGTTAACAGCACAGGGTTAGGGCGGTGAAGGGCCGCAATGGTTCCAAGCGTCT
>Ga0256763_1000082_pt1 | contig 12711 bp, 13 predicted proteins | sample MC6MC0914MT_FD_186056 | JGI IMG/M metagenome (GOLD analysis project Ga0256763, IMG submission 186056) | Metatranscriptome of enriched soil aggregate microbial communities from Iowa State University, Ames, United States - MC6-MC0914-MT... | ecosystem: Environmental > Terrestrial > Soil >... | reverse complement strand
TGGGCGTGCGCTGCGTCGCAGCGCCCATCATCGACAAGCAGGGCGTTGTGCGCGGCGCCTTGAGCGTTGCAGGGCCAGCCTACCGCCTGACATTGGAGCGGCTTGGTCTGCTCGGCCCGGAGCTTGCCGAAGCCGCAAGGCGCGTGGGCGAGCAGCTACGCGCCACGCCCCCGGCACGCCCCGACAGTGCAACGGTGGTGCTCCCGGGCCCCTGGGCATTCCATGGTGCCTTTGCGCGTTGGTGCCCCACCCGGAACAGGCTGTACTGGGCAGATACCTTGGCGCCGGCGATCCATTACTGGGATGGCAAACGCAGCCAGTTGCTGATGCGTCTTGATCTGCCTATCACGGCAATGGAGCTCTGCGCCGATGGGCTTCTGGTGGCGCAGACCGGCGGCTGGTCGCTGTTCGATTGGGAGGGTGTGGAGCACCCTGTCCAGGATGTGCTTGGTAGCCGTCTGCTGGCGCTGGCTACCCACCCTTCGGGGGCATTGTGGGCCTGTGCGAAAACACCGGGGGGTTGCGTGATCGGTGAGCTGAGCGCCGAAGGCGAACTGCGCAACGGGTGGAGCGTCAACGAGCTGATCACCAGCTTTCGATGGGATGCCAAGGGGTCTGCGGTTTACGCCATCGCGTCGAGCGTCGGCAATATCCTGTTCATGCAGCCAGGCAGTAACCTCATTCGCAGGCTCGCGTCCCTGCCACCTGGGGGAGGCAGCTTCAGTGGGCTCGCTCTCGATGCCGAAGGCGGTGTCTGGACCACTCAGCGCGACGGATGGAGCCTCGCCCGTTTCGATGCCGACGGTAATCTGGACCGCATGATCGGCTTGCCAGTGCCCTCACCCACCGACCTGTGCTTCGGTGGCGAAGACGGTCGCAGCTTGTATATCACCAGTGCACGACAATCGCTGAACCTCGAAATGCTGGGCAGCGCGCCTGACTCGGGCTGCTTGTTGAGGGTGGATGCAGGCATTGCCGGCGAGCTGGCGGCAGTGGGTGACTGGAAGGTCAACCCGCCACGATAGATACAACCACCCTACCGCCGCAAAATTGTGAATGGGGATGATAATAAAAACGGACGTCGCGATATTTTTTTTCAGCGAGAATCGCCTTCAAAATCCTGAAAACCATCACGCTAAGCGCGCGCTCGAAAGTATTGACTAAGGAACTCCACCGTCACTTTCACCTTCGCCGAATTGAGCAACGGCGATGTGTGCACGGCCCAGATATCAGCCTGCTGTCGATACTCATCGAGGACCTGCACCAGCCGTTCAGACTGCAAGTCATCTTTGATGTCCCACATCGAACGCAGCAATATCCCCCTACCATCCAGGCACCATTGCCGGGCGATCTCGCCGTTGTTGGTGGACAGGCTGCCCGTCACCTTAACCATCTCCGGACCTCTGGCAAACAGCGAACATGATTCCACGGTGAACGAGCTCGTCGTCAACAGTTTGCATGAAGCCTGATTAACAACCTCTGCGGCGTATGCCGGCTGAACGACGTTTACTAGTCGGCGTTGGCTGAAATCCATCTCATCGTCCAACGCGGGGTTCTGCCTCGGCCACGGTGCAGATCATGGCCGGTCCTCGAGCACCACGGCAAACTCGCTTTCGAAGTCGATGCCGTAACCGGTATCCGAGCCAGTTCCCACAAAACAAAGCTGTGGCGTCGAGAGCAGCTTGACTTAGGAAACGCTCATGTCCATTATTGTGCCATCACTCCGGGCCACCCCTGCGAGCCGATCGCCCAAGCCGCACCCCAAGCCAGGGCAATGCATTAAGTAACGGAATGCTTTCTTGCTAGTGAGAGATTGGAGGTAGGCATCGATATTTGCAGCTCTGCAAATCAACGAAGCCTTCGTTTTCCCAATAACCAACTATACGAATCGGACATGAAAACGGAAATTCGCGCAGCTTGGAGCGCTTTGGCTTTAACCATCGCCTGTACTTTTTCACATCTTGCGAGTGCAGTTGAACCGCAGGCCTATCAGTTTCCTGAGCTTGAAAAGAGTGCCAGTGAACCCGATGTCGTCGGCCCAGCGGGAGAAACATTCAGCTTCTACCAAACCGGTAAAACTACCTGCGGTAAGTTCCTCTTTGCGAAACTGACAGTCCCTGCCCACGTCGGCCCGCCTCCGCATGTGCATCACTGGACGGATGAGTGGTTCTATGCGCCAAACGGCGGATTCAAAATTTACATGGGCGAAAATAATTACCCCGATGTAAACAAAGAGCCAGGCGTCAATGCGCCGAAGGACACATTGCACATTGTCGACATGCACCCAAAGGAGTTGTTCTACGGCCCCAGGTACATGATGCATGGTTTTGCCAATGTCACCGATAAACCGCAGACCCTGTATTTGGTCTGGAACCCGGACACACCAGACGTCTCCATACTTCCCTACTTCTTGAACGCTGGAACCGTACGCGATCCGGCCAACCCCAACCAGACCCCTGACTTCATGTCGGTTATCCGTTTGGTGTCAATGGCCCCCACGTACGGGATCAATCAAAGTTCCTCTTTCTGGCAATACGTGAGCGCGGTGGAAGAAACGCCTGGCTCGCATGCAATGCCCAATCACCAGGCCGAACTGACACAGTTGCTACGCAATGCCGCCGGCCAGTGTGGTGCGCAGCAGGCCAAAGGACAGAAACAATGAACATGGATGCAAGAATCGCAGTGATCGGCTGTGGGCTAGGTGGCGCAGCGACAGCAGCACTCCTGCAACGCGCAGGCTTCAACGTCAGCGTTTTCGAGCAGGCGGCCGCCTTTCAACGAATTGGCGCTGGCATTCACCTTACACCCAACCTGGTGAACATCCTACGTCACCTGGGTGCCGATAGCGGCCTGATCGACGCCGGCTTCAAGCCAAGCTGTTTCGTCAGCCGTGAAGCGTCCGGGCGTTTGCTGGGCAACCTTGACCTGTCCGAAACCCAGGCCAAGTACGGGGCGCCCTACCTCACTGTTCATCGAGGCGATTTTCACCGTGCGCTGGTCAACGCGGTAAGCGCCGATAAGATCAACTTCAACAAGCAGCTACAGGAAATCGAATACGCGCCAAGCGGCACGGTGCTCAGCTTCGCCGACGGCACGCGCGAGACCTTCGACCTGGTAATCGGTGCCGATGGCCTTTCCTCCAAAGTACGCAGCCTTGTGTGCGGCCCTGAAAAGCCGGTATTTGCCGGACAAGTCGCCTACCGGGGAATCATCAACACCAGCGACCTGGCCTCGGCGCCTCGCGAAGACCTGACGAAATGGTGGTCTGATGACAAGTTCATCATCAGCTACTACCTCGACGATGGGCGCTCTGAATACTACTTCGTCGCCGGCCTGCCCGCGCAAAGTTGGCCCGAGGGCGTGCAAGCCATGGACGCCAGCATTGACGAAATGGTGGATGCGTTCGGCGAGTTCGAGCCCTGGGCGCAGGAAATGCTTTCCAGAAGTAGCGTGGCCCGCAAATGGCCGCTGTTTGAACGCAAACCGGAAGCAGTCTGGTATCGAGGCAATGTCGTCATTCTGGGCGACGCATGCCATCCGATGCGGCCGCACATGGCCCAAGGGGCAGCGATGGCCATCGAGGACGGGATGATTCTAACCCGGTGCCTTGTTGAAGCCCCCGACATGGAAATAGCCCTGCGGCGCTATCAACTGACTCGGGAAGCGCGGGTCGCCGAAGTGCAAAAAATCTCCAATGAAAACACGTGGCTCAAGAGTGAAACCAACCCGGACTGGCTATTTGCATACGACGCAGCTCATGCCCCGCTGGCCGTGGTTTGACGCACTGTGAACATTCATCCCGAATTCAAGTTGAAAAGTGAGCCAAACATGTTGGAAACAGACGTTCTTATCGTGGGAAGTGGGCCAGCGGGCTCCTCGACGGGTTTGATGTTGAGCAGCTACGGCGTACGCAACATCATCATCACCAAATATCGCTGGCTGGCAGACACTCCCCGTGCGCATTACGTGGCCCAGCGCACGATGGAGATCATGACCGACCTGGGTATTGATCATGAGGTCAAGGCAAAGGCCGCGCCAAAAGAAGTACTCGGCAACGTGGTATTTTGCACGGCCATCGCCGGGGAAGAACTGGGGCGCATTCCCTATGGCGGCAACAGCCCGGAACGTGCCAACGATTATCTGAAGGCAAGCCCTTGCGAACAGAGCGACCTGCCGCAAAACCTGTTTGAACCCATCCTGCTGTCAAACGCTGCCACCCGCGGCTCGCACGTGCGCTTTGATACGGAGTACCTCTCCCATACCCAGGATGAGGACGGCGTGATTGTCACGGTGCTTGACCGACCCCGGAACGAGCACTATCAGATTCGCTGCAAATACCTGATCGGTGCCGACGGCGCCACCAGCAAGGTGGTCAAAGACCTGCAACTTCCCATGGCTGGCGAAATGGGCAAGAGCGGCAGTATCAGCATCATTTTCAAGGCTGACCTGACTCGCTACATGGCCCATCGGCCGGGTTACCTGTGGTGGGTATTGCAACCTGGCGCGGAGATTGGCGGCCTGGGCCTTGGGCTGGTGCGTATGGTGCGGCCCTGGAATGAATGGCAAATTGTCTGGGGTTACGACATCAGCAAAGAGCCACCGCAACTGACCCGCGAACAAGCGGTGGACATTTGCCGCCAATTGATCGGCGACGCCGAACTGGACATCGAAATAACCTCGACGTCGTTGTGGACGGTTAACGAGATGTATGCAACGGAGTACTCGCGCGGCCGCGTATTCTGCATGGGCGATGCCGTGCATCGGCACCCGCCCACCAACGGCCTTGGTTCCAATACCTCCATTCAGGATGCATACAACATCGCCTGGAAATTGGCCATGGTGATCAAGGGCCAGGCAGGCCAGGCGCTGCTCGACACCTACTCCCAGGAACGGGCCCCTGTGGGCAAACGCATTGTGACGCGCGCCAACAAGAGCGTTCAGGACTTCGCTGCTATTTTCCAGGCGCTTGGCCTGAGCGAAGGGCACAGCGTCGAAGATATGCGACAGGGGATAGCCTCGCTTCGTCTGCCCACCGCCGAAGGGCGTGCGGTCAGGCAAAAGTTTCAGCAGGCACTGGACAATAAAGTCTATGAGTTCGCGGCACTGGGGGTCGAGCTGAATGTTCACTATTCCTCTGACGCTATTATCGGCGCGCCCTCTTCCACAGTCACCTACGATAAAAATGAAGATTTATTTTACCAACCGTCCTGCGCCCCGGGTAATCGCCTGCCACATGCCTGGTTAAACTACAAGGGCACTGAGGTTTCGACCTTGAGCCTTGTGGGTAAAGGACAGTTCACGCTATTATGCGCGATCGACAGCTCTGCTTGGCAGCAAGCAGCAGAGATTGCAAGGACTGAACTGCGCATTCCCTTGAGCCATGTCTCGATCGGTCCAGGCTGCGATGCCCAAGATCTTTATGGGGCGTGGACCAAGCTTTGGAATGCTGCCGATACTGCATGCTTGCTCATTCGACCTGATGGTTATGTTGCTTGGGCAAGCGACGATGACAAGGTTGCCAATACGCGACTGCTGACGGTCATGCGCTCTCTATTGTGCCAAGCCTAGCTTGAACAGCAGAGCCCTTGGTGCGGTCGAAAACTTAAATCAATCGTGGCCTCTCTATAAGACCAATGACAGATAAAAAGTTTAGCACCCGGGGCCGGCCACGCGAGTTCGATGAAGCCGCCGCATTGCAAAGAGCCATTCTGGTATTTCGCGAGCGCGGCTTCCACGGCACATCGATCGTGGACTTGTCCGGCGGAATGAAATTGTCGTCCGGTAGCATCTATAAAGCATTCAAGGACAAGCGCGGTGTATTTGTGGCCGCGCTTGATCACTACCTCAGTATTCGCAACGACAAGATCCGCATATTACTGCGCGAACATCAATCGCCCCGCGAGCAGCTCCAGGCGCTTTTGCAGTTTTATATCGAGTCCTCTCATCTCGAAGAGGGTCGCCTGGGCTGCATGGTGGTCGGCACCGCCATTGAGCTGGCGACCCACGACAGCGAGATCAAGCTCAAGGTCGGCAACGCCTTGGACCGCAATGAAAAACGGCTCGCCGATCTCATCCGGCAGGGTCAGGAGCAAGGTGAAATCGGCGCTGATGTAGACGCCAGCGCCACGGCGCAGTTGATGCTCGCGCTTTTTCAAGGGCTGCGAGTACTGGGTAAATCCCGTCATGAGGCTGCGGATATGACGGGTGTCGTCAAAACCGCCATGCGCCTGCTGGATTAAATTTTTTCTTTAATTTGGACATGATTATTTCCTAATATGCGTATTTCCGCCCCCCTGAAAAATCGGTCCGAATCAACACCCCGCCCACCTGCGGCGCTGTCAGCGTTCCTGGCGCTGGCCTGCGGGCTGGTTGCCGCCAACATTTATTACGCCCAGCCCCTGGCAGCACTGATTTCGGCCTCGGCCGGCCTTTCAGCGCAAGCGACCGGCCTGATCGTGACCTTCACGCAACTGGGTTACGGCCTGGGGCTGTTGTTGATCGTTCCGCTGGGCGACCTGGTGGAAAGCCGCAAGCTGGCGAGCAGGGTGTTGGCGATGGGTGCCCTGGCATTGCTGATGATGAGCCTGGCAGGCAGTGCCACGGTGCTGTTGCTCTGTGCCTTCCTGGTGGGACTGGGCTCTGTCACCGTGCAGATTCTGGTGCCCTATGCCTCCTACCTGGCCGCGGCGCCCCATCGGGGGCGGGTGGTGGGCAACGTGATGGCCGGTTTGATGCTGGGCATCATGCTGGCGCGCCCGGTCGCCAGCCTCATCGCCTACGCGACGTCTTGGGAAATGGTGTTTCGCTTGTCCAGCGTGCTGATGGCCGCGCTGGTGGTGGTGCTGAACCTTGTCCTGCCTAAACGCCTGCCGGAACCCGGGCTTTGCGCCACGGTCCTGTTCCGCTCGATGGCGTCACTGTTGCGCCATAACCGGGTGTTGCAGCGCAAAGCGGCTTATCACGCCTGCATGTTCGCAGCCTTCAGTTTTTTCTGGACCACCATCCCCCTGCTGCTGGCCAGCGCCCCGCTGGCATTGAACCAGGCAGATATAGCTCTGTTCGCGCTGGTCGGCGTGTCAGGGGCCGTGGCGGCACCAGTCGCCGGCAGGCTTGCCGACAAGGGGCTATCGCGCCCGGTGACCGTAGCCGTCCTGGCCGTCGCGGGCGGGGTTCTGGTGCTGGGCAGTTTCAGCTTCACCGACCAGCGCCTGGAGTTAGCGCTGCTAGGCGGTGTCGCCATTGTTCTGGATTTCTGCGTTGCGGCAAACCTGGTGCTCGGCCAGCGCGCGCTGTTCTGCCTGGACGCCGCCCTGCGCAGCCGCCTGAACGGTCTGTACATGTCGATTTTCTTTGCCGGCGGCGCGCTCGGTTCGGCCGGCGGTGCCTGGCTCTACAGCCGTTACGGCTGGCAGGTGTCGGCGCTGGCCGCAGCAGCCTTGCCAGGCATCGCCCTGTGCTACTCGCTCTTTGACATTCAACCTGGCGACACGTCGCCCACCTCAACCTCCCCACAACGATAAGGAAACACATCATGACTATCGGATTTATCGGCCTCGGCGCCATGGGCATGCCCATGGCCACCAACCTGCTCAAGGCCAAACTGCCACTGATGGTCTGGAGCCGCAATGGGGCGAATGCCGAAAAGCTGGTTGGCGAAGGCGCCACCGCCGTTGCCAGCGCTACTCAGGCGGCCAAGGTCGACATCCTCTTTTCCATGCTGGCAGACGATCAGGCCGTGAGCGATGTTTTCATTGCAGGTGGCGTGCTCGACCAGATGCCCCAGGGCTCGATCCACGTCAACATGGCGACCGTCTCCGTTGCCATGGCGAAAAAACTGACGCAACTGCATGCCGCCCGCGGCGTGGGATATGTCGCAGCCCCCGTGCTGGGGCGCGTTGATGTCGCCGCTGCCGGCAACCTCAACATTCTCGCCGCCGGCAAAGGGCAGGATCTGGAACGCATTCAGCCCCTGCTGGACCTCTTGGGTCAGAAAACCTGGCGCTATGGCGAAGAGCCCGCGCAAGCCAACGTGGTCAAGATCGCCGCCAATTTCTCGATTGCCTGCGCGATCGAAACCATGGCCGAAACCTCGGCACTGGTACGCGCCTACGGCATTGAGTCCCAAGCGTTCATCGACCTGCTGACTCAGACACTCTACCCGTCCCCCGTCTACAAAGGCTACGGCACGATGATCGCCGAGGAACGGTACTCGCCGGCCGGGTTCAAGCTAGCGCTGGGCCTCAAGGATGTCCGGCTCGCCCTGGAAGCCGGGGAAGCACAACACCTGCCACTTCCCTTGGGAAGCACCCTGCGTGACAGCCATCTTGAAGCAATCGCACAAGGCGATGGCTTGCTCGATTGGGCCGCTCTCGGCAAAGCGGCAGCGCGTCGCGGCAACATCGGCTAAACACGGTTCTTTACGGAGTCATATTATCAACGTCTGTTGAATCGAGCGCCGCACAGGCGGCGCGCGATCTGCTAAAAGCAAAAAATGTCATGACGAACACCACCAGCCCCACACCGAACTCGATGCCATGATCGTCCGCTTCGGGTCGATAGCAGTCAGTCCCGACCGGCAGCTTACGACCCATAGCTGCCCTTCGCGAAAGGCAGCTACCGGCCAATAGCGGCCGTTCTGGAATGGCAGGAAACGACCGATAACTGCCTTCGATACGCGACTTTCGCCCGCCAGCGGCTCGATTGTAAGAATATGGCGGAGAGCTGCAAAACCGCCTACGCTTATAGAATGATTCCTCGAACGCCTTGCCCATCTGGTGGTATAGAGCCGAGAGATCTGACTTCCTTTGACCGTCCGCTTAACACCCACCCGGACCAACCCGCGCCTATCGCCAGCAACTGCCCCCTGAGTCCGGTCCACACGACCAGCAGTACGGCGCAACGGGTAAAAGCCAGACCCAGTCCCCCCACCTGCCGTTCAAAAGCGACCGATGCCGCAGCACCTCTGGAAACGGGGGCGCTGTTCACGTTCTGCCATGAGGTCAATCCGTATGTATCGGCCGAGCACGATTCCTTACCAGCAGCATCGAGGGTTCAGCCGAACCTTCACTCAGGGGCATTTGAGCCTTGGATTATTCTTTCCCATGGAGGCGTTCGACGGGGACACTCCGAGCATGCTCAACCAGGTCACACTGGCTAAACAAGCCGAGGCGCTGGGCTTCTGCGCGCTCTGGTTTCGCGACGTGCCGCTTCGCGACCCTGGCTTCGGCGATGTCGGCCAAGTCTTCGACCCCTGGGTTTACCTGGGTTATATGGCCGCCCATACCTCGGAGATTGCACTTGGCACCGCCTCCATCGCCATCCCGCTGCACCATCCCCTGCACACGGCTAAGGCGTCTGCCAGCGTAGATCAGTTGAGCACTGGTCGCTTGATTCTGGGGGTTGCTTCGGGAGATCGGCCAGTGGAGTTTTCGGCGTTTGGCGTCGATCCCGAAAGGCGTGGAGAGATCTTTCGAGAACACTACGAAGTGATTCGCCGCGCCCACAGCACCAGTTTTGAGCCCATCCACTGGAGCACTGGTGAAATGCAAGGCGCAGACCTGATTCCGAAACCGACCACCCAATTCATTCCAATGCTCGTGACCGGCAACAGTCGCCAGTCACTGGATTGGATCGCGCGTGAGAGCAACGGATGGATCAACTATCCACGCATTCCGAACATGCAGCGGCTGATCGTGGAAGATTGGCGACTGGAGGTCACGAAACAATGTGGCTCTGTGTATAAGCCCTTTACTCAGTCGCTGTACATCGATCTCGATGAGAATCCGTCAACGCCACCCACACGTATCCATTTGGGGTTCAGACTTGGACGTTACCATCTACGTTTTGCTGGAGTCGCTTGAGGAAATCGGCGTGGACCACGTCATTCTCAATCTCAAATACGGCAAGCGCCCTGCGGTGGAAGTTATTGAGGAATTGGGTACGCACATCGTTGCGCAGTTCGGAGTGCAGCCGCGTCAGGCAGCTCATTGAACATCGGTCACTGCTACGCCGACGAATGTTCACTTGACGAAACCATAAGGTGTCACGGCGCGGATGACCTCCGGTTCTATATCAATGATGGAGATCTTCGCGCCATGAGCGGAGCGACCGGTGCCCGGCAAACAATCTACCCTACCCAGCCTAAACCCGTGATGAGCACGTTGCCTTGCAGATTCTGTGCGGCTTCCACGCCGTCCCTGGACACGATTTGCGCGCGTATCCTTTCACTTATACCGAGCGCGCAAGCATGGCATGAATCCTGGACACGGCACTTTAGCCATGACATTTATCTTCAATACAAGTGTTTTGATTGATCACCGCCCGGAACAGCAGCAGGCCCAGGCTATCCTGATTTTCACAAAATACATCGTGGGCCTCCCAGTACTGACTGGAGCTTCCTATTGGGTTTGCTTAGCCGGGTAGCTTGGCAGCAAGGACGTCAACCTTCTCGATTGATGGCGGTTCGGCAAATAGCTCGGCAGCGTGTGCCATAAGCGCCGCCGCGACCTTGCCCGAAAGATGAGCCTGCCGGCCCGCTTCATCCGGGAATGCGTCAAAGATGCCAAAGGTGGACGGCCCCAAGCGGATTCCAAACCAGGCTGTAGTGGCTGGCTCCTCCTCCACTAACGGAAGGCCACCCAAAAGAAAGCTCTCTACATCCTTTTCTTTCCCGGGTTTTGCTTCTAGGCGAACGAACAACGCTACTTTGACCATGATGTGGCTCCTGTTGTTACGATGCGGCTGGCGCTATCAGATCGCGATAGCTAAGAGGGGCATCCGAGACTCTTAACTATGGTCGACGATACCAGGATTACAAACCCAAATAGACCAAGGGTAGCGGCGAGTAGCGCACGAGCAGTGAGAACGACGTAGTGGGCAGCATGTAACCGCAAGTCAGCCACTTGCTCACTTGGTCCCACCCTCTGGTCTGATAATGATGATTCAACGATATCTGAAATTTAGAAAAACATAAGAGATCATGGTTGCTGTCAGGCCGACCAATATGTACTCGACGCGGGGTAAAAACACGACTAACCCGCCCAAAGAAAACACTATCAACGTGTTTTGTAGGATGTATTTCCTTATTCTACTCACGGCTATGAAATAGCCATATTGCTTACCTAGGAAAAACAAGGCCATGCCGGTGATCGACATAATCTGGAAATCGCGTATCGCAATGTCGTTCAGGATCGCATGCCTAATCAAATTTGCCAGAAGTGCCAGCCCCATAAAAAGAAAAAGGTGCGAGTAGATTAAGGCGTGCCCACTCATACTGCTTTGATGTTTGTTCAGCAAGTAAAAACTATCAAAATAGATCCACCAGATACTGCAAATCATGATAAATCCGGTGATGGCCGCCATCACATTATAATAACCCCATTGAATGTTGGATAAGCCTCCGGAAAGGCTAATAATTGACTCCCCCAATAAGATTAGGGTGAGTAGACCTATGCGCTCAACCAAGTGCTCTGTGTGTGCTGGCAACGGTTTTAGTTTAGTCCAGAAAAATACAGGAAACAGAATATCAAGAACAATCCCAATATAAGCAACAAGGTAACGCAAGGGCGGGTCAAAAATAACGGATGAAAGGCTAATAACTGCGCTAACTAATAGGGCGAAGCCAAGCCTTGAGGAAAGTTCGCCGCGAGAATCGAGTTTACTAATGGATGAAATATACATAACACTGATGATTGCACGTATACCAAAATAGCAGGCAATAATGAGCGGGTAGTTCACTTCCAAGTCTTCCCCGATCCGTGCCGATAGCACAATGAGCAGGAGCATTATGAATAATGTTGCCAAACGGTGAAGATTGCTGTCTGTATCGAACCTGTTGGAGTAAATCGTGTGACTGGACCAGATCCACCACAACGGCACAAAAAGCAGTAAGAATGTCCATAATTGCTTATGTTCAAAGTGCCCATCATGAACATGTCCGAGAGTGTGCGTAACTTGACCTATCGTAACAACGAAAGTCAGGTCAAAAAACAACTCCAACCATGTGGCGTGTCGATTTTCTTCATAATACTTCAAAGATTTCATTAGTTGCTGGCTCCGTGCCCACCTCTTTAATGTAAAAGGAAGCTAACGTTGGTTTTTCCTCGGCTCCGATGTGGGTGATGCCAAGCCGATTTGGCTCTCTAGCGATTTCGTCCACGCACTAACAAAAGCTCAATCATCTGACTCATCCCGATGAACTCTGGAACTCCGTCATAGCGAAGCCCGTCAATGTAAAACGCTGGGGTGCCATTCACGCCGCTGCGTACACCGCCATTGAAATCGGCTTGTATTTTGGGAATGTAAGTATCCTCTTGCATTGCAAGATCGAATTCCTCCCTGGAAAGGCCGTGTTTGAGAACGATGGCGCGATACAGCGGCAGGCCCAATCGATCCTGATTTTCGTACAATTCGTCGTGGGCCTCCCAGAAGAATCCTCGACTCCCGGCATACTCAGCGGTGACCGCTGCACCCAATGCATGGGGGTGAGCGGTGGTCAGAGGGAAGTTACGGAACACAAACAGCAAGTCATCGCGAAAATGCTGTTGCAGATTCTTGACCATCCAATAAGCTTCACCGCAATAGGGACATTCATAGTCGCCAAATTCGACCAAGGTGACCTTGGCATGCGCACTTCCCTGGCGATGGTCGTTGGCACTTACCGGGACTTTGAGAGTGGCCATCTAATCACCTGTTAATTTTTGGTTGGCGTGC
>Ga0256763_1000064_pt1 | contig 13867 bp, 12 predicted proteins | sample MC6MC0914MT_FD_186056 | JGI IMG/M metagenome (GOLD analysis project Ga0256763, IMG submission 186056) | Metatranscriptome of enriched soil aggregate microbial communities from Iowa State University, Ames, United States - MC6-MC0914-MT... | ecosystem: Environmental > Terrestrial > Soil >... | reverse complement strand
GGCGAAAGCCTGCCCGTGGAAAAGGCGCAAGACGACCCCGTCTTCGCCGCCACGGTAAACGCGGCCGGCTCGTTCGAATATCGCGTCACGGCCGCGGCCGGCAACACCACGCTGGCCCGCATCATCCACGCCGTGGAACAGGCCCAGGGCGCGCGCGCCCCCACCCAGCGCTTCATCGACCGCTTCTCGCGCATCTATACCCCCGCCGTGGTGGGCGTGGCCGTGCTGGTGGCCGTGGCGCCCCCGCTGCTGTGGGCGCAGCCCTGGTTTGACGCCATCTACCGCGCCTTGGCGCTCCTGATCATCGCCTGCCCGTGCGCGCTGGTGATCTCTACCCCCGTCAGCATCGTCAGCGGCCTGACCGCGGCGTCGCGGCGCGGCATTCTGGTCAAGGGCGGCGTGTATCTGGAAGAAGGCCGCAACCTGAAATGGCTGGCGCTGGACAAGACCGGCACGCTGACGCACGGCAAGCCAGTGCAAACCGATCTGCAAGAGTGGGACGTGTCCGACACCCCCCGCCAGCCGGCTGCATTGATTGCAGCAAGCTTGGCCGCCCGGTCGGACCACCCCGTGTCGCTCGCCGTGGCCAACGCCGCACGCGAGGCAGGCAAGACCTTGCTGGAAGTCAGCGCCTTCACCGCCCTGCCCGGCCGCGGCGTCAGCGCAACGCTGGACGGCGTGACCTATCAGTTAGGCAACCGCCGCCTGATGCGTGAACTTGGCGTGTCCACCGACAAACTGGAAGCCCGGTTGGACGAACTGGAACGCCAAGGCAAAAGCGCCATCGCGCTGACCGACGGCACGCGCGTGCTGACGCTTGCCGCCGTAGCCGACACCGTCAAGCCCACCAGCGCCGCCGCCATCGCCGACCTGCACGCGCTAGGCGTGCGCACGCTGATGCTGACGGGTGACAACACGCCCACGGCGCAAGCCATCGCCAAGCAAGTCGGTATTGACGAAGCCCGCGGCGATCAACTGCCCGAAGACAAGCTGGCCGCCATCGAAAGCAAGTTGGCGCCCGAGGGCAAGGTCGGCATGGTGGGCGACGGCATCAACGACGCGCCAGCGCTGGCGCGCGCCGACATCGGCTTTGCGATGGGCGCGGCAGGCACCGGCACGGCGATCGAAACTGCTGACGTGGCCTTGATGGATGACGACCTGCGGAAAATTGGCACCTTCCTGCGCCTGTCGCGCGCCACGCACCGCGTGCTGATCCAGAACATCGTGCTGGCGCTGGGCATCAAGGTGGTGTTCCTGGCGCTTGCCATGACCGGCCACGCCACCCTGTGGATGGCGGTGTTTGCTGATGTGGGCGCGAGCCTGCTGGTGGTGGCCAACGGCCTGCGCCTGCTGCGCGCGGCAGACTGACGGGGCGGAATCACTGGCTGACCGTTCGAACAGAACGGTTCAGCCAGAGCAGGACAGGATGGCAAAGCGAACGGGCGTCAGCCCGTTTGTTCTTCCTGCGGCCAGTCGCGCAGTACGGGCGCATCCGGCGCGCCGGGGCCAACATCGCGCAGGTGCTCGTGTTGCAGCAGCGCCATGCGATAGGCGTCACGATAGGCGCCGTTCGAGAAGAACTCTTCCTTCATCAGCCCTTCGATTTGAAAGCCGCAACGCTCGTACACGTGCACGGCCGCGGTGTTGTCTTTGTCTACGACCAGGTAGACCTTGTGCATGTTCAGCACGCGAAATGCGTAGCCGACCGCGATGCGGGTTGCCGCCTTGGCGTAGCCCCGGCCCTGATAGCTGGGCGCGATGATGATCTGGAATTCAGCACGGCGGTGGATGTAGTCGATTTCCACCAGTTCCACCAGGCCGGCGGGTTGGCCGGTGTCGTGCTCGATGATGAAGCGCCGCTCGTTCTGATCGTGCAAGTGGCGGTCATAAAGGGCGACCAGTTCGTCGTAGGCCTCGTAAGGCTCTTCGAACCAATAACGCATGATGACGTCGTTGTTGTTGATCTTGTGCACAAAGTGCAGGTCGCCGCGCTCCAGGGGGCGTATTTTGATATCGGATATGACCGACATAGAAACCTCCGAAAGTGTTGCCATTGTATTCGAAGCCGCCCCCAAATGCCCGCCACATGGGAAATTCAGAATTTTCTTGAGTATTCATGCGGGTTTCAGGACATAAATGCCTGAAAAGCATTGTCATTGCTTGATCTAAGTCTAAAGAATTTCTCAAAACCGTAACGCCATGCGTCGCTGAAACCGGCCGTCCGCCTGCCAAACTTAACCGTGATCGGCTATTGCTGAACCTGCCATCGTCTCCAATAATTCCCGGACCCCTGAACCCACGGACTCAAGACCGAGAGGAAACGACATGCACATCCTGGTGGCTGGCTTCCAGCACGAGACCAATACCTTTGCGCCTTCCAAGGCGGGGTATGACAACTTTGTCCGCGGCGAGGGATTTCCCGCCATGGTGCGCGGCGAAGCCATGCTGGCGCTGCGCTCGGTCAACATTCCGGCGGGCGGCTTCATCAACGCCATCCAGGCGCAAGGCCATACCGTACACACGGTGATCTGGGCGGGCGCCAGCCCCTCGGCGCATGTCACGCGCGACGCCTTCGAACGCATCGCGGGCGAAATCCTGGACGCCGCGCGTGCGGGCGGCTTTGACGCTGTCTACCTGGACTTGCACGGCGCGATGGTCACGGAGCATCTGGACGATGGCGAAGGCGAATTGCTGGCGCGCGTGCGCCAGATCGTGGGGCCGGACGTGCCGGTTGTCGCCAGCCTGGACCTGCACGCCAACGTCACCGCGCAGATGCTGCAAGAGGCCGACGCACTGGCCGCCTTCCGCACCTATCCGCACGTGGACATGGCAGATACCGGCGAACACGCGGCGCGGTTGCTGCTGGCCCGCATCGCCGCGGGCAAGCAATGGGCGCGCAGCGAACGCCGCCTGCCCTTTCTGATTCCGATCAACGGCATGTGCACGATGCTGCAACCGTCGCAAGGCGTGTACGACACGTTGGCGCAGCTGGAGCAAACGCCGGGGGTCGCGTCCATCTCGTTTGCGCCCGGTTTTCCGGCGGCGGATTTTCCGGAATGTGGCCCGGTGGTCTGGGCGTATGGCACCGATGCGGCGGCCGTGGAACAGGTCACCGAAACGCTGTACCGCCAAGTGCTGGAACTGGAACCGCAATGGTCGCCCGACTTTCTTGAACCCGCCGACGCCGTGCGGCGCGCGCAGGCGCTGGCGGCGGGCGCATCCCGCCCTGTCGTGATCGCGGACACGCAAGACAACCCCGGCGCGGGTGGCGACGCCAACACCACGGGCATGCTGCGCGCGCTGGTCGAAGCCAATGCGCAGAATGCCGCGTTGGGCCTGTTCTACGACCCCGACGCCGTGCGCGCCGCCACCGCTGCCGGCATCGGCAACACGGTGACGCTACAGCTGGGCGGGCAATCGGGCGTGCCGGGCGACTCCGCCTTTACTGGCGACTTCGTCGTCGAAACGCTATCGCCCGGCAAGCTGCGCTTTGACGGGCCGATGATGCATGGCATGGATGTGGACCTGGGCGCAGTGGCGGGCCTGCGGATTGGCGGCGTACGCGTTGTCGTCAGCGCCAGCAAGGCGCAGATGCTGGACCGCAATCTGTTCCGTGTCGGCGGCGTGCAGCCCGAAGAAATGGGGATTCTGGTGGTGAAGAGTTCGGTGCATTTCCGCGCCGACTTCCAGCCCATCGCGCACGAAGTGCTGGTGGCCAAAGCGCCGGGGCCAATGCAGGCTGACCCCGCGGATCTGCCGTGGACGCGCTTGCAGCCGGGCATTCGCGTGCGTCCGCAAGGTCAGCCCTTCGAGGGCTGACGGGGAAAGCGTAAGCGCGGATGCCGGGGTGTGGGCGCCCGCCTTGCTCCCCGGCGTTACGCCTTACTTCAGCTTGCCCTGGGGGCTGACGAAGTCTTCCAGGGTCAGGCCTTTTTCCTTCAGGATGGCTTCCAGCAACGGTTGCAACTTGCCCAGGCTTTCCTGCACCGTTTCACGCACGGTGTCCACCACCACCTGCGTGCTGCGTTCGATTTCGATGTTGACGAAATCGCCCACCTGCTTGTCCTCGAACACCGTCATGCGGCGGGTTTCGGGAATCAGCCAGACTTCAAACCAGCCTTCCGCGCGGTTCACTTCCGACACGGTCAGGCTCGCGCCATTGATGGCGATATAGCCCTTGGCGAACACGTACTTGCGAAAGGGTTCGGGGATGCTGAAGCGCATCAGCCGATTGGTGTCAGACGACTTCACCATCACCACTTCAGACGTGAAGTCCACATGGCCCGACAGCGGGTGGCCGCCGATCTCGGCGCCATCTTTCGCGGCGCGCTCGACGTTGGCGCGGTCGCCTTCGGCATAGCTGCCCAGCGTGGTGATGGCCAGGCTTTGCAGCATGACGTCAAACGTCGCCTGGTTGTCCGACAGCAGCTCGGTCACGGTCAGGCAGACGCCGTCCGTTGACACGCTGGCGCCGATAGCCAGATCAACGCAAAAGCCAGGGGGGAAATCCAGCGTGAAGGTGCGCAGGCCTTCGCGATCCGCGATCTTCGCGATCGTCGCGGTGCCTTGAACAATACCGGTGAACATACGGTTCCTGAAAACGGGGCGGCAGGCCCCTGAAGCAAAACATCAACGTTAACCGATATTTTGCCAGGAGCCGCCCTGCGACAGGCGGGTGGCGAGCGCCACCCGGCACGCCATCAATGACGGATGGCGATGGTCTTCAAGGTCGTGAAGCCGTACAGCGCTTCAAAGCCTTTTTCGCGGCCGTAGCCCGACTGGCGCGACCCGCCAAACGGCAGTTCCACGCCGCCGCCCGCGCCGTAGTTATTGATGAACACCTGACCGGCGCGCAGCTTGCGAGCCAAGCGCATCTGACGGGCGCCGTCGCGCGTCCACACACCCGCGACCAAGCCATACAGCGTGCCGTTCGCGATTTCCAGCGCCTCTTCCTCGGTGTCGAACACCATGGCGGCCAGCACCGGTCCGAACACTTCTTCCTGCGCCAGACGGCTGTTGGGAGGCACGTCGCGGAACAGCACGGGCGGCTGGTAGTAGCCCGCTTCCGGCGCGCCGTCCTTCAGCTTGCCGCGCGCGGCAACCTTCAGGCCTTCGGCTTCGGCTTCCGCCAGGAACCCGCGCACGCGGTCTTGTTGACGGCCGCTGATCAGCGGACCGACGTCCAGGTCTTGCGCGGCCGGGCCGGTGACGGTGGCCGCGAAGGCTTCCGACAAGCGCTTGATCACCGTTTCGTAAACGCCACGCTGAATCAGCACGCGGCTGCCAGCCGAGCACGTCTGACCGGCGTTCTGGATGATGGCGGCCAGCAGCACCGGCATGGCGGCGTCCAGGTCGGCATCGTCGAACACCACCTGGGGCGACTTGCCGCCCAGTTCCAGCGTCACCGGCACATGGTTTTCGGCGGCGGCGTGGGCCACCATCTTGCCCGTCTGCGGCGAACCGGTGAACGAGATGTGGTCGATGCCCGGGTGCGCCGACAGCGCCGCGCCCGCTTCGTGGCCGTAACCGGTCACGATGTTCAAGGCGCCCGCGGGCAGGCCCACTTCGGCGGCAATCTCAGCCAGCTTCAACAACGACAGGCAAGCGTCTTCCGCGGGCTTGACCACGCAGGCGTTGCCCGCGGCCAGCGCCGCGCCAACGCTGCGGCCGAAGATCTGCAGCGGGTAGTTCCAGGGCACGATGTGGCCGGTCACGCCATGCGCTTCGCGCACGGTCAGCACGGTGAAGCCCGGCGTGTAGGGAATGGTCTCGCCGTGCAGCTTGTCGACAGCGCCGGCGTAGAACTCGAAGTAACGCGCAACGGCGGCGGCGTCGGCACGGGCCTGCTTGATGGGCTTGCCGGTATCGGCCGATTCCAACTGCGCCAATTCTTCCTGGCGGTCCAGCAATGCGAAGGCAATACGCATCAGCAAACGGCTGCGCGCAGCCGGCGCCATCTGGCCCCACTCGCCTTCAAACGCCTGGCGGGCGGCCGTGACGGCGCGGTCGATATCCGCCTCGCCCGATCGCGCGATCGACTCGAAGGGCTTGCCATCGGACGGGTTCAGGACGGGAATGGTTTCACCGGTGGCCGAGGCCACCCACTGGTTGGCGATAAAGTTCTTCTGAGTCACGATGTGCGGAGTAAAGTAGCGGCCGAATAGCCAGTTGCGGAAAAGGCGCCGACGCGCGCGCAGCATCCCAGGCACGAAGCAAGGTGCCGGAAAGCGAAGTGTGTGCGGGTGCCCATAAGAGGGATTGCTGTGGGGATTTGTGTGGTGTCTCCCGGCGTACCCGGCAGGCCGGTTACGCCGTCCGCGCGTCAAAGGCGCGGCCGATCTGGTTTGATGGCAAGTTACGGGAGCCCCCCACAACTTGTCAATTGAATTGACAGCTTTTGTCCTAAGCTTCGGGATATTTGGATATGAATACGGGTAATCCCTGATATTTCAGCCATTTACGATGACGCAAGGATTGTTCGGAAGACTGACAAGCCCGGTCCTATTGATGGGCCGGCTTCAACTCATTACTAGAAGAGCGCGCCAATGAGCAATGTGCGTGACCCGCAGCTGGAATCCCTGCTGGAGACAGCCGCCCGCCCCCGCCCCGAACTGGACGTGCTGGCCGAAGTGGCGTCAGGCCTGGGCTATGTGCGCGCCGAACGCTTCGCCGAGCGCGTCTATGAAAGCCTGTTCTACGCGATTGCCACCGGCAAAATCGCACCGGGCAACAAGCTGCCCACGGAACTGGAACTGGCTGCGTTGTTCGAGGTGTCGCGCCCCGTGGTCCGGCAAGCGCTGGACCGGCTGCGCGAAGACCAACTGGTGGACTCCATTCGCGGCTCTGGCACCTACGTGCGCGCCAAGCCCGACCTGATGGGCGGCATGCCCGCCATCGACCCGGCCCGCCGCGTCGGCCACATTCTGGAAGGCCTGGAACTGCGCATGGTGATCGAACCGGAATGCGCCTACCTGGCCGCCCTGCGCCGCAGCGCCGACGACCTGCGCGAAATGGATCGCATGCTGACCGGCTACGAAGAAGCCGACGCATCAGGCGCCATCGCGCACCACCACGACTACGGCTTCCACCGCGCCATCGCTGCCGCCACCGGCAACCAGCGCTTTGTACAAGTGCTGAAGTCGCTGGAATACGACGTCAGCCACGCCGTCAACGTCATGCGCCACCTGGTTCACAGCGAACCCTGGAAACGCACCCGCGCCGCCATCGACGAACACCGCCATATCTATCGGCTGATTCAGGAACAAGACGCCGACGGCGCGCGGAACGTCATGCGCGCGCATATTGAGAAGGCGAAGAGCCGGATGTTGAATAGCGGGTCGGAGGGGTGATCAGGCGGGCAATGTAGGACTCAATCACGCCCCCTTGCCCCGCCGCCAACCCGTCCGCACGAGCAGGTATCATCTGCACCTATCCCGGCGCCCGCCAGCCACGCCCCGGATGTATAGCCAGATTCGTATCCAAGTACGTAGCTAGACCGGGTTTTTGGAAGGCGGCGCCTTTGAGAACCGCATCAACAAACGGTCTACGCAGAACATGAAATTAGCCACCTGGAACGTGAACTCTCTGAAGGTGCGCCTGCCGCAAGTGCTGGACTGGCTGGCCGCCAATCGTGTCGACGTGCTGTGCATCCAGGAACTGAAGCTCACCGACGAGAACTTCCCCGAAGACGCTTTCAAGGAAGCCGGTTATCACGCCGTCTGGGCCGGTCAGAAAACCTATAACGGCGTCGCCATCATTTCGCGCGTGCCGGGCACGTCGATGGTGCGCAATATCCCTGGTTATGAAGACCCGCAGCAGCGCGTGCTGGCCTTGACCTTCCCCAGCCCCGAAGGCGATGTGCGCGTTGTATGCGCGTATTGCCCCAACGGGCAGTCTCTGGATTCCGACAAGTACGTCTACAAGCTCGCGTGGTTCGACGCCATGCGCAATTGGCTGGCCGACGAGATCAAGCAATATCCGCGCCTTGCCGTGCTGGGCGACTACAACGTGGCGCCCGCCGACGAAGACGTGCACAACCCCGAGAAATGGGAAGGCCAGGTGCTGGTGTCCGAACCGGAACGCGCCGCCTTGCAAGGCCTGATCGACCTGGGCCTGACTGATTCCTTCCGTCTGTTCGAGCAGCCCGAAAAATCGTTTTCTTGGTGGGACTACCGCCAGTTCGCCTTCCGCCGCAACGCTGGCCTGCGGATCGACCACGTCCTGCTGTCGGCCCCCTTGGTCAAGCGCTGCGTCGCCTGCGTGATCGACAAGGAACCGCGCCGCAACGAGCAGCCGTCAGACCACGCGCCGGTTATCGCGACCTTGGAATTCGTCTGAAAATTTTTGCCTGGCGCCGTATTGCACGGCGCTTTAAAGTTCAGGTATAGTTTTGCTCTTGCTTCATTGGGGCGGTAGCTCAGCTGGGAGAGCGTCGCGTTCGCAATGCGAAGGTCGGGAGTTCGATCCTCCTCCGCTCCACCAAATTCCAGACAAGAAAGCCTTGGACACCACAACGTGTTCCAAGGCTTTTTTGTTTCGGCTCTACGGCTCTACATTTGTTCGCTTCGTCGCGTCCGCATCAAAACTTGGACGATCCACTGGGCTGAAAAATAAAGTCGAATCCGATGCGATCGTCATCAACAGTGTCCACCCGAATGACTGCATAGTGCTTGCCGTCCCTAGCTCTAAGGCAGTAAATCCCACCCTTCTTGGGTTGGAACCAATGATGCTGATACCCTCCGCTCGGACACTCGCGCACGGCTTCAAGAGTGGCGCTCGGCACCTCTCGAATACCCGCCGACGCATTCTTATCCCATGTGGGATTTTTGTATCCTTCCGCATCGTATGGCAGAAAAAATCCTGTTTTTGTCTCTAGGGCTTGTCTTGCCGCAAGGATATCGGCGTGCCCGGCATCCCATGCCACGGTCGCGCCAGACATGAACTGATAACCACTTTCTTTAAAGAAACTAAAGCCATCACGCAGAATCACGCTGCCCTTTACGGGCTCCGGAGGTGCTGGAACGACTAGCTCTGCCGGGCTTCTGTACATAACCAATACAAATACCGCGAACGATCCGCCCGCCTTGGCCCATTTAGGCAGATTGACATCGATAAAGCCCGGCAGCATCGCTGCCACACCGGCCGCAGCCAAGGCGAGCACGACTTTGAACACTTCGTATTGAAAGCGCGTGGGTTCTCGAAATGCAATAGCCAAGATCAGGAGCGCAACTACAAACGTCACTCCAAAGATGAACACAGCTATTCGTTCTTGAGCTTTTGTCATCTCACTGTCCCCAGAAGCGATAACCCGTGGCGGCGCGCGACACGTCACCGAATGAATAGACAACTCTAAGCATTCAAACCCGGTCTACATGTACCGCAGTTCGCCCGTCACACGCATACCCAACATTGAGGATGCCGAGGAAGAAGAAGTCTGGTACCTATTAATAGCCGGCATGCTTTTCAGCCGGCGCAGCGCAATGGGGAGCGAGTCAGCCGCACCACACCGCGTTGATTGATCCCTATGACCTGGACACCGCACATCAACATTCTTCCAGCATAGATCGCATACTCAGTTTTAGGTATTCCTGAATGCCTTACCTGCAGTCATCCTTAAGCGTCCAACACGTGGGCCGGCTTTCACCGGTTTGGGATTTGTGGTGTCTGAGTTCGCGCTGAAAAGCCAGGGCGACATTACAAGTAAAAGAGAGGATTCCGTGCAAGCTATTGATATGCGCTCAGCAAGCCAGCGGATCTATCGAATGCTGTGTGCAGCGCTGATCGCGACACTCTTCGCCGGATGCGTCACTTGGGTGCCACCCTTTGACAACGGCGCCATGACTCGCATCAATGGCCTGACGAATAACAGCTTGGCCATGTATCAATCACTAATCGACACAAATCCTGCGAATCGCGGAGATTTATTTGCCAGCACATTTTCTGAACGCTGGTCGGAAATCGAAGCCCAAGCGCGCGTTCATCTCGTATTCGAGCAATCTCGAGAAAGCAACATCGGCAGCATTAAAGCCGCCACTGAACTACTTGGCTTCTGGACCGCTTCAAAACAGCAATATTGTAAAGCCGTGACTGACTTACACGGTACGGCTTGCGGAAGCTTGGCTGCCGGGGAAAAGAGCGCCATGTCCGATTTCGTTCTGACGCGCGATCGCACCACTCTCGAGCAAATCTTAGGTGCAATGATCAAAGCTGAAGAGGCCAAAAAACTAGCCTCAAACGTATCCAGGTAGGAGCAGACTCATGGCATTCAACTTTGATCAGATATTCAAGGAGGCGCTGAGCGTCGGGATCGCTGCCGCCAAACCTGGTGGAAATGAAGCCCAAGACTGGATGAAGAAAAGCGCGAAGGCCAACGAGGATGCCCTGCGATCCATTATTCAAGAGTTTTCCAATCGGAATATCTCTAAAGAAACTGCGCAGTACCTGTTTGGCCAAAATGAGCGAGCGCTTCGAGCAGAAGCGGCAGCCCTGAAAGTTATTGCGCATGCGGCCGCACAGGCTGCAGTCAATGGATTCTTCGAGGCGCTGCGAACCGGAATACTCGCTGCGCTCAAAGTAGCCCTATAGGGAGAAACCGAATGGCAACAGGTAAAGATGTCGTGAAGTTGGGAGACGGCCATCTTGGCGAGAAATACATCCTTGGAGCGTTCGCACCGAAAGACAACGCAAAATGGGGTGGCCCGTGGGACTGTGCGGAATTCGCGTCTTGGCTGACATTCCAGTGCGCGGGAGTGCTGGTCGGATGCGTCGACAATGCAAAAGCGCCGGCCATTGCGGATGCCTACTCAGGGGCCTGGATGCGCGATGCCGCCTCGTCCCACATTCCCATAAGCCTGGGGCAAGCAAAGTCCACAGCAGGCGCTATTCTGGTGCGCAAGCCAACCCCTGGAGGGCTCGGTCATGTTGCGATTTCTCGAGGCGATGGCAGCACTATAGAAGCTCATTCCGCCAAACGAGGAGTGACCAATGACAAAGTGGATGGCCGTCGCTGGGACATTGCCATGCTGCTGCCCGGAGTCGAGTATGCGGACGTACTCAGCGAAGCCCCGTACGCGCCGCCAAGTACGCTTGTACTCCGTCTAACAATGCCTCCCATGCGGGGCAAGCTCGTAAAAGCACTTCAAAACGCGCTGAAGCAGAGCGTTGACCCTGGCGTGATCGATGGCATCTTTGGTCCGCACACCGAGGCTGCGGTCCGGGCGTTTCAGCTTCAAAACGGGATGGTGCCTGACGGTGAGGTAGGCCCCTTAACTCGCTCGGCCTTGGGCATGTAAGGCATGGTGCAGCCGGCGATCAGACCGCGTCCTTATCCAGCCGCCGCACCGCCGCGCTCAGCGTCGAAAAGTCAAACTCCCGAATACCGCGCCGCGCCAGGCGCATCAGCACGGTAACCAGCACCGGCACAAACGCCGCCAGCAGAAACGATTCCAGCAGGAACGTGGGTTTGTCGCCCGGGGCCGGAAAGAAGAACAGCCCTGCCGCCAGCCCCGCGACGGTCGCCGTCGTTGCCGTCACGCCATCGTGCTTGCGGCTGAACAGGCCATAGAACACGGGGAACGCGGCAGCGGAGCACAGCAGGTCGGCCAGCAGGAACAGGTACAGCACGCTGTAGCCTTGCGAGGCCACGATCATCACCGGAATCGCCAGCAACAAGACCGCCCAGCGGGCCAGGCGCTTCATGTCCATGCCGTTGGCGTTGGGCATCAGCCGGCGCATGTCGACGGCGACGATGCTGGACACGGCGCTGATTGCCGTGTCGGCCGTGCTCATCACCAGCGACAGGCCCAGCGGGATCAGCGCAATCACGAACCACGCGGGCGCGTGCGGCATGATGACGCTGAACAGTGCGATGGAACTGTCACCCTGCGGGGCCAAGCCCACGAACGCCAGGCCGAACAGACCCATCAGGAAGATGAACGGGGCGGCCAGGATGCCGCCCAGCAGAAAACCATTGCGCATCGACCGGGCGTCTTTTGCGGCATAAATGCGCTGCCAGTTGCCCTGGTGAAAGATGCCGGTCAGCAAGATGGCCACGAAGAACGTCAGCCCGGCTTTCACGCCCACGGGGTCGGTCAGGTCCAGCAATTGTGGCGCCTTCGCTTGCAGTGCTTCGATGGTGGGCAGCGCACCGCCCGCAGCTTGCCAGCCGACCCCGCACAAGATCACCAGCAACGGCACGATGACCATCATCTGCACCTGATCGGTAAAGATCGACGAGCGCAGCCCGCCGTACGTGGTGTAGAGCAGCGTGGTGCCCATCACGATGGCGGCGGTGGCCCACAGCGGCACGGGCGCCAACATGGTGACGAGTTTTGCAATCGCCGTAACCTCGGCCGACAAGGCAATGAACAGGTAGAACAGCATGATGAACAGCGCCAGCCCGTACATCGGCCGGCCGTAGCGCGCCATCAGGAATTCAGTCAGCGTATGCCCATGCGGAATCAGTTCACGCATGCGCCGCCCCAGCGGAATCATGACCAGACGCGGTGACATCGAGCCCAGCGCGTAGCCGATCACCGCGGCCAGTCCGCCCCAGGTTGCGGCCTGCGCGGGCGAGAACAGAATCCATGCGCCCAGCGTGGACGCCATCAACGTCAGGATGGTGCCGAACGCGCCCTGGCTGTTGCGGGCCACGATGTAGTCTTCCAGCGAGCCGCGTTTGCGCCGCGTGTACAGGATGCTGGCGACGGCGAAGCCGCCGGAGAACAGCAGCAGCCACATCAAGGCGGCGGATTGGGTCAGCATGAAGTCGGTCCTCCCTGGTCCGGCGGACGGCCGGACGCGCAGCGCAGCGGCCCGTCTGGCAACAGGGGCCGCTGATGAATAAAAGTCTAGGGAGGGCGCACGAACCGTGCGATGTCCTTCCCTTCGCCGGCATTACCCGGATCAGGTTCAAAGGGTTACCGCAATGAAGCGGAATCTCAGCCCGACAGGGCTCCCCCAGGAATTGACCGCAAGAGTAGGAGAGCGGCGCGCCAATGTCAACGCGTGGAATGTGCTAAGTTCGCCCGCTTGCGGCACCCGATTGCATGCGTGCCGGTGAAACCGACGAGCCGATCATGTCCCTTGCACACCCCGCCCCTGCCCTGAACGAACAACTGGTGATTGTCACGGGCGGCGCCCGTGGACTGGGCGCGCACATCGTGCGCGCGTTTCTGCGTGAAGGCGCGCGCGTGGTCATCAACTACCTGAACAGCGCTGACGCCGCGCAGGCGCTGGCCGCCACCGCGCCGGGCCGCGCGCTGGCTATCCAGGCCGATGTGCGCGATGCGCAGGCCGTGCAAGCGTTGGTAGCGCAGGCGCAAAGCCACTTCGGCATGCCGGTCACCACCGTCGTCAACAACGCGCTGCCCGCGTTCCAATTCAATGGCGACGCGCGCCCGCATGCGGACACGTTGACGTGGGACAACCTGAATCAGCAGATCGAAGGCAGCGTGCGCGGCGCGTTGAACACGACTCAAGCGACGCTGCCCGGCATGCGTGAAGCGGGGGTCGGACGCATCATCAACATCGGCACGAACCTGGTTCAGAACCCGGTCGTGCCGTATCACGATTACACCGCCGCCAAGGCTGCGCTGCTGTCGTTCACGCGGACCTTGTCGCACGACCTCGGGCCCCATGGCATTACGGTCAACATGGTGTCGGGCGGCCTGCTGCGCACCACCGACGCGTCGGCGGCAACGCCCGAAGCGGTGTTCGATTTGATTGCCGCCAGCACGCCGCTGCGCACCGTCACCACGCCCGAACAGTTCGCCGACGCCGTGCTGTTTTTCGCCAGCCCATGGTCGCGCAGCGTCACTGGCCAGAACCTGGTCGTCGACGGCGGCCTCGTCAAGAACTAAGCGCCATG
>Ga0256763_1000050_pt1 | contig 14814 bp, 29 predicted proteins | sample MC6MC0914MT_FD_186056 | JGI IMG/M metagenome (GOLD analysis project Ga0256763, IMG submission 186056) | Metatranscriptome of enriched soil aggregate microbial communities from Iowa State University, Ames, United States - MC6-MC0914-MT... | ecosystem: Environmental > Terrestrial > Soil >... | reverse complement strand
TAACATTGTCAAACCCCTTAACAGGTATGCCTATTTTACTATTTTGAGTTATGCTATATCGCTTGGTATTAACAGCTGGTCACTAATTGTCCTAAGAAAGAAGCACTAATATAAAATTTATTATTGTGCTCCCTTCTCTATTGACTGTTAGTTTATTATTTGGAAGAGTCTTCACCTGAGCTAGTTTGTTCATCAAGTGAATTATCAATTTGATTAGCTAATGGGGTACTCACATCCTCTTTTGATTGGTTAGCTTTTTCTACAGCTTCTTGTGCATTTTCTATGCTTGCTGATGAAGAAGCGGCAACAGGCTTTGCTTTTCCTCTTCGAGTTTTAGCTTTTGATTGTTTTGGCTCGGATTCTTTTTGTAAGTATGTATTGTAATCCACCAATTCCATCATGCATATTTCTGCATTATCTCCTAAACGGTTCCCCATTCTAATAATACGCGTATAACCTCCTGGCCTATCTCCTATCTTGGGAACAATCTCATTAAAAAGTAATTTAACAGGTTCTTTATCTTGAAAATAGGAAAAAACTATTCTCCTAGCATGTGTAGAATCTTGTTTAGCCTTTGTAATTATGGGTTCTACAAACTTTCTAAGTGCTTTAGCTTTAGCTACGGTAGTAACAATACGTTTGTGTAAAATAAGCGACTTAGCCTGATTAGTTAATAGAGCCTTGCGATGGGATGCAGGCCTACTAAGGTGATTAAATTTTTTACCGTGTCTCATAGTAGTTCAAATAAACTGTGTAAAAAGTTAAATGTAATAGCACTTAGTTAACACTTACTAGTGTAGTTAATTTCTTATTGGTCGTTTAGATTATAAGCCGATAGATCCATACCAAAAGCCAGATCTTTACTCGCTACTAAATCTTGTAACTCTTTAAGTGACTTTTTACCAAAATTTCTAAATTGGGCCATATCAGATACCTTTAATTGTACCAAATCACCCAAAGTTTTTATTTCAGCTGCTTTAAGGCAGTTAAAGGCTCTAACAGATAATCCCATATCACTAAGTGGAGTCTTTAACAGTTTACGCATCTGCAAAGTAGACTCATCCAATATATCTACTTCATCTGTATCCTTGGTTTCCACCATTTTGTTTTTATCAATGAGCAAAGCAAAATGCTTTATCATAATATCAGCAGCACGCTCAATAGCAGTTTGTGGATGTATAGTACCATCAGTTTCTACAGAAAGTACGAGTGACTCATAATCCGTTTTTTGTCCTACCCGAGTATTTTCTACATGGTATCTAACATTTTTAACAGGAGTAAAAATGGAATCAATAGGAATAACGCCTTTTACCTGTGTATCAGCTTTGTTTTCTTCTGCAGGTATATAACCTCGTCCTTTTTCAACAGTAACCTCAATTTCGAATCTTGCTGACTCATCTACATGACAAATAACTAAGTCTGGATTAGTAATTTCAAATGCAGTAGTTGCCTGTGCAAAATCTCCTGCTGTTAGAATTTTTTTATTGTTGACTGAAATAAATATTTTATTTTCCGTACTATCTCCAATTTTTTTAAACCTAATCTGCTTTAAGTTTAAAATAATTTCTACCAAATCTTCTGTTACTCCCTCTATAGTAGAAAACTCGTGATATATGCCGGGTATTCTGATAGAGGTGATAGCATACCCTTCTAGCGAGGATAGTATCACTCTTCTCAAAGCATTACCAATGGTTACGCCATAACCTCTTTCAAGTGGCTTAAAAGTAAATATACCATGAAACTCGTCTGCTTGTTTTACAGAGATTTTACCAGGTATTTGAAAGGCTATTGATGACATTGTGTTCCAGTTTATTTATAATTCTATGATAAAGCGATAAAAATTTTAGAAATTATTTAGAATATAGCTCAACAATACTTTGTTCATTAATTTTTTCAGGTATTTCTTCCCTCTCTGGTAGTGCTATGACCTTACCAACCATCTGTTTACTATCCCATTCTAACCAGTTATTTTTATTATGTGAATGGCTAGAAATACCCTCAGTAATGGCACTTGATGCTTTTGACTTTTCACGTACTCCAATTATGTCACCTACTTTTAATGCATAAGAAGGGATATTAACTATTTTACCATTTACAGTAATATGCTTATGTGATACTAACTGTCTAGCAGATCTTCGAGTAGGTGTTATACCTAAGCGATATACAACATTATCAAGTCTTGTTTCCAAATATTGTAGCAACAGCTCACCTGTAACTCCTTTCTTCTTGGCTGCTTTATAGAAAAGGTTAGCAAATTGTCTTTCCAATAATCCATATATATACTTGGCTTTTCCCTTTTCCATCAGCTGAATGGCATAGTCAGACTTCTTTTTACGGACTCTACCATGTTGACCGGGAGGATAATTCTTTTTTTGAAGTGCCTTGCTAGGCCCAAATATGGGCTCGTTAAATCTTCTGGAAATTTTAGCTTTAGGACCTATATATCTTGCCATATTTAATATTATTTAATTAAGGGGTTTTATGGACGTCTACGTTTAGGAGGCCTACATCCATTATGAGGGATAGGGGTTACATCCTTGATGGTATTAATCTCTATGCCTGCATCTTGAATGGTTCTAATAGCAGACTCTCTACCTACGCCTGCTCCTTTTACATAAACTTCTACCTTTCTAAGACCCAACTCATACGCTACTTTTGCACAATCTCCGGCAGATACTTGGGCTGCATATGGGGTATTTTTTTTAGAACCCTTGAATCCCATTTTACCAGCAGAAGACCAAGATATAACTTGCCCAATCTCATTGGTCATAGAAATAATAATATTGTTATATGTGGCTTTGATATGTGCTTGGCCTGACTTGCCAACACTAACAACTCGCTTCTTGGTTTTTTCTTTTTGGGATTTTGCCATAATTCTTTATAAATAATTCTATCAATTTTTGAAAAGAAACTGTTTATTTCTTAGAAGCCTTTTTCTTATTAGCTACTGTCTTACGCTTTCCTTTTCGGGTTCTAGCATTGTTTTTAGTGCTCTGCCCTCTTACAGGAAGGCCTAAAACATGCCTTCTACCCCTATAACATCCTATATCTACTAGTCTTTTAATATTTAAACGTATTTCAGACTTTAGTTCGCCTTCTACCTTATAATTTTCACTAATAACAGTACGTATTGTTTGGGACTCTTCATCGGTCCAACTGGATACACGCTTATCTTTATCGACGCCTGCTGCTACTAAAATTTCATTAGCTGAACTGCGTCCAATACCAAATATATAAGTAAGTGCTATTTCTCCTCGTTTGTTATCAGGAATATCTACACCTAATATTCTAGCCATATTTATCCTTGTCTTTGTTTAAATCTTGGATTTTTTTTGTTAATAACGTAAAGTACTCCTTTTCTGCGTACTATTTGGCATTCACTACTACGTTTCTTAATAGATGATCTTATCTTCATGTTCTACTAGTATTTTATGGTTGGTTAACCTTATATCTTTGAACAATACGTCCTTTTGTTAGATCATAAGGCGTCAACTCTAATTTTACTTGGTCTCCAGGCAATATATTAATATAAAATTTCCGCATCCTACCAGAGATATGTGCTCTCACAAGATGCCCATTTGCTAAACGTACTTTAAACTCAGCATTAGGGAGTGCTACTTCCACTGTGCCATCTTGTTCTATTGGAGGTGTTTTAGCCATATTAAATTTTAAAAACTTCTTCTATATATTGGTAACTTGTCAATATTTCGGCTTGTTGTTCTCCTACTGCTACCGTATGTTCAAAATGTGCAGAAAGTTTTTTATCTGTTGTCGTTATTGTCCAACCATCTTTTTCTTGCCTAACTGCAGATTTTCCTAAATTAACCATAGGTTCTATAGCAAGAACCATTCCCTTTTTTAACCGGACACCTGTTCCCCTTTTACCATAGTTGGGTATTTGAGGATCTTCATGAAGACTCTTCCCAATACCATGACCTGCTAAATCCCTTACTACTGTAAAATTATGCTTAGAAACATAATTTTCTACTGCTCCACCAATATCTCCTATTCTGTTGCCTACAATTGCCTGATTAATTCCCAAATATAATGCTTCTTTTGTAACCTTAATAAGTTCTTTAGCTTCTTTCGTTATTTCCCCTACAGGAAATGTAAAAGCTGAGTCGCTGTGGAAGCCTTTGTAAAGCACACCACAATCTACGGAAACAATATCTCCTTCCTTTAGCTCATAACTTCCTGGGATACCATGTACAACGGCTTCATTGACCGAAATGCATAGTGTAGCAGGAAATTGGTTGTATCCTTTAAAAGAAGGAATAGCACCCTGATCATATATATAAGCTTCAGCTAATTTATCCAAAGCCTTAGTCGCTATACCTGGCTTAATAGCTTTTGCAACTACACCAAGGGTCTGCGCTAAAATAAGGCCACTCTGTTTAATTATAGCTATCTCTTCATCAGTTTTTAAGAATAACATATATCCTCGCCGCTATATTTGTGTTCTTCCTTGTATCCTGCCAGAGTCCATCATATGGTCATAGTGATGCATCAACAAATAACTTTCTATTTGCTGCAAACTATCTAATACAACTCCTACCATAATAAGTAAGGAAGTCCCACCAAAAAACCGACTAAATCCCTTACTTAATCCTGCCATGTATGCCAATCCTGGCAAAATAGCAATTATTGCTAAAAATAAGGAGCCTGGTAAAGTTATTTTACTTAAAACATCATCTATAAAAGAGGCCGTAGGCTTTCCTGGCTTAATGCCTGGAACAAAACTACTACTTCTTTTCATATCATCAGCTATTTGCATAGGGTTGATACTGATAGCTGTATAGAAATAGGTAAATGCTACAATAAGTATTGAAAAGACAAGGTTGTATTGCCAAGTAGTAAAATCACCAAAAATTTTTGCTATAGCAGCCATCGTTTCACTCTTACTAGCAAAAAAGTTAGATACAAGGGCTGGTAAAAACATAAGAACTTGGGCAAAGATAATAGGCATAACACCAGAACTATTTAACTTAAGTGGTATATACTGTCTCTGACCACTATAAATACCGCCTGTTGCCATCTGTTTAGCATACTGGAGCGGAACTTTACGAATGGCTTGCGTAAACATTACTACAGCAACGACAATTAAGAAAAGTGCAAATATTTCAAAGATAAATATCAGCAATCCTCTAGACCCTCTTAGAACAAATTCTTCAAAAAAAGCTCCTGGTAAAGAAGACACAATTCCAATCATAATTAGCATTGAAACTCCATTACCTATGCCTTTATCAGTAATTCTATCTCCTATCCACATACAAGCCATAGTGCCTGCTGGAAGAATAAGTAAAGATGAGATAAAAAACAGAGGTTTACTAATCATAATTAGATCATCGGAAACAGCAGCAGCCAAATAGCTAGCTGACTGTACCATGGCAATTCCAATAGTAAGTGCTTTGGTAATATTACTAAGTGTTTTTCTGCCTGCCTGCCCTTCTCTCTGTATTTTCTGAAAGTAAGGGACTGCCACAGTCAAAAGCTGAACAGCTATAGATGCTGAAATATAAGGCACTACGCCTAAACCAAAAATAGAAATATTACTGAAAGCTCCTCCTAGAAAGATATCTAATAAGCCAAGTATTCCTTTAGCTTTTCCAGTTATTCTAGTAGCATCAATTCCTGGCAAAACAATAAAAGCCCCCAACCTAAAAACTAATAATAGTCCTATAGTAGTAAGTATTCGCCCCCTAAGTTCTGGGATAGTAAATATTCTTTTAAATGTAGCAAAAAATTTACGCATATATATTTAGGATGTTCGCTTTTCCACCCAATTTCTCTATAGCCGCTGATGCTGAAGCTGAAAATGCATGAGCAGTTATTTCCAATTTAGTCTTTAATATACCATCACCCAGAATTTTACACCTATCACGTTTACTAACCAGTCCATGTTGATGTAAAACTTCAGGAGTTATAACTGTCAGTTGGGATTTTTCAGCTAATTACTGTATGGTATCTAGATTAATAGGCTTATAACTAACCCTATTAGGATTTTTAAAACCATACATAGGTAAACGGCGTTGTAAAGGAAGCTGCCCCCCTTCAAAACCTGGCTTGCTTTTATAACCAGAGCGTGATTTTGCTCCTTTATGCCCTCTAGTAGCAGTACCGCCTTTACCAGAACCTTGGCCTCTACCATAACGCTTATGCTGTTTAACAGCATTCTTTGCAGGCTTAAGTGTATTTAACTCCATAACTATGCGATGTTTTCTGTAGTAACTAAGTGATGTACTTTTCGTACCATGCCTTGAATTTGTGGTGTAAATTCTAGTTCTACACTTTTATTAATCCTACCAAGTTTCAAAGCTTTGATAGTTAGCTTCTGCTTTGCAGGACATTTAATAGTGCTTCTTACTTGGGTAATTCTAACTTTTGCCATATTTATCCATTAAATAATTTATCCAAGCTAATTCCTCTTTGTGCTGCTACCGTAATAGGATCTCGCATTTGAGATAACGCTTGAAAAGTTGCTTTTACAGTATTATGAGGATTAGAAGATCCTTTTGACTTAGAAAGTACATTATTAATACCTGCGCATTCTAACACAACGCGTGCACCTCCACCTGCAATAATACCTGTACCTGGAGCTGCTGGCTTAATCAATACTTCACCTCCACCAAATTTACCTATAGCTTGATGCGGCACAGTTCCTTTTTGTATAGGAACTTTAATAAGATTCTTCTTTGCGTTTTCTATGCCTTTTGCAATAGCACTAGTCACTTCTTGTGCTTTACCAAGACCATGTCCTACTATACCTTTACCATCTCCTACTACTACAACGGCTGAAAAACTAAAATTTCTACCTCCCTCAACAACTTTTGTTACTCGGTTAATAGCAACAACTTTTTCTGTCAGGTTAAGCTCGCTTGGTTTAATTATTCTCTTTAGTTGCATCATATGTGCTAAAATTTAAGTCCTTGTGCTCTAGCTCCTTCTGCCAATGCTTTTACACGGCCATGATATATATATCCAGAACGATCAAAAACAACTTCTTCTATACCTTTTTCAATAGCTTGCTTAGCCAACTCCTCTCCGACCATCCTGGCCTTATCTATAGGTTTACCGGCTTGCATACCTACAACTTTAGAAGAACTTGCAACTAACGTATGCCCTTGTTCATCATTAATAAGTTGGGCATATGTAGCTTTATTACTTTTATAAACTGAAAGTCTAGGTCTCTCAGCAGTACCTTGAATGCGCTTTCTAATTCGCATTCTGATTTTTAATCTTCTTTTAGCTTTTAAGTTATTCATCGGCATTTTATACTAGCTATGTTAAAACTATTTCGAAGCGGTTTTACCTGCCTTACGTCTAATCTGCTCTCCTAAGTAACGTATTCCTTTACCTTTATAAGGCTCTACCTTCCTTAGTGACTTAAGTTTAGCAGCTACTTGTCCAAGCAGTTGTTTGTCTATTCCTTCTAAATGCACTAGCGGGTTTTTTCCTTTTGCTGTTTCAGCCTGTACTTTAATTTCTGGTGGAATAACAAAATAAATTTTATGAGAATAGCCAAGGTCAAGGTCAAGTGCGTTACCCTGTACACTAGCTTTATAACCTACCCCTACTAATTCCAAGCTTTTTGCAAAACCTGTGCTTACGCCAATAACCATATTATTAATAAGTACTCTATATAACCCATGTAAAGCTTTATGACGCTTTTGATTGGTTCTCCTATGTAATATAACTGAATCGTCTTCTATAGTAAGACTTATAGCAGGATCTATATATTGAGATAATTCTCCCTTGGGTCCTTTTACGTAAACGATATCCTCCTCAGGACCTCTTAGCGTAACTCCTTGGGGCAATTTAATGGGTAATTTTCCTATTCTTGACATAGCTTGCTGATATAAATACTAATAGATATAACAGAGTACTTCACCTCCGAGTTTCATTTGCCTAGCTTCTTTATCACTCATAATTCCTTTTGAGGTAGATAAAATGGCAATGCCGAGTCCATTTAAGACACTTGGCAATTCGCTAGACTTAACATATTTCCTAAGACCAGGTTTACTTACACGTTCTAACCTGTTGATAGGAGAAGTTTTTGTATCTGGGTTATATTTCAAGCCAATTTTTATAGAGCCTTGTTTATTAAGCTCATCTTCAAATTTATATTGCTTAATATATCCTTTTTCATACAATAACTCAGTCATTGCTTTCTTAATATTTGAAGCAGGTATTTCCACTATCCTATGTCTAGCGCGAATAGCATTTCTGATCCTGGTTAGATAATCAGCTATAGGGTCTGTAATCATACGATTGTTACTTGTTATGAATTAGTTATTTTTTCTATGGCAGCTTATGATATTATGTTAAGCTAGTAGAAATATTCTACCAGCTAGCTTTTATAACACCAGGTATTTTACCTTGTGCGGCCCATTCTCTAAAGACAATTCTGGATATACCAAATTTACGCATATATCCCCTAGCTCTACCCGTAATTTTACACCGATTCCTTAATCTTACAGGAGAAGCATTTTTAGGCAGCTTATCCAACGATAAGTAGTCACCGGCATCTTTGAGTTTAGCTCTTTTAGCGGCGTATCGCTCTACCAAGGCTTGGCGTTTTCTATTGCGTGCTTTAACTGATTCCTTAGCCATTTATTCTATATTTTTAACTTTTAAAAGGCATACCTAATGCTTTCAATAGTGTGTATGCTTCTTTATCACTTTTTGTGTTGGTCACAAAGGTAATACTCATCCCTGTTAATTTAGTTACTTTATCGATACTAATTTCAGGAAAAATAATTTGTTCTTTAACTCCTAGCGTATAATTACCTTTTCCATCAAAACTTTTCTCGTTAACTCCTCTAAAATCACGCACACGTGGCAACGCAATTGTTATAAGACGGTCTAAAAATTCATACATCTTTCTACCACGTAGGGTAACTGTAGCGCCAATAGGCATTCCCTCTCTTAACTTAAAATTAGATATAGCCTTTCTAGCTATAGTAGGAACTGCTTTTTGCCCTGCAATAGTTGTTAATTCATCTACCGCTATATCAATTAGCTTTTTATCTTGCACAGCCGCACCTACACCTTGGTTAAGGCATATTTTTTCTATTCGAGGTACCTGCATGACTGATGTATAGTTCATCTCCTTTTTAAGGGCAGAAACTACTTCTTGGAAGTATTTTTGTTGTAGTCTTGGGCTAGCCATTGTTTATAAATTCGCCTGTTTTTTTAGAATATCTTTGTAATTTACCTTCTTCATTTAGTTTCCTACCTACGCGTGTAGGTTTGCCAGTAACAGAATCTATTAGCATGAGATTACTAATATGTATAGGAGCTTCTACTTTTTCTATACTACCTTGTGGATTTTTAGCAGTAGGCTTTCTATGTTTAGAAACAATATGAACTCCTTCTACTATAGCCCTATAAGTTTTAGGAAAAACTTTTAGGACTGTACCTTGTTTCTTTTGGTAGTTACCTGACAATACCTGAACAGTATCTCCCTTTTTTATATGCAATTTTGATATTTTATGGTGTCTATTATACATAGTCTACAATACTTCTGGAGCCAAGGATACTACTTTCATAAATTCTTTTTCGCGAAGCTCGCGTGCTACTGGGCCAGAAATACGTGTACCTCTTAGCTCATCATTGTTTTGTAATAGAACAGCTGCATTGTCATCAAAACGAATGTATGAACCATCTTTACGACGTACCTCTTTTTTTGTCCTTACAACCACTGCTTTAGATACAGCGCCTTTTTTTATATTACCAGCAGGACTAGCTGATTTTACGCTTACAACAATTCGATCGCCTACAGTGGCATAACGCTTCTTGGTACCACCTAGTACCCGGATACATTGCACTTCTTTGGCACCGCTATTATCTGCAACGTTAAGTCTTGTTTCTTGTTGTATCATACTTATTTAGCTTTTTCAAGAATCTCTGTCAAACGCCAACGCTTTCTCTTACTCAAGGGCCTAGTCTCCATAATTTTTACACGATCTCCCTCATTACAGATATTTTCTGCATCATGTGCCATAAATTTTTTAGAGCTTCTAACAAACTTACCGTAGAGTGGATGCTTGATTTTACGTTCCACTAAGACCGTAATAGTTTTATCACCTTTATTACTAACTACCTTTCCTATTCTTTCTTTTCTATGGTTCCTTAGCATGGCCATTTTTATTTGATTTTAACTTCCTATAACGTTTTGAGCTGTTTTTAATCTAGCTATCAACCGTCTTGTATTTTTAATTTTTGTAGGGTTCTCAATAGGAGAAATAGCATGAGCAAATTTAAGCTTTCTTAAGTTCTCTTGCTCAGTTTTTATTTTCTCTTTCAGCTCTTCTATTGCTAAGGAGCTAATCTCTGCATATTTCATTTCTTAAGCATTAATGTAATCTTTGTGAACTACAAACTTAGCTTTGATAGGAAGTTTATGTATAGCTAACCGCATAGCTTCGCGTGCTAAATTAACATCTACTCCTTCTATCTCAAATAAGATTTTTCCAGGTTTTACAACAGCTGCCCAGTATTCTGGAGATCCTTTTCCTTTTCCCATACGTACTTCGGCAGGTTTTTTAGTAATAGGCTTATCTGGGAAAACTCTAATCCAAACTTGTCCTTGCCTTTTCATAGCACGGGTCATAGCTATACGAGCGGCTTCTATCTGCCTAGCTGTAAGCCAAATAGCTTCTAAAGCTTTTATCCCAAACGTACCAAATGCCAATGAGCTTCCTCTATGGGCTAAGCCTTTCACTCGACCTTTTTGTACTTTTCTATATTTTGTTCTTTTAGGCTGCAACATATCGGCATGTATTATCTATTACGTTTTACAATATTTCCGTAAAATTAGTTATAATTCATTAATTTTTAGCTCTTCCTCTAAAAGTATTCTTTTGAGAAGTCTTGTTGGATTCCGAACTTGTTGCAGTAGTAATAGCATTGGAAGATAGGTCAGGACGTTGGTATACTTCATTTTTAAATATCCAAACTTTAATACCTATTTTTCCATATACAGTTTGTGCTTCTGCTATTGCAAAATCAATATCTGCACGTAAGGTGTGAAGAGGTACTCTTCCTTCCTTAAATTGTTCACTTCTTGCTATCTCAGCACCTGCCAACCTACCAGATACTTGTATCTTAACACCTTGTGCTCCTACACGCATAGTTGCAGAAAGCGCTTGTTTTACAACCCGCTTATAAGAAATCCTAGCTTGAATTTGTTGTGCTATAGAATTACCTACTAGCTTAGCATCAAGCTCTGGCCTTTTTATTTCCAAAATATTTACATGTACTTCTTTCTCAGTTAGCTTCCTTAATTCCTCCTTAATACGTTCTACTTCTGCGCCTCCCTTACCAATAATAATACCTGGCTTAGAACTGTGTACAGTTATAGTAATACGTTTAAGTGTACGCTCTATAACAATTCTAGAAAGGTTAGCTTTAGCCATCCTAACGCCCAAATACTTTCTTATTTTATAATCTTCTATGAGCTTATCAGCATAGCCCTTTTTAGATGAAAACCAATTTGATTCCCATCCTTTGATATAGCCAATTCGAAGGCTATTTGGATTAACTTTTTGTCCCATCAGTTATCTTTTCTTTTTTATTAGACTGATTATCTGCTATAGCTTTTGTAGCTTTCATATTCATAGGCGTTTCCGTTTCATAAGGTACCAAGTTATCGACTACTAGGGTAACATGGTTGAATCGTTTCCTAATTCGATGTGCTCTACCTTGCGGAGCTGGTTGTAGCCTTTTAAGCATACCAGCGCTATCTACATGTATAGATTTTATATATAGCTCGGCATCTTCTAACTGCATATCTTGGTTTTTATGTTGCCAGCTAGCAACAGCAGCAAGCAGTAATTTTTCTAGATGGATAGCACATTTCTTAGGCTCATTCCTTAAGATTGCAAATGCTTTATCAGCTTTAATGCCTCTAATCAAGTCAGCTACAAGCCTCATTTTACGTGGTGCTATAGGCGATTTCCTTAATTTAGCTACTGCCTCCATGGTTATTTCTTATTTTTATTTTTCTTGGTATGCCCTTTAAAGGTTCTAGTAGGAGAAAATTCTCCTAATTTATGCCCTACCATATTTTCTGTAACAAATACAGGTATAAATTTATTGCCGTTATGTACAGCTAATGTATGCCCTACAAACTCAGGAGTAATAGTCGAACTCCTAGTCCAAGTTTTTATAGTGTTTTTACTACCTGATTCGTTAATCGCATCTATCTTTTTCAGTAGATGATGCGCTACATAAGGTCCTTTTTTTATGGATCTAGCCATTATTTTTTCTTCCTACTAAGAATATAATTTTTAGAATATTTATTTGTATTTCTAGTCTTCTTCCCCTTCGCATACAATCCTTTTCTAGACCTAGGATGTCCTCCAGAAGCTTTACCTTCACCTCCCCCCATCGGATGATCTACAGGGTTCATAGCTACACCTCTTACTCTAGGCCTTCTGCCTAGCCAACGATTTCTTCCAGCTTTACCTAGAACAATATTGTTATGATCGCTATTAGATACAGTACCTACAGTAGCCATACACTCGCCAAGCACCATGCGCATTTCTCCAGAAGGCAACTTAAGAGTAACATATCTTGCTTCTTTAGCCAATAATTGTGCATAAGTTCCTGCACTTCTAGCCATAGCCGCGCCTCTTCCTGGATGCAACTCTATATTATGTACGATGGTACCAGTAGGCATGGTTTTTAGTGGCATAGCATTGCCTATCTCAGGAGCTATACTGGTTCCAGATAATACTTGGTCTCCTACTTTTAACCCTGCTGGTGCTATAATATAAGATTTTGCACCGTCTACATAATAAAGTAATGCTATATAGGCAGTCCTCATAGGATCATACTGTATAGAGTTTACTACAGCAGGAATATCATATTTTTTCCTTTTAAAGTCTATGATTCTCATGCGCTTTTTATGGCCTCCGCCTTTATAGCGCATGGTCATTTTACCCGTATTATTTCTCCCTCCTGTATTTTTAATAGGCAGAAGAAGCGACTTTTCAGGTTTAGTTTTGGTAAGCACAGAAAAATCTGGAGCTATTCTAAACCTTTGGCCTGGAGTAAGTGGTCTAATTTTTTTTACTGCCATATATATTTACTTGCATTATAATGGTTTGAGACTACTAAATATTTTCGTAGAAATCAATAATATTACCGCTTTTCAAAGTAACAAGTGCTTTTTTATAAGAAGCACGCTTTCCCTTATTAACTCCTGATTTAGTAAATCTCACTTTCTTCTTACCTGCGTAACGCATAGTATTAACTTGTAGTACAGTAACACCATACAATTTTTCTACTTCTTTCTTTATCTCAACTTTATTGGCTCTATTATCTACTATAAAACCATAAACACCTTTATCATTGAAATTGGTGACTTTTTCTGTTACTAAAGGCTTTTGTAGGATACTCATGCGTTATTAAAATTTTCGGTTAGTTTCGTCAAAGCCGTCTCACTTATTAAGATTTTTTTTGAATAGAGCACATCATAAGTATTAATTTGCTCTACAAGTGTAACGGACGTATTGGGTAAGTTCCGGCTAGCTAGTACTAAATTCTTATCTACCGCAGGCAAAATTAATAAAGTTTTTTGGTCTGCTAAATTTAAATTTCGTAGCATTTCTAAGTACATCTTGGTTTTAGGCATTTCAAAAGAGAAATCTTCTAAAACTGCTATATTGCCTTGTTGTGCTTTATAAGTAAGCGCAGATTTTCTAGCTAGTCTTTTAAGCTTTTTATTAAGCTTAAATCCATAATCTCTAGGCTTAGGTCCAAATACACGGCCTCCCCCTCTAAAAATAGGAGATTTAATACTACCTGCACGTGCCGTTCCTGTACCTTTTTGCTTTTTTATCTTTCTGGTAGAACCTGCTATCTCCCCTCTTTCTTTAGATTTGTGAGTACCTTGCCTTTTATTAGCTAATATATTCTTAACATCTAGATAGATAGCATGATCATTAGGGGTAATTCCAAAGATGGTATCAGAAAGTACGACTTTTCTACCTGTGTCTTTGCCCGTATAATGTAGTATAGACAATTCCATAATCTATTTTTCTAAAATGATATAACCATTTTTTGAACCTGGCACCGAGCCACTTATTACCAAAATGTTTTTTTCTGGTAAAAGTTTCATTATGCGAAGGTTCGTAATTTTAACTCGCTGGCCTCCTGTTCTACCTGCCATACGCATTCCTTTGAAAACGCGAGAAGGAGTAGAGCAAGCACCAATAGCCCCTGGGGCTCTTTCTCTATTATGCTGGCCGTGCGACTTACCTCCAACACCACTAAATCCATGTCTTTTTACTACACCTTGAAATCCTTTTCCTTTACTAACGCCTATAGCATCTACATATTCGCCCTCTGCAAAAATATCTTGTAACTGTATCGTTTCTCCTAACTGGATCTCCTTCCCTAATTCTTCATCAAAATCTTTAAACTCTACCAACTTCCTTTTAGGTGTAATTTGAGCCTTCTGAAAATGGCCCATAAGTGGCTTGCTGGTATTTTTTTCTTTTTTATCGTCGTAACCTAATTGGATGGCTGAATAACCATCTTTATCGACATTTTTAATTTGGGTAACTACACAAGGACCTCCCGTTATGATAGTACAAGGGACACTACGTCCTGCCTCATCATAAAGTGTTGTCATGCCAAGTTTTTTACCAATGATTCCAAGCATCGTTTTTGAGTAAAAATAAGGGTTTCGTTTTTCTGGATACTAAGAAGCATCCACCCATGTCAATAATATATTTTGACTAGGTAGAGTGCAAATTTAACAAATGTTAGCTATCGTACAAATAGATTAGCTACTATTATTTTTTT
>Ga0256763_1000033_pt1 | contig 17212 bp, 17 predicted proteins | sample MC6MC0914MT_FD_186056 | JGI IMG/M metagenome (GOLD analysis project Ga0256763, IMG submission 186056) | Metatranscriptome of enriched soil aggregate microbial communities from Iowa State University, Ames, United States - MC6-MC0914-MT... | ecosystem: Environmental > Terrestrial > Soil >... | reverse complement strand
TGGGCGAAGAGCGCGCCATTGCGGTGGCGCGCGCCCTTGAGCACGCCCAGATCAAAGGTGAAGCCGAATTGGCCGCCAAGCGTCGTCAGGAGTGGCGCAATGAAATGGCCACCATGGTCGCCCCCTTCGCGCGTCGCGAAGAAGTGGCCGAAATCCGCAATCAGATTGCGCAGTTGCCCACTCGCGAAGAACTGAAGCGTTTCGCCACCCATGAAGATCTGGCCGACCTGCGCACGCAGTTCATGCGCCTGGACAAGAAAATGACCGTGGGGTTTCTGACGCTGCTGGGCCTGAACCTGGCCTCCAGCGCCCCCACCTTCGTGGAATGGGGGGTCAAGATGGTAGGCTACGCGCTCAAATAATCTGATCGCCCGCCCCTTCTTCGCCAGAACCCCATGTCCGCCCCCCGCTTCTTTTGCGACATCCCCCTTTCCGCCGGCAACCGCATCGCCTTGCCCGAAGCGCTGGCGCACCACGCGCTGCGCGTGCTGCGCTTAAAAGCCGGTGAAACCGTCGTGCTGTTCAATGGCCAGGGTGGCGAGTACCCCGCCGTGCTGGACGTCGAAGGCAAGGCCGGCTTTGCTCAACTGGGTGATTTCACAGCTCGCGAAGCTGAATTGGGCGGACGCATCTCCCTCGTGCAAGGCCTGCCTTCGGGCGACAAGATGGATTGGGTGGTGGAAAAAGCCGTGGAACTGGGCGCCGCGCGCGTCAGCCCCATCGCCGCGCAACGCAGCGTGCTGCAATTGTCTGGCCCCCGGCTGGATAAGCGCGTGGCGCACTGGCAGCGCATTGCGCAATCCGCCGCCGAGCAATGCGGCCGCAATCGTTTGATGGCGGTGGATGCGCCGCAGTCGCTGGCCGACTGGCTTGCGCTGCCTGCCGATGGCCCGCGGCTGTTGTGCCACCCCGAGGCCACCGACGACCTGGCCGGCGCGTTGCGCGCCACGCCCGGCTTGCAGGCGCTGACCTTGCTGGTCGGGCCTGAAGGGGGCTGGTCTGACAAGGAATTGGAACTTGCCCGTCAAGCGGGTGTGCAACCCGTGCGATTCGGCCCGCGTGTGCTGCGGACCGAAACGGCCGGGCTGGCGCTGGTATCAGCCGTCAGCGCCTTGCTGGGCTGGTAGCGCTCAGTCGTTTTCGCCGTAAGGCGCGGCCGCAATGCCGGGCTCCGGGTCGGGGTGTTTGCCTGCGTGTTCAATGACAAACGCAAAGATGCGCCCATTCTCGCGGGCGAAATCCGCCGCGTCCGAACACACCGTTTCAATGCGGGCCGCGTCTTCTTCCAAGACCGGGTCGCCGGAATGCAGCCGATACAGCCACAGCACGACGCCAATCTTGTGATCCAGCACCGTGTCGCACAGGCAGTCATAGAGCGCATCAAGATTGCCGCCGAAGTATTCGGGGAAGTCCACCGCCTTGACGATGGCGCGCAGCACCGCAGAACGGCTCCGGGCCGGATCGCAATTGGCAACGAACAAGGACAGGCCCAATTCGTGGGAGGCATCCACGACGGCCTTCTTGTCCAGCCCTTCATGAGGAAGCGCTCCGCCGCGCAGAAGCTGCTTCTGCAACGTAGATTGGCCATTGCGCGTCATGCCTGAGCCTCCTTGAAAAAGGCGATCACTTCGTCGTTACGCTGCATCGTATCGGCATAACCCAGATCGATCAATCGCTTGGTGTAGCTGGATTCGAACAAGAGATAGGACATCAGGGCCCCGCCTCCTGGACGGCGTGGATCGGACGATACACCGAGTACGCGAAAAAGAGCACGGGCTTGTGCAGGCATGTCGTGCAAGTGTTCCAGCGCCATCGTGTCCAGCGACTGGCTGGGCGTGATCGTCAGCACCTGAATGCGCCGCACATTCACGGTCGCGCCATCCGGCGTGGCGTGGTCCATCAGGTAATTGATGCGCTCCAAGCGCTCAACGTCTACCGACAAGCCATCCAGGAAAATGCTCGACAACGCATGGCCGCCCACTTGGGCCAAAGAGGGATACGGCGGGGAATCCGCCCGATGTTCAGGATGGGTGTCGTCACGGAACCCGGTGCCAATCACCATCACCCGATGCGCCCCCAGGTGGATGGCCGGGCTGATCGGGGCCAGCTGGCGCATGGACCCATCACCGCACCACTCGCCCTTGCCATGCACCTGCACCTGCCGGGCGGGAAACACGAAGGGAATCGACGACGACGCCATCAGGTGATCCATGCTGATCGGCGTGGGAATGGCCAACCGCAGATAACGGTGCCACGGTTCGATGGGCGTGTGCGCCTGGTAGAACGTCAGATGCTCGCCGCTGGTGTAGCCCGACGCAGTAATCGCCAGCGCCGACAGCGAGCCGCGTTCAAGATTGGACCGCAAGTTGCCAAAGTCCAGCACCCGCCCCAGCAAGGCTTCCATGGGGCTGTTGTCCAGCAGCGATTGCGGCCGCTTGCGCGTCAACCCCGAATACATCCAGCCCAGCGCCAGCAGGCCCAGCCAGCGCACGCCCGTGCGGATCAGGCCGGGCGCGTCGGCGCGGTAAATCATGTCGGTGTTCAGCGACGACCACAGCCGGCGGATGCGGCGCACGCCCAGGTGCGGGCGGTCGGCGCGGCATGCCAGCGCGGCGGCGTTGATGGCGCCGGCGGAAGTGCCGCAGATGATGTCGAAGGGATTCTGGAATCGGGAATGCCAGTCGGGGTCCAGCAGCTCCATGATGGCGCTGAGCACGCCGACCTGATAGGCGGCTCGCGCGCCGCCGCCCGTCAGGACCAGACCGGTCGGCGTGCGTGGGCACGCCGGGCCGGCGGGACTGACTTCAACGTGGCGTGTTGACATCGACCACAGTCATCGCGGTCATGTTGACGATGCGGCGCACGGTCGAGCTGGAGGTCAGGATGTGCACCGGCGCATTGCAGCCCAACAGGAACGGGCCCACCGCCACGTTGCCGCCCGCTGCCGTCTTGAGCAGGTTGTAGGCGATGTTGCCGGAATCCACGTTCGGGCACACCAGCAGATTCGCTTCGCCCTTCAACGTGGACGACGGCAGGATGCGCATGCGCAGCGCTTCGTCCAGCGCGCAGTCGCCGTGCATTTCGCCGTCGATTTCAAGTTCGGGCGCTTTTTCACGCACGATTTCCAGCGCGCGGCGCATCTTGGCGCCAGAGGCCGAACTTCCCGAACCGAAGTTCGACCGCGACAGCAACGCCACCTTGGGCGCCAGGTACATCCGGCGCATTTCGTTGGCGGCCGCGATCGTGAATTCGGCGATCTGCTCGGCCGACGGTTCATCATTGACGTGCGTGTCCACCAGCACCACCGTGCGCTCGTTGAGCAGCAGGATGTTCATGGCGGCATACACGTTGTGGCCGGGGCGGCGGCCGATCACTTCGTCCACAAAACGCAGGTGGTCGTGATACGCGCCCACCGAGCCGCAGACCATGCCATCGGCATCGCCCAGGTGCACCATCATCGCGCCAATCAAGGTCATGCGGCGGCGCATTTCCACGCGCGCCATTTCCTTGGTGATGCCGCGGCGGCACATGCGTTCCCAGTACGTCGTCCAGTATTGATGGAAACGTTCGTCGTATTCCGGGTTGGTCACTTCAACGTCTTCACCCAGACGCAAGCGCAGGCCCAGCTTTTCGATGCGGGTCAGCAGCACCGACGGGCGGCCCACCAGGATGGGACGCGCCAGGCCTTCGTCCACCACCACCTGCACGGCGCGCAGCACGCGTTCGTCTTCACCTTCTGCGAACACGATGCGGGCCGGGCCGCCCTCGCGCACGATGCGCTTGGCGGCTGAGAACAGCGGCTTCATGAACGCGCCCGAGTGGTACACGAACTGCTGCAACTGTTCTTCGTAGGCCTCCAGGTCCGCCAGCGGACGCGTGGCCACGCCACCGTCCATCGCGGCCTTGGCCACGGCAGGGGCGATACGCACGATCAGGCGCGGGTCGAACGGTTTGGGAATCAGGTATTCGGGGCCGAACGAAATATCGAACGTGCCGTAGGCCGCGGCGACGACTTCGTTCTGCTCTTCCTGCGCGAGCTGGGCAATGGCATACACCGCCGCCTTTTCCATTTCACGCGTGATGGTGGTGGCGCCCACATCCAGCGCGCCACGGAAGATGTACGGGAAGCACAAGACGTTATTGACCTGGTTCGGGTAGTCCGAACGGCCCGTGGCCATGACCACATCGTCACGTACCGAGTGCGCCAGTTCCGGCAGGATTTCCGGCGTCGGGTTGGCCAGCGCCAGGATCAGCGGGCGCGTGCCCATGGCGGCAACCATCTCGGGTTTCAGCACGCCGCCTGCCGACAGGCCCAGGAACACGTCGGCGTCCTGGATCACTTCGGCCAGCTTGCGGGCATCCGTCTTTTGCGCGAAGCGCGCCTTGTCCGGGTCCATCAGCACGGTGCGGCCTTCATAGACCACGCCTTCAATGTCCGTCACCCAGATGTTTTCCAGCGGCAAGCCCAAGTCCACCATCAAATCCAGGCAAGCCAAGGCGGCGGCGCCCGCGCCGGACGTCACCACCTTGACCTTCTTGATGTCTTTACCCACGACCTTCAGGCCGTTGATGAAGGCCGCCGACACACAGATGGCGGTGCCATGCTGGTCGTCGTGGAAAACCGGGATCTTCATGCGTTCACGGAGCTTGCGCTCAACGGTGAAGCATTCCGGAGCCTTGATGTCTTCCAGGTTGATGCCGCCGAACGTGGCTTCCAGGCCGGCGATGATCTCGACCAGCTTGTCCGGGTCGGTTTCGTTGATTTCGATGTCAAAAACATCCAGGCCGGCGAACTTCTTGAACAGCACCGCCTTGCCTTCCATCACCGGCTTGGACGCCAGCGCGCCGATATTGCCCAGGCCCAGCACGGCCGTGCCGTTGGTGATCACGCCCACCAGGTTGCCGCGCGCGGTGTAGCGGAACACGTTGGCCGGGTCGGCCACGATTTCCTCACAGGCCGCCGCCACGCCGGGCGAATACGCCAACGCCAGATCGCGCTGGTTCGTCAGTTGCTTGGTCGGCGTGACCGAGATTTTGCCGGGGCGCCCGTGCTCGTGATATTCAAGGGCGGCTTTGCGAAGGTTGGCATCCATAGGGGCGGCTACTAGCTAATAAGTGAGACACGGAGAGGGAGGAATTCTATTCCCATGACGGCCGGCGCGATACGTCCGCGGCGAGCTGCCCTCTTAATTGGGGACGAGCGGCGAAATCTTACAGCAAGCTGAATTTCTATTCGGTTTCACGGGGCAGGAATAAGGGAAAACGACCATCGGGGTCGAACAGCGCCTTCACCCGCCCATCCAGCCGCACGGTCGCCAGGCCCGGGGTTTCGGGCGCGGGGCCAGTCTCATTCCAGGCCGGCGCATCCGTCAACGTCACGCTTTGCACCCACGCCAGCGTGCCGCCATGCCCCAGCAACAGGTGCGCCAGGTTGACGGTGGCCGGGGCCAGGGGTTTCAGGGCATCCAGGCGGTAGCGGCCCAGCCAGTGATAGCCATCGTGCGTGGCGAAGGCGTCGCCGCCCGAGGCCAGCTGGAACAGCGCGGGCACCAGACTTTGCACGGTGGCCGAGCGCAGCGGCTGCACATCGGCCTCGCCAAAGGGGCCCAGCGTTTCTTCAATGCCATCCGCGAACATCACATCCACCGCCAGCACGCCCGAGGCCGCGCAGCGCCCGGCAGGCCAAGGCGCGGGCGCCGCCAGCCATTCGGCCAGGGTCATGGCGCCTGGGAAATCAGCAAATTGGCGCAGGCCGGCCTGGGTCAGCGCTGCCAGCGGCACGCCGGGTTGGGCGCGCCAGCGCGGCGGCTCACCCGCCAACCGGGCCAGCCCCGTCAAGGCGGAAGGGTCGATGCGCAGCCGCGGGCGGGACGATGATGCGTAAGGCCCCGTCGCCCCCTCCAGCGTCATCACAATGCGGTACTCGGCGCACAGGGCGCGTGCGTGCGCGACATCGGCGTCGCGCGTCGGCGTCAAAATGGCTTGCGCCCCGCCGGGGCCGTCTTCGCCCAGGTCTTGAACCTGCCCGTGGCAGAGCAGCTTCAGACGCTGCATGAAGGCTGCCCACGGAGTCTGGGCAGGCCGCCGGCCTAGCAGGAAGGCGCGCCGGGATGGCTGCATGACTACAATTCCTTTTTCGCTACAAGACGCTTTCGAGAATCCAATGCCCCGCTTAGCTACTCGCACTCATGATTTTCTGACCTTTCACGCGGTCGAACTCTTCAAGCAGGCGCAAGCGCTGCAAGCGGCGGGCAAGGACATTATCAGCCTGGGCATTGGCGAACCGGACTTTACCGCGCCCCCTCAAGTGGTGGAAGCGCTGGAGCGCGCCGCGCGCGCCGGGCTCAGCGGCTACAGCCCGCCCGCGGGTGTTACGGCGCTGCGCGAAGCCATTGCGCAGTTCTACCACGACCAGTTCGGCGCCAAGATCAATCCGGCCCGCGTCATCGTCACCGCCGGCGCATCGGGCGCGCTGACGCTGGCCTGCGCGGCGCTGGTCAATAGCGGCGGCGAAGTCCTGATGCCGGACCCGGCCTACCCCGCCAACAGCAACTTCGTGCTGGCCGCAGGCGGCGTGCCGCGCCTGATTCCAAGTTCGGCCGAGAAGCGCTTCCAGCTGTCGGCCCAGGACGTGGCCCAGCACTGGACGCCTGCCACGCAAGGCGTGATGGTGGCCTCGCCCAGCAACCCCACGGGCACCAGCATCGCCCACGACGAGTTGGCCGAGCTGTTGGCGCACGTGCGCGCCCGCGACGGCTTCGCCATCGTCGACGAAATTTATCTGGGCCTGTCTTATGACGGCCAGCCGCGCTCGGCCCTGACGCTGGACGATGACATCATCGTCATCAACAGCTTCTCGAAGTACTTCCATATGACGGGCTGGCGCCTGGGCTGGATGATCGTGCCTGAAGACATGGTGGCGCCAGTAGAAAAGATTGCCGCCAGCCTGGCTATCTGCGCGCCCACGCTGGCGCAGCACGCCGCGCTGGCGTGCTTTACCGAACAGGCGATGAAAACGTTTGAGCCCGCCGCGAAGCCTTCAAGCAGCGCCGCGATTACCTGCTGCCGGAATTCGAGCGCCTGGGCATCCAGGTGCCGGTCAAGCCCGACGGCGCGTTCTATATCTATGCCGACATCAGCAACCAGGGCATGGACAGCAACACGTTCTCGCAGCGCCTGCTGCTGGAAGCGGGCGTGGCGGCCGTGCCGGGCGTGGACTTCGGCCCCGCCCACGGCGTGCACACCATGCGCTTTTCGTACGCCACCGGCCTGGACCGGCTGGAAGAGGCCGTGGCGCGAATCGGGAAATTCCTGGGTCGTTAACGCCCCAAAAAACAAGGCGCGCTCCAATGGAGCGCGCCTTGCGGGCTTGCAGGCAGGCGTGGCGACGTGCCTGTTTCCGGACTTAATCCCGAGCCAATGCAATACCCGAGGCCAGCGCCAGGCGCCGGCGTTCAGCCTGCACCTTTGCGCCATAGCCGTTGTCGTCCGGCCCGGTGGAACCCACGTAGCAGGCCAGGCCGCCATCGACGGACCCGCGCCGGTTGATACAGTCGCGCAAGATGGTGGCCCCGACACCAATATTGGCGACCGGGTCCAGCGCCGTCTTGCCGACCGCGTCGAACTTCTCTTGGTGCACGCTGGTCATGACCTGCATCAGGCCCTGTGCGCCCACGTGGCTTTCTGCCAGCGGGTTGTAGCGGGACTCGATGGCGATCACCGCCAGCACCAGCAAGGGGTCGAGCTGCTTCTCGCGGCTGACCTTGTACACGGTGTTCAAGAGCGGACCGGTGGCGTCATAGGCCACCTTGTACTTGCGCGAGATATAGTTGCGCAATGCTTCGGCTTGCGGACCGGTCGCCACCATGGCGGGCTTCTTCGGTACGGGCGGCGCGACGCGAGCCGGCCCCAGCATGCCAGTGGCATTGCTGGCGGGAGCGGTTGGAACGGCCATGGCAATCGCCGACGCAGTGTCGGAACCCAACTCGGAGCCGACATCGGATTCGGTGCCGGATTGCATGGATGAAGGCGCTAGGGCGGTCAACAAGGCTTTGTGCACTTGCAATGCCTGATCGCGCAAACCAGGCAGGGCAAATCCCATGCTTACCGTCACAATCACCGCGATGCCCAGATAGACTGAGCAGATACGCAAGGACTCGGCAAGATATTCGTGCACTCCTTGGGCCATATTCCTGAACAGGTTGGCCACTGACGCATCGGGCATAAAAACCTCCTGCGTGAAAAAGAGGGAGTCAATGTTAACCTCTCTTTCTCCGCAAAATGTAACCAAATCGCTGGGATCTGTAGTGAAATACCGCGACCTTAGAGACTTCCTCGCCCAACTTGAACGCATGGGCGACCTCAAACGCATCGGCGCGCCGGTGTCCACCCGGCTGGAAATGACGGAAATTTCCGACCGTGTGCTGCGCGCCGAAGGCCCCGCCCTGCTGTTCGAAAAAGCCCAGCACGACGGCAAGCCGGCCGAGATGCCGGTGCTTACGAATCTGTTCGGTACGCCGTCGCGCGTGGCCCGCGGCATGGGCGCCGACAACGTCAGCGCGCTGCGCGACATCGGCGAACTGCTCGCGTCGCTGCGTGAACCCGAAGCGCCCAAAGGCCTGCGCGATGCGCTCGCCAAGGTGTCGATGCTGAAGGCCGCGTTGTGGGACATGAGCCCCAAGAACGTGAAAAGCCCGGCCTGCCAGGAAGTGGTCTGGGAAGGCAAGGACGTGGACCTGACCCGCCTGCCGATTCAAACCTGCTGGCCCGGCGACGTGGCGCCGCTCTTGACCTGGGGCCTAGTGATCACGCGTGGCCCTAACGCCAAGCGCCAAAACCTGGGCATCTACCGCCAGCAATTGCTGGGGCCGAACAAGCTGATCATGCGCTGGCTGTCGCACCGCGGCGGCGCGCTGGATTTCCGTGACCACGCCCTGGCCAACCCCGGCACGCCGTTTCCCATCGCCGTTGCGCTGGGCGCCGACCCGGCCACCACCTTAGGCGCCGTCACCCCGGTGCCCGACAGCCTGTCTGAATACCAGTTCGCCGGCCTGCTGCGCGGTTCGCGCACGGAAGTGGCGCAGGCGCTGGGCAGCAATCTGTCGGTGCCGGCCTGGGCCGAAATCGTGCTGGAAGGCCATCTGCTGCCGTCTTCCGACCCGCGCGCCATCAAGCCCGTGGTGCCGGATGGCGTGAACCCGCCGCCCAACAGCGACTACGAAATGGCGCTGGAAGGCCCCTACGGCGACCACACCGGCTACTACAACGAGCAGGATTGGTTTCCGGTCTTCACGGTCGAGCGGATCACGATGCGGCGCAATCCCATGTATCACTCCACCTACACCGGCAAACCGCCCGACGAGCCCGCCGTGCTGGGCGTGGCGCTGAACGAAGTGTTTGTGCCGCTGCTGCGCCGTCAGTTGCCGGAAATCGTGGACTTCTACCTGCCGCCCGAAGGGTGCAGCTACCGCCTGGCGGTGGTGTCGATCCGCAAGCAGTACGCGGGTCACGCCAAGCGCGTCATGTTCGGCCTGTGGAGCATCCTGCGCCAGTTCATGTACACCAAGTTCATTGTGGTGGTGGACGAAGACATCAACCCGCGCGACTGGAAGGAAGTGGTGTGGGCGATGACCACCCGCATGGACCCGGTGCGCGACACGCTGCTGGTGGAAAACACGCCGATCGACTACCTGGACTTTGCATCCCCGGTCTCTGGCCTGGGCGGCAAAATGGGCCTGGACGCCACCAACAAATGGCCGGGCGAAACGAATCGCGAATGGGGTACCCCCATCACGATGGACGCCGACGTCAAGAAACGCGTGGACGACATCTGGGGCCAATTGGGTCTGTAAACCCTATCCCGTCGCCCCAAACAAAAACCCCGCCAGGTTCAAGGCGGGGTTTGTTATTGGCATTGCTTGCGGCAAGACGCGCGTTATTGCGTGTCGTCCCGCGAGCTTTGCCAGAGCTTGTACAACTGCCAGCCGACCAATGCGCCCCCGGCAATCTTGAGCACCTTCGACCGGTTGCCGCCACGCATGAACAACGTGGACAACGACGAGCTCACCAGCGGGTAACGGCGCGCCATCGTGATGGCCTGCAAGGCCCAGCGTGAAGCCCCACCCGAAGCCAGCCGAGGCAGCAAGCCCCGGAGGATGGATGCGGGTTCCAGCTTGTGCCCCGTCATCACGATGTTCTGCGCCAGCGATTCGCGCTCGATGGCTGCGCGCGCGCGCAGCAATTCGATGCGCACGGCGCGATCAACGATAGGAGACCTTTTCGTCATGGTTCAGTCCTCCTCGCGTCGGCGCGTGGGCGGGGGATCATCATCTTGAGCATCGCGGATGCGTTCCAGCAATTCCGCATCCCGGCCCAGCTCTTCCAGCGTGGCCGCGAAAGGCGGCGCGCCGTAGACCAAGCCGTGCCGCACGACAAGCAACAAGACCACGCCAACAATGCCGTAGAAGGCAGCCAACAGGCCCAGGGCCAGATAGCGGTCTTCGGTGGGCCAGAACAGCACGGCGATAGTCACCGTGAACACCAGCACCGCCAACGTCAAGAAGAGCAACGCGGCAAATGCCATGCCCAAAAGTTTGAGCAAGCGCGATTTTTCGTCGGCGGCTTCCAGCGCCAGCAACTCGAGGCGCGTGCGTACCAACCCGACCAGGCTGGACGCAACGCCGAAAACAGATTTTCGTAGACCCATGGCATGAAGGACACCGGGCGGGCAGCGCGGCAAGATGCCGGCGCGGCCCGCCCGGACGTCCAAGCCTTATCAGCGGCGGCTGATCAGCAAGCCGAGCAGCAGGCCGGTCACGCCTGCGATCCCGATGGCTTGCCAGGGATTGTCGTGCACGTAGTCGTCGGTGGCGCGAGCCGCTTTGCGGCCACGCTCCAGCACGGCGTCTTGGGCTTCGTATAGGGCTTCGCGCGTGCGCTTGAGCGAGGTCATGGCGCGGTCACGCAATTCGTTTGCTTTGTCGCCGGTGGTGCCGGCCGCTTCGCGCAGCAGGTTTTCGGCGTCATTCAAACTGGTCTTGACACTGTCGATGAGTTTTTCTTTTGCGACTTCTTCGGATTTTCTCGTGGCCATTTTTTGAGCTCCTGTTGTGTGTCTATGACGAAATCATCATACCAGCCGCCATGCCCGCAGCATGGCGTGCTTGCTACTGTGTGCTACTTGATCTGCGTAATTTCAACGGCTGACTTTACACCGCCTTGATCTATGTCTTGCTTCATCACCAGGTTCACCGCCGGGCAATACCAATCGGTGACGGTCGTGTTCATGCCGGGGATCGGGATGGTCAGACCTTGGAAGGTCGCCATGGTGGGGTCCGAGTTGCGCGTGTACGTGATGGGGTGGCACGACTGGTTGCCCAGCGCCGTATTCACCGCCTTCTTCTGACCCACGGATTTTTCGCCGATGCGCACGGTTGTGCTGGGCTGCCCGCCCACCGGCGCTTCCTTGCCAATCTTCAAACGGAACGACGAGCCGGGCAGCTTTTGACCCGCGTTGAGTTTGCCGTCGTAGGCGAACAAACCCAGCATGCGCAAATCAAACTGGCCTTCGGAAGGTTGCGGGGCTTCGCCCGCATTGGCGTAGCGCAAAAAGGTGGCTTGGCCGCCCTTTACCGTCATCAAATAATCCAGCTTGGACTTGCCCGGCGGCAGGCCTGCATAGCTGAACGTGGCAACGCCTTGCACCCGTGCGCGGCAGTTGTCGCCATTGCTTTTTGTAACCTCGGCGAAGGTCAAGTCAGCGCCCAAGGACAAGTTGCCCGAGCCGGTCAGTTGCACCGCGCCGCCGTCATGCATGAACTGCGCATCGCAAACACCGGCCTGCGCCGACGCGGCCGCGCCCAGCGCGCCCGCCGCCAAAATCAGGGATGCCATTTTTCGCATCGTCACAAGCCACTCCATATATCCGGAAAGCGCCGCCCGCCCGAGCGAACGGCGGTTTGATACTACACCGGTTAAACGGGGCGGCGTATGTCGGAACGTGTCCGAAACGCGCGTTCGCCGATCGCCGTCGTCAAATAAGTTCTGGAAATATGGATTCATGAAATCAAAAGTTGTGGGGATGTAAATCCGTCCCTATCATCGGGTGATATTTTGCCGGGGACACCCGAGGCGGCGATGAGATGAAGCTTTTCCCGATTTTTGCCGATCTGAAAAATCGGCGAGTGCTGGTGGTGGGCGGCGGCGCGGTGGCTGAGCGCAAGACGCTCGCCCTGCTGGAAGCCGCCGCTGAGGTCGTTGTGGGCGCGCCGGAACTCACGCCCGCCCTGACGGCGCTTGCCGCGGACGGACGTATCCGCCACTTGCCCGGCCGTTTCGACCCTGCCTGGCTGGACGACGTCTGGCTGGTGGTGGCGGCAACGGACGACCGCAGCGTCAACGCCACCGTGTCGGACGCGGCCAGCGCGCGCCGCATCTTCGCCAATGTGGTGGACGACCCTGAACTATCGTCCTTTCAAGTGCCGTCCATTGTTGACCGCTCGCCCGTCATCGTGGCGATTTCGTCGTCAGGGGTCGCGCCCGTGCTGGCGCGGCGCGTGCGCGAACGCATCGAATCGCTGTTCGACCACACGCTGGGCCAATTGGCCGCGCTGGCCGCCACCTACCGCAAGCGCATCCGTGCAAGCCACCCGGATCTGGGCGCGCGCCGCCGCTTCTACGACTGGCTGCTGGACGGCCCCGTCGCCGGCTTTCTGCGCCAGCAGCAACCCGCACAGGCCGAAGCCGCATTAACTAACGCGCTGGACACGCCCATCGCACCTGCCGACGGCAGCGTCGTGCTGGTCGGCGCCGGCCCGGGCGACCCCGGCCTGCTGACCCTGAAGGCATTACGCGCGCTGAACGAAGCCGACGTCATTCTGTACGACCGCCTGGTCAGCGACGACATCATGTCGCTGGCGCGCCGCGATGCCGACCGCGTGCCGGTGGGCAAGCTGCCCGGCGAAAACCACCACGCCACGCAAGCCCGCATCCACGCGCTGCTGGTGGAACATGCGCAAGCCGGCCGACGCGTGGTGCGGCTGAAAGGCGGCGACGCATTTATTTTTGGGCGGGGCGGCGAAGAACTGGAATACCTGCGCGCGCATGGCGTGCGTTTTGAAGTGGTGCCGGGCATTACCGCCGCACTGGCCTGTGCGGCCTATGCGGGCATTCCGCTCACGCACCGCGAACACGCGCAATCGGTACGCCTGATCACGGCGCATTGCCGGGAAGATGAAGACAATCTGGATTGGCCCGCGCTGGCGCGTGAAAAACAGACGCTGGCGTTCTATATGGGGGTCGGGCAGTTGGACCTGCTGACGCGCAGGCTGCTGAGCCACGGCCGCGCCGCGCAGACGCCGTTCGCGTTGATCGAAAACGGCAGCCGGCCGGAACAGCGGGTGCTGTCCGGCACGCTGGAGGCGTTACCCCGATTGGCGGCGGAACATGGGATTCATTCGCCCGCGTTGTTGATCGTGGGCGAGGTCGCCGGTCTGGCGCCGAAACTCCAATGGTTTGGGCAGCATATAGAAGGGCGGTGACCGGCTGATGAAAAGGCCGGGGGAACGCAACATCACCCCGGCCATACCTTTCAATCCGTCTTTTGCGTGGTCCCGAAAATGCGGTCGCCCGCATCGCCCAGGCCCGGCATGATGTAGCCGTGTTCGTTCAGGCCATCGTCGATGGAAGCCGTATAAATATGCACGTCCGGGTGCTTGGCCAGCACGGTGTCGATACCGACCGGCGCCGCCACCAGCACCAGCGCGCGGATTTCCTTGCAGCCGGCGCGCTTGAGCAAATCGATAGCGGCAACCATGGAGCCGCCGGTGGCCAGCATCGGGTCGACGATCAGCGCCAGGCGCTGGTCCAGTTCGCCCACCAGGCGCTCCAGGTACGTGTGCGCTTCCAGCGTTTCTTCGTTGCGGGCCACGCCCACCACGCTGACCTTGGCGCCCGGAATCAGGCTGAGCACGCCGTCCAGCATGCCGATGCCCGCGCGCAAAATCGGCACGACCGTGACCTTTTTGCCCGCAATTTTCTCGACTTGAACCTGGCCACACCAGCCTTCCACGGTGGTCGGCGCCAGCGGCAGATCCTTGGACGCCTCATAGGTAAGCAGCGCGCCCACTTCCTGCGACAACTCACGGAAGCTCTTCGTGCTGAGGTCTGCGCGACGCATGATCCCGAGCTTATGGCGGATCAGCGGATGGCGGATTTCGTGCACAGGCATGTGCGTAACTCTCCAGAATATTGAAATACAGGGGTTATCGCCTCGGGGGGGAACCGGACCGGCGCAACGCGTTTGCGTCGCCCGTTTTCGAGCCACACCCGAGGATCGTAATCGGTTTAAGAAAGTTGTGGTCTATTGATCGGCAAGCCAGGCGATGAGCGCGTCATCGAACGCGCGGACGGCGCCCGCCTGCTCATGATTGACGATGCTGACCACCACATAGCGCTTGCCGCTGGCGCCCAACACGTATCCGGCGATCGAGCGCACGTCGCGCAGCGACCCGGTCTTCAGGTGGGCCATGCCCTGCGTGCCATCGCCTTTCAGGCGGCGGCGCACCGTGCCGTCCACCCCCGCAATGGCGAAGGACGAAATGTACTCCGGCATGACCGGCGAATTCCAGGCCACCGTCAACATCGAGGCCAGACTGTCAGCCGACACGCGCGCGTCACGCGACAGCCCCGCGCCGTTGTCGATGACCAGCTCCGGCATGTCCAGCCCCTGCTTGACCAGCAGCCCCTTGGCCACGGCCTCGCTGCTGCCCACGGTAGCGGGCCGGCGGCCGCGTTCGGCCCCCAAGGTCAACAGCAGCGTGCGCGCCATGACGTTGTTGCTGCGCTTGTTGATCTGGCGGATCACCTCGGCCAGCGTCGGTGATTCATGCGAGGCCAGCACCACGGCGTCGGCCGGCACCATGCCCGCCCGGACCTGCCCCTTGAACGTGCCGCCCAGCTCTTTCCAGAGCATGCGGAAGATTTCGGTGGCGTAGTCGGGTTGCGACAGCGCCAGCCGATACAAACTGAATTCGCCGCAAGAGCCCGCCACTTTTCCGCCTACGCGGATCGTCACGCCTTGTTGGGTAATGAGCGGCTCAGTCGTCACCACCGGGGGGCCGGGGCAGCGGATGTCGCTCCATTCCACGCTGCCTTCGATCTTCAGGCCGGGTAACGGCGGATCGATCAGCGGCACCCATTTATGGGCGGCGGCGTCTGGCGAGAACAGCAGGCGCAGCGCGCCAAAACCCACCATCAAGGCGTCAGGGCTGGCGTTGTAGGCACGGTCCGGCGCGCCGTCGAAGGCGCCGGGGTCGGTGGCGACCTGGCCGAAGATGCTGCGGTCGATAACCAGATCGTTGATCTGCTTGACCCCGCGCAGGCGCAGTTCGCGCAGCAGCGCCCACAGGTCTTGCATCAGAAATTGGGGGTCGCCGCCCGCCCGCAGATACAAGGGGCCGGCCAGCACGCCCTTGGCGTCGGGGCGCGCGCCCGGCGCCGTCATGAATTCCGTGCGCCACACATAGTTGGGGCCAAGCTCGGACAGCGCGGCCCACGTCGTGACCAGCTTCATCACCGAGGCCGGGTTGCGCGCTTCCTTCGCGTTCAGCGCCACCAGACGCTGCCCGCCCAGTTCTTGGACAACAAGCGACAGCGCGCTGTCGGGCAGCTTGGTGGCCTTCCAGGCGTTGACGACGTTGGGCGGCAAGCCTTGGACCTGCGCGCAGGCGGCCCCTGCGGACAGGGCCAGCAGCCCGCCGGCCAGCCATTGCTTCAGCCCGCCCACCCGCTTATTCGCTTGTCCCGTCATGCCTTGTCCACCCGGTTGCTAGTCCTGCAAACCCGAGAGCATACAAAACCTGAGACGGTTACGGGCGGCCAGACCTGCTGGAAACCGCCCGCTTGTCCCGTTCCTGGCGGTTTACTGCAAGCGCCACTTGCCCGACGCCACGGTCGCCATGACCAGCGCCCGTTCGTCCAGCCCGTTGTGATCAGTGGGGCTCATGCTGACCACGCCCGTCGCCGTCGGCAGGTTCTTGACGTTTTCCAGGGCGTCGCGCAGCGCGGCCCGGAACTCGGGCGTGCCGGGCTTGGCGGTTTTGAGCGCCACGGGAATCGCCTGTTGCAGCAGCAGGCCCACGTCCCAGGTGTAGGCGGCAAACAGCGACACGCTGCCCGCCCCGTTGGCGGCCTCGTACTTTTTCGCGAACGCCTGCGCCGTGGCCTTGACCGGGTTGTCGGCGGGCAGCAGGTCAGCCACCATCACCGGCCCGACCGGCACCCAGGCGCCCTCGCAGGCCGCGCCGCACACGCGCAGGAAATCGTTGTTGGCCACGCCATGGTTGAAGTAGATCTTGCCCTTGAAGCCACGTTCGCGCAGCGCCCGGGCAGGCATGGCGGCCGGCGTGCCAGACGCGCCCACCACCACGGCGTCGGGCGCCGCGCCGATCAATTTCAAGGTCTGGGCCACGGCCGAGGTGTCGGCCGGCGCGAAGCTCTCTCTGCCCACCACCTCGATCCCGTGCTTCTTGGCCGCCTTCTCGACTTCCACCCAGAAGGTCTCGCCCAGGGCGTTGTTGAATCCGATGAAGCCCAGTTTCTTCACCCCATTGGCGGCGGCGTGGCGGGCGATGCCTTCGGCCATCAGCGAATCGGAGTGTGGCGTTTTGAACACCCAGCGCCGCTTGTCGTCCACCGGGTCAATCAGCCGGGCCGACGAGGCCAGCGTGATCACGGGCGTGGCCCCGGTTGCGACCGTGTCCAGCATGGCCATCGTGTTCGGCGTGGTGGTGGAACCGATGATCAGGTCCACTTTGTTCTCAGAAATCAGCTTGTGGGAATTGCTGACGGCCCGGGTGGTGTCGGAAGCGTCATCCAGGACGATGTATTCAACCTTCATGCCCCCGATTTCGGTAGGCAGCAGGCCGATCGTGTTGCGTTCGGGAATGCCCAGCGACGCCTGCGGGCCGGTCGTGGACAGGGTGGCGCCAATCTTCACTTGCGCCAGCGCGGGCGAGCCGCCCGCCATCATCAAGGCCGCCAGGCCGGCGGCCATCAAGGTGCTACGAGGGGTCATGCGCGGTCTCCTTGGGTGCGCGGATATCGTTGTAAGAACGGCGCCGATCCGCTACGGCGGTGAACGCAGTTATACGGCGGGAATGGCGCGGCGCAACCCCCTCGGAATCCCCTCTGTTCCGCCCCTATTAACCGTCCC
>Ga0256763_1000019_pt1 | contig 20286 bp, 14 predicted proteins | sample MC6MC0914MT_FD_186056 | JGI IMG/M metagenome (GOLD analysis project Ga0256763, IMG submission 186056) | Metatranscriptome of enriched soil aggregate microbial communities from Iowa State University, Ames, United States - MC6-MC0914-MT... | ecosystem: Environmental > Terrestrial > Soil >... | reverse complement strand
ATTTGCTCATGCGTCCCCCGCGCCGCTTCCCGCAGAAGAAGTCGTTTCTCTACACGTTTCGTTACGTCGCAGGCACGCGGCTTGCTCCCACCGCCAGATCGCATCTGACGGAGTTTTCATGCCCGCTTCGCCTTCCCTCGACACCACGACGCTGACGGTGCTGACGGTCAATACCCACAAGGGCTTCACCAGTTTCAACCGCCGCTTCATGCTGCACGATCTGCGTGAAGCGCTGCGCACCGCTTCGCCGGACGTGGTGTTCCTCCAGGAAGTCCTGGGCGAACACCAGACGCATGCCGGCCGCCACGAGTCGTGGCCGGCGCAGTCGCAGTACGAATTCCTGGCCGACACGCTGTGGACCGACTTTGCCTACGGCCAGAACGCCGTCTACCCGGAGGGTCATCATGGCAACGCCATCCTGTCGCGCTACCCGATCGAAAGCCACCACAACCACGACGTGAGCGTGGACGGCCACGAGGGGCGCGGCCTGCTGCACTGCATACTGAGGCCTCCAGCACTCGCCTCGCCCATCCATGCGATTTGCGTGCATCTGGGCCTGCTCGAGCGCCATCGGGGCGAGCAACTGCGCCGCCTTTGCAAGCTGGTGTCGCACGACGTGCCGGCCGACGAGCCGCTGCTGATCGCCGGCGACTTCAACGACTGGCGCCTGCGCGCCGACACCCTGATGCGCGACTGCGGGACCTCCGAGGTGTTCACCTCGCGGCTGGGACGGCCGGCGCGGACGTTTCCCGCGCGCTGGCCGCTGCTGCGGCTGGATCGCATCTACGTGCGCAGCGTGCGCGACTGGCGGCCGGTGCCGCTGGCGTCGCGCGTGTGGTCGCGCCTTTCCGATCATGTGCCAATTTGCGCGGAGATTGCGCTATGAACCTGGGCTGGCGCGAAAACAACCGATACACCCTGCTGGAAAACGGTACGGAGTACTTTCCCGCGGTCGTCGAAGCCATCGACGCCGCGGCCAGCGAAGTGCTGGTTGAGACCTTCATCCTGTTTGACGACGTCGTCGGCCGGGACATCCAGCAGGCCCTCATCCGCGCGGCGCGGCGCGGCGTCAGCGTGGACCTGCTGGTCGACGGATACGGCTCCGACGAATTGAGCGATGAGTTCATCGGCGCGATGACCGAGGCCGGCGTGCGCTTCCACGTCTTCGATCCGCGACCGCGCTTTCTGGGCGTGCGCACGAACGTGTTCCGGCGCATGCACCGCAAGATCGTGGCCATCGACCGTCAACGCTCCTTCATTGGCGGCATCAACTTTTCCGCGGACCACCTGCCCGACTACGGCCCGGAAGCCAAGCAGGACTACGCCGTCCTGGTGGAAGGCCCGCTGGCGGCCGACCTTGCCGACTACGCGCGCGCCGCGCTGGGCAAGGGCAAGCGCGGGCTGCGGCGCCGGCCTGCGCGCATGGATCCCCTGCCCGCCGGCGACGGCGGCGGCCGGCTCGTGGTGCGCGACAACGTCAGCCATCGCAGCGACATCGAACGCTACTACCGCGCGGGCGTGCGGTCGGCACGGTCGGACGTGCTGATCGCCAATGCGTACTTCTTTCCCGGCTACCACCTGTTGCGGGATCTGGTGAAGGCCGCCCGCCGCGGGGTGCGCGTGCGCCTGCTGCTGCAGGGCGAGCCCGACGTGCTGGTCGCCCGGCTGGCCGCCTCGATGCTCTACGACTACCTGATGGACTCCGGCGTGGAGATCCACGAATATTGCAAGCAGCCGCTGCACGGCAAGGTGGCGTGCGTGGACGAGGACTGGTCGACGATCGGCTCCAGCAATCTGGACCCCCTTAGCCTTGCCCTCAACCTGGAGGCCAACGTGGTGGTGCGGGACGCGTCGCTGAACGCTGCCCTGCGCAAAAGCCTGGACCGGCTGATCGCAGAGGACTGCCGCCCCGTCGAGATGCCCAAGAATTCACGGCGCCGGTTGCGCCGCCTGTGGCTGGGCGTGGTGGTGTTCCACTTTCTGCGGCGTTTCCCCGCCTGGGCCGGCAGCCTGCCGGCCCACAAGCCGCGCCTGCAATCCGTGACGGCGGACACCGGCAGGGAGACGGCATGAAAATCCTGCACTCGTCTCCCATGCGGGCGCTGCGGCGCCGCTGGCCGCGGATCAAGCGCGTCCTGCCCGTGCTGGTGCTGATCGTGGTCGCTGGGCTGCTGTATTACTTCGGGCGTTCCGTCGACTGGCCTCAGGTGTGGGTGGCGATGCGCAAGATCCCCGGCCAGACCATTGCCATTGCGGCCGGCCTGGTGGTGGCCGGCTATCTGGCGTACGGCAGCCTGGACCTGCTCGGCAAAAAGTACACACGGCATCACCTGCCCGCGCCCAAGGCGCTGGGCGTGGCCATGTTGAGCTACGCGCTGAACCTGAACCTGGGCGTGCTAGTGGGCGGCCTGGGCGCCCGTCTGCGGCTGTACACCCGGCTGGGTTGCCGCAAGTCGGTGGCGACCCGCGTCGCCCTGTTCGCGGCGGCATCGAACTGGATCGGCTATGCGTGGCTGGCGGGCATCGTGTTCGCCTTGGGCGTAGTGCCGGTGCCGGCAGGCTGGGAAATCGGGTCCGGCATGTTGCGCGTGCTGGGTCTGGCGCTGCTCGCGCTGGGCATCGCCTACGTGGTGACGTGTGCGCGGGCAAAGCGCCGCAGCGCCACCTGGATGGGCCATCACATCACCTTGCCGCGCACCCGCATGGCGGTCGCCCAATGCGCCGTGGCCGCGCTGTCCTGGTCGCTGATGGGCGCCATCTGCTTCGTGCTGCTGCAGGGCAAGGCAAGCTACCCCGCCGTGCTCGGCATCCTGTTGTGCACGAGCTTCGCGTCAGTCATCACCCGCGTGCCCGGCGGCCTGGGCACGACCGAGGCGATCTTCGTGGCCGCGCTGGGATCTCAGATTCCGCCCACCGAAGTGCTGGGCGCGGCGCTGGCGTACCGCGCGGTGTATGCGCTGGCGCCGTTGTGCCTGGCGCTGGTGGCCTATCCCCTGATCGAGCTGAAGCTGGGCATGCGCAAACGCAAGGGAGAAGACGCTCCCCCCGGCCAGGCTCGCCCCCTGCTATGAGGCCCGCCATGAATCGACCCCAACCCGACTCAGCAGGCACCGTCGCCGCCTACCCCCGGCGCACCGGCGCGTCCGAACATGAGATCGCCTCGCAGGAGGCGCTGGCCTTGCGGATTGCAGCCTTGTTGGGTCGGCGTTTCGTGCCGGACTACCGGCCGACCCGCAACCGCGGCGAACCACCGCCCTACTACGTGCCCGACCGCAGCATCACCAGCCTGGCGCGTGCGGCCAAGCTGGGCATCTCGCGCGCGGCGGACTTGTTCGGCGGGGTGACGCCGCACGCCTTCGTCGCAACCAAATCCATCACCCACGGCGTCGTCGACGCCCAGGCCAAAGCGCCGCAGGGCTGGGTGCGGCCGCTGGCCGGCGAGCTGGATGAGGTCGTGCTGCGCGGGTACACCGCCTTCACGCTGGACGATGCGCACCGCGCGGGCGAACGCCTGCTCCAGGCGGGGGCGCTGCGGCTGAAGCCGGCCGACGCCAACGCGGGGCGCGGCCAGATCGTCGTGCGCGACGCGCAGGAGCTGCACGCCGCGCTGAACGGCCAGGACGCCGCCAGCATGCGCCGGCTTGGGCTCGTGCTGGAAGAGGATCTGGCGCAGATCGCGACCTACAGCGTGGGCTGGATCCGGATCGGCAAGCTGGAAGCGTCGTACGTGGGCACGCAAAGCCTTACCCGCGACAACAGCGGAGAGCCGGTGTACGGCGGCTCGGCGCTGACGTTCGCGCGCGGCGGGTTCGACGAACTGCGGGCGTTGAACCTGTCGGACGAAGAACGGCAGGCGGTGGACCTGAGCTGCCGCTACGACACGGCGGTATCCACCGCGTATCCCGACTTCTTCGCATCGCGCCGCAACTACGACGTGGGGATCGGCCAGAATGCCCGCGGCGAGCCCCGCGCGGGCGTGCTGGAACAGTCGTGGCGCGCCGGCGGCGCCAGCATCGCGGAGCTGTCCGCCCTGCAGGCGTTCATGCTGTCCCCGTCGCTCAAGTCGGTGTCAGCCTTTACGCGCGAGCGCTACGGCGCGGACGAACCCGCGCCCACGTCGGAGCAATACGTGTATCGCGGCGAAGATTCCGCCGTCGGTATGATCACCAAATCGGGGGGCATCCTGGAGGACGACAATGGCCGCCTTTAGCGACCCAATCGACATCGAGGTGGCGGACCAGCGGCTGGCCGGCACCTTTCTCACGCCCGAAAGCAAAGTGCCGGGCGTGCTGTTCATTCACGGCTGGGGCGGCGACCAGAAGTTCGACCTGGCCCGCGCCAAGGGCATCGCCGCGCTGGGCTGCGTCTGCCTGACCTTCGACCTGCGCGGCCACGCCGCCACGCAAGCGCAGCAGATGCAGGTCTCGCGCGACGACAACCTGCGCGACGTGATGGCCGCCTACGACCGGCTGGCGGCCCACCCGTCGCTGGACAGCGGCTCCGTGGCGGTGGTGGGCAGCAGCTACGGCGGCTATCTGGCCGCCATCCTGAGCGGACTGCGCCGCGTGCGGTGGCTGGGCCTGCACGTCCCCGCGCTGTATCGCGACGACGAGTGGATGCTGCCCAAAAACCAGCTCAACCGCGAGACCCTGCGCGCCTACCGCAACACGCATATCGAGCCCGAAAGCAATCGCGCGCTGTCGTGCTGCGCCAATTTCACGGGCGACGTGCTGATCGTGGAGGCCGAGCACGACGTCTATATCCCGCACTCCACGATCATGAATTACCGCTCGGCCTTCCGGCGGTCGCATTCGCTGACGCACCGCATCCTGGACGGCGCCGACCACGCGCTGACCGACAAGGCCTCGCAGCAGGCCTACACGTCGATCCTGGTGAACTGGGTGACCGAGATGGTGATGGGCGCGCGCGTGGGACGGGCGCGGCCGGTGCCGTAGGCGGGACGGCGCCGTAGACGGGCCAGCGCTGTATCTAAGGCGAGCGAAGCGGCTCAGGGCTTCGTCGGGCTCAGCATGTCCGACAGCGCATCGCCCAGTTCCTTGACGGCGCCCGCCACCCCTTCCGCCGCGCCTTCCGCCCCCACGCCGATGGCATGCCCGAACCCGCGCGCCACCTGCGCCGAAAAGCCCCGCGTGACCGAGAACTTGGGATTGTCCAGGCTGCCGGCCAGCGCGAATTCAAATCGGATGACGCCGCGCTTGTCCTTCATGGCCGCCAGCACCGCCTTGCGCGGCAACGAAAACAGGCTGCCGTCGCCGCTGAACTTCAGGTTGTGCAACGCGACGGTGCCCGATGCCTTGAGTTCGTGGCGGGCAATGACCGTCTTCATGTCCAGGTCCATGGATCCGCCGGACAGCGACCCGGCGCCGTTATCCGCCAGATAAGGCGCGGCATGGCGGATGTCCATGTTGCGCGCCGCCACCGTGATGTCCGCATCCGAGCTGCCCACCACAACCTTGCCCTTTGCCCGCACGGTAGCTTCGCCATTGCGGTTGTCTTCGACCTTGCCGGTGAATTCCATCTCGCTGGCGGTGCCGTCGCCCGGGATCACCACGGGCTGCAAGTGCGCCTGCACGTCCTTGAACGGAATGCGATGCGGCGGCTTGGAGACCGCACCGTCCAGGTAATCCAGGCGGCCATCGCGCAGGATCAGCTCGGCGACGCGGATGGGACCGTTGCGCTGCGTTTTGCCGTCGCCGGCGCGCAGCGCCGCTTGCAGCGCGGGCGCAATCTGCATGTCGCCATCGGCGCTGTGCACCACGGCGAAATCGAATCCATCGACGGTGATTCGCTTGAACACCGCCTCGCGGCGCAGAAAGGCCGTCCATTCCGGTTCCAGTTCGACGCGCCGGGCACGCGCGCCGGGCTGACCGGAAGCGCCAGCCACGGTGACATCGGTCAGCACGACTTGCCGCAGGCCGACCTGCACGTTGCCGACCTGGCTGCGGGGGCCGAGAATGCTGGCGATGCGCTGCTCGGCCACGCGGGTCGCGGCCAGCGCCAGGACTGCGAGCACCGCGCCAATCAACAGCAATATCGCCAGGGCGGTGCCCCAGCGTGACCGGCCACGCGCATCGGCTGCGTTCGAACTCATTGTGGTTTCCGAAGTTGTACGGGACAGCGGCGCGAAACGCGCCGCATCCCTTGCACCATAGCGAGGCCCGGCCACTGGCGCAACCAGGGCATCGTCCGGGATGCGCAATCGCTCATCCAACGGGCTTACACCTCACACCTTGTCACGCCGCCACGACAGGCGCCAGTAGCGCTCGGGCCGGGATGCCGATGCGCGCAACGCCGTGTCCAACTGCGCGCCGAGCGGATCCAGCGCGAGGCTGCTGCGAGCGTCCAATGCGCGCTGCCGCGCGCGGTCCACGTCAACCTCCGCCCCAACATCCAGCGGCGAGGCCAGGATCCGCCGGCCCAGCAATTCGGCCAGGCGTTCCTGGACCGCCCCCGGCTCGGCCTCCGCAACCTCTTCGTACGTCACCCACTCCACCCGTTGGAACAGCGCGCGCAGGGTGAGGCACGCCTCGGACACGCGCACGTGCGCCGCACTGCGTAGCCCCAGCGGCATCAGGACGACGCGCGGCCGCAGCGCGGACAGCGCCGCCGCCAATGCGCCCGTCAGGCGTCCCTCCCCGCCGCTTTCCAGATACTCGTCGTGCAGCAGATCCATCTGCTCGCCGCGCACGCCCAGCAGCGACAAGGCGCGGACGTTGCGGGCACGGCGGTCAAGAACGGCCTGGCGGCCATTCTTGAATCCGCAGTCGCGATCCGCTGCGCTGCCGGATTCGGGCTCCAGCGGCAAGCCCGAGTACACCGTCAAGACGTTGCTGTCCGGTCGCGCCGCGAGCAGGCCGGCACAACCGACGACGGCGTCGTTGAAGCAGGGAGAAACCGCGACCAGTCTGCCTTCGCGAAGCATGCTGCCCTCGCTGCCCGGCTTACCAATACGGAGGCTGGTTGTAGTACTGATGGATGCCGCGCGCCCAGGTTTCGTCCGCCATGCTCGGCCAATTGTCCTTGTCGAACCCCTCCGCGTTCTTGAGCACTTCCTTGTCCACGTTCAGCACGAAGCACTTGCGGTCGGTATCCAGCGTCAGCGCGCTCCACGGAATGGCGTACAGCTTATCGCCGATGCCCAGGATGCCGCCGCGCGACAGCACGGCATACGCGATGCGCCCGCGCGGAACGTCCACCATGATCTCCTGGATGCTGCCCAGGGCTTCGCCGGCGGGGTTGTACACGTCGTTGCCTTCCAGCGTGCTGGCCGCCATGATTTCGGGTCCGGGGCCGCTCGGATCGCTCTTCGGGCCGCCCACGATCTGGGTTGCGCCTTGCGCCTGGCCGGCGCCGGTCAATGGTTGGTTCATGTGAGTCTCCTTCGTTGAAAGGTCCCGCGTGACGAACGGCTCGCCACGCCGTGCTTCCAATACGCAAGCCGTGTGCCAGGGCTTTGCCGCCCTTGATGGCGCGCGATATGCCGCCGACAACGGCATTTCTTACAGCCAGCTTCCACAAAAATGCCGGGGCCGGCCCTGCACTGTGCAGAGCCGGCCCCGGCTGAGGGCTTACGCGCCCGGCGGGCGTTACCGCCGCTTGCCGTGGTCCGACATCATGCAGATGCCGGCCAGCACGCCCAGCAGCACCGCGCCTGCGATGCTCTTCCAGGCGTTTTCATGCACGTAGTCGTCCGTGGCGTGCGACACCTCGCGCGCCCGGTCCCAGGCGGCGCGTTCCCAGCCGCGGGCCTGGTCTCGCGCGGCGTCCAGCCGAAGCTTCAGTTTGTCGCGCGCGGATTCGATCTCGGATCCACTGTAGCTGGCGGTGCTTCGCAGCAGATCCTCGGTGCCCGAAATCAGGTCACGCATCGTGTGCGAAGTCGTGTCCGACGTGTGAAACATATCGCGCAGCCTATCTCGCTTGTTCATGTGTTCTCCTTGAAAAACTGCGGGTCGCTCCCCCCGCGGCACGGCGCACGCGGAGCGCGGCCCGCAGGCCGCATGCCTTGCAGGACCATCACTGACGGTCGATGCCCGGCGTCTGCTGCGGGTCCACGCCCGGCATGGGATTCGGAATGCTGTCCGGCGGCCAATGGCCCTTCTCGTCCTTGCCCTTTTCCGGGACATCCGGCTTGGGCTGTTCGGCGGGCGACTGGTCGGGCATTTGCTGGCCGCCCTGCCCGGGCTGTTGGGAACTCGTCCCTCCGGTATTTGCCATGATGTGCCTCCTGAAATGAATGGATCGATCGGGCGGGCGTGTCAGCCCGCCCACCACTGCTTGATCGTGGCGCGCAGCGCGGCGCTGCCCGAGGCGGCATCTTCCTTGCGCAACGCCTTGAAGTACGCGCCGATCTGCTTGGCCGGAATGTGCGGGGGCAACGGCGGCATCTCGGGGTCGGTCACCATCTCCAGCACCACGGGGCGGCCAGCCGCCAGCGCGCGGTCCCAGGCCGGCCCCACGTCGTCGGGGCTGTCGACCCGGACGCCTTCCAGTCCCAGCATCCTGCCGTACTCCGCGTACGAAAACTTGGGCAGCCACTGCGAATCTGGAAAGCGCGGATCGCCGCCCATCACCCGCTGCTCCCACGTGACCAGGTTCAGGTCGCCGTTGTTCAACACCATGACGATCAGCGTGGGATTGCTCCAATCCTTCCAGCGATGGGCGATGGTGATGAGCTCGTTGATGCCCAGCATCTGCATGGCGCCGTCGCCCACCAGCGCGATGACCGGCCTGTCGGGATAGGCCACCTTCGCCGCAATGGCGTACGGCACGCCGCAACCCATCGTGGCCAAGCCGCCCGACACGGAGCCCATCATGCCCGCCTGGATATCGACATTGCGCGCGTACCAGTTCGCGGCCGAGCCCGAATCGCACGTCAGGATGGCCTGCGCCGGCAACCGCTTGGAGAGTTCCAGGAACGGCCGCTGGGGATTGATCGGCTTGGCGTCGACCAGGGCGCGGGCATGCACGGTCTCGCGCCAGGCCGCCACCTGCTTTTCGATCCGCTCGCGCCAGCGGCGCGCCTTCTTGGGTTCCAGCAGCGGAATCAGCGCCTCCAGCGTCAGCCGGCTGTCGCCCACCAGGCCGAGCTCGACCGGATAGCGCAGGCTGAGCTTGCGCCCGTCGCGGTCGATCTGCACGGCGCGCGCCTGGCCTTCCTCCGGCAGGAACTCCGCATACGGAAACGAGGTGCCCACCATCAGCAGCGTGTCGCACTCGTTCATCATGTCCCAGCTTGGCTGCGTGCCCAGTAGGCCGATCGCGCCCGTCACATAGGGCAGGCTATCCGGCAGCACGGCCTTGCCCAGCAGCGCCTTGGCCACGCCTGCGCCCAGCAGCTCGGCCACCTGGCTGACCTGCTCGCCCGCCTCCAGCGCGCCGGCGCCGACCAGAATGGCCACTTTCTCGCCGCGATTCAGGATGTCGGCCGCGTTGCGCAGCGCGTCCGCACCCGGCACCGCGGCGTGCGACGTGACGCCGATGCCCGTGTGCACCGTGCCATGCTCGCGCGGCGGCGTCGGCACGGCAGGCAGGTCCTGCACGTCGTTCGGAAAGATGACGCAGGTGACGCTGCGGCGCTCCAGGGAGATGCGCATCGCGCGATCCACCATATGGCGCGCCTGCTCGGCCGTCGTCGCCATCTGCACGTAGTCGTGCGCCACATCCTTGAACAGGCTGATAAGGTCGACTTCCTGCTGGTAGTCCCCGCCCAGCGCGCTACGCGCCTGCTGTCCGACCAGCGCCACCACCGGCTGATGATCCAGCTTGGCGTCGTACAGGCCATTGAGCAGGTGAATGGCGCCGGGACCCGACGTGGCCAGGCACACGCCCACCTGTCCGGTGAACTTGGCGTGTCCGCACGCCATGAACGCCGCGCTTTCCTCGTGACGGGCTTGTATGAACTCCAGCGGCTCCTCGGTGCGGCCAAAGGCGCCGATGAGCCCGTTGATGCCATCGCCGGGGTAACCGTACACCTTGCGCACGCCCCACTGCGACAGCCGCTTCAACACGAAGTCCGACACTGTTTCCATACATTTCTCCCGGCGGTCGTCATTGAAAGCGACTGCGTTCAGCAACCGCCGTTCCCGGCATGGATGGGATTTTGGGGGGCGTGCGCAGATAAAAATTACAAAGCGCCCATACCGCCGGCCTCGGGCGCCACGCCGTTCCTTCATTTGGATGACGGGTATTTCTGCTGCATTGCGCAATTTTTTTGACGGACTGTCGTTTGGGCACAGCGCTTGCGTAAGGAAGGGCCTCGGGCCTCGGCGGAATCGCAATCGAGTCGCAATTGTCTCGACCGGCCTATCAACTGGAGCAAGCATGCCAAAGACGAGAACCCTGATCGTGGCGGGAGAAGCTTTCCCTCTGGCCAAAACGGGCGGCCTGGGAGATGCCATCACTGGGATGGCCCGCGCGCTGATCGAGGCGCGAATGCCCCTGAGCGTGTTGCTTCCTGCGTATCGGGGCGTAAAGGCCAAATTGAACCGCGTTCGCGAGGTTGCCACGCTGCATGACCTGCCGGGTGGCCCGGCCGTGCTGCTGGAAGGCAAATGCCCGCAATCCGGCATCGACTATCTGATCCTGGAAAACGATGCCATGTATGACCGCGGCGGTCTCTATGCCGACGAGAATGGCAATGAACATCCCGATAACGGACTGCGCTATGCGGCACTGGCGCACGCCGCGGTGCGCGTGGCGGCCGGCCTGCCGGGCGTAATGCGCCCCACGCTGGTGCACGCGCACGACTGGCACGCCGGATTGGTGCCGCTGCTGCTGCGCGCCGCGGACCTGCCCGACGTCAAAAGCGTGATGACCATCCACAACCTGGCGTTCCAGGGCCTGTTCCCGATGGCCAACGCCGACGAATTCGGGGTGCCGGATTGGGCCCGCAACGACGATGGCGCGCAGGCCTGGGGCCAGCTCAATTTCCTGAAAGCCGGCATCCGGTTCGCCGATCGCGTCACCACGGTCAGCCATACGTACGCCCGCGAAATCATGACGCCCGCGTTCGGCTGCGGCCTGGACGGGCTGCTGCGCAGCCGCGCGGACGACCTGCTGCCGATTCCGAACGGCATCGACGACGTGCTGTGGAACCCTGCGCGTGACCCTTACCTGCGTAGCCACCGCTATTCCGTCCGTGATCTGACCAACAAGATCCACTGCAAGGCGGCGTTGCAGCGGGAGTTCGGCCTGCGGCCGGATCCGGCCGCGACGGTGATGGGCATGGGCAACCGCCTGACCGAGCAGAAGATGGCGGACGTCGCGGTGCACGCGCTGCCCGAGGCGCTGGACCGCCACCCCAGCTTGCAGATCGCGATCCTTGGCCAGGGCGACCACCGGCTTGAAGCAGCGCTGCAGGACATCGCGCGCCGCTACCCCGGGCGCTGCGGCACCCACATTGGCTACGACGAGGGCATCGCCCATCGCCTGCACGCGGGCTCCGACATATTGCTGCATGCCAGCCGCTTCGAGCCCTTCGGCCTGACGCCGCTGTATGCCATGCGCTACGGCACGCTGCCGATCGGCTCGCGTGTCGGCGGCATGGCCGACACCATCCAGGACCCCGGTCCGCGCGCGCCGCTGTCGGCCATGTCGTCGGCCACCGGCCTGCTCTTTGAAGGCGACACGCCGCAGGCCATGAGCGCCGCCATCGAGCGCGCAATCGACCTGCGTGCCCACGGCATTCTGTGGCGGTTGATGCAGCGCAACGCGATGAACACCGACTTCGGCTGGCGCGCCGCAGTCAGCCTGTACGCGAGCCTGTACCGCTCGCTGGTGGAACCCGACTACCGCGATGCGGCGCCCGCCCCTGCCTTGCAGCCAGCCAGCGCCTCCGCCGTCAACCGCCGCCCGCAGCGCACAGGTGGCGCCATGCCGGCCGCCATTTAAGGAGCCATACCGGTGCCCCATTCCACCGTCCCCGCGCCGTCCCGCGCCCCAGTACGCCTGTACCACGCCCGTAACGGCCTGCCGGACGGGGATGCCGCCATCGAGGCCCTGAGCAAACGGCTTGCGCAACGCGGCTTCAATGCCGTGCTGGTGCCTGCCCCCTGGTTGACGGGCCCGCAACCGGGATCGCTCGCCGCGCAGGATGCGGATACGGCGGTGTGGAACGGCCAGGAAACGCCGATCACCCAGTGGTACACGCAGGCCACGGCGCCGTTGTCGGCGCACGGCCTGGCGCTGTTCGTGGACGTGATTCTGGACCGCAGCGCCCGCAATGCGGTGGCGGCGACTGCCGAGCCGGGCCGGTACCGGTCGCTGCATGAAGAGCCCGCGCGCGACCCGCGGCTGACGCAGGAAGAGCGCGGCGTGCTGCATCTGCCTGAAGGCCCCCTGCCGCCGGGATTTTTGACGGCGTGGACCGAACGCCTCCTGGACTGGGCCCGAAGCGGCGTCAAGGGATTTGTCTTCCAGGCGCCCCACCGCTTGCCCGCTGACGCGTGGCGCGAGCTGGGCGGCGCACTGCGCGCCCAAAACCCCGACGTGCGGCTGCTGGCCTGGACGCCCGGCCTGTCGCCCGCCCACCTGGCGGGCCTGCGGGATGCGGCGTTCGACGCGGCATTCTCGTCGCTGCCGTGGTGGGACTTCAAGTCCTCGTGGCTGGCCGAAGAGGATGCGCGGCTGCGCGCCATCGGCGACGTCATCGCGGCCCCCCCGCAGTCCGGCGCGCAGCGGCCGTCGGAAGACGGCAGGCGCGCCATCTGGAGCGCGGCCGTCACCGGCGATGGCCTGATGCTCACGGATGAGGACGAACGCCGCCTGCCCGACGTGGAAACGGTGAACGCGTGGTTCGCGGGACCGCGGCTGAAGGGACCGCTGTGCCTGCTGGGCGGACGCGATGGCAGTTGCACGGCACTGCTGCGCGACGCCGGCGACGGCGCAAAACTAGCTCTCGCGATCAACCCCTCGGCCACGCAGGATGCGGCGATGGATTGGGATGCGCTGGCGCCGATGCTGCCGCCGGCGGACCTCGTCCCCTTCACGCCGCCCACGGGGCTGCACGCGCAGGCCAGCAACCTCGCGGGCGGCGAGTGCGCGATGTTGATGTTCCAGCCCACGCAGCCGGTGCGCGACGCCGTGCGGCATCACCGCACCCGTGCCGACGATCTGGCCAGCCAGCGCGTCGCGCTGGAGAACATCAGCCCGGCCGTCGATGGCGGCGACTATCCGATCAAGACCATTCCCCACGCGCGCATCGTCGTGCAGGCGGACATCTTCATGGACGGTCACGATCAACTGGCCGCCGAAGTGCGCTGGCGCGCCAAGGACGAGACCCGCTGGCACACCGTGCCCATGACGCGCGGCCTGAACGACCGCTGGGAGGCCGCCTTCCGGCCCCGCCGCATAGGGGCGCATGAATATGTCGTCGCTGCGTGGTTCGACGCGTGGCACACGTTTTCGCACGACATCGAGGTCAAGCATCAGGCTGGCCGCGACCTGAGCCTGGAGATTCACGAGGGGCTGGCGCTGTTGCGCGATGCCCTCGCTCGGGCCGAATCCGGATCGGGCGCCGGCGCCAATGCCGAACCGGTGCGCGAGGCGCTGGCCGCCTTCGCGGACGCCGATCTGGCCCACCCTGTTCCGCCGACGGCCGAGCAGGTCGCCGTGCTGCTTGATCCCGGGTTGGCGCATGCCATGCACGACCTGGACGACCACCCTTTTGAAGCCGTCACCGCCATCGCCTACCCGGTTTGGGTGGATCGCGTCCAGGCCTGCCATTCAAGCTGGTACGAACTGTTCCCGCGGTCGCAGGCCGCCGAACCGGGGCGCCACGGCACCTTCGACGACGTGATCGCCCGGCTGCCCGACGTGCGCGAGATGGGCTTCGACGTGCTGTACATGCCGCCCATCCACCCGATCGGGCAGCGCAACCGCAAGGGCCGCAACAACAGCCTGCGCGCCGAGCCCGGCGACGTGGGCAGCCCCTACGCCATTGGCGCGCAGAACGGCGGGCACGACGCGATCGAGCCCGCGCTCGGCACGCTGACGGACTTCCTGAACCTGGTGGACGCCGCCGCGCAGCACGGCATGGAGATCGCGCTGGACTTTGCCATCCAATGCTCGCCCGACCACCCGTGGCTGGCCCAGCATCCGGACTGGTTTTCGTGGCGGCCAGACGGCTCGATGCGCTACGCCGAGAATCCGCCCAAGAAGTATGAGGACATCGTCAACGTGTCCTTCTACGGCGGCCAGAACCGCCGCAGCCGCAAGCTGGGCCTGTGGCGCGCGCTGCGCGACGTGGTGCTGTTCTGGGTAAGCCATGGCGTGCGCATCTTTCGCGTCGACAACCCCCACACCAAACCGCTGCCGTTCTGGCAATGGCTGATCTGCGAGGTCCATGCCAAGCACCCGGATGTCATCTTCTTGTCCGAGGCCTTCACGCGGCCGAAGATGATGTACCGCCTGGCAAAGATCGGCTTCACGCAGTCGTACACCTACTTCACGTGGCGCAACGAGCGGGCCGAACTGGAGGCCTATCTGCAGGAGATCTCGTCGCCGCCCGCCGCGGACTTCTTCCGGCCGCATTTCTTCGTGAACACCCCGGACATCAACCCGTTCTTCCTGCAGACGTCGGGCCGCCCCGGATTCCTGATCCGCTCGGCGCTGGCGGCGCTGGGTTCGGGACTGTGGGGCCTCTATAGCGGTTTCGAGCTTTGCGAAGGCGCGCCGCTGCCCGGCAAGGAAGAGTATCTGGACTCCGAGAAGTACGAACTGCGCCAGCGCGACTGGCACGCGCCTGGCAACATCCGCGCCGAGATCACACGGCTGAACCAGATCCGCCGCGCCAACCCCGCGTTGCAGACGCATCGCGGGCTGACCCTGACCACCAGCAGCAACAACCGCGTGCTGGCGTTCTACAAGTCTACGCCGGGCCACGGCAACGTGGTGCTGGCTGTCATCAGCCTGGATCCGTTCCAGGCGCAGCAAACGCGGGTCGAGGCGCCGTTCTGGCTGTTTGGCGAGGCCGATGCCGGCCAGTTGTCCGCCGAAGACCTGCTGACTGAAACCCGCGAGACCTGGCACGAGAAGCACCGCAATCTGACGCTGACCCCCGACCAACCTTATCGCGTGTGGCGGCTTTCGCTGCATGGATGAAGCCCGCGCCCAACGCCATGATGAGTAAATCCCAAACCATTCAGGACGATCCCCTCTGGTACAAGGACGCCGTCATCTACCAGTTGCATGTCAAATCCTTCTTTGACTCGAACGGCGACGGCGTCGGCGACCTGCCAGGCCTGATTTCCAAGCTGGACTACATCGCCAGCCTGGGCGTCAACACCATCTGGCTGCTGCCCTTCTACCCATCGCCCCGCCGCGACGACGGCTACGACATCGCCGACTACCGCGGCGTGCATTCGGACTACGGCACCATTGCCGACGTACGCAAGCTGATCCGGGCCGCACACGCCCGCGGCCTGCGCATCATCACCGAGCTGGTGGTCAACCACACGTCGGACCAGCACCCCTGGTTTCAGCGGGCTCGCGCGGCCAAGCCCGGCTCGGCGGCGCGCAATTTCTATGTGTGGTCCGACAACGACAAAGCCTACGCCGGCACGCGCATCATTTTCTGCGATACCGAAAAGTCGAACTGGACCTGGGACCCGGTGGCCAACGCTTATTTCTGGCACCGCTTCTACTCGCACCAGCCCGACCTGAACTACGACAATCCGCAGGTGCTCAAGGAAGTCCTGTCCGTCATGCGCTATTGGCTGGACATGGGCGTGGATGGCCTGCGGCTGGACGCCGTGCCCTACCTGGTCGAGCGCGAAGGCACCAACAACGAGAACCTGCCCGAAACACACGACGTGCTCAAGCAGATCCGGGCGGTGATCGAGGCCGAGTACCCGGGCCGCCTGCTGCTGGCCGAAGCGAACCAGTGGCCCGAGGACGCGCAGGAGTATTTCGGCGCGGGCGACGAGTGCCACATGTCCTTCCACTTTCCGCTGATGCCGCGGATGTACATGGCGATCGCGCAGGAAGACCGCTTCCCGATCACCGACATCATCCGTCAGACGCCGGACATTCCGCCCACCTGCCAGTGGGCCATCTTCCTGCGCAACCACGACGAGCTGACGCTTGAAATGGTGACGAGCCGCGAACGCGATTACCTGTGGAACGTCTACGCCGCCGAGCCGCGCGCCCGCATCAACCTGGGCATCCGCCGCCGGCTGGCGCCGCTGCTGGAACGGGACCGCCGCCGCGTCGAGCTGATGAACAGCCTGCTGCTGTCGATGCCGGGCACGCCCGTTCTGTATTACGGCGACGAGCTGGGCATGGGCGACAACGTGCACTTGGGCGACCGGGACGGCGTACGCACGCCGATGCAATGGTCGCCCGACCGCAACGGCGGCTTTTCACGCGCCGACCCGGAGCGTCTGCCGCTGCCGGTGCTGATGGGCCCCCTGTACGGCTATGAGGCCGTCAACGTCGAGGCGCAGCAGCGCGACCCGCATTCGCTGCTGAACTGGACGCGGCGCCTGCTGGCCCAGCGCGGGCAAAGCCATGCCTTCGGGCGCGGCACGCTGCGCTTCATCTTTGCCGGCAACCGCAAGATCCTGGCCTATCTGCGGCATTGGGAAGACACCACGATCCTGTGCGTGGCCAACCTGTCGAACGCAGCGCAGCCCGTCGAGCTGCATATGCAGGAGTTCAATGGCCGGGTGCCGGTTGAAATGCTGGGCGGCACGCCCTTCCCCGCGATCGGCGAACTGCCGTATCTGCTGACGCTGCCGCCCTATGCCTTTTACTGGATGGACCTGAGCCAGGATGCCGCGCCGCCCGGATGGCATGCGACGGCGCCCGAACAGATGCCCGAACTGATCACGCTGGTGCTCAAGGCGCGCGGCGGCGCGGCGTTGACCGACGCCTCGCGTGCCACGCTGGAACGCGAGATCCTGCCGCAGTATCTGGCGCGCCAGCGCTGGTACCCGGGTTCGGAGCCGCCCTCTCGCGCGCGGCTGGCCTACGCCACCCCGTTCGCATCGGCGGACGGCGAATACTACTGGGCCGAGATCGAGCCGGAGGACGGCGTAAAGGGCATCCGGGCGCAGGCGCCCTTCGTGCTGGTCTGGGACGAAACCGCGGTGATCCAGTACGCCATTGCGCGCGTGCGCCGCGGCGCAGAGGTCGGCATCCTGGCCGACGCCTTCCTGCAGCCGGGGTTCGTGCGCAGCACGCTCAAGGCCATGCAGGCCGGCGCCGAACTGGACGGCCGCAGCGGCGGCAAGCCGGGCGATAAGCCGGGCGTCATCCGTTTCCTGCCGGAGTCGGGCCTGAAGGAGATGGACTTCGACGGCGACGTGGACATGCATTGGCTGTCGGGCGAACAGTCCAACAGCTCGGTCATCGTCGGCAACGCGGTGATCCTGAAAATCATCCGCAGTGTGCAGCCCGGCCTGTCTCCGGAATCGGAAATGACGCGCTACCTGACCCGCGCCGGCTACGGCAACATACCGCCCCTGCTGGGTGAAGTGCAGCGCGTGGACGCCGATGGGGTCGTGCACACGCTGGCGGTGGCGCACGGGTACGTGCCAAATGAGGGCGATGCCTGGAGCTGGACGCTGGACTTCCTGAAGCGCACGCTGGCCAATGCGCTGCTGGTGGGGACGTCGCCGGAGGAATACGAGGAAACGCTGCAAGGCTACGCGGTCATGGCCGCGACCATCGGCGAGCGCCTGGGCCAGATGCACACGGTGCTGGCGGCGCCGACCGATGACGCCGGCTTCCAGTCGCGTCCGGCCAGCGAATCCGACGCCGACGCGAGGGCCGAACAGGTGCGCGCGCTGCTCGACCGCGCCGAGAAAAACCTGCGGGCTGCACGGGACAAGCTGGAAGAGCCGTCGCGCGCCTGCGCCGAATGGTTCTTCGAGCATCATTCGCGCTTGGCCGAACGGGTGTCCGCCATGGCGAAGGCCGAAGCCGGGTCGCCCTGGCTGCGCATCCACGGCGACTTCCACCTGGGCCAGGTGCTGGTCGCGCAGACCGACGCCTACCTGATCGACTTCGAGGGCGAACCGATCAGCAGCCTGGAGGCGCGGCGCGCGCTGTCGTCCCCCTACAAGGACGTGGCGGGGATGCTGCGCTCGTTTGACTATGCCGCCGCGTCCATCGCCCGCACCGATCTCATCGGCGGCGCGCATCTGGACGCCAACGCGGGCGCGGACGAGGTGCAGGCCCCGACCGTCGCACCCGCCGAACAGCGCGACGCCCTGTTGTCGCGCTTCCGGCAGCAGGCGTGCGACGCCTTCCTGCAGGGTTACCGCGGCGCGCGCGGCGGCGACCTGGCCGGCGGCGCGGACCGGGAGAACACGCTGCTCACCCTGGCGCAGCTTGAAAAGGCCGCGTACGAAGTCAGCTACGAAGCCGCCCACCGTCCAGACTGGATCTCGATTCCGCTGTGCGCCCTGACGGAACTGGCGCGCAGCGTCCTGCTTTCCGCCGCCATCGACGCCGAAGGAAAAACGCCATGAGCGGAGCCCACGCCTCTTTCCCCTCCGCCGATGTGGCGGAGGGTCATATCGATCCGCAGGAACTGACCGCGCTGGCCCATGGGCTTCATGACAATCCGTTCGGCGTACTGGGGCCGCACGACGGATGGCTGCGCGTCTTCGTGCCCGGTGCGTCGGCAGTGGCGGCGCTGGACCCGGACGGCGGCCGGACGTCCCTGACGGAACAGGCGCAGGGCCTGTTCATTGGCCGCGTGCCGTATGCGCAGGCCGGCGACGGGGCCTCGTACCGCCTGGCGATCCAATGGCCGGCGGCCGAGCAGACCACCGCCGATCCCTACGCCTTCGGCGCGCTGCTCGACGACAACACGCTGCAACGGCTGGCTCAAGGCGCCTGGCACGAGGCCGGTGAGGCGCTGGGCGCGCACCTGGTCGAGGTCGACGGTGTGAGCGGCCTGCGCTGCGCGGTCTGGGCGCCCAACGCCCGGCGGGTTGCGGTCGCGGGCGACTTCAACGGCTGGGACGCGCGCCGGCACGGCATGCGGCTGCGCCATGCGGCCGGCGTCTGGGAGATCTTCATCCCGGGCGTGCGCCCCGGCGAGCGCTACAAGTTCGCCATCACCGACCGCAACGGCAATCAGTTCATGAAGGCCGATCCGATGGCGCGGCGCAGCGAGATGGCGCCGGCCACGGCCTCGATCGTGGACGATCCCGCGCCCTACACCTGGACCGATGACGACTGGATGCAGGGGCGCGGCGCGCGCCAGTCGCCCGATGCGCCCGTGTCCATCTACGAGGTCCACGCCGGGTCCTGGGCAGGCTGCGACTCGGCAGTCTGCGGCTGGGACCAGATGGCCGACAAGCTGCCCAGCTATGCCCGCGCGATGGGATTCACGCATCTGGAGCTGATGCCGATCATGGAGCATCCGTTCGGCGGCTCGTGGGGCTATCAACCGCTGGGCATGTTCGCGCCCACCGCGCGCTACGGCCCGCCCGAGGCCTTCGCGCGCTTCATCGACCGCTGCCACGCCGCGGGCATCGGCGTCCTCCTGGATTGGGTGCCCGCGCACTTCCCGGACGATGCGCACGGGCTGGCCGCCTTCGACGGCACCTCGCTCTATGAATACGAGGACCCGCGCGAGGGCTACCACCCCGACTGGCACACCATGGTCTACAACCTGGGCCGCAACGAAGTGAAGGCCTTCATGATCGCCAGCGCCATCCACTGGCTGCGGCGCTTTCATATCGACGGGCTGCGCGTGGACGCCGTGGCGTCGATGCTCTACCGCGACTACAGCCGTCAGCCCGGCGAATGGATTCCCAACCGCTATGGCGGCCGCGAGAATCTGGAGGCCGTGCAATTTCTGCAGGAGTTGAACAACACGGTGCGCGCCGAGGTGCCCGACGCGATCATGGTTGCCGAGGAATCGACCGCCTGGCCCGGCGTGACGGCGCCCGTGTCCGAGGGCGGCCTGGGGTTTCACTACAAATGGAACATGGGCTGGATGCACGACACGCTGCGCTATCTGTCGCAGGATCCCATCCATCGCCGCCACCACCACCACGACATCACCTTCGGCATGGTGTACGCCTTCAGCGAGCGCTTCATCCTGCCGCTGTCTCACGACGAAGTGGTGCATGGCAAGGGGTCGCTGCTGGGCAAGATGCCGGGCGACACGCAGACCCGGCTGGCCAATCTGCGCGCGTACTACGGCTTCATGTGGGCGCACCCCGGCAAGAAGCTGCTGTTCATGGGCGGCGAATTGGCCCAGCCCACCGAATGGAACCACGACGCCACGCTGAACTGGAACCT
>Ga0256763_1000011_pt1 | contig 24167 bp, 23 predicted proteins | sample MC6MC0914MT_FD_186056 | JGI IMG/M metagenome (GOLD analysis project Ga0256763, IMG submission 186056) | Metatranscriptome of enriched soil aggregate microbial communities from Iowa State University, Ames, United States - MC6-MC0914-MT... | ecosystem: Environmental > Terrestrial > Soil >... | reverse complement strand
TTTTATTGAAAAACCAAATGCGTAAATAATTTGGTTATATTTTTGGGAAAGGTGTTCTTTATTAAGAATAAAATGTCATATCTATAAGGTGGTCATATGAATCAACCATTTTTTGAAGGTAAAGGAATAGCGAAGGAAATCAATCTAAAGGATTTATATAGAATAATCGTAAAAAGATTTTGGATTGTAATTGTGATTTCCTTTTTAACTACCATTGTGGGATGGTATTACAGTAACCTTAATAAGCCAGTCCCATTATATGAAGCTTCAACCAATGTTTTTATCAAAGCAGATTCTGAATATAGGAAAACTCTTCAAGTTATTATTAAGGATACGGTTGTTTTAGAAAGTGTCATAGCTGAACTAGAATTAGAAAAAACACCCTCATCATTAGCAGGACAAATCAACGTGTACAGTATTGATGATTCACAAGTAGTAAGAATTAGTGTGACGGATACAGATTCAAAAAGAGCAGTAGAGATTGCAAATACAACTGCAAAAGTGTTTTCTGAACAAATACCAAAAATCCTAAAGTTTAAAGATATTCGTATTTTATCAGAAGCAAAGGAGAACCCTTTTCCAATTAACGATAATAGTCCGAATAAAATAATCCTTTTGGCATTTGTAGGTGGGGTAGTAATAGGTATTGGATTACTTTTTTTAGTAGATTCTCTTGATGATTCCATTAAATCTGAAGGCGATATTGAAATGATAATGGGGATTCAAGTTTTAGGCAGTGTTTCTTCAATGAATAAAAAGAATATTAGTAAAAGAAAAAACAACCGTATTGAATCCGGATTTTGAGGTGAGGTAATTGATATTAAATAAGAAGAGACGAACCATAACAAATAAAAAGAGGAATTTAATTACTTTCGCTAATCCAGATTCTATTATTTCCGAAGAGTATCGCACAATCCGAACTAATTTGTATTTCTTAAATGAGGATGAGAAAAATCAAACACTTCTCATTACTTCTCCGGGTAAGCAAGAAGGAAAATCTACTACAGCTGCTAACTTAGCTATTTCCATGTCTCAACAACAAGAAAAAGTGTTATTGATTGACGGAAATTTAAGAAACCCTAATATACATAACATATTTAAAACTTCTAACGTTTTCGGATTAACAGATGTTCTAATGGGATCGTCATCATTAGAAGAAGCGATCTATAAATCATCTATCCAAGGGTTAGATATATTAACGAGTGGAAAAATCTCTTCAAATCCAGTAGAGCTATTGGCATCAAAAAATATGCAAAGTCTTCTACAGCAGGTAAAATCCTTATACGATATTATCCTGATTGATTCAACATCAATATTGGATGTGACAGATACAAAAATCATTGCAAATATTTGTGATGGTGTGGTTCTAATCGTTAAGCAAAATAAAACGAATATTGGTAGTGCTATTGAAACTAAGAAAGTATTGGATTATGCAAAGGCAAGAATAGTAGGGGTCATACTAAATAATAAAAGATAAAACCCCTTGTATCCTTTTTTGTCTTAATGTTCTCTATTGAGTACAAATTGTTCCTTGTTAATGTGAATTTGGTGATGTCTCCTAACCTTTATCAATGGAGGCACTCGATCATGCTGTGGGTTCAATACCTTAGACGCGAGTCGTCGATAGTGTGGTGTGAGGGCGGGTTAGATGCCCTGTTTATTAAAGATTTTAATAATAAGGTTTTATTTCAAGACCTTCTTATTAAAATCTTTAATTTTTTCAATAAAAATCAAAGGCAGGTTTTTTTATGACTTATCGACAAAGGCTATCCCTATTCATTGTTGTTGATTCATTTATCGTGTTGACTGCTATCTTTTTCGGACGTTTTTTAGTTAATGCAAGTCTTAATGTAATACAATTACCAGTAATTTTCATTTGTATCTCAATTATCCTTAGTCATCATATTTTTTCATTTATTTTTAAAGTGTATAAAAAAGCGTGGGAATATGCGAGTATTGGAGAGTTAATTATCATATTTAAGGTTGTAACCTTAACAATATGCACAGCAGCTGTTGTACAAAAGATAATTATGAATGAAGTTTACTTTAGGTTATTGGTTGTTACTTGGCTTCTTCACATGCTTTTTATTGGAGGTTCAAGATTTTGTTGGCGGATTTATCGCGATCACTATTTAAACATGACTGATAATCGGAAGAGAACGTTAATCATTGGAGCTGGATCCGCAGGAACAATGGTGGCAAGACAATTATTAAAAAGTAATGATACTGACCTTTTACCTGTAGCTTTTATCGATGATGATAACAAAAAGCATAGTTTAGATATTCTTGGTATCCCGGTTTTCGGTGGAATAAATGAAATTGCAAAAGCAGTTACTGACTTAAATATAGACCATATTATTATTGCAATACCATCCTTATCAAGGAAAAAATTAAACACAATCTTTTTAGAGTGTGCAAAAACAAAAGCTAAAACCCAGATACTTCCTCTTCTGGAGGATTTGGTGACAGGTAAAATAGTTGTAAACGAATTTCGTGACATTCAAGTAGAGGATCTGCTAGGAAGGGAGCCAATAGAATTAGATATTGAAAGTATTTCAGAGTATATATCAAATAAGGTAGTTCTTGTTACAGGAGCAGGAGGTTCGATAGGCTCAGAAATTTGCCGACAAATTTCAAAATTTAATCCGAAAAAATTAGTGTTATTAGGACATGGAGAAAATAGTATTTACTCTATTGAAATGGAGTTAGATGAAAAGTTTGGTCACTTACCCATTGAATTCATTACTGAAATTGCTGATACACAAGATGCTCATAAAATGATGATTGTTATGAATAAATACAAACCTGATGTCGTTTACCACGCTGCAGCTCACAAACATGTTCCGTTAATGGAACGAAATCCAGAAGAAGCAGTTAAAAATAATATAATTGGTACAAGAAATGTTGCGGTGGCAGCAAGTTGGCATGGAGTTAAGACGTTTGTCATGATTTCTACTGATAAAGCAGTTAATCCTACTAGTGTAATGGGGGCTTCTAAAAGATTAGCTGAAATGATTATTCAAAATATGGATGGAAAGAGTCAAACCAAATTTGTTGCTGTTAGGTTTGGTAATGTATTAGGAAGCCGAGGGAGTGTCATTCCTTTATTTAAAAAACAAATTGAAAAGGGTGGTCCTGTTACAGTCACTCATAAAGATATGGTCCGCTATTTCATGACTATCCCAGAAGCTTCAAGATTAGTTATTCAAGCAGGAGCTCTGGCTAAGGGCGGGGAAATATTTGTATTAGATATGGGCGAGCCGGTTAAAATTGTCGATTTGGCTATGAATTTAATCAAATTATCGGGACATTCTGTAGACGATATTGGAATTGAATTCACTGGAATAAGACCTGGGGAAAAACTTTATGAAGAATTACTTAAAGACGAAGAAGTAATTGAAAAACAGGTACATCCTAATATTTATATTGGAAAAGTAGGGGAACTATATCCGGAAGAAATTGAAGAAATTATTGCTGCCTATTCAAACTTAGAAAATGAAATGTTGAGAGAAACATTAATTGGCATGGCAAATGGAAAAGTCAGATTGGTACCCCAACCTATAATGCAAGCTTCAGGCTAAGGAGAGAGAAAAATATGAAAGTAAGAAAAGCGATTATACCTGCAGCGGGGTTAGGAACAAGGTTTTTGCCTGCAACAAAAGCAATGCCTAAAGAAATGCTGCCAATTGTTGATAAACCAACGATTCAGTATATTGTGGAAGAAGCAATTGAGTCAGGAATTGAAGATATTATCATTGTCACCGGAAAAGGGAAGAGGGCGATTGAAGATCATTTTGATCATTCCTTTGAACTTGAACAAAATTTATTTGAAAAAGGAAAGTTTGATTTACTGAATGAGGTCCAAAAGTCTTCCCAATTAGTCGATATCCACTATATCCGCCAAAAGGAACCGAAAGGATTAGGTCATGCGATATGGTGTGCACGAAAATTTATTGGAAATGAACCATTTGCTGTATTACTAGGCGATGATATTGTGCAAGCAGATAAACCGTGTCTTAAACAAATGATTGAACAATACGAAAGATATAACGCCTCAATCCTTGGCGTTCAATCTGTTCCGAAAAACGAAGTTTCAAGATATGGGATTGTTGCAGGAAATAATATTGGGGAGCGTTTTTACAGTGTAGACAACTTAATAGAAAAACCAAGTAAAGAGGAAGCTCCTTCAAATCTTGCCATTATGGGAAGGTATATTTTAAATCCACGGATTTTCGAAATATTAGCCAATCAAAAACCAGGAGCGGGCGGCGAGATCCAATTAACAGATGCCATTGCAGAACTAAATGATTATGAAGCTGTCTTTGCTTATGATTTTAACGGAATTCGGTATGATGTTGGAGAAAAAAATGGGGTTCATTCAAACGACAATTGAATTTGCTTTACAAAGAGAAGAGTTAAGAAAAGAGCTTCTTGAATATTTAACATCTGTACTAGATCGACAATTGATTGGGTGAATCGGATGAAAAAAAAGGTGTTATTTTGTGCTACGATTGATGAGCATTTTACTTCCTTTCATATTCCATACTTAAAGTGGTTTAAGGAACAAGGTTGGGAAGTACATGTTGCCGCGGCAGGATATTTAGATATTCCATATGTAGATCAGAAATACCATATTTCTATTCAACGATCACCGATTAAAGGAAAGAATATTAACGCTTATAGTGAGTTGAAAAAAATCATAAATATTAATCAGTATGATATCATTCATTGTCATACCCCTATGGGTGGAGTTTTAACTCGGTTAGCGGCAATAAAAGCAAGGCAGCATGGCACGAAAGTAATTTATACAGCACATGGGTTTCATTTTTGCAAAGGATCACCGTTTACCAATTGGATCATTTATTATCCAATCGAAAAGACACTTGCTTATGTTACTGATGTTTTATTAACCATAAATGAGGAAGATTTTGCACTTGCGAAAAAACATTTTAATGCTAAGCGTATAGAACATATTCATGGTGTTGGAGTGAATACAGAACGGTTCGCCCCAGTATTAGAATTTCATAAATTTGTATTAAGAGCTCAGTATCATTATCAAAATGATACTTTTTTAATGTTTTACGCTGCTGAATTTAATAAAAATAAAAACCAAAAGCTTTTAATTGAAGCTTTGCCATTTATAAAAGAACATGTTCCAAATATCAAGCTCATATTAGCTGGTGAAGGTCAGCTACTAGACTATTGCAGACAACTTTCCAAAACACTTGGAGTTGAGGAATTAGTTGACTTCTTAGGGCAACGTGATGACATTGATTTCCTGTTAAAAATGAGCGATATAACAGTTGCTTCTAGCATTAGAGAGGGATTGCCAGTCAACATTATGGAAGCAATGGCTTGTGGATTGCCCATAATCGCAGTCGATAATAGAGGACATAGAGAGCTCATTTCTCATAATGAAAACGGATGGCTTGTAGAAAAAAATAAAGTAGAGATTGCTAAAAGAATTATTCAACTTGCACAGAATGAAGATATTCGAAAGGGATTTGGGTTACAAAGTCGAAAAATCATTTTATCAAAGTATAGCTTGAATAAAGTATTGGAAGAAAAAAAGGTTATTTACAAAAATGTCATGGATAAGGTGGAGGAAGTTCAGTGGGCGGTCCATTAAGGGTTTTGCATGTTGCAGTTAATATGAATCGAGGCGGTGCTGAGACTCTTATCATGAATTTATATCGAAATCTAAATAGGTCAAAAGTTCAGTTTGATTTTTTAACATGTAAGCCAGGCGATTTCGACGATGAAATTATTAAGATGGGTGGAAAAATACACCGGATTCCTTATATTTCTGATATTGGTCATTTTAAATATATTCAAGGGTTAAGAAAGTTTTTTTCTGCACATTCTTATAAGATTATTCATTCGCATTTAGATAAGATGAGTGGAATCGTCCTGCGTGAAGCAAAAAAAGCTGGAATTCCAGTTCGAATTTCCCACAGCCATAATACGAAAAGTGAAGGTGGCATTGCCGCAAGAACATACAAGTGGTTAGCGGGTAATTATATAATTCCAAGTGCTACCACTTTTTTTGCTTGCTCTAATGAAGCAGCTAAATGGTTATTTACTAAAAAGTCTAACAACGCGAGGATTCTAAAAAATGGGATTGAATATAATAAATTTTCATTTTCAGAGGATATTAGAAAGCAAGTAAGAAATGAATTGGCGATTGAAAATAATACATTTGTAATTGGCCATGTAGGAAGGTTTAACTATCAAAAAAATCATTTGTTTTTACTAGACATATTTGCAGAGTTTCTTAAGGTACAGGAAAATGCCATTCTATTATTAATGGGTGATGGCGAATTGCGAACTACGATAGAAAATAAAGTACATTTACTCAGGTTAGAAAAGAATGTGAGATTCTTAGGAGTTCGAAGTGATATTGAGCGAATTCTTCAAGGTATAGATCTTTTTATCTTTCCATCCTTACATGAGGGACTTCCTGTCTCATTAATTGAGGCACAAGGAGCAGGATTGCCTTGTATTATTTCAGACCAAATTTCAAGAGAAGTTGATTTAGGAATGAAGTTAATAGAATATGCCCCACTTAATGATATAGGCTTTTGGATAGAAAAAATGAAAGAAACAGCATCCAAACGAACATCGAGGAAACTATCATATGATTCTTTAATTAACTGTGGTTATGATATTCGGAACACAGCAAAAGAAATTGAAAACTTTTATTTAAGTTGTTGAGGATAAAATAAATGAAAAAATTATTAACTGTTTTCACTCCTACTTATAATCGTTCTTATTGCTTAGTGAACTGTTACTTAAGTCTTTTACGGCAAACTAGTAATGATTTTTGTTGGCTTATTATTGATGATGGTTCAACTGACAATACAAAGGAATTGGTTGAAGGATGGATTGCTGAAAATAAAATCGATATTCGATATGTTTGGCAAGAAAATAAGGGGATGCATGGGGCACATAATACAGCTTATGAGCTAATCGATACAGAACTAAATGTATGTATTGACTCAGATGATTATATGCCAGATGACGCTGTGGAAAAAATCAAATCTTTTTGGATGAAAAACGGTAATGATCAAATCAGCGGTATTATAGGACTTGATGCAAATACGGATAATCAAATAATCGGAACAATGTTACCTGAGAATATTAAAAGTTCAACACTATTTGATCTGTACAATCGATATGGAGTAACTGGAGACAAAAAGCTTGTCTATCGAACAGAATTGACAAAACAATTTCCATATCCACTTTTTGAAAACGAAAAATATGTAGGATTAGCATACAAATATTTTATGTTAGACCGGCAATTCGAGATGCTCCTTATGAATGAAATATTATGTTATGTCGAGTATCTGCAAGATGGATCATCCTTAAACATGTTTCACCAGTATAGAAAAAATCCTAAAGGGTTCGCTTTTTATCGTAAGGAATTAATGAAACTTCCTTTTGCTGGTTATATTTTTAAATTCAGGCAAGCAATTCATTATGTTTCAAGTAGCATAATGATAAAAAATAGGAATTTTATCAGTGAGACACCGTGCAAGGGATTAACGGTAATCGCAATACCGTTTGGCGCCTTATTATATTTATATATTATGTCCAAAACAAAAACGGTAATGACATAGTCGAAATTCTGTGAAAGGAACGGAATGATGACATTTTTATATATGAACCTTGCAATTGTATTTATGTTGTCCTTCTTTGCAAGGTATTTTGGAACACCTGTTTTAGTAGGAGAATCAACACTTTCAATTAAGCCAAACAAAATATTGATGACCGGTGTCCTTGCCTCTTTAATCATCATCTCGGGATTAAGATCCAATATTGGAGATACGTTCTTTTACAAGCATATATATGAGATCAATGATTTTACTTGGGAATATATTTTTTCTCAAAAAGATATAGGATTTGGGATTCTTCAAATGTTATTAAAAAAGATTTCTAGTGATCCGCAAATCATGATCTTTACAACTGCTCTTATCACAAATGTACTGATAATTGCTGTTTTTTTGAAATATTCACGGATGATTGAACTAAGTGTTTACGTTTATATTACGGGTGGTTTATTTTTAGTTTCCATGAATGGAATAAGGCAAATTCTTGCAGCAGCAATTATATTTACAGCGACAAAATATTTAATCGATGGAAATTGGATTAAATATTTTTTTATTGTACTTTTGGCATCGACCTTTCACCAAAGTGCCTTAATTCTTATTCCGATTTATTTTTTCGTTAGATATAAAGCATGGTCAAAAGCAACATTAGTTTTGTTAGCATTTTCCTTATTGATTGTGGTTGGTTATCATCAATTTTCCAATTTATTATTTGCAGCGATAGAGGATAGCCAGTATGGACATTACTCCAATTTTGATGAGGGTGGAGCAAATATATTGAGAGTTGCGGTGGACGCAGTTCCCTTATTAATTGCATATCTAGGCAGAGAAAAACTTAGAACCATATTTCCAAGTAGTGATTACATCGTCAATATGGCTCTAGTAGGTTTCATGTTTATGATTATTTCTACTCAAAATTGGATTTTCGCTAGGTTTGGAATTTATTTCACTTTATATCAGTTAATTCTTATTTCTTGGATCGTAAAGTTATTTAGGCAAAAAGATCAAAGGCTGATTTATTATGCATTATTAATCTGTTATTTTCTATATTACTTTTTTGAAAGTGTCATTAGTTTAAATATAGTATATCGAAGTAATTACTTTGGCTAGGAGTATTAAAATGGCTAAACCAAAAAGGGTACTGCATATTGTTAGTTCAATGGAAAGGGGGGGGGCTGAAACACTAATTATGAATATTTATAGACATATTGATCGAGAAAAGGTCCAATTTGATTTCATTACCCATAGTGATGAACAAGGTGATTTTGATCAGGAGATTAAAGAAATGGGAGGTAAAATATTCCGAATTTCGAGTCTGGGGTCTTCTGGACCAATTCACTATTTAAAATCTTTAATCAAAGTGATGTCATCAAATAAATATATTGCGATTCACGCACATACCGACTTCCAAAGCGGTTTTCCTGCACTGGCGGCGAAAATATGCAAGATTAATCATAGAATCTGTCACTCACATAGTAATAATTGGTTAAAGAATGGATTCAAAGGGCTGCTCATGTTAAAGGTGTTACAAATGTTAATAAAAATGTCAGCCACAAAATTGTGCAGCTGTAGTGAAGAAGCAGCATCATTCCTATATGGCAGATATTCTAATGGAGTGCATATTCTTAAGAATGGAATCGATATTAATGAATTTTTAGCGGTAGATAAAAAAGCTAAAGACCAAATCTTAGAGGAATTGCAGATATCGATGGATGTCAAAATTATCGGGCATGTCGGAAGATTTTCCGAATCTAAGAATCATCTATTCTTATTGAAAGTATTAAAGCAAATGGTCGAGAAAGATCCTAGCTATATTGCTCTTTTAGTTGGTGATGGTCCATTAAGACAAACAATAGAATTGGAAGTTGAACGATTAGGATTAGATAAACACGTTAGATTTTTAGGAGTTAGATCAGATATCCCCAAATTAATGAAAGTATTTGATGTTTTTCTATTCCCTTCAAAATTTGAGGGGTTTGGAATTGTTCTTTTGGAGGCGCAATGTGCAGGTATTCCTTGCATTGTTGCTGACACAGTTCCTAAAAGTACAGATATGGAATTGGGACTCGTCACTTACTTACCACTTGAAGAGGATTTATTAAGATGGAGTAATAGTATCGAGAATTCATTTAAAATTGAAAAGCCAAATAAAATATTAATTTTAAATAATTTATCGAAACTGGGGTTCAATATACAAGATAATGTGCATGATTGGTTACAACTATATGGGTTAAGAACCATGTGATGAGAGGTTAAAGTTTATGAAGAAAAAAATCCTCATTTCTTCCTTTGATTTAGCGGTAGGGGGCGTAGAACGAAGCTTAATAGGCTTACTACAAACAATCGATTACAGTAAATATGATGTAGATTTGATGCTTTATAAACATGAAGGGGAATTCTTTTCATTATTGCCTTCAGGACCTAATTTATTGGCTGAAGTGCCGCAATATAGTACGTTCAGAAAATCGATAAAACAAACGGTAGGAGAAGGTTACTTTCAACTAGGGATTTCGAGATTACTAGCCAGAACTGTAAGTTCTATCCAAGGGATAGTTCAAAAGATTGACGAACCAGGATATTTAAACATCCAGTATGGTTGGGAAATGTCCCATGCTTTTCTTCCAAAATTACATAAAGAATACGATGTGGCCATAGGTTTCCTGTGGCCACATCATTTTATAGGACGAAAAGTAAATGCAAAGAAAAAAATTGGTTGGATTCATACTGATTATTCCAATATCCATATAAACAAAAAACTGGAAGATCAAATGTGGAACAAAGTAGATCAGATTGTGGCAGTTTCCGAAGACTGTTCAGAAACTTTTTTGAAGTTTTTCCCAAAATATAAAGAAAAAACTTTGGTTATTGAAAACATTCTTTCTCCGGAGCTCATACATGAACAGGCAAGGAAAGAAGAACCAGTTGAAATAAAGAAAAGCGATGGAAGAACAATATTAGTGACTGTTGGTCGACTTTCACATGCAAAAGGGATTGATCAGGCGATAAAAGCTTGTAAGGAATTGTTATTGAAGGGGTATGACATAGAATGGTATGTCGTTGGATATGGGCCACTCGAAAATGAGCTTCAAACATTAATTAATAAACTAGGGCTGAATGAGAGATTTTTTTTATTAGGCAAGAAGGTTAATCCCTATCCATATATTAAAGCATGTGATATTTATGTGCAGCCATCCAGATATGAAGGAAAAGCAGTGACCGTCAGGGAAGCGCAAATATTAAAGAAACCTGTTTTGATCACGAATTTTCCTACTGCACGTAGTCAAGCACAAGATGAATATGATGCAATAATCACGCCCAAGAATGCCGAGGGAATTGTAAAAGGGGTTCAAAGATTAATAGATGAACAGTCATTAAGGGAGCGCTTAATTACAAATGTAAGTAAAAATAATTATGGAAATGAAACAGAAATAGAAAAATTGTATCAATTAATTGGAGATTAATGTAAAGGGGGGATTCATTTGGCAGTACTCATTACAGGTGGTGCTGGCTATATAGGTAGCCATACATGTGTTGAATTATTGGAAACGGGCTATGAAATTATAGTTATTGATAACTATATGAATAGTCATCCTGAAGCTTTAAAACGAGTCAGCCATATTACTGGCCGAGGTTTTAAAGTATATCTCGGGGATTTGATGAATGAAGACATTCTAGAAAAAGTATTTATAGAAAATGATATTGATGCAGTCATCCATTTTGCAGGACTAAAAGCGGTAGGTGAATCTGTTCAAAATCCACTTAAATACTATGAATGCAATATTCTTGGCACTGTGAAACTATGTAACGTAATGAAAAAATATAATGTTAAAAACCTAGTGTTCAGTTCATCAGCAACTGTATATGGGATGCCGGATCGTATTCCAATTTCGGAAGACTCCTCATTAAAAGCCATGAATCCTTACGGTCGGACGAAACAAATGATTGAAGAAATTTTACGTGATCTGTATGAGTCTGACCAGGACTGGAGTATTGCCTTATTACGATATTTTAATCCGATTGGCGCTCATGAAAGTGGATTAATTGGTGAGGCACCTAATGGAATCCCGAATAACTTAATGCCTTACATCACTCAGGTTGCAGTTGGAAAATTAAAAGAGCTTACCATTTTCGGAAATATATATCCAACTAAGGATGGTACGGGTGTGAGGGACTATATTCATGTAGTCGATTTAGCAAAAGGCCATTTGAAAGCATTGGAAAAAATTTCGAGGTCAACCGGAGTGGAAGCATATAATTTGGGGACAGGAAAAGGATATAGCGTATTGGAAATAGTGGCGGCATTTGAAAAAGTGTCAAATATAAAAATACCATATAAAATTTCGGAACCACGAAAAGGGGATATTGCCATCAGTTATGGAGACCCATCTAAAGCTAGGAGAGAACTTGGTTGGGAAACTAAAAAAGAAATTGAAGATATGTGTAGAGATTCATGGCGCTGGCAATCCAGAAATCCAAATGGTTATATTGTAAACCAAGAAATTTTAATAAAATAAGTGAGCTTGTATTAGAAACAAAGTGAGGAAGATATAGAGATGAGTATGAGTAGAACTGAAGGGGAGTTTCAAAAACAATTCAAGGAATTGTTGGAGGATATATATATTAAGGGGCAGGAAACGGAGTTTTTATTAATAGAAGAAGTAATGAATGAAATACAAACTAAATTGATTCAGTTATTAGATACAACAAATTAACCCCTAGGAGTTGTAAATAGATGAAAAGACTCTTAGATTTATTTTGTTCTATTATTATTTTGATTATTTCTTCACCTCTTATAATCTGTGTTGGACTGCTAGTTAAGTTGAAACTTGGCAGTCCTATTTTATTTACACAGAAACGTCCAGGGTTGAATGGAAAACCTTTTTATTTATATAAGTTTCGAACAATGACGGACGAAAGGGATCAATGGGGGAAGTTGTACCCAGATGAAAAAAGGTTAACACCGTTTGGGAGTTTTCTAAGGAAATATAGCATAGATGAGCTTCCTCAACTAATTAATGTAGTTAAGGGTGAGTTAAGTTTAGTAGGGCCGCGTCCGCTTTTAATGGAATATTTGCCCTTATACTCAGAAGAACAAGGAAAACGCCATTTGGTAAAGCCTGGAATAACCGGATGGGCGCAAGTAAATGGACGTAATGCAATAAGCTGGGAAGAGAAATTTGAATTAGATATATGGTATGTAAACAACCAATCTTTGCAGCTGGATATAAAGATATTACTTTTGACGATTAAAAAAGTTTTATTGTCAGAAGGGATTAATCAAAGTGAACAAGTCACAATGGAAGACTTTAAAGGATCGAAGTCAGTATTGAAAGAGGGACATGGATGAATATCGTACTAATCGGTGATGGCGGGCATGGTAAAGTAGTTCGAGATCTAATACTACTGCATAGAAATTATAACCTTGTAGCGTTGTTAGATGATAAATATAAAGGTACTTTTACGAAAGATAATGTAATATTTGGACCAATTTCCTCAGTTGATCAGATAATCAAATTGTATTCGGATGTAAAATTTGTCATCACAATAGGTGATAACAAAGTAAGAAGGGATATCGTCCATAAATTAAATTTCCCAAAAAATTATTATGCTACGCTTATTCATCCGACGGCTACCATAAGTCCCAGTGTCATGATTGGTCATGGATCTGTTTTTATGGCTAATGTAGTTATTGATGCGAATAGTCGTATTGGCGACCATGTAATCATTAATACAAGTTCTGTTGTTGAACATGATAACAATATTGAAGATTTTGTACATTTGTCACCAAATGCAACTTTGACAGGAGCTGTCCATATTGAAAAGGGAGTCCACATAGGAGCTGGAGCAACTGTCATACCTAACAAAAAAATTGGAAAATGGGCAGTGATTGGAGCTGGGACAGCTGTAATCAATTCAATTCCTGAGAATAGCACTGCAGTAGGTGTTCCTGCAAAAGTAAAAATAACGCATAAAATGGAGGAGGTATTGGTGAAAAAGCTTGAGAAAAAAGAAAAAGTTTTGCTCTCTCCACCACACTTGACTGGAAATGAATGGAAGTATATTCAGGAGGCAATTGATTCAAATTGGATTGCTCCTCTAGGGCCACATGTAGATGCGTTTGAAAAGGAAATGGCAAGTTATTTAGGAATTAGTGATGCTATAGCCGTGAGTTCTGGAACAGCTGCCATTCATTTAGCTCTTTCTTTGTTGGGTGTAGGTAAGGGTGATACTGTTTTTTGTTCGACTCTTACATTTGTAGCCAGTGCAAATCCTATTCTTTATCAAGGTGCCAACCCTGTATTTATTGATTCGGAACCAGATACATGGAATATGTCGCCAGATGCGTTAGAAAAAGCTTTTAGAGAAGCTCTACTTTCGGGAAATTTACCTAAGGCTGTTATAGTCGTCAATTTATATGGTCAAAGTGCAAAGATGGATGAGATTTTAGCTATTTGTAATCGGTATAATGTCCCAATCATTGAAGATGCTGCTGAATCCCTCGGTTCAGAATATAAAGGGAAGAAAAGTGGTACATTCGGCAAATTTGGTATTTTTTCATTTAATGGAAACAAAATTGTTACTACTTCCGGTGGTGGAATGCTCGTTTCTGATGATGTTGAAGCAATACAAAAAGCGCGCTTTTTAGCAACTCAAGCAAAAGATCCCGCCCCATATTATCAACATAGCAAAATGGGGTACAACTACCGGATGAGTAATATTTTAGCTGGAATAGGAAGAGCACAATTACAGGTGTTGAAAGAAAGAGTAGATGCAAAAAGATTGGTATTTTCAAAGTATTATAATGAACTATCCGATTTACCAGGCATTCATTTTATGCCCGAACTTGAAGACACACTATCTAATCGTTGGTTAACGACTTTAACCATTGATGAGAAAATTACAGGTATTTCAGCAGCTGAATTCATTCAATTTTTTGCTGAGGATAATATAGAAGCTCGTCACGTTTGGAAACCACTTCATTTACAACCACTTTTTCAAGAGTCAAAGTTCTACTCACACCAAGAACATACAAGTATATCCGAAGAGTTATTTATGAACGGCATCTGCCTTCCTTCTGGCTCTAATATGGCAAATCATGAACAAATGAGGGTGATCGAAAGTCTTAAAAAGGCAATGGCTAAAAGAATGAAGATGACCCATCCTATACCAGGATGAGAGAGGTAAAAAACAATGATTGGTAAAAATATTTATGAAATAAGAAAGAGAAAGGGCCTTACTTTAACTGAATTAGCGGATCGAGCAGGCATCGCGAAATCGTATTTAAGTAATATTGAAAGAAGTGTAAATAAAAATCCTTCTATTAATGTAGTAGAAAAAATTGCGAACGTACTGGATATTGACGTAAGGATATTACTAAATTCAAGTATTGAGCAAAAGCCAGTTCAATTAGATGAAGAGTGGGTTGATTTTGCTCGCGAACTTAAAGAATCCGGAGTCGAAAAAGAACAGATCAATGAGTATAAAACATTGATAGAATTTATTAAGTGGAAAAATAAAAATGAAGTAAATGATTAGGCTATTGAATTCAAAGTAGGGGATTGTATGTTGCCAAAGGTAAGTGTAGTCGTTCCGATTTATAAGGTAGAAAAGTATATTCATAGGTGTGTAGAAAGTATTTCAGAACAAACATATCAAAATATAGAAATCATTTTAGTTAATGATGGATCCCCAGATAATTGTGGACAAATAATTGATGAATATGCAAAGAAAGATAATAGAATGAAAGTTATCCATAAGAAAAATGGTGGATTATCAGATGCTCGTAATAAGGGCATGGAATACGTAACCGGAGAGTACACTCTTTTTGTTGATAGTGATGATTGGATAGAAAGAAATATGATTGAAACACTAATAAAAATAAGTTTAGGTGCACAGGCTGATGTAGTTCAATCGGCTTTTTATTATGCTTTCCACGACTATTTGCTTTATGATAATCGTTATTTCTCAAAGATTGATTCTAATACTTTGTTGAATAATAAAGAGCTAATGTATGAACTAGTTTGCAATGAAAAAGTTAAAAACTTCGCTTGGGGAAAGCTTTATAAGACAGATCTCATAAAAGATATTCCATTTAAAAAAGGAGTACTTTTTGAAGATGTATTTTGGGCACATCATGTTATGCAGCAAGTCCATACATATGTGATAACACATACGCCAATGTATTATTATTTCCAAAGAAGCGAAAGCATTGTTTCTAATTATTCATTGAGGAATTTGGATATCATTGAGGGACTAAAAGAAAGACATAATTTTATTGAAAAGTATTATGAGAATCTTGTTAATGAGTCTTTTACTGTCATTTTAACAAATTGCTTAATCCATTATAATCTTTTGTTGATGAATCATGGGATTGATAGCAAGGGGATATACAAGAAAAGAATTGAGTCTTACATCAAAATGCATTACAAAGATTTTCTAGTAGCTGTACAAGAAAACAAAGAACTGAAAATGCAGCTTCAGTTATTCAAGTTTAATCCAAAGTTGAATTTTTGTTTTTTAGCTTTAAGGAAAATATTCAGGAAGATGAAAATCCTGCCTCAGCCAATTGGATTAGAGAGAATTAATCTTAGCTTTAAAGTATAAAAAGGGGATTATATATATGAATCGGCTTTTCGGTATATTTAAAAAAATAATAAGCCTCTTCATTGTTCATGTATTCAATTACTTTCCTATAAAAAGCAACAAAATCTTTTTGACAAGTTATTATGGTAGTCAGTATGGATGTAACCCAAAATATATAACGGAGTATATCATTCAGAATGTTAAAGAACAGTATGATATCGTTTGGGCTTTTAATGATATTAAACAATTTGAACACATACCGTATATTAGGAAAGTTAAGAACATGTCATTAAAGTACTTTTATGAATTATGCACTTCAAAAGTAGTGATTACAAATTATAGAACTACTGATTTGTTTATAAAAAGAAAAGATCAATACTATATTCAAACATGGCATAGTTCATTAAGATTAAAACAAATTGAAAAAGATGCAGAAGATAAAATTCCACAATCTTATACTGAAATGGCTAAACGGGATTCTAAAAAGTGTGACCTCTTACTATCTGGATGTAAATACACTACAGATATTTTTAAGAGGTCTTTTTGGTATGAGGGTGAAATTTTTGAACATGGTACACCTAGAAATGACGTGTTTTTTAGCCATTCAGGAGAATTAAAATCAAAGGTATTTAATTCATTGAACATACCTAGTGGTTCTAAAGTGATTTTATATGCCCCTACTTTTAGGAATCATCAAGATTACACAGTTTATGAATTAGAATATGAAAAAATTATTGATGCTCTAGCAAATACATTTGGTGGGAAGTGGATATTTTTAGTTAAATTACATCCACATTTAATCCCAGTATCTAATAAGATCATTCAAGGCAACCAGGTTAAAGATGTAACAAGATATAACGATATTCAAGAATTACTAAAAATTTCTGATGTATTGATTACAGACTATTCCTCTTTAATGTTTGACTATGCAATGACACGAAAACCATGTTTTTTATATGTTCCTGATTATGAAGATTACGTCGAGAAAGATAGAAACCTATATTTTAATATTTTGGATTTACCATTTAGAGTTGCAATGAATAAGGAAGAACTCTTATTTAGAATTAATACTTTTGATTCCAATGCCTATTCTCGGGATTTAAATCACTTTTTCTTTAAAGTCGGGTCCTATGAAGATGGAAAGGCAAGTGAAAATTTAGTTCGCAGAATTAATAATATCTGTTTTGGTGAAAGTAGGGAGATTATAAATGAAGCCGTATAAAATCGGATATACGACTGGGGTTTTTGACTTATTTCATGTAGGTCATTTAAATATATTAAAAAGGGCTAAAGAACAATGTGAATATCTAATAGTTGGTGTAAGTACCGATGAATTAGTATCACAATATAAATTAAAACTGCCAGTCATACCATACGAGGAAAGAATAGAAATTGTTGAAGGGATAAAATATGTGGATCAAGTAGTTCCTCAAACAAATCGAGATAAGTTTTCAGCTTGGCAAAAATTATTATTTGATGTCATGTTTGTAGGTGATGATTGGAAAGGTGATCCTCTTTTTAATGAAATTGAAAAAAAATTCCGTGAAGTTGGAGTAGAAATTGTATATTTTCCGTACACAAAAGGAGTTTCATCTACAGCATTGAAAGAAAAAATTAGGTATAAAGAAAAGGTTATATAGATGATGAAGCCGGAAGTTAGTATTATAGTGCCGGTTTATAATGTTGAAAGGTATTTGAAGAGATGTATAAATAGTATTCTTTCACAAACTCTCAAAAATATTGAAATCATCCTAATCAATGATGGCTCTACTGATAATAGCGGTAATATTTGTAATGAATATGCTGATGTAGATAAAAGAATTAGAGTTATTCATAAAGAAAATGGAGGTCTAAGTTCTGCAAGAAATGCTGGGATTAAAATATCTCTTGGACGTTATTTAGGTTTTGTTGATAGTGATGATTATATTAATCCTAATATGTATAAAAACCTATATGAGTTATGCATACAAAACGATAGTGATATAGGTGTATGCAGATTTGGCAGAGAAATCAATGGGAAAATGGTAATTGAGGTCAAAGAAGAAAAGGTTATTAAATTGGATAATGTAGAGGCTATGAGGCAACTTTTCAGAGGAGAATTATATAGGTTCTCTGTATGTAACAAGTTATTTGAAAAATCTTGCTTCAAAAATATTATGTTTCCTGAAGGCAGAATTCATGAAGACTTATCAACTAGTTATAAGTTGTTTTCCAATGCAAAAAAAGTCGTCTACACGAGTGATACTGGTTATATATATGTAAAAAGAGATGGAAGCATATTAACATCTACATTTAATGAAAAGAGGTTAGATGCTTTTTTAGGTTGGGAAGAAATTATTCCTTTTATGACGAAACATTACCCTGAATTATCAACAGAATATATTTCGAGTTGTGCTTACGTATGTTTGGATCAAGTTTATTCTATTCTTAGTGATGTTAAGGATAATAAATCCAGGCTTCGCTTATTGTTTGTTATTAGAGAAATTGTAAGATCAAATTATAAAAAAATCATGTTAAATAATTTACTTTCCTTAAAAGATAAAGTTGTTTTATCTTTGTTAAATTATAATATTTTTGCCTTACTTCATTTTTATGAATCAAAAGAAATGATAAAAAAATTACCAATAAGTAAGAGGTATTTTAATGAATCCAATCATTAGCATTATCGTACCAGTTTATAATGTTCAATCCTATTTGCCTAGGTGTATAGATTCGATTTTGAATCAAACATTTTCCGAATTTGAAATTATTATAATAAATGATGGCTCTACTGATGATTCAAGGGAAATTTGTGATAATTATGCAAAACAAGATTCTAGGATATTAGTTATCCATAAAGAAAATGGAGGAGTTTCATCGGCAAGGAATATAGGGATAGATGCTGCTAAGGGTCAATATATTGGTTTTATCGATAGTGATGATTTTATACATCAAAAGATGTATGAAATTTTATTTCTAACAGCAAACAAACATTCATCTGATATTGTAATTTGTGACTTTTTAAAAGTTAGAAATGAAAGTGTAAGTCTAAATAATACGGATTACAACATTAAAAACTATACGAATACTCAAGCTCTGAACCAATTGTATACAAATAATTATAGAGATGCAGAAAAATGGGTATTTCTTTGGAACAAATTATATAAAAAAGATTTATTTGCTAATGTTAAATTTCCAGAGGGAAAAATTTACGAAGATGAAATGGTTGCACATAAAATCCTATATGGTAGCAAAATATTAACACATGTTGATATACCATTTTATTATTATTTTCAAAGAGCAGACAGTTATATAGGATCAGAGTTTTCTAGAAAAAAATTCGATCGTATATACGCACTTTCAGATAGGATACAGTTTTTTAAAGAGAATAAACAACAATCACTACACGATAAAGCTTTAAAACATTTTATTGATGTTTTCTTTTGGTATTATGCAAAAGCTAAAGCTGATTTACAGGATATTGATAGAGATTTAATACAACTGAAAAGAACTTTAGACCAAAACTTTATCAACATTTTAAAAAACCCACATATAAGTTGGAAACAGAAAGGATTTATTACTTTGTTTATAATGAATCCTTCAATTTATCAGTCAAACAAAAAGAGTATAAAGAGTATAGGAAATATATTGGAGAAGATTAAATGAAAAAAAAAATATTATTTGTCATTGATTCTCTCGTAGCTGCGGGTGCGGAAAAAAGTTTAATTACATTGCTATCATTATTGGACTATAATCGATTCTCCGTTGATTTAATGCTCTTTTCTCATGGAGAATTACTTGAAAAACTAGTTCCGAAACAAGTTAAGATCCTAACACCCTTGAAATATTCAAATTTTACGACGTTACCTTTACAACATGCATTTATTTATTCTTTTAAAAACCTCGAATTTAACATGTTAAATTCAAGATTAAAATACACCATTCATTTACGATTAAGGCAGTATAACAATGCTCAAAAAGCAAGATTGTATTGGAGCCACGTTTCAAAAGTTATTGAGGAGAATCCTACACAGTACGATATTGCTATTAGTTATGCACAAGGCGTACCAACCTTTTACGTAGCTGAAAAAATAAAAGCAAAGAAAAAAATCTCGTGGGTTAATATCACTTATCGCCTGGATCAAAGAGAAGCAGAATACCAAAAACAGTTTTATGATCAATATAATAAAATAATCGCTGTTTCAGATGTAACGAAAGAAGTATTTTTAGAAACATTTCCTTATTATTCAAAAAAAATAAACGTAATTTACGACATTAACGATCCTAATTTTATAAAGAGAATGGCGAATATCGGTAAGAAATTTCAAGATGATTTTGACGGAATAAGGATTCTTACGATAGGAAGGTTGGCATATCAAAAAGGTTATGATATCGCTTTAGAGGCATGTAAAAAACTAAAAGGAAAAGGGATAAAATTTAAATGGTATGTGTTGGGAAAAGGGCCACTTTTAAATGAAATAGAACTTTATATAAAGGAAAATGATTTATTAGACCATTTTATTTTACTAGGAGTTACTGATAATCCCTACTCGTATATTAAAAATTGCGATATTTATGTTCAAACTTCAAGGTTTGAAGGTTTTGGGCTGGCTATTGCGGAAGCACGAATGCTAAATAGACCCGTTATTACAACAAAGTTTGATGCGGTATTTAATCAAATGAAAGATGGAAAGAATGGGTTAGTTGTAGGGATGAATGGTGAAGAAGTGTGTGAAGGCATTATAAGACTTATTCAAGATAGAAATTTGAATGAATCAATAGTAAATTATTTAAAGCAAGAAAAAAAAGGTAATTTAGAGGAATTAGATAAGATCTATCAATTAATAGGATGATCCCCTTGAAAGCGAGTAAGTCCGAATGAAAACGAAAATAATATTTATGATAATAAATATGAATATTGGTGGAACCGAAAAGGCATTACTTAACATGATCAATGAAATGTCTCCTCACAAATTTGAAATAACTATATTCATGCTGGAGGAATATGGAGGTTTTTTAAAATCAATTCCCGCTTATGTGAATATTAAATATTTTAGTGGGTATTCTGAGATAAAAAGTCTTCTAAATAATCCTCCTCAAGTAATGGCATTACAGCTATTCAAACAAGGTATGCTGACAAAAGCATTTATAATATTGATTTTACATATCATTACAAAAATATTGGGAAATCGAAGTCTTTACTTTAAATATCTTCTTAGAAAACATAAATCACTAGAAGAAGAATATGATATTGCGGTAGCTTATGACGGTCCAATGGACTTCATAAGCTATTTTGTTTTAAAAAAGATGGAAGCGAAAAGGAAAATCCAATGGATTCATTTTGATATTACAAAAATTGGTTTTAATATAAAATTTGCTGAAAAAGTATATAGCAAATTTGATAAAATTTTCGTCGTTTCAAATGAAGCTAGAAAAAAATTAATAGAACATATTCCTAAGATAGAAGGTAAAGCAGAAACATTAATCAATCGATTGACACCACATATGGTTAAGTGTCAATCAAAGCTTGGAAAAGGGTTCAACGACTCTTTTGATGGGCTAAGAATATTAACAGTTGGTAGATTGTCACCTGAAAAAGGTTTAGATATGGCAGTTCACGCACTTCATCGCTTAATCAAAGATGGATATAAAGTGAAGTGGTATTGTGTAGGGAATGGTCCGTTAAAAAATTCTTTAGAAAAACTAATAAAAGCACATAGCTTAGAAGATACATTCATTTTATTAGGTACGGATCCAAATCCATATCCATATTTCGATCAATGTGACATATATGTTCAACCATCAAGACATGAAGGTTTTTGTATTACATTGCTAGAAGCAAGGTACTTTAGAAAGCCGATTGTAACAACTAATTTTACGGGGGCAAATGAACAGATTAATCATGGAGAAACTGGCTTAATAGTAGATATTCATGAGCATGCAATATATGAAGCGATAGCGAAGTTATTAAACAATTCTGAGTTAAGAGCAAAATTTAGCGTTAATTTAGGAAAAGAAACGTATGAAAATAACAATGATTTGGAAAAAGTATTTGATTCAGCCGTATAAGCAATAGAGGTTTCTACATTGAAAGGTGATTTTATGGATATTGTATTACTTCTATCATTTGGAATTATTGTTTCTTTGATATGGGTTCTAAATAAGAAAATAACTGTAGGTATTTGGTCAATAAAAGTGTTTAATTCAAATTCAATTATTACAGAGCAACCAAAGAATAGTGAATTAAAGGAACCAACATTGCAAGCATCTGACGTTACCGATATACCTGCTGAATTTGTGGCGGACCCTTTTATTATCTTGCATCAGTCTAAGTTGTATATGTTCTTCGAAATTCTTGATAAATCATTGGGGAGAGGTGTTATTGGATTAGCAACAAGTCAGGATGGTGAAAAATGGAAGTACGATAAAGTAGTATTAAAAGAAAACTTCCATTTATCTTATCCTTACGTTTTTGAACATAATAATATTATTTACATGATTCCTGAGACAAGTGAAGCAGGTAAAGTATTACTATATAAATCTAAATATTTTCCATATGAATGGGAAGTAACAAGTACGTTAATTGAAGGAAACTATGTAGATGCTAGTGTATTTCAGTATAAAAATAAATGGTGGATGTTCGCAGGGAAAAGTGGAAAATTGCATCTATTTTATACTGACCAGTTAAATGGACCATGGATTGAACACCCAAAAAGTCCACTAATTTCAAATAATGTACAAATTACAAGACCAGGAGGAAGAGTAATTGTAGAAGATGATCAAATATATCGGTACACCCAAGATAGTAAACCTAATTACGGAAGTGCCATTAGAGTTTTTAAAATTACTCATCTTACTGAGGAAGAATATGAAGAAGAACAAGTGAACCTAGTTTTAAATGGCACTAATAATATTAGTGATTGGAATAAAGATGGGATGCACTCAATAGACCAATTAAAAGTAAATGATTCTGAGTGGCTTACTGTTGTGGATGGCCATAGGCTAGAGTATAAGAACCACTTTGTATGGAAGATAGAGAGAATATTAGCAATGAAAAGAAAAAAGGAAATTAAGCTAACAAGCAACTAAGAGTTCAAATATTTAAAGGAAGTGTATAAAGTGTATGAAGCAATTCAAAAGCTTATGAAGTTATTCAATAAAAAAGAAAAGAAGATGTTAATTGTCCTATTTTTTATGATGATTATTGCTGCTATTTTTGAAACGGTAGGGATTGGATTGATTGTTCCACTCGTTGGAATCCTCACAAATCCAAACATGATTCATGAACAAGCTATTTTATCATATGCATATGAGCTGTTTAACTTTCAATCAACAATATCATTTATTATATTTGCTGTAATTTCCTTATTATTGGTATTTTTATTGAAAAATCTTTATTTAATGTTTTTCCATTATACTCAAATAAAAGTGATTTTAAATCAGCAAGTAAAACAATCTCGTAGAATGTTTAAAGAATATTTAACAAAACCATATACTTTTCATCTACAAAGAAATACAGCTGAATTACTAAGAAATGTAAACACTGAGGTATCAAGGGTTTTTAATGGTATCGTCGTTTCAGGCTTCCTATTATTAACAGAAATTCTCGTCACTGCATTTATATTAACATTACTACTTATAACTGCACCGATTGCTACTATTACCGCTTCCATTTTATTAGGTGGAAGTATTTTTATTTTCTTTAAGATATTTCGAAAAAAAATAAGCCAAATAGGGGCTGAACAGCAAAAAATAAGTGCATCAATGATTAAATGGGTGAATCAAGGGCTAGGTGCAAGTAAAGAGGTGAAGGTTTCAGGAAAAGAAGACTTTTTTATTAATGCTTACACAAAACAAAGTCAATTGAGTGCTAATAATAGTAGGTATATGAATGTATTAGACTTGGTACCAAGATTATTCATTGAAACGTTATTAGTTTCAATTGTTCTAATAACAATGTTAATCATTGTATTTCAGGATACAGATACAACCTATCTT
>Ga0256763_1000005_pt1 | contig 33599 bp, 35 predicted proteins | sample MC6MC0914MT_FD_186056 | JGI IMG/M metagenome (GOLD analysis project Ga0256763, IMG submission 186056) | Metatranscriptome of enriched soil aggregate microbial communities from Iowa State University, Ames, United States - MC6-MC0914-MT... | ecosystem: Environmental > Terrestrial > Soil >... | reverse complement strand
TTGATTAGAAGTGGTATAGGCTTAGATTCAGGTTCCTTTTAATTTCTTTTTAAAGTTATCGTCTCTTGGTACTAATCGCGACAATTAGATTAAGGACTGGGGTGAAGTCGTAACAAGGTAGCGGTAGGGGAACCTGTTGCTGGACAAAATTTTTTTAAAGGATATGAATTATACTGTATTGAACTAATTATGAATTAAAAATTGTAATGATGACAAATAGATTATTAAATAATTTAACAAGTTTTTTTACTGATAATCGTTGATTATTTTCAACTAATCACAAAGATATCGGTACACTGTATTTAATATTTGGTGGCTTTTCGGGTATTATAGGTACTATATTCTCTATGATTATAAGATTAGAATTGGCTGCGCCCGGCTCTCAAATATTAGGTGGTAATAGCCAACTTTATAATGTAATTATTACTGCGCATGCTTTCGTTATGATTTTCTTTTTTGTTATGCCTGTTATGATAGGTGGCTTTGGAAATTGATTTGTTCCTCTGATGATTGGAGCTCCCGATATGGCTTTTCCGAGACTTAATAATATAAGTTTTTGGTTATTACCGCCTTCCTTATTTTTGTTATTATCTTCTTCATTGGTTGAATTTGGTGCAGGTACTGGTTGAACAGTTTATCCACCATTAAGTTCAATAGTAGCACATTCCGGAGGCTCAGTTGATTTAGCAATATTCAGTTTACATCTTGCAGGTATATCTTCTCTATTAGGTGCTATAAATTTTATCACTACAATATTTAATATGCGTGTACCTGGATTATCTATGCATAAATTACCTTTATTTGTATGGTCGGTCCTAATTACGGCTTTTCTATTATTATTTTCTCTGCCTGTTTTAGCCGGTGCTATTACTATGCTTTTAACAGATAGAAATTTTAATACAAGCTTTTTTGACCCTTCAGGTGGTGGCGATCCAATCTTATACCAACATTTATTCTGGTTTTTTGGTCATCCAGAAGTGTATATCCTGATTTTACCTGCTTTTGGTATAGTTAGTCAAATCATAGGTACTTTTTCTAATAAATCGATTTTCGGTTACATAGGAATGGTTTACGCTATGTTATCTATCGCCGTTTTAGGTTTTATAGTATGGGCTCACCATATGTATACTGTTGGTCTAGATGTTGATACTAGAGCTTATTTTACAGCGGCAACCATGATGATCGCTGTCCCGACTGGAATAAAAATTTTTAGCTGAATTGCTACGCTTTGAGGCGGTCAAATAGTGAGAAAAACTCCTTTGCTTTTTGTAGTAGGTTTTTTAATTTTATTTACATTAGGTGGTTTGACTGGTATTGTTTTATCTAATGCAGGTCTTGATATAATGTTACATGATACTTATTATGTGGTTGCTCATTTTCATTATGTCCTATCTATGGGTGCAGTTTTTGCTTTTTTTGCAGGTTTTTATTACTGGTTTTGAAAAATCTCCGGTTATACTTATAATGAAATGTACGGTAATGTTCATTTTTGGTTGATGTTTATTGGTGTTAATCTTACATTTTTTCCAATGCATTTTGTTGGTTTAGCTGGTATGCCTAGAAGAATTCCTGATTATCCTGATAATTATTATTATTGAAATATACTTTCCTCTTTTGGCTCCATAATATCTTCTGTCAGTGTTGTAGTATTTTTCTATTTAATATATTTAGCTTTTAATAATAATAATACACCTAAACTAATTAGGTCTATTCATTCTTTTTTTGTACCTTATATTAATATAATTTCTTCTAAATTAATTTCTATCCCTTCTATTAAATCTGTATCTGATTCATCTTTTCCGAGATTTAAGTTTTTTACTACCGGATTATTTTTCAGTTTTGTAAGCCTGGCTTTATTTTTTTATTTTTTCTCTGAATCTTTACTTTGTGTAGACGATCACACTAATCCGTGAAAAATTAGTTTTCAAGATCCTACAACACCTATTGCTTATGGTATTATAAAGCTTCACGACCATATACTTTTTTTTCTAGCTGTAATTCTTTTTGTAGTAGGTTATCTTTTATTTTCAACTTGCAAAAAGTTCTATTATGGTTCCTTAAATAACGATCTTCCTGAGTCAAAGGGCATTTCTTTATTTAGTAGTTTAATAACGGGTTATAAGGAAAATTTATTGTTTAACGTTAATAATAGAACTTATAATATAAATCATGGTACTACTATAGAGATAATATGGACTATTTTACCGGCATTTATACTTCTTTTTATTGCTGTTCCTTCTTTTGCTTTACTTTATGCTATGGATGAGATTATCGATCCTGTTTTAACTGTTAAAGTAATTGGTCATCAATGGTATTGAAGTTATGAGTATTCTGATTATTCGGTAGTTTATTCAAATAGAATGCTAGATTATGATTCTGTTGATCGTTTTGCTGCTATGGAGATGATGTATAAAGATATGGGATATCTAAAGGATCGTTCTTTATTAAGTTACTTATATATACCCATGGTGATTCCTGAAACTACAATAAAGTTTGATAGTTATATGATACATGAAGCTGAGTTAAATTTAGGTGATCTTAGATTATTAAAAACCGATATGCCTCTTTTTTTACCAAAAAATACTCATATTAGGCTTTTAATTACCTCTTCTGACGTTTTACATAGCTGAGCTGTTCCATCTTTTGGTGTTAAAGTAGACGCCGTTCCGGGAAGATTAAACCAAACTTCATTATATTTAAAAAATACAGGAACTTTTTATGGACAATGCAGTGAACTTTGTGGTGTTAATCACGCTTTTATGCCTATAGAAGTCTACGTAGTTAATCCTATTTACTTCTATAACTACGTTTATATTTATTTTAAAAATTTTAATTTAATATAAAAATAGAAAAGATTCAGGCAGGGGTGTTTAGTGTTTAAAATAAAAATTTTTTTTTTGACTTTTAAACACTAAACACCCCCGCTCTTTCTTTAATATTAGATTTTTCTTTAAAAAACAAGTTGTGGAATCTTTAATTTGAAATTATAGTTTGTTTCTTCTTTTTAATAAATTAGACGGGAAGGATCCTTCTACTCTTGGTAGGGGTCTGGTAAAAGACTAAAAGTACAAGAAGTATACCCTATTTAAGCAAATATAAGGCAAACAATTTTGAAAAGTTTTAGCCTTTTTGTCGTATAATTTTTTTTTTCGAATTTTTAAAAAAATTACCTGAAATCATTCCGAACTCAAAGGGTAAAAATTTTTAATTGGTGTTTTATTTAACATATAGGTTGAAAAAAACATTTATTCAAGGCTGTACAAAAACTATTAATAAGAATTTTTAATGTATAAATTTTATAAGCAGAAATTATATAAAAAATATCAAGATGAATTATGAGGTCATATAATAAATAAGAAGTCGTTTTCGTATAATAAGAAGTCGATATTGCTTCATTACAGAGATACTGTACTGAAAAATAGGTTACGTATAAAAACAAAATTTAAGTATTTTCGCAGAGGTTTTCTGAAAAATTTAAATTATACTTTATTTACGTTTAAATTTTTCAGAAAAAACCTTCGTACTTTCAATTTTAAAAAAAATCAGTCTTTTTATATTTCTTCTTTATCTAATTTTAAATTTAAGAAAAATCGTCGACTTTTTTTTAGAGCCTCTAAAATTTTGACCATTTTAAAATTAAACATTTCTCAAATTTGATTAAAAACCCCTAAGTTTATTGTTAAGAGAGAACTTTTGCATACGCTTAACCTTTATCCACGTTTTAAATCCTTAAAAACTTTTAATTTTCCCACCGTTATTACTAATAAAAAAAAAGTTTTCTATAAATCCAAGAATTTTCTAAGGGTAAACAATTTACAGTTTGTTATAAAGAAAAAATTGAATCTTCGTAAACAAAAAACTTTTTTTTATTCTGTGCATATAGCGGCTCCAAAAAAAAAGACTAAAAAGTGATCTTTGTTTGCACTAAAAAATATTTATTATAAAAAAATTTCGTTATTTTTTGGATTTCAAAAGGTGGTGGATTTTTTTAAGGTTTATAATTTGGCCACTAATATAGCAAGTAATAACTCTTTTGCTGTATTTTTAATGCTTGAAGGTAGGTTGGAAAACTTTTTAATGAGGCTTAACTTATTCCCCTCTATATATTTTATAAAAAAGTTTATTCAATACGGTAATGTTTTTGTTAATAATAAAATGATTAATCATAGCTCATACAATTTAAATTTTAATGAGATAGTTTCTTTTAATAGAAAATACCGAAAACAGTTGTATTTTTTTATTAAACTACAGCTAAAGAAACGTAAAGTTATCATAAATTTACCTAGTTTTATAGAAGCTGATTATAAACTTTTAGTTGCTATGCTTGTTAGAAATCCGGATGAATTTGCATTAACTAAACCACTATCTTTTGATCTTTATACTAGATTTTTATCAGTAAACAGGTAAATGCTAATTTTATAGGTAGCTCAGTGGTAGAGCGATGGTCTGAAAAACCATAGGTCGGTGGTTCGATTCCATTCCTACCCAATTGTTTTTTTTGTTAAATAACTTAGTGGTAGAGTATTAAATCTTTGGATTTAAGGCGACGGTTCGATTCCGTCTTTATTTTATATAAAATATTTATTAAAAATATACACGAATGCTGACGAATTATTTATTAATAATTTTTTGTTTTTTAGCGTTGTTTTGTAGCCTTATGGTTATTGCCTCTAAAAACCCTATTCATTCAATTTTATATTTGATTTTAGTCTTTTGCAATGTTACATTTGTTCTAATAATATTAGGTGTTGAATTTATAGCTATAATATTTTTAATTGTTTACGTCGGAGCTATAGCTGTTTTGTTTCTTTTTGTGGTTATGATGTTAAATATAAAAATTTTAGAGTTAGATGAGGTCTTTTGGAAATACATTCCAGCTGGTTTACTTATAAGTAGTTGCTTTTTATTTCAACTTTTTGCCTTCTCGTTTAATTTTAACGTAGTTGAAGTTTTTAATTTATTTTTTTATAAAGGTTTTTATTCGATAAACAAATTAGTTTTGAACTTATCGGAGCCTAAATTATTGCCTTTTGGTTTATTAGCTAGCGGTATTTACACCACTCCAATTTTATCTCTTCCTGTTGACCCTATCCTTATTGACTCCTTGTATAAGGAAGATGTTTTTTTTTGTTTTGTTAAATTAACAGGTAACTTAACAGATGGATTTTTAGGCTTAAGTTTCGAACTAACTAATACTGAAATTCTTGGTTGATTGGTCTATACATATACATTTTTTATATTTTTAGTTGTCAGCTTAATATTATTAATATCTATGATTGGTTCTATTATACTCGTTTTAAACCAAAATATTAATATAAAAAGGCAGATTATTTTTAGGCAGGTTTTAAGGGACTTAAAATCTTCGGTTTCTTTAAAAAATTAGAAATGTATTTATTACCTTTAATATTCCCTTTATTAAACCTTATTATTTCCTGTCTTTCGGGTAAGTTTTTAGGAAAACGTGTTTTACCTATTCTAATAATTAATATGCTTCTTTCAGCAATTTTTTCTTTTTGAGTTTTTTATGAAGTAGGGATAAACAAATCAGTTTGTTATATAGATTTGGGTTCTTGATTTCATATAGGTTTGCTGAAGTTGAACTGATTTTTTTTATTTGATAGTATTACTTGTGTTATGTTAGTGTTAGTTGTATTCGTTTCTTTATTAGTTCACCTTTACTCTATTGACTACATGAGTGGTGATCCGCATATAATAAGATTTCTCGGTTACCTCTCTTTGTTTACATTTTTTATGCTTATGTTAGTTACCTCAGGTAATTTTGTACAATTATTTCTTGGTTGGGAGGGGGTAGGCTTATCATCTTATCTTCTAATAAACTTTTGGTACACAAGGGTTCAGGCTAATAAATCTGCAATGAAGGCTATTATAGTAAATAGATTTGGGGATTTTGGGATTTATTTTTCTCTTTTGGTGATATTTTTCTTTTGTAAAAGCTTTGATTTTGGTGTAGTTTTTAATTTAATTCAGCTTCTAGATGCGCAAGACGGTATTACATTTTTAGGTTTTAATATAAATAGAGTTGATCTTATTGTTATTTTTTTGTTTTTAGGTGCAATTGGTAAATCAGCTCAATTAGGGTTACATACGTGGTTACCTGATGCTATGGAAGGCCCAACCCCTGTTTCAGCTTTAATTCATGCAGCAACCATGGTTACTGCTGGTGTTTTTGTTCTTATAAGATCTTCGCCTATATTAGAATATAGCTCTTCAGGTTTGTTTTTAGTTTCTTTAATTGGCGGTTTGACAGCTTTATTTGCTGGTACAGTAGGTCTAGTCCAGTACGATATAAAGAAAGTTATAGCATATTCCACTTGTAGCCAGTTAGGTTATATGTTTTTTGCTTGTGGTATGTCTAATTATTCTGTTGGCCTGTTTCATCTTTTTAATCATGGGTTTTTTAAAGCATTATTATTTCTTGGCGCGGGATCAGTTATACATGCCCTTTTAGATGAGCAGGATATGCGTAAGATGGGTGGTTTAATAAAATTAATGCCGCTGACTTATATGGCTATTTTAGTCGGTTCTTTATCTCTAACAGGATTTCCGTTTTTGACCGGTTTTTATTCTAAAGAGGTAGTTTTGGAAATAGCGTTTTCTAAATTCTCAATAAATAGCTTTTTTATATATTGATTAGGAGTTTTAGCTGCATTTATAACTTCTTTTTATTCTATCCGTTTAATTTATTTAGTTTTTTTTACAAAGCCTAACTCGTATGTTAAGGCTGTTAGCTCATCCCACGAGTCTTCTTCTTTTATTTTTTATGTTTTGTCCTTCTTAGGTTTTTTGAGTATTTTTATTGGATTCGTTTTTAAAGATCTTTTTATCGGCTTAGGTACAGATTTTTGGGCAAATTCAATTTTTAATCTTTACGTTAATACAGATATTCTTTATGCAGAATTTTTAGATTATTATTATAAATTAATTCCTCTGTTTTTTAGTATATTTGGTCTTTCTTTTTCTTTATTTATTTACTTTATAGCTTATAATTATACTCTATGTATTGTGAAAAATACTTTTATGCGTTATACATATTTTTTTTTAGCTAAAAAGTGGTATTTTGATCTTCTTTATAATAACATATTTGTTTTCAATTTGTTAAGTTCGTTTTATCTTTTAACTTTTAAAGTTATCGATAGGGGTTTAATTGAATTTTTTGGCCCACTAAGCTTTGTTAGATTAATTAATGGGTTATCCTCCGTATTTAGTTCTTTCCAAACAGGTTTTTTATATAATTACATATTTATTGTTTTATTAGGTATTATATTCTTTATTAAATTAACTTTTTCTTTATTTTTTCCTGATTTTAACGTTTTTGTTAATTTTGGTTTGTTTATATGCTTAATTAGTGCTGTATTATTTTTACTTACGAGCAAAAAACATCTTATCTAATGAAAAATATAACTTTTAAAATAAACGATTTTCAATATACAATAAACAATAAATTAACACTTATCCAGGCTTGTTTGAAAAATAAAGTTGACGTTCCCAGATTCTGTTTTCACGAGAAATTATCTATTGCCGGGAATTGCCGCATGTGTTTAGTTGAGGATTTGAAACAGGTTAAGCCACTAGCTTCATGTGCTATTAATGTCTCTAATTCGATGAATATTTATACAAATACTTTAAAGGTTAAAAAGGCGCGAGAATCTGTATTAGAGTTCTTATTAGCTAATCATCCACTAGATTGTCCTATTTGCGATCAAGGTGGTGAGTGTGATTTACAGGATCAGTCTGTAGTTTTCGGTAGTGATCGTGGTCGCTTTTACGAATTTAAACGCTCTGTAGAGGATAAAGATTGTGGGCCGTTAATTAAAACGATCATGAATAGATGCATTCACTGTACACGTTGTGTTAGATTTAGTAACGAAGTAGCGGGTGTTAATATTTTAGGTATTACAGGTAGAGGCTCCAAAATGGAAATAGGTTTTTATATTGAGAATTTAATGAGAAGTGAGCTGTCAGGTAATATTATAGATTTATGTCCGGTTGGAGCGTTAACTTCTAAACCATTCGCATTTACTTCTAGACCTTGGGAGTTAAAAACTTATAATTCAATAGACCTTTTAGATTCACTTCATAGTAATATAAGGGTAGATATACGTGGTACTAAGATTATGAGAATACTTCCTCGTGTAAATTCTGATTTAAATGAGGATTGAATAACTGATAAAGTACGATTTTCTTACGATTCTTTCAGACGACAGCGTTTATATGATCCGGTGGTAAAGATTGGCGGTAGTTTTTTAAAAATAAGTTGAAGAAGAGCTTTAGTATTTACTAAAAGGATTCTGAGTTGTTTTTTAGTAAACAATACCTCATCGTTTATACCTTTAAGAGGATTTATAGGGGATTATATGGATTTAGAAACTGTTTACATTTTTAAAAAATTTTTTTTGTTAAATGGTTCAAATTTTTTTATACCTTTTAATTCCTCTAGTAATGATTCAACGGCTTTTTATTCTTTTAATACGCCTTTAAATAAATTAGATAACGCTGATTTTTGTATGTTGTTAGATGTTAACTTAAGGATTGAACTCCCTATCGTTAATTCTAAAATTAAGCAACTTGTTACTAAGAAGTCGTTACCTGTTTTTGTTATAGGTTTTTATTCAAATTTTAATTATTTTGTCAAACATATTTCTAATTCATCAAAGTCTTTGTTGCAAATTATGGAGGGTTCACATTGGTTAAGTTCAAAAATTTCTAAAATTTTTTCTTCCAACCCTTTAATTTTAGTAGGGGATTGCTCTTCTTTATTAAAAACGTCTTTAATCCTCCCTTTATTAAAATTTACAAATGTATTTAGTAGTGGCTGAAATGGTCTGAACGTTGTATCTAATAATGCTTCATATTTTTCTGTTAAAGAATTTAACTTTTGTTCTGTACACTCTCAAAATAACCGACTGTTAAATTTCCCTGTAGACTTTATTTTAAATTTTGATAAATCTGTTATATCAAACAATTCTGCCTTTAAGATTTATCAAGGCCATCACGGGGACATTAATGCAGGAACTTCTGATCTTATATTTCCGAGTACTTCTTTTATCGAAAAAAATTCTTTCTACGCTAACTCGTTAGCTGTTGTTCAGAAAACTAAAAAAGTACTTTTTAATCCGGGTAATTCGCGAGACGACTGAAAGATTTTAAATGCTTTGATAGATAGCTTTAGTTTTTCGTCCTTTAAGGTTTCTAGTTCTCTTGATTTGATGTCATTTATTTCGAAAGTTACGCCGTTTGTTTTGTATAAAAGGACTTCTCCTTCTATACATTTTAGCGCTTCACGCTTCAATTACCATATTTCCACTTACTTCTCAGTTAATAATAATTACTATCTTTATGATTCTATAACACGAAACTCAAAAATTATGTCTTTGTGTAATAGCAAATTTAAAACAAAAAGGTATAATTTCTTTTAATAGTTGTTCTTTCTTTAAATTTTAAAATTCCGCTTTGCGCAAATTTGTAAGTCTGTTGTATTGCCGTCAATTTATGTATTTAAGCCCCACCCATAGCAATGTAGCCGTGAGTGGTGTAATATTTAGTGGATCATTTTTATTTCATGAAATTAAATTACGATTTTTTTTTAAATAAATTCAGTACTGTTTATAATAATGATATAAGGTTAATTGATTTGAATAATAAATGATGATACCATAATTGTAGGGTTCACTTTGCTGGTAATCAAAAACATAGTTTCCATATTGTTACAAGGAGCCCTTGACCATTGTATTCTTCAATAGCTGCTTTAATGTTCACCTTTGGTATGGTTATGCATATGCATAATTATTTTTACGGTAATATATTATCTTTAGCTGGTTTTTTTTTTAATTTTACTTATGATGTTTGTTTGGTGAAGAGACGTGATTCGTGAAAGTACTTTTAGTGGGTATCATACAAAAAAGGTTCAGCAAGGCTTAAGGTTGGGTGTTATACTATTCATAATATCTGAAGTTATGTTTTTTTTTTCTTTTTTTTGGGCTTTTTTTTCACGCTAGTTTATCTCCAAGTGTAGTCTTAGGTTCGGTTTGACCTCCTCTTGGTATTAATGTTTTAAATCCTTTAAAGATCCCTTTATTAAATACTTTAATTCTTCTTCTTTCAGGATTAACAGTTACTTGAAGCCACCATGTTATTAGAGATAAATCATGGCAAAAATTTTTTTTTTCTAATTTTGATAATGAAGAATTTAAAACTCCTCTTTTAGATAATTATATAATTTGTGCTTTTGCTTTATTTTTAACTATATTTTTAGGATTAGAATTTACCGTATGGCAGGGTTATGAGTATTATAAGGCAAGTTTTTATATATATGATGGTGTTTATGGTTCAACTTTCTATATGACTACAGGTTTACACGGTTTACATGTGATAATTGGTACTTTATTTTTAATAGTATGCTTTTTTCGTCTAATAGATCTTCACTTTATTTATAATCACCACTTTGGTTATGAAGCTGCAATTTGATATTGACATTTTGTTGACGTTGTTTGGATTTTCCTTTTCTTATCTATTTATTGCTGAGGTTCTGGCGTGGATAGCTTTTTTAAGTAATTTTTTTTAATCTATGGCATTTTTATTATATTACTCATTATTTATTTCTTTTGGGTTATGGCTAGTAGCTTTACTGGCTATCTCTTTTTGTATTTATAGTTCTGTGGAAAAAGTAAAACTAATAAAAAAGACTTCGTTATTCTTTTCTTTTTTTCAGTTTATAATAATACTTTTTTTTTGGATTTTATCTGATAATATAAATGCTTTAGCTGAGTTTGATTTCTACAATTTTCAATTTTATAAACAGTGGTTATTTCTTTTTAATTTTCATTATGTTGTAGGTATTGATAATATTTCTTTGCTTTTTCTACTTTTAACATTTTTTCTTACTCCTATTTGTATTTTGATAAGTTGAAATAGCATTAAGTATAAATACAATAGCTTTGTTATTTGTCTAATTTTCATTACTTTTATATTGTTTAATATATTTTGTGTATTAGATTTGGTTTTTTTTTATATCTTTTTTGAAAGTATACTTATTCCAATGTTTATACTAATAGGAGTTTGGGGCTCTCGTCAAAGGAAAATACACGCAGTTTACCAATTATTTTTTTATACTCTTTTAGGTTCTCTTTTGATGTTATTAGGAATCTTAGTAATTTATTCTCATATACAGACAACAGATATACGAGTTTTATACAATACTAATTTTAGTTTTTATAGGCAATTAATCTTGTGATTATCTTTTTTTTTTTTGCTTTTTGTGTTAAAGTGCCTTTATTTCCATTTCATATTTGATTACCTGAAGCTCATGTTGAGGCTCCTACAGTAGGTTCTGTTATCTTAGCAGGTGTTTTATTAAAACTTGGTACATACGGGCTTTTAAGATTTGTAATTCCTATATTTTGTGATGCGACATATTTTTTTTTACCCCTGGTATATACTTTATGTTTATTAGGTATAGTTTATACCTGTTGTAGTACTATTAGGCAGGTTGATTTAAAAAAAGTGATAGCTTACGCTTCCGTCAGCCATATGAGTTTCGTCATTTTAGGTTTATTTACCTCCAATATCCAAGGGATAGGTGGTAGCGTTTTTTTGATGCTAAGTCATGGTGTGGTATCGAGTGGCTTGTTTTTTTGTATAGGTTGTATTTATGATAGATATAAAACTAGGATTTTAAGGTATTATAGTGGTTTAGTTTCTACCATGCCTATTTTTAGTTTGTGTTTGTTTATACTCATACTTTCAAATATTAGTTTTCCGGGTACTAGTAGTTTCATTGGTGAATTCTTAATTCTGATTGGTTTATTTGAAAACAATCATTTTGCAGCATTGTTGGCTACTTTTAGTATTATACTTACAGCTGTTTATTCAATTTGGTTGTACAATAGAATAATCTTTAATAGGCTACTTATTAACTACTATTCAAATTTTTCTGATTTTTCAAAAAAAGAGTTTGTTGTAGGTTTTATCTTTTGTTTTATTACTGTGTTATTTGGTTTAAAGGGGTCCTATATTATTTCATTAATTGAGGCTCCACTTTATGTTTATTTAAATTTTAAATAAAAAAAAATGCATATTATAGACTTTTTTTATACAGTTTTCGATAAAAAATTAATCAAACTTAGCACTACTGAATATGGCGTTTTTTTTAACGACCTAAATTTTTTTCATTTTGAGATATATTTTCTTTTATCTATTATTGTACTTTTAGTTTTTTTTGTAATATTATCTAATAAAAAAAATTACCGTTCTTCTTATTATTTAAACGTTAGTAGTATTTTTTCGAATCTTATTGTGTTTGTTGTTATAATTTTATTTATTATTTTAAACACTAATACGCCTGATTCTTATTATTTATTTGGCGGCTTTTATTATAATGACTATGCTGCTGTTTTTTTCAAAAATATTATTTTACTTGGTTTTCTTGTTTTTTCTTTTGCGATAAGGCAATATGTTTCTTATTTTAAAAATTATGATTTCGAGTTTATTTTAGTTTTGTTTATATCTTTATTTAGCAGCATATTAATTTTAAATTCTAATGATTTAATTAGTTTATTTTTTATAATTGAGTTACAGAGTTTAACGTTTTATATATTAGTTTCTTCTAAACAAACTTCTTCGTTTTCAACGGAAAGTGGTTTAAAATATTTTATTTTAGGTTGTTTTTCTTCTGGTATAATACTTTTTGGAATTTCGCTTATATACGGTTTTACGGGTTTACTTTCCTATACTGATTTGTTATTATTTCTATCTGAGTGTTATCCGATCGAAAATTCTTTAAATTCTGGTATGATTTCTTTTAGCGGTTTTCTTGTTGGTTTTTTGCTTTTGACAGTTGGATTCCTTTTTAAAATAGGATCTGTTCCTTTTCATATGTGAATGCCTGATGTTTATGAAGGTTCTCCGTTGTTAATTACAGCCTACCTTTCAACACTTCCTAAGGTTTCCTTAATGTTTATTATCTTTAAACTATACTATTGTGTCTTTTTTGAGGTTTTCCTATTTTGTCAAAATTTATTCACGCTTACTGCTTTATTTTCAATTTTTTTAGGTTCCATAGCTGCAATTTACCAGGTCAAGTTAAAAAGGATGTTGACTTATAGCATGATTACTAATACCGGTTATTTGTTACTTGGTTTGTCTTTTGGGGATGTTTCGGGTATATACATAACATTATTTTATTTAATTTCTTATGTTTTCATTATGATTGGTTTGTTTTTCTGTTTTTTATCTTTAAGAGACCGCTCTAGCGGCCTTCTTATTAAAAGAATAAATATGTTTTCAAATTTATTAGAAGTTAATCCTTTTCTGTCTTTTAGTATTTTTATTTTACTTTTTTCAATTGCCGGTATACCCCCGTTATTGGGTTTTTATAGTAAATTCTTCCTATTTTTATTTGCTTTAAAGTATAAAATGTATTGGTTAACGGTACTTTTTGTTGTTTTTAGTGTTATAAGTGTTTTTTACTATATCAGGCTTGTAAAACTAATGTATTTCAATAGAAGTTCTGGTTGGGTTTTTCTATGTGATATACCTTTTTCAAACTCATTTATAATTTCATTTATTACGATTGTAAATTGTGTGTTTTTTCTTAACCCTAATATCTTATTTAAAATTATTTATAATTTTAGTTTTTATCTATATATTTAGTTTGTATGTTAAATCGTGTAAATATTACTGTAAACCAATTAATAGCATCAGACCTTTTTCTAGGTTATCATGTTGCGAATTGAAACCCCCGTACAAATTTTTTTTTAGTTGGTAAGTATAAGAATACAAATATATTTAATATAAATTTTACCTATTCATTAACTAAAAAATTTATATTTTTTCTTTCTGAATTATTCGTCAATAAAGGTCACTTATGGTTAGTAAATGAAAATTTTTCGTTGTTCAATAGGAGTGTTGAGTTATGTAAACTATCTGGTTCTTTTCCAGAAATGTCCTTTTTAAATTCTAAATGATATAAGGGTATGTTATCTAATTATAAATATGTTTCGATTGTTAAACCTAATAAATTTCCCCATGGTATTTTTGTTGCTAATATTCAAAACAACCACTATGTTATTAATGAGTCTTTTTTAATTAACATTCCTTCTGTTGCCATAGTTGATACTATTGATAATCCTTCTAATGTTTTTTTTCCTATACCTGGTAATTCTAAGAGTTTGAAGACTTTATTTTTTTTTTATATACTTATTAGCAAGTCTTTGTTTTATTCACGTTATACTATGTCCTCTAAATTCCTCTTTGATTCTGTTAAGTCAAGTTTTAGGGGATTTAGTTTAAATAGATTTGCTGATCTTTTTTATCGTAGTTATTTTGCTTCGTTTAGAAAAAAATTTTTATTAGAGGACATTATTTTTCTTTTTAAATCTAAATTTTTTTCTAAACGAAAATTTAGGTTCATTTTTAGAAAAAAACTACAACTTTCTGACAAAATTTTACTTTTTAGGTGGAAAATTCCTTTACTCCTTATTTCTAGCATTTTCAAAAATGTTTTTTATTCGGAATTTTTTAATAGGATTGTAATTAAAAAGCGTCTTGAAGTAAAAAATTCCGGTTTTTTTAAAATACTAGTATCGATTTTAGCTTAAATTTTTTTAGTTTTTTATTTGTTAAATTTTTTTGGTGGATATAACTTAATAGGTAAAGTGACAATTTGTGAAGTTGTAAATATGGGTTCGATTCCCATTATTCACCCTCTGTATCGTTTGGCGGAATTGGTAGACGCGATGGGCTTAAAACCTATTTCCATAAGGAGTATTGGTTCGATTCCAATAACGGTCATTTCTTATTTATAATAAAGTTTAGCTAATCTAAACTTTTTTTTGTATCTTTTTATTACTTTAATACTTACTATTAAAGGGGAGTGTGTATTTATAATTAATTTTATATTTTCTTTTTTTATATTATTTTTTAATATAAGAGTATTAGATTTTTTTTTTTGTGTGATACATAATCCTATAAAGGATGAGATTTTTATTTCATCTTCTTTTAGTAGTAAATATTTTATATATAATACTGATCCTGTTTTAATAACATTGTTTACTAAGTAGTTTTTCCTTTTTTTATTTATTTTATTTAAAGTCATTTTTAAAATTGATTTTTAAATTTTTTTTATTACTTATATTTGAAGTTGCTCTAATAAAAATTTTTTTAAATTTTTCGGAGCTTGAACACCCTTTTGTTAGTGCAAATACATAAGTTTCTATATCTAAAATAATAATCATTTTGTTTTGACTATATGAGCCGATAGGTAAGCTATTTTTATCTTTTTTTAGTAGTATATCGTAACTATTATTGCTTGTTTTGGTATATGATTTTTTTTTTAACCTAATATTATACATTGCAAATTAAAATATTTAAAGGATTTATCAGCATATAACCATGTTTTTTTATTTAAAAAAACAAAGAAATGAAAAATTTAGAAATTATCTTACAAAGTTCAAAAATGATAGGTTCTGGTTTAGCTACTTCAGGTTTAATTGGAGCAGGTGCTGGTGTTGGTATAGTTTTTGGTTGCTTAATTTTGGCTTTTTCCAGAAACCCTAATTTACAAAAAGAACTATTTAGTTACGCTTTAATTGGTTTTGCATTAACTGAAGCTATAGGTTTATTAGCTCTAGTTATGGCTTTTTTAATTTTATTTATATAGTTTTTAATTTATTTGTGTGTTAGGGTATCCAAGTTCGGTTAAGGGGAAAAGGCTGTAAACCTTTTGCTACAATGCTTCACAGGTTCGAATCCTGTCCCTACCATTTTTATTATTTATTTGAAAATTTAACTATGCGTTTTATAAAAAAATACCCTTTATTAAATATAGTAAATAGCTTTTTAATAGATTATCCAGCGCCACCAAATATAAGTTATTTATGAAATTTTGGCGCATTAGCCGCTTTTTGCCTTGGTATTCAAATTGTTACAGGTATATTTTTAGCGATGTTTTACGTTCCTAATATCGAAAGCGCCTTTTCAAGTGTTCAGTATATAATGAGAGATGTTAATTACGGTTGATTAATAAGATATATACATGCTAATGGAGCTTCCTTTTTTTTTATATGTGTTTATATACATGTTTTTAGGGGCCTTTATTATAATTCTTATATTACACCCCGTGAGCTTCTTTGAAATCTAGGTGTAACTATTTTAATAGTTATGATACTTACAGCTTTTTTAGGTTATGTTTTACCTTGAGGACAGATGAGCTTTTGAGCTGCTACTGTTATAACTAGTCTATTTTCCGCCATTCCTGTTGTTGGCGAGTATATAGTCATATGACTTTGAGGTGGTTTCTCTGTGGACAACGCGACTCTTAATCGTTTTTTTAGTCTTCATTATTTATTGCCTTTTGTTATAGCACTTTTATCTTTAATACATGTTGCTGTTCTTCATGAAAGTGGTTCTAGCAATCCTTTAAATATAGCATTATCAGTTTCAAATAAAGTTCCGTTTCACCCATATTTTATATTTAAAGATTTGTTAGGAATTATCTTTTTTTTAATTGTTTTTTGTTATGCTGTTTTTTTTAAACCAGATAGTATTATTGATCCAATTAATAATGTTCCTGCTAATCCTCTAGTTACCCCTACTCATATTGTCCCTGAATGGTATTTTTTACCGTTTTATGCAATACTGAGATCAATTCCTAATAAATTAGGTGGTGTTATTACTTTAGGATTGGCTTTAATAGTCTTGTTTTTATTGCCTTTTATAACTAATAACGTTTTTAAAGGCTCTTTCTTTGAAATCTCTAAAACCGTATTGTTTTGATCGTTCCTTTCAGTTTGTGTTTTATTGGGTTGAATAGGATTTAAGCCAATTGAAGACCCTTATTTAATGTTAGGTCAAATACTTACTCTTCTTTATTTTTTTTATTTTTTTAGTTTAGCTGTTATTGTTCCGGCTTTACAGGCTTACACTTTTAAAAATGTATTTTCAAAATAATGACAAGTTTTAGTATTTTTTTTTTATTATTTTTTTCCTTTGTTATGTTTTTTCTTGGCATTTTGGGAATATTTATTACTAGGAAAAATATCATAATAATATTGGTTTCTATAGAACTAATGTTATTAGCTGTTAATTTTAATTTTGCTATATTTTCGGTTTTATTAGAAGATATGTTTGGTCAGGTTTTTATTTTATATACTTTAACTTTAGCTGGTGCTGAAGCTGCTATAGGGCTTGCTATCTTGATTATTTTTTATAGAATAAGAGGTATCATAAGTGTTAATTTTGTTACATCTTTAAAAGGTTAAATTAAATGCTTAAATTTATAGCTTATTTCAAAAAAAAATTTAATATTAAAGGTTTTGCTGAGTGATTAAATTATTCTATTTGAAATAGGGCGGTTTTTGCATATACGTCGGCTACTCTTAGTATATTTGTAAGATATTGCTTGTATTCTATACACAATGGTTGTTGATTACCCGACTATGTTACACTTTATTCTGCAGTTTTTACTTACACCATAGTTACTTTTTTTTTGTTTGTTTTTTTTATATTAAGAAGTGTAAAATTAGGTGATTTTATGAGGAGGTTTATAGATATAGACAGGATTCGTGAAAATAGGTTAAGAGCTGAAAAATTCAGAAGCTTGGTTGTCGAGACTCGTGGTGCTCATAACTCATTTAAGATTTATTCTTATAGTTATCTACCCACTTTTGGCATCTCTTTTTTTCTCATAACTGTGTCATCGGGTACAGGCCTAGGAGCTCCTCTGTCTTTTTGTGTTGCTATTTACAATTTATGGGTGGTGCTTAATATATTTTATTTTGCGTGGTGTATGCATAAGACGATTGTACCGGAGGAGTTAAAAACCATAAAACCGTCTTGACTGATAAGGTGGGAGGAGTTTAATAATAGGGCGGACTTAATGAATGGTGTTGGTACTGCTGTTACTGAATCTGCAACGGGATCTGGCTTAGGCAAAAGAGTTTTAAATAAGGCTTCAAATGTAGCCACTAAGTCTTTTAATTATGTAGCCGATCCTAAGAACACGGCCGTAATCGTACGTAGTTTGTTTGGAGCAGGTACTATGATTGTTGGATTGGACTACTCTTTTGCTGAAGCTACTCAGCACACTTCCTATTTCACTCAAGCGCTTGAAGTTAATGCAGAGCAAACCTACTCACCAGATCCTGATACACGTTCGAAGGCTGCAGCTTTAAGAAGGCGCGGTTTTGATTTATCCGATTGTTGTGAACCGGGAACTAGGTGTTTGAATCCAGAACTTGTCGAAAATAAATACGATATCACTAAACCTTATGAAAGTAAACGTTACCTTGCTCTTGAAAACGAAAAAATTGCTCTTGAAAACGAAAAAATTGCTCTTGAAAACGAAAAAATTGCTCTTGAAAACGAAAAAATTGCTCTTAATGAAAAAGTCGCTGCTCTTGAGCAAGAAAATAACAAATTAAACTCTAAAGAAAACTCTATAAACTAATCCCTTTTGAATAGATAACAAGAGTGTAAAAGCAACTTTATTACAGAATTAAATATTACTGTTTTCGTATTCTTTACAAAAGATTGTTACAACTTCTAATATAATGAAAAAATACCAATTTTTAAAGTCTAATTTACTACAAAATCAAAATATAAACGAGCTTTTCCTTCAGTATCTAAAAAATGATAGCAACATAGGTGTTATTAAAAGTATTATTGATGGTGTTGTTATAATAGAAGGTCTTTCTAATGTTAAAGCTGGTGAAATGCTTCAATTTTCAAACGATATTCAAGGTATGGCTCTTAATTTAAATTCTGAAACTGTTTCGGCTGTTTTATTTGGTGATGAAACTAAAATTAAACCTGGTGAATATGTTGAAGGAACCGGAAATATTATAAGTGTTCCTGTTGGTATGAGTTTACTGGGTAGAGTCGTAAACGCTCTAGGTCAACCTATAGATAATAAGGGAGATTTTCCAGGTTCTGAATTAAAACAGGTTGAAGTTAAGGCTCCTGGTATTATTACAAGACAGTCAGTTAACGAACCAATGATTACTGGAGTTAAGGCTATCGATTGTCTAGTCCCTGTCGGAAGAGGTCAAAGAGAGTTGGTTATTGGTGATAGACAAACTGGAAAAACTTCAATATGTTTAGATGCTGTTTTAAATCAAAAATACGAAAATTCTAAAAATAAAAAAAACGCTCTATACTGCATTTATACAGCAATAGGTCAAAAAAGATCATCAATTAGTAAACTAGTTACTTTACTTGAAAAAACCAATTCTTTAGAGTATAGTATTATTGTTGCTGCAACTGCTTCTGAAGCTGCTCCACTTCAATACCTTGCTCCTTATACTGGTTGCGTTATTGGTGAATATTTTAGAGATAACGGTAAACACGCTTTAATTATTTATGATGATCTAAGTAAACAGGCTGTTGCTTATCGTCAAATGTCTTTGTTATTAAGAAGACCGCCAGGTAGAGAAGCTTATCCAGGTGATATTTTCTATCTTCACTCCAGATTACTAGAAAGAGCTGCAAAGCTAAATAAAAATTTTGGTGGAGGTTCTTTAACAGCTTTACCTGTTGTTGAAACTCAAGCGGGTGATGTGTCAGCTTATATCCCTACAAATGTTATATCTATTACTGATGGTCAAATATTTCTAGAAACTAATCTATTTTATAATGGTATCAGACCTGCTGTAAACGTTGGTTTATCCGTTAGCCGTGTTGGTTCGGCTGCACAAATATTGGCTATTAAAAAGCTTGCGGGTTCTTTAAAGCTAGAATTAGCTCAATACAGAGAAGCTTTAAGTTTTGCTCAATTTGGTAGTGATTTAGATGAAACTACTAAAAATTTACTTTCAAGAGGTAACATGTTAACAGAACTTTTAAATCAAAATAGATTTACACCTATTCCTATAGAAAATCAATTTGTTTTAATGTATTCTGGTATAAAAGGATTCCTTACAAATGTAAATAATAAATTGATTAGATCTTACGAAAATGAACTATTTAATAGGATTTCCAACTATTCTATCTTTAATACTAACGTAATTTTATTATCTAACAACGAATATTATAAGAAAAAAAATAATAATAACGTTGTAGCTTTTTTTATTAGTTATTTTAAATTTATTACTACAAATATTTTTGGTTTTTCTTCTAAATAGATTACAGTCTTTTTTAATTTAAAAAAATGGTAAGTCTAGCTGTTTATTTTATTCTTTTATCATTATATTTAATATTGAATGTAATTCTGACGGTCGCGTTTCTGACGTTATTTGAAAGAAAAGTGTTGGCTAGTATTCAAAAAAGAAAAGGCCCTAATTGGACCGGGTTTCTTGGAATTTTACAGCCTCTTGCAGATGCTTTGAAGCTTATATTAAAGGAAAACCCTGTTCCTCAGAATGCATCATCTGTTCTGTTTTTTGGTGGCCCTTTGATATTATTAATTTTAAGTTTGAGTGCTTGGTTTGTTATTCCCTTTAATAACAATACGGTTGTAGCCGATATAAATATTGGAATCCTTTATGTATTTATGGTTTCTTCTTTAAACACCTTAAACATAATAGTTGCGGGATGGTCCAGTAACTCTCGATACGCTTTTTTAGGTGCATTGCGTTCGATTGCTCAAGTCATAGCGTATGAGGTTGTTATTGGTATAATAATTATTAATATAATAGTTTTAAGTGGTTCATTAAATTTTTTAAAAATAGTTTGGGCTCAAAAGGATCTTTGATATGCCTTTGTTCTTTGAGCACAGTTTTTCCTTTTTTTTATTGCTATGTTGGCTGAAACCAATAGACATCCGTTTGATTTAGCAGAAGCAGAGTCCGAGCTTGTTTCTGGTTACAATGTTGAGCACAGTAGTGTCTTATTTGCTCTATTTTTTTTATCTGAATACGCAAATATTATATTGCTTTGTCATGTAGCAACAATTCTTTTTCCCGGGGGTTGGACTATGCCAGATTTTTATTTTTTTATTAAATTTTTTTCACCCGAGTATTATATATATATAGATGAATATTTTTATAATTTACGATCAAATTTTTACTATTTAACTTGGATTTATCATTCACTAGTTTATATATTAAAGGTTTATATTTATTTATTTGCCTTTATATGAGTTAGGGCAACTTTGCCTAGGTATAGATATGATCAGTTAATGAGATTAGGTTGAAAGGTCTTTGTTCCTATTACAATTGGTTTGGTTTTTATTAGTATTTCCTTAACATTATTATTTGATGGTTTTCCTTCTGAGGGTGGTTACATAAATCATTTCTTTTCTGTTGATATTTTTGTATAATTTTTTCGTTAGTCTTGGCGGGGTAGTTTAAGGGTAAAATGTTATCCTCCAAAGTTAAAGATAAAGGTTCGAGTCCTTTCCCCCCTGTGTTTTCATTTACCTTAAAAAAACAAATGCGTATTAATTTAAATTTTCATTACGATAAATTACATTTAAAAGAGATTATTATTTTAATACCTAAATACCATACTAATATGGTTTCATTTCTTACACCTATTTTAGGTTTATATGGTATAAATGTTAAAGAATTTATTAACGATTTTGATATAAAAACTAAATTTATTAATTTTGATGTTATTGTGCCCACTTTAGTAAGAATTTCTAAAATAAAAACTTTTGAAATAATTCTAAAAACACCCTACGTCATCTCTATTTTATCAAATTTACCAAATTTTTCGGTTACAAGACCTAACATTGATTTACTTTCTATTTATAAAGTTTCGCTACTAAAATCTATTTTTTATTCAAACTTTTTAAAATCTTTTCATAAGCAGATTTACTTATCGTTGAGAAAATATATATCTTTAGTGGTAAAGGTTAATTTTCAATTAACAGTAGGGGCTGTATCTGTTGCAAAAAAAATTTCTAATCCGACTAGGTTAGTATTTTTAAAGTCTACAATAAGTAACGTTATTTTATTTAAAAAACTACTATATAATAAATATGGGGTTTTTATTATTTTTAATAATAACTCTGCATTAAAGTTAAATTATCTAAAAACAGTTTTGTCTATCCAGAACATTTCTATTTTTAGAGTCAAAGCAAATATCCTCTCTTCTTTAACAAGCAGTAAATATTTTTACGGTGATGTCTTTTTTATAGGATCAAATAATTTAAGTTATTCTTTAAACTTCTTAAAATATTTTATTTTAAAACCCTTCGGTAGCAATTTTTTTCCAATTTATTATAAAATAGGGTCCAATTTAACAAATAAAACTCTTTTTAAATCGTTTGTATCTTCACTTAGTTTATCAGTAAAATCAGTAACATTCCATGTTTTAAAGATTTTATGAATAGTTTCTATAAGGTTACTAAAAAATCTAAAATTTTTAAACAATAAACTTCTTTTTTTGTTAAAAAACAATGCCAACCTATCATCAAATATTACGAAATCCTAGAAGAAGAAAAATTCACACTAATAATGTAAAGGCTTTAGAAGGATGCCCGCAAAAGAAAGGCGTTTGTGTCAAACTTAGAATTGTTAAACCAAAAAAACCTAATTCTGCTCAAAGAAAAGTTGCTAAATTAAGGCTATCAACACGTAGAATGATTATTGCTTATATACCAGGTCAAGGGCATAATTTACAAGAGTATTCCTCAGTTCTTGTTTCGGGAGGAAGAGCACCTGATCTACCGGGTGTTCGTTATACATTAATAAAAGGAAAATATGATTTTAGTTGGAAAGAAAGTTTTGACAGAAAAAAAAAATTATCTAAATATGGCTATTCGACTAAAAAGAAATTTTAAACGCTTTTATTTCAAAAGTTTTTATTTTAAGAGAATTCTAAAATCGAAAATAAAACGTTACAATAGATTTTTAAAATTACACGATCGTTACGGTAGCGCTACTAAAAGATTGTATAATTTTAAAAATCTAAAGAAGGGTAGGGTAAGGGTTAAAAAACTTCGTTTAACTAAGTTTAAACGTGTTTTGTTTATTAAAAAACTGTATAAATTAGGATATAAGAGAAGATACTTTTTTAACTATTTACGCCGAAGGATAGAATGTATTAGATTAAAAAAATTTTTATTCAAATATAGGTGAAAGAATAAAAAAAGGCTATGAAAGAGAACCTATCGTAAAGGCTTTAAAAAGTTATATTTTAATTTTTTTAAAAAATCTTCAAGTTACGCTGTACGTCATTTTAAAACTGCTAATATATTCTATAAAACACAAGGACTTTATCCATTTTTAAAGAGTTTTGTTAAATATAGCAGATTAAAATTGATTTTAGCTAGATACGGAAAGGCCCTTAAAGGTAAAAAAAAAAAAATAATTTGTAAACTATCAAGAAGTAGAGTCGAAAAGCTTGTTTTATTAAATGTTTTTTTCCAAGGCCTTGTTTCTGGTGGTAAAAAAAAGCTTTCACTAAATATCTTTCAAAAGCTTTTTTTACTTTTAAAATTTAGATATAAAAAAAATTTTATTGATAGCTATTTGCAATTTTTAGAAAAAATTAGACCGCTTATTTTTTATAAAGTTATGTTTATTGGAGGTAAAAAATACAAAATACCCACATTGATGCCTATTTCAAAAAGTTATTCGACTAGTATTAGATGATTGATCAGTAACGCTGACAAGAAGGATATTGCTACTTCTCTGTTTAATAATATAAATAGTACGTTAAAGAATGAAGGTTCGTTGATTAAATATAGAAAAGAATACCATTCAGCTTCTTTTGAAAATAAGAGTTATATAAGATTTTTGAAATTTTTAAAAACAGGATTTTAATATGTCAGTTTTGTTATGAAAGTATAGACCTATAAAAAATTTAATATTTGGTTTGAAGAGGATATCTGGAAGAAATAATCAAGGAAAAATTACAAGATATCATCGTGGCGGTGGTGTTAAAAGAATGGGGCGTTTAATAGATTATAAAAGATATATTTGGAATATTTTTGGGTTTGTGCATAGGATCGAGTATGATCCGAAAAGAAATTCTTTAATTGCTTTGATTGTTTACTCTAATGGAATTATGTCATATATATTATCTCCTGAGGGCTTACTGATTGGCGATTGTGTGTTTGCAAAGGAGAATATTGTGTTAAAGCCAGGAAATTCTACTTATTTACAACAAATACCCATTGGTTTGAAAATTAATTCGATTGAATTGGTAGAGAATAAAGGTGCTCAATTTATTCGCGCAGCCGGTTCATATGCTACTATAATTAGCAAATTTGAAAACACTGTTATTTTAAAATTAAAATCCGGTGAATTAAGAAAGGTTTATTCAAATTGTATTGCAACTATCGGTTCAGTTTCTAATTTTCAGTATATATATAGGAATTTTAAAAAGGCTGGTTTTTATAGGCTTAAGGGCTGGTTGCCAGTTGTTAGAGGTGTCGCTATGAATCCTGTTGATCACCCCCACGGTGGAGGTCAAGGAAAAACTTCAGGGGGTAGGCCATCTGTGACACCTTATGGCGTCATAACAAAAGGTAAACCTACAGTTAAAAATAGATCGGTTTTTGTTATTAAAAGACGAGGTTTATAGTTAGAAGGGGTAGAAGACGATGAGATCAGTTTGAAAAGGTTGTTTTTATAAAAATAATAATAATAATTTAAATAAATCTTCTACGGTAGTTAACACTATGTTGAAAAAAAAATTTACTTTACACGATGGTAAGTCTTATAAATCTGTTCTTATTGATCGCACTATGGTTGGTCTAAAGATAGGTGAATTTATTTTTACCAGAAAGATGGGTGTTTTACATAAAAAAAAAGTTTTAAAAAAAAAAGGTAAAAAATAAATATGGGTCATGTAATAAATCCTATCTCTTATAGATTATATAACATTAGATATTGAAATAACAATTGATTTACAAGTGCTATTAATTATTCTTATCTTGTTAACCAAGATATACTTATAGACCGTTTTTTTAGGAAACTTTTAACAAAGTATTTAGATTCAACTACTATCGGTCTAATATTTGTTAATTTAAAAATTATACGTTTTTTTAATAATATATCTTTATACGTTTATGTCCATGATAGTTTTCTTGACTTGTTATTTTTTAACTTAAAAAAAAATGCTAGGTTTTTGTTAATTAAGCGTCTATTTAGCAAAAAATTTTATAAAAAGTATAGAAAAGAACTTAGACGCAACAAGCGTTTACAGCATAAACTTTTTATATTTTTAAAAAGAAAAATTATCTTAAAGTACTCAAGGAAATTATTCTTCTTGTTTATAAAAAACAGGATTTTAAAGATTTATTGAGATAGTTTTAAGTCTTTACTGCTTTTTTATTTAAAAAAATTTAATCGTTCTAATTTTTTTGCAAAAATTTTTATTGTCGGATTATCAAAAACAAACGTTAATGCTAATATAATTAGTGAATTTTTTTTCATTCGTCTAACACAGTATTACACTATATGGGAGGTTTTAAGAAATATAAATTTTTTATTTAAGTCGCTTATGAGAAAAAAGAAGTTGGTTAAGGGTTATAAAATAACATGCTCCGGTCGTTTTTCTCGTAAACAACGAACTACTTATAGTTGAAAAGCCTTTGGTAGTTTAGCATTTAGTACTGTAAAATCTAAATTAGATTATAGCTATAGGACAATTGCTTTAAAATATAGTTCTTGTACTATAAAGGTTTGGGTAAGGTTAGGTAAAAAAAAGAACAATTTAGCCGATTTCGTAATTTAACATAAAAAATGAGGTTTAAGAAGTATTTCAAAATAAAATATAAAAACAATAATATATTTCAACACGACTTAATACATTTTGGAGATTTTGGTCTAAAATCATTGGGCAATTGTAATTTAACTTCTGAACAATTAACAGCTGCCGTTAAGTCAATAAAACGCGTTATAAAAAAAAAAAAATTTTTTAATAATTAAGGCTTTACCTTTTTGAATGTTGACAAGAAAACCACGTGATGTTCGTATGGGAAGGGGAAAAGGAGGTCCTGCTGTAAAGGTTTACCCTTTAAAGGCTGGCAAAATTATCTTTGAATTTAAAAATGTAACAGAGACACTTGTTTTAAGAGCTTTGAAATCATCATCGCTGAGATTACCCGTACCTACTAAAATTGTAAGAAAATATGATAAACGTACAGACTGTATTAAAAGTAGCTGATAATTCTGGCGCAGTTTTTGTTAGTTGTATAAGATTGTTAAATTCATCGTCTAGAATTGGGGCAGGTGTAGGAGATACAATAACAGTAGTTGTAAAAAAAAGTATTATAAAAAAAAATATAAAAAAAAGTAAAGAGGTAAAAAAAGGTCAGGTGTGTTCAGCAATAATTCTTAGGACACTCAAAGGGGTAAAAAGATGGGGAAATTTTTTTTTAAGATCTGCGTCCAATTGTGTAGCTTTAATAAATAAATATTCCTTACCTATCGGTTCCAGGCTATTAGGACCTGTATTTCGTGAAATTAGAGTTAATTTAAAGTTTAGTAAAATAATTTCAATAGCACAAGTTACACTCTAACGATGTTCCATAAAAATTACACCATTACTTTAAAAAACCATTTACTCTATAAAAATAATTTGTTTAACACAAATGTATTGAAATTTCCAATAAAACCTATGCTATCTACAATTTTTAATACGTTTAAAGGGGAAAAAAATTTAAAATTTATAAAATTGTACTTAGTAGTCCTTTATATTTCTAATCAAAAGCCATTTTTAAAGAGGGTAAAATTTAATTACATAAAAAAGAAAATACTTAAAAGATTTTTTATTTCAGTATCGTTAAACAAAAAAAATACTTTTAATTTTTTTATGTATATCATAAATTTTTATAGCTATTTTTTTCATATTTATTATCAAAAAGGCTTGAAGTATAACTCCTTTAATGATAGTTTTGTATTATATATTGATAACATTCAATTTTTTTTTAAAAATTACAATAAGCAAAATCAAAGAACTCAAATAAAATTAACGTTTTGCTCAAAAAGTGTACCGAAAAGCATCTTAGTAAAATATTTAAATAATCTTTTTATGATTAAATTAAAAAATTAAGCATGAAGTATCTTATAATAAAAAACAAAAAACTATATAAGTTATTTTTTAAATTTGAATTGAAAAGATTGCAATATAAATCTGTAATGTTAAACGTGAATCTGCCAAATTATATAAGACAGCAAGCTTTTATGTATATAAATAAAATGAATAAAAATTCTTCTTATGTTTGTATAAAACAAAGATGTTTAATTACAAATAACGGAAGGTCGGTTTTAAATCATTTTAAATTATCTAGAATAAAGTTAAGGTTATTAATTTCTAATAATTACATAAATGGTGTAAAAAAATTTAATAGATAATAAATGAGCCTTTTAAGTAATATGATATGCATTTTAAAAGTAGGTTGTAATGCAAAACATTTGCAGGTAGTTATACAAAATTCTAAACTTTGTATAAATGTTTTAAGCGTATTGTATAAGTTAGGATACATACGAGGCTTTATTATAAAGGATCAAAAAAAGATTATAGTTTTATTAAAATATATAAATAACAAACCAGCTATTAGGAACATTGCAGTAATTTCAACTCCAGGTAGACGTACTTTTATTAAACAAAAAAAACTTGGAAAATTTTTAGCAAAAAAAGATTCCGGATTTCTAATTTTATCAACCTCAAAAGGTATTTTAACTGACGAGGAATCTAATTTATTTGGAGTAGGTGGCGAAGTCTTATTAAAAATAAGCTAAAAAAATGAATTTAACAAAATTTATAGATCTAAAAGATAAAATAACTATAGATACAATACGCGTTAATAAAAATGTTTATTTTTACTTTAAAAAAAAAAAAAGGTTGGTATTAAAGGTTTCTTATAACAAAAGCTTTTTTTTAAAAAATAGTAATCTTACCATTATCAATAAATTAAACTATTCTGATTATATTAAACAACTGAAATTAATAGTAGAAAGTTTAGAGAGTTTTTTATATAATCAATACACTTGCTTTGGTAAACTGTATATGATTGGTTTAGGATTTAAGAATTTTATACTAGGAGACATCTTATATGTACTGGTTGGCGATTGTAATTACATCATGTTCGTTATTCCTACTAGTTTGAAAGTTTTTTGTAAAAAAAATCAAATATACATATTAGGCGAAAATAAAATTGAAATCTTTAATTTTATGTCTAATATAAAACGCGTTAAAAAGTCTAACTTTTATAAGGGTAAGGGTTTACTACAATTTAAAAATTTTAAATTTACTAAATTAAAGGTGGGTAAAAAACAAAGATTTATGTAATAACTAAAAATGAAAAAATTACAAAACTTAAATACATTTATTTCAGACAATAAAAACAAAAACATTTTTAGCGCATTGAAAAATATTCATGGTGTAAATTACAAAAAAATAAATAAAATAGGTTTAATGATAGGACTTGATAAATTTGAAAGGGTTAGCCAGATCAACTTTGATACATTTTCATTAATCAAAAATCAAGTCGGTTTTTTTTACAATTTAGAAGAAAACAAAATTTTTAATAATATTAATCGAAAAAAAAAAATAAAAAGCTATACAGGGATGCGTCACATATTAAAATTGCCTGTTAGAGGCCAAAGAACGCATACAAATGCTAAAACCCCAAAGAAAAATATAAAAAGAGAGATATAATATGAAAATAATAAAACTGGTAAGTCGTAAAAAACCAAAAATAATTTCTCAACATAAAAAACTTAATCCCAGCCCTTATTGAATAAAAAAAAATAGAAAACAATTAAAATATAAAAATAAAAAAAGATATGTTAATTTTAGAGAAAGGTTGGTTTTATCTAAAAAAAACTTAAATAAAAAACGTTATTACCTTTTCTTTACTAAAAAGAGAAACAATGTTTTTTTGACTATAACTGATACAGCCGGAAAGGTAGTAATTTCTCAATCAGCTGGATCGTGTAAGATTACTACAAAAAAGAAAAAAAGATCCCCTGATACGTTGAAAACAGTATCTGCGTCAGTTGCAAAATTAGCTCGAACAAAAAACATAAAGTATTTATTTAAATTTTTTATGAACGCAAACCAAACTCGAGTAGGTAAAACAATTTTTGAGAGTTTTAAAAAATTAGGTTTATTTATACTTCAAGGAGTGGTAATAAAGAGCAAAACCCACGGCCTTTTAATGAGAAAAAAAAAAGCAAAAAGGTTATAAAAGCTCATATTTTTTTGATAATACTAAAATTGAATATATATCCTTATAAATAAGAGTATAAGCCCTAAATTTAATTCCGATTAATAATATAAATTAAATTTTCCCTTTAAACAGCGTTTCAATATTCTGTTTAAAATAAAGACTTTAGAAACGCTGTTTAAAGTCCTATAAAATAGAATTTAATTAAAAAAATTGCCTAAAGAGATGTTTCTTATATATATATTATAAAAAATGTTTTATTATTGGAGGCCTTTGACAAATCGTTTTCTACACATTATAGTTTAATGCTAAAAAAAAGTTGTCTTAAGGTGCTAGAGGAAGGTCGAAAATAATTTTGAATATATATAAATTTTATTTAACAGTTTAAAATAAAAAGATAAACTATATTAAGAAAAAGGGGTTATATATATATGGTAATATTTATAAAAGTATTTGAATAACGTTTGTTATCATTTTACTTTCGAAAACATGGCGTAAATGCTAACACATTTACTTTTCTATATACACATGCCACAACTAGATAAGCTTTCTTTTGCAACACAATATTTTTGATTGACATTATTTTTTTTTGGTTTATATTTTTTAAGCATTAACTTTTTTGTTATTTTAGTGTTTAAAAATCTTAAATTAAGAAATATGATATATAAGATTTGGTATTTTTTTTTATATAAATTTGATTATGTGGAGTACAATCGAAAAAATAAATCTCTAACAAGTGCTTGTTTTAGCTCTATTTACTATATTTCATACATTAATTTTTTTTTAATGGCAAAAGTTAATATAGCTTTTGAGAAAGCTGAAAGGTTAATAACTAAAGCTCAAACATTAAATCAAACAAAAGAGATCTTAAATACTACACTATTAAACAATTATTTAAATTCAAATAATTTAACAAAAAAGATTGAAAAATTAAATATAAATGAAATATAGCTTATTATTATTTTTTACACTATTTGCAATAAACAATTTATTACATTATATTAGCGAAAAGGTGATTATTGTTATTTTTATATTATTCTTATTTTTTTTAATGAGATTTTTATCAAATATTATAAATACCGAATTCAAGGCAAAAATTAACCATATATTAAATGACATTAACATATATATGGATGTTGTTTTTAACTTTCTTTACATAAATAAACTTTTCTACTTAAATTTAAAATCCTTTAAAAACAATTTTATTTCTCTAAATTCAGTGTTAGTTAAAAAAATAAATTCACTAAAATCCTTTTCAGTATTAAACGGCAAGTTTAGAACTATAAAAAATAACACAGTTTTATTGTTATTAAAATAGCTAAATATATTATTACTAAAAAACAATAACTATGACTTTAGAGTACGTTTATATTTTTATTTTTTTTTGAGGAGCTTTTTTCATTTCATGTTTGTTGATTTTTCTCTCCTATTTCCTTGTTTATCAGGAATCAGACATTGAAAAAAATTCAGCTTACGAGTGCGGTTTTCAACCATTTGAAGATACGAGAAGTAAGTTTAATGTGAGATATTATTTAATAGCTATTTTATTTATGATATTTGATCTAGAAATAATGTACTTGTTTCCGTGATCAATTTCAATATCAACCGGAAGTTTTTTTGGAGTTTGGGCAATATTCTTCTTTTTAATAATATTGACGGTAGGTTTTATTTATGAATGACAAAAGGGTGCATTAGAGTGGGATTAGTATGATAAGAAAACTCTATTACGTAAAATTATTTGTCAATTTATATAAAAAGCTTATTAAAGCGTTAATATTGAAAAAAAAGGAAGATAACACTATACATTTATTAGTTGAGTCGGAAAATTCTCACAAATTAATAACTAGTTTACACGCTAACAGTTTAACACAGTTTAAAATATTAAATGATATTTGCGTAGTAGATTATCCTGAAAAAATGGATAGATTTGAAATAAACTACAATCTACTTTCTGTTAAATACAATTTTAGGGTTTTTATAAAAAGCTATACGCCAGCATATATCTCATCAATATCTGGATTGTACAATAGCGCAAATTGAATAGAAAGAGAATGCTGGGATATGTTTGGTATATTTTTTACAAATCACCCAGATTTAAGAAGAATATTAACAGATTACGGCTTTGAGGGTTTTCCTTTAAGAAAAGATTTCCCGTTAACGGGGTATATTGAAATACGCTATGACGACGAAAAGTCGAATATTGTATATGAACCACTTGAGATGTCTCAAGAATATAGATTATTTAATTTTACCAGTCCATGAGAAAAAAATCAAATAAGTTCACAATTAAAAACATCAAAAATAAAAAATTTTACAATGAATTTTGGTCCTCAACATCCGGCAGCCCACGGCGTTTTGAGACTTATACTAGAATTAGATGGTGAGCTTGTTAGAAAGGCTGATCCACATATTGGATTACTTCATAGAGGCACTGAAAAACTTATTGAATATAAAACCTACATTCAAGCTCTTCCTTATTTTGATAGACTAGATTACGTTTCTATGATGTCACAAGAGCATGCGTACTCAGTCGCAGTCGAAAAATTACTTAACTGTAATATTCCAATAAGAGCTCAATATATACGAGTGATTTACAGCGAATTGACTAGAATACTAAATCATATTTTGGCGGTAACTACCCATGCTATGGATGTTGGAGCTTTAACACCATTTTTATGGTTATTTGAGGAACGTGAAAAGCTGATGGAATTTTACGAAAGAGTTTCGGGAGCAAGAATGCACGCAGCGTACATTAGGCCAGGCGGTGTCGCTCAAGACTTTCCATTAGGATTATGGAACGACATAATGCAATTTGTCGAACAATTTTTTTGACGTCTGGTTGAAGTTGAAGAGCTATTAAATGGCAACAGAATTTGGAAACAGAGGTTGGTTGACGTAGGAATAGTAACGGCTGAAGAAGCGTTAAGCCATGGATTTAGTGGCGTAATGCTAAGAGGCTCCGGTATAGCCTGAGATCTTAGGAAAAATAACCCTTACGAAGTATACAGTAAGATTGATTTTAATATTCCAGTCGGCAAAAACGGTGATTGCTACGATAGGTACCTTATAAGAGTATACGAAATGTATGAAAGTCTAAATATTATAAAGCAGTGTTTAAAGGCGATGCCTTCTGGATTAATAAAGGCGGATGACAAGAAGTTAACTCCACCTGAAAGAGCTGATATGAAATACTCCATGGAGTCTCTTATTCACCATTTTAAATTATATAGCGAAGGTTTTAATGTTCCAGAAAACGAAACATATGCGTGTGTAGAGGCCCCCAAAGGAGAGTTTGGTGTATATATAGTCGCCGACGGCTCAAATAAGCCTTATAGGTGCAAAATAAAAGCCCCTGGCTTTTTGCACCTTCAATCTTTAAATTCTATGTCTAAGGGACATATGATAGCTGACGTTGTTACCATAATAGGTACACAAGATATTGTTTTTGGTGAAATAGATAGATAATCAATGATTTTTAACCCTCTAGAACAATTTAGAATTTCAGTTTTACAAAAAATTTTTTTTGGAAATATCGATATTTCGATCACGAATAATACTATAATTTTGTTTATCATTCTTATAGGCTTTTCTTTTTTATTTTACGTAAATTATTCAAAAAATACATACATTCCAAGCAAATGACAGTATGCCGTAGAAAATATTTATTTATTTGTACTACAATTATTCAAACAGCAAATTAATAATATAGTAGCTCTAAGATACTTTCCGCTTGTTCTTTTTGTTTTTACGTTCATTTTATTTGCAAATCTTATTGGACTGCTACCTTATGGTTTTACAATTACAGGCCATATAATTTTCACTTTTCAGATAGCGTTTTCTTTATTCTTTGGAATCACTTTAATAAATTTTTTTAATAACAAACTTGAGTTTTTCAATCTTTTTGTACCAAGCGGAGTTCCAAAGCCTTTAATACCCTTCCTTGTCGTTATAGAAGTTGTCTCTTATCTAATTAGGCCTTTTAGTTTATCAGTCCGACTTTTTGCAAATATGTTAGCAGGCCATACGCTTTTAAATATATTAAGTGCTTTCATTTTTAACGTCTTTAAAAAATACGTCTTGATTTCGTTTTTGCCACTGCTATTTATAGTTTTTATTATAGTGTTAGAATTCTGTATTGCAATAGTTCAAGCTTACATTTTCTCAATTCTTACCTGTATATATCTTAATGATATATACAACACTAGTCACTAATTATTTATAAAGAAGATGAGGATTTCATCAAGAGCTTTACGAAACACTTCACCATGTGACAATTCAATTACCTAACATTACATTCATTAATAAATCAACAACTGATTTTTTCCTCCTCTATGCTCATCTGTTCTGTAAAGGAGGATGAGCATAGCCAAGCTCTTTCGCAAAGCAAAGTCTTAATAGGCTCAGCACTTTTAGTGGTTAGCTTTATTGTGATTATTCTTATAATAGGATATTTTAATGGCGATTCCTCTGATGGGGGTGGTAGTAATATTGCTACTATACCTTCCATGGAGAATATTGC